>Ga0299912_10005346_pt1 | contig 10551 bp, 8 predicted proteins | sample RVTome_2_FD_207667 | JGI IMG/M metagenome (GOLD analysis project Ga0299912, IMG submission 207667) | Soil microbial communities from uranium-contaminated site in the Upper Colorado River Basin, Wyoming, United States - RVT95D214 (version 2) ... | reverse complement strand
AGCGGCCGAAGACTTCGATCACCAGGAACCGCTCGTGGGAGCCGGCCGTCGTCCGCAGGGCGTGGGTCATCGAGATCGTCCGGGTGACGCAGGTCGAAAATCCGATGCAGTAATCGGTCCCCGGGACGTCGTTGTCCATGGTCTTGGGGATGCCGATGATCTTGACGCCTTTCTTGTGGAGATGGGCGCCGTAGCTCAGCGTGTCGTCGCCGCCGATCGGGATCACGGTGTCGATCCCGAGATGATCGAGGTTCTTGAGGACTTCATCGGTCAGGTCGTTGACCTGGGACGTGTAGGTGTCCCGGAGGTGGGGGGGGATGTTGACGCCCGGGATATGGCTGGGCCGGGTCCGGGATGTGTGGAGGAATGTCCCGCCCGTCCGGCCGATCCGGTTGACGATCTCCTCGGTCAGGTGCAGGTAGTGTTCGCCCTCGTCGCGGCTTTTGTCGCGGGCCATTTCGATCAGGCCGGCCCAGCCCCGTCGGATGCCGACGACATCGTAGCCCTCATGGATGGCCCGGATCGTCACGGCCCGGATGGCAGGGTTGAGGCCGGGCACGTCGCCTCCCCCGGTCAGGATGGCGATGCGTCCTTTCTTGGTGGCGGGACTGTTCATTTTCTTTTCTCCTGTCGCCCCGGGGCGCCTAGTAACCCCCCTGCACGGTCCTGAGGGTCGATGTCCTCCGTCCGACCGGGTATTCGGCCCTGACCGCGAGGGCTTAGCGGGCGCTATTTCTTCGGCGTGACCCAGAGCTCCTGGCCGGCGTAGATGATGGAATCCGCGCTGAGTTTGTTGAGGCTCAAGAACTCGTCGAGGTCCATGCCGTAGAGCTTCGAGATGTAGTACAGGGTCTCTCCGCCGTTGACGGTGTGGCGCAGGGGCCCTTTGCTCCGGTTGTTGGCGATCAAAAGCGCCTGCCCTGCGGCCAGGTTGCCGCTCGGCAGTTTGTTATCGGCCTTGATCTCATCGGCCGTGGTCGCGAAGACCCCGGCCAGCTGGTCGAGGCTGTCCCCGCTCCGGACGACGTAGGTAGTCTTCTCGCCGGGCTTGACCTGGGAGGCGCTCTCGGCCGGCGCGGCGGCCGGCACGCCCCTCCCGGGAATCTTGAGGCGCTGGCCGGGCCAGATCATGCCCACCCGCCGCATATTGTTGAGGCGGGCGATGGCCGCGATCGTTGTCCGGTATTTTCGGGCGATCGAGCCCACCGTATCGCCGCTCCGGACATAGTGGACGAAAAAGGTCGCTTCGGGCGGGATCCAGCGGGGGAGGGATTGGACGGCGGCCGCCGTTTTCTCGGCGTACCCGGTCGGGACTTTGATGTCGTAATCGTACTCGGGCGTCCCGTCGAAGCGGAGGTCGGGGTTGTAGAAGGCCAGGGTGGAGGGCTCGAGTCCCAAACCCTGAGCGAGGGAGGAGAGTTTGACGGCCTGGCGGATCGTGGCCGTCTCGAACCGGAGGGCCGGCTCCGGCGCCGGAAGGTTGAACCCGTATTTGGCGGGATCGTTGACGATGAGGAGGCAGGCGATCAGGCGCGGCACGAAGCGGGCCGTCTCGAGCGGAAGCTGGAGGTAGAGATCCCAGAAGTTGTCGAGGTAGTCGATCCGCTGGGTCCGGATGACGTTTTGAACGCGGACCTCTCCGCAGTTGTAGGCGGCCAAGGCCGTCGTCCAGTCGCCGAAGTAGGAGTGGAGCTCGTTGAGGTACTTGACGGCGGCCCGAGACGCTTTGACCGGGTCCATCCGCTCGTCGACCCAGCGGTCCTGCTTGAGGCCGAACCGGGCGCCGGTCGAGTGGATGAACTGCCACAGCCCGAGGGCCCGGGCCCGCGACAGGGCGCGGACCTTGAACCAGCTTTCGATCATGGGGAGCCAGGACAGCTCCTCGGGCATGCCCTCCTTGCGAAGCTCCTCGAGGATCATGGGCCGGAAGAGGCCGCTCATCCGGTAGGCGTCTTCGAACGCCTTCCGCTCCCGGGTCTGGAAGGACTGGATCTCCTGGAGGACGTACTTGTTCTCGACGAGCGGGATGGTCCGGTGATTGTCTCCGACGGCGGCCGGCTTGGAAGCGTAAATCTGCTGTATTTTTTGGGCGACCAGGCGCCGCAGGTCATTCTTATCCTGGACAAGCGGGGAATCGGCCGGGACCTTGGCCTTGAGGATGAGGCCGTAGGTCTCGTCGAGCAGGGACAGGGCGGCGTCGGGCTCACCCTTCTCCCATGCGTTCTGGGCGTCTTGGAACGCGCTCAGAGCATCTTCGAGAAGAGCCGAGGCGTTTTTCTCCGGCTCTTCGGATTCTTTATCCTGGGGGGCGGGCTCCTCGGCCATCTTGGGCTGGACGTCGACGGCGGGCGCCTGGGCTTGAGGCGCGGCGGCGGGCATGAGGGGTGGCTTGTCCTTCCTGGCGGCGTCTTCTGTTTTTTGGGCCTGGGTCGGCTTCCAGTCGGGCTCGGTCTTGACGGCGCCTTTCTTGTGGGAGCAGCTCCCGAGAAGGGCCAGAGCCAGCAGGAGGCATGGCAGGAGGCGGTAGGCTGTTCTATTCATATAATACTCTTCCCGCGAAATGGACCGGAGGGGTATTATGCCATCCCCGGACCGTTTCGACAATAGCAAAAGCAATAGCAATAGCAATAGCAATAGGAAGAAGGGTGGCCTCCTCGCCGCCCGAAAACGGAAGTTCTTTCGGAATCCGAAAATTGTTCGACGGTCAGCCCGCGTCCGGAAACAGGCGGTTAAGGACGTTGGGGGGGGATGTCAAGGCGGGCGCGCCTTGACATCCTTTCTCGGAGTCATTTACGATATCTACTGACGGAGTCGGATAGAATCGGGATAAAAATGCAGCCTCCTAAGCATCGCCAAGATAGGAAACAGTTCAGTTACGTCGTTCACGAAGTCGGCCTTCGCGACGGTTTGCAGATGGAAAAACAAATCGTTCCCACCGGGCAAAAAATCGCTTGGGCCGAAGGGTTGATGGCGGCCGGGCTGGACATCCTTCAGCTCGGCTCTTTCGTTCATCCGGATAAAGTGCCCCAGATGGCCGATACCGACCTTCTTTTCAATCACTTCAAGAAACCGGGACGAAAGCCGGAACGGGTCATTCTGTCCGGGCTGGCGCTGAACGAAAAGGGCCTTGAGCGCGGCGAGGCCTGCGGCGTCGAGATGTACTGCCTGGGCGTTTCCGCCAGCGACACGCACAGCCGGAAAAACACCGGGATGTCCAGCGCCGAGGCGGTCGAGCGGATCGTCTCAACGGCCCGAGCCGCTCTGGCCGCCGGTAAACGGGTCCAAGTCTCGGTCCAGTCCGCGTTCGGCTGCGGATTCGAGGGGCCGGTCCCGCAGGACCGCGTCCTGGGGATCATTCGGAGATATCTCGATGCCGGGTTGAGGACCATCAGCCTCGCCGATACGGCCGGCCACGGCCACCCCGTCCAGGTGAGGCGGATGCTGGAAGCCGTCTTCAAGCTCGATCCGGCGCTGGAATGTTCATGCCATTTCCACAACACTTACGGCCTGGGACTGGCGAACTGCTACGCCGCCATGGAAGCGGGCGTCGGGACCTTCGAATCGTCGCTGGCCGGGCTCGGCGGTTGTCCCTTCACCCTGGTCGCCGCCGGGAACGTCTGTACGGAGGATTTCGTCCACTTTCTCCAGCGCGCCGGGCGGAGACAGGATATTGACCTGGCCGGGCTCATCGCGTTGGCCAAAGAGTTCGCAGCCTTCTTCGATCGCGAAATGCCCGGACTCGTCTATAAATCCGGATCCCCGGCTAAGACCGGCTGAGCCCTTGTCGACCGGCCGACGTCCCCGGGAGGTCCGGCAGCGAACGGCTGAAACGATATTGAGAAGAAAGAGGAAACCATGAGGCTCCTGGAGAACATCCGCGTCCTCGACTTGACGAACGTCCTGGCGGGTCCCTTTGCCACCGTGCACCTGGCGCTGGCCGGTGCGGAGGTCATCAAGGTCGAAAATCCCGTCGACGGCGACCTGGCCCGCAAGCTCGGCTGCGTTCCCGAGTACAACCGGATGTTGATGGGCACCAGCTTTCTGGCCCAGAACGCCAACAAAAAATCGCTCACGCTCAACCTCAAGGCTCCGGAAGGAAAAGAGATTTTCAAGCGGCTCGTCAAGGCGGCCGATGTCGTCGTCGAGAACTTCCGTCCCGACGTCATGGCCCGGCTGGGCTTGTCCTACGAAGTCCTGAGCGGGCTGAATCCGAAGCTCATCTATTGCGCCATCTCCGGATTCGGGCAGACCGGGCCCGATGCCCTGACGCCCGCCTACGACCAGATCATTCAAGGCTTGAGCGGCGAAATGGCCATCAACGGGGACGAGAGATTGAATCCGCTGCGGGCCGGCTTCCCGGTCTGCGATACGGTCGGCGGGTTGAACGCCGCCTTCGCCGTGCTGGCCGCCTTGTACTACCGCGAAAAAACGGGCGAGGGCCAATTTATCGACATCGCCCTCCTCGATTCGATTATGCCGCTCATGGGCTGGGTCGTCGCCAACCTGATGATCGGCGGACAACAACCCGTCTTGATGGGCAACGACAACTTCACGGCCGCTCCTTCCGGCGTCTTCAAGACGAAGGACGGCTTCATCAACATCGCCGCCAACAAACAGGAGCAATGGGAGGCCGTCGCCGATATCCTGGGCCTGCCCGATTTGAAGACCGATTCGCGCTTTCAGGAACGCGATACGCGCAAGAAGAACCGCAAGGAGCTGACTCCGCTGCTCGAGGCGAAACTCGCCGGGAAGGAGACCGCCCACTGGGTCGATGAACTGATCAGACACGATGTTCCCGCGGGCGCCATTCTCACGCTTGAAGAAGCCATGCAGCAAGACCAGATCAAACACCGCCGGACATTCAGCACGGTCGAGGTTGAGGGCATCGGCGAGATTGAGCTTTTCAACTTGACCGCGAAATTTTCGAAAACTCCCGGCACCGTCGACGCCCCGCCGCCCGTTCTAGGGCAAGACACGGCCGAAATCCTGAAAGGTATCGGCTATCAGGACGAGGACATCAAGAGACTCAAGGAGATGAAAGTCGTCTAGCCGCCGACGATCGGCTGGAGCGAGATTTCCTCGACGGCGAGCTTGTCCAGATCCATCCGGCCCAGGCCGAGCTCGGCGGACTTTTTTATCATCGCAACCTCGGCGGGCTTGAGGTCCAGGCAGACTGCGCCGTAGGCGTCCACGGCGACGGGGTCGATCCCGGCTATGACCTTGTTCAGCTTCCGGAGTTCGCCCGGTCCCTGGGGGCCGTTCGTCATCAGGAAGACGGTCGCGTCCGCGATGCACAGGGCCGGCCTGCGCAGGGTGTTGTGGTCCGCGATGCACTGCGAGATGAACGGAATATCGCCGTATTCGCCCGACGTGCCGGATCCTTTATGGAAGAACTGATTGGTGTCGCCGGCGTTCGCCCCCATCATGTTCTTGAGGTTCCCGGACATGGAGACGCCCTCATGGTTCTTGATAATGGGCAGGTTGATGAGAGCGTCGCAGTCGAGGAGCTCTTTCACGACCTTGGCTTTCTTGAGGGCGGTTCCTTTGGGGACGGCGACCTCCAGGTAGTTTTTCGAGCATTTCCGGACGGCGGCGATCTCCGCGGCGTACTTCGCCGAGAGGGGCGTTTTGCTCCAAAAATCGGCGGCGGGATCGATGAGATATTGGATGGAGCCCGCTCCGGCCTCCCGGCAGGCCAGGATCGCGGCCAGGACGATCTCCGGCCTGGTGTGGCTTCCCGGCAGCCGCCACCAGGTCGGGGCGTTGATGAGCAGCCCGACCTTGGCCCCGGGCGAGACGAATATTTTAATCCCGCCCAAAGCCTCGATGGCCTTGGCGGTCGCCGCGAAATAATCCTCCCCCTTGACGACGGCCAGGCCGGGCGGGACGCTCGCTTGGCCCGTCACCCCGCGGGCTCCGGCGAAGCCTCCGACGAGCGCGGCCGCGCCGGCCGCCGCCCCGGTCCTCAAAAAATCCCTGCGTCTCATTCCGCGATTCATGCCGACCTCCTTGAAGGCTGCGTCTATCGGGACGGCGTTTTGTCCCGGATCTCTTTTCCGAATCCCAGGCACTCCAGACGGGAGAGATGGTCGTAATCGACAAAGGGCTTGTTCATGCTTTTATGGAAACCTTCCAGGCCCTTGTAATCCTGCTCGGACAACAGCCCCTTGGTGATGCGGCCGCCGAAGACCCGGCGGAGAGGGGACTCGGGGCCGCAGAGCTTGGCGAGATAGTCGTCGATATAAGTTTTGACTTGATCGGGTCCCGGCGTCTCGCCCCGGTTGCCGCAAACGACGAACAGCGCACGGGTTTTCAGTTTGACGTCCGAGCCGTATTCCTGGATCAGCGCCTCCAGCTCCTTCGTCCCTTTCCCGCCCTGAATGGCCGTTCCAAGGACCAAATGGTCGTAGGCTTTCAGATCGGGTCCTCGGCGGGCGTCGAAGACCGAGGCGATCCCGCCCATGCCTTCCGAGATCCAAACGGCGGCGTCCCGCGCCGTTCCGTACCAGGTGCCGAAGACGACGGCCCATTTTTCCTGGGACGGCTTGGGGATAAACTGGAAAGCGCGGCCTTCGGCCGCGAGGAACGACGCGCCCAACCCGGCCAGGCCCGCGCCGAAAAATGACCGTCGTTTCATGTTGCCTCCTCTCGAAGCTCTTACTCGCTGATCCTTATTTTGGGATTTTCCCGGCTGATGATCTCAAATCGGCTGCGGCCGCCGCAGAACCTGGCGACGAGATCCATGATCTCGCGGCAGGCCTCTTCGATCTCCGGCTTGAGAACGGGGGGGAGGCCGTCCACGTTGAATTCGAGGGCGGTCGTCGTCGGCATGACGAGCGTGTGGTTGGCCTGCCTCCAAGTCCAACGCCGCGTCAAAACTTGGTTGCCCTCCACGAAGACGATTTCCCCCGGCAGGGGATTCTCGGCTTGATCGGAACCGAAGGGAACGAACTCCTCGCTTCCGGTCGCCGGCCGCAGCTCGATGTCCCGGGAGACGACGTCGATGGCATGGCCTCCGACCGGGATGACGCGGCGCAGGGAGACGATGTTGCCGATATCGACCAGTGCGCTGATCGAGGGAATTTCATCGTTACGCAGGACGCGGCGCGACATGTTTTCCATCGACGGGTTGAATTTTCCCGGCTTAGCGCCGAAGGCGCGGTAGGCCTCCCGCCAAGAGGCGATTCGAGGGTGTTCGGCCAGGGTCTCGAGGTTGAGCCGTTCCCGAACGGAAGCCTCGGCCGCGCGCAGCAACCCCGTGAGGTCCTCGGGCGAGGGCTTGTTGGCGACGCCGTAGGCCAGGACGACGCCGCGCGCGTAATCCGGATGAAGGTCGAAGACTCGTTTGTCGATCGTATAATACAGTTCTTTGGGATTCATAATTTCGAATGCCAACGCCAGGCGGTGCGGATGATCGTCTCCAAGTCGGACAGGCGGAGCGTCCAGCCCAGGACGCGCTCGGCCTTCTCTTTCGACGCCAATAGGACCGGGACGTCCCCCTGGCGGCAAGGCCTGTAATCGATCGAGACCTTGCGGCCGGTGACCTCCTCGGCCTTGCGGATGACTTCGAGGACCGAGTATCCCCGGTTCGTCCCCAAGTTCAGGACCAAGCTTTCGCCGCCGGCCAGCAGCTTCTCGAGGGCGAGAGCATGGGCGGCGGCCAGGTCCGTGACATGGATGTAGTCGCGGACGGCCGTCCCGTCCGGCGTCGGGAAGTCCGTCCCGTAGACTTCGAGGGCGGGCGCCCTGCCCAAAAGATGCAGGAGGATGTTGGGAATGAGGTGGGTTTCCGGGTCGTGCATCTCGCCCATCCGGCCGCCGGGGTCCGCGCCGGCGGCGTTGAAATAGCGCAACGATACATAGCGGAGTCCGTAGGCCCGGCCGTAATCCTCGAGGATGCGCTCCACGAATAATTTCGTCTGTCCGTAGGGATTGATCGGCTTCAGCGGATGATCCTCGGGGATGGGTACGACCTCGGGGACGCCATAGACGGCCGCGCTCGACGAGAAGATCAAATTCCGGACGCCGGCCTCGCGCATGGCGTCAAGGAGGTTGAGGCTCGTGTCCAGGTTGTGGGTGTAGTATTTGGCGGGGTCCTTGTAGCTTTCGCCGACTTGGATGAAGGAGGCGAAGTGCAGGACGGCCTCGAACCGGCGCTTCCGGAAGGCCGCCCGGACCGCCTCTTTATCCATGAGGTCGCCCTTGACGATCTCAACAGCTTCGCCGCTGGGGACTAGCTCCCGCCGTCCGGATGAGAAGTCGTCGAAGATGGTGACTTCAACGCCCCGGTCCAGCAGCTCCCGGGCGGTATGGGATCCGATGTAGCCGGCGCCGCCGGCGACGAGGACTCTCATGGCCGTTTCCCCTTAAGAATCTTTTTGGCGAGCTTGAGCCCCTCGGTCCGCGTCTCGAACCGGCTGTCGAGCTGGAGATTGTAGAGCCTCTTGAGAATCGTCCCCATGCCCGGGCCGGGCGCGACGCCGAGCTTGATCAGGTCGCGGCCCATGATCAGGGGCTTGATGGTTTCCTTCGAGACGCGGAGCTCCTCGAATTTGCGAAGGAGCCAGCGGGCTTCGCGGTCCAGGCCTTTGACCAGCCGCTCGCGCCGGCCGGCCCGGTCGGCCGCGTCCAGGGCGACCACGAGCTCGATTTCGCCCCCGGCCTCCGCGGCCAGCCGGCTGAACGCCTTGCGGGTGACGTTCTCACGGTTCTGCCAGAGCTCGGCGGCCCGATGGTGGGTTTTGATCAGGATCGGCACGACCTTGCTGAGAGGGTAGCCGTTCCAGGAAAATATCCGGAAGCGCTGGAAGGCCTTCTTAGCCGTCTTCTCGCTGGCCAGGTCGTGGCCGTAATTGATGATGACCATCCGGCCACGCTTGAACTCCCAGTGGGCCGTGCCGGGCTTTCCGGCGTCGTGGTAGAGGGCGGCCAGCAGCAAAGCGAGCTTCTTGGGCGCTTCGAACCCGAGTAGGTCTCCCAAGGTTTTAGCCTGGTCCACCGTCAGCTTGGTGTGCTGCCAGACCGTGTGGTGGCCGTACTCGTCCTTTTCCGGATGGAAGATGGAGTCCTGGAGGGCCAGGGTCAGGCCATAGAGCTCGGGGAACAGTTGACGGAGGACGCCGAGCTTGAACAGTTCCTCGAGCCCCTTCGAGGGCTTGGGCGAGTTGAGGAGAATTTTAAACAGCTCCTCGTTCGTCCGCTCGACGCTCAGCCCGGAGAGGTCGATGTCCTTGGCAACCTGGTAAATGGCCGGGTCGACGGCGAATCCGAGGACCGAGGCGAAGCGGGCCGTCCGCAGGACGCGGAGCGGGTCTTCGGGAAAGGCGGACGGGTTGGTGAGACGGATGATTTTGGCCTTGATGTCCTTGACGCCGCCGAACGGATCGATCAAGGCGCCGTCCGAAAGGCGGAGGGCCATGCTGTTGCAGCGGAAGTCGCGCCGTTCGAGGTCTTTTTCGATCGGCAAGTCCGGGTCCGAGGTCGCCGCGATGTCCTTGTGGCCGCGAACGCCGGCCCCGCGCGGCGCGTCCTTGCGGGGGAGGGCCAGGTCGTAGGTGCGGCCCTTGACCGTGAACTTGATGATGCCGAAGCTCTTCCCGACCAGGTCGACCCGGCCGTGGGGGGAGATCCGCCGCACGATTTTGTCGAGCGTGCGCCGGGCGATCAGAAGGTCGACCTCCTCGATCGGCTTCCCGCGTAAGAGGTCGCGGACGAAGCCGCCGACGGCATAGACGTCGGGGCCGAACAGCCGGACGAAAAGGGCCTTATCCCTAAAGGCCGCGCGCAGCCTGGCCATCGATTTCTATTTACCCTCCTTGATGACACGGATACCTGTGTAAGCGGCGGGCGGCGAGGACTTCTTGGCCTGGGGGTCTTTAGGCGTGACGGCGCAGGCCCCCACGGCCCGGCCGTTTCCCTTGTCGTCGACGGCCCACTCGGAGGCGTTTCCGCCCAAGCCGTAGAGCATCTCGTCGCCGACCGGGTCGAATTTGTCGACGGGGAGGAGAAGCGGCGCCGCTCTCTTGAGTATCTTGATTTTATCCAGGACGAGCCGGGCGTCCTCCGGGTTGAGGCCGTAGCCGGCCCACCAATCCAGGGTGTTGTCTGCGCCGCCCTTTCCGGAGAGCTTCTCGGCCTCGGCCGCGGTCGGGAGCCGGTATTTTTGGCCGGTCCGGCCGTTCAGCCATTGGACGTATTTCTGGGCTTGGGCGAAGCTCATCCCGGTCGCGGGATAGTCGCCCGTTCCCGCTTCGTACTTGAGGCTTCCGTCGAAGGCGGCCCACTGGGCCCGGGTGACCTCGAAGCGGCCGATGTTCGTCCCGTCGCTTATGACGGTTTCGGGGACTAACGTCCCTTTAATCGCGACTCCATAGTTGCCGCCCGAGCGGGCGAAAGCCAGTTTCTTGATTTGGATGTCGAGGGGTGAACCCTTTTTAAGGGCTTCGTTGCGGGCCGATTCGGTCTTGAAGAAGTAGCGGTCGAACCAGGCCAACTCCTCCTCGACTTTGCGTTTCTGGTGGGTCAGCAGTCGCAGGCCGTGCGGCTCTCCCG
>Ga0299912_10005344_pt1 | contig 10552 bp, 9 predicted proteins | sample RVTome_2_FD_207667 | JGI IMG/M metagenome (GOLD analysis project Ga0299912, IMG submission 207667) | Soil microbial communities from uranium-contaminated site in the Upper Colorado River Basin, Wyoming, United States - RVT95D214 (version 2) ... | reverse complement strand
CGAGGACCAAAGTCTCCTAGGCTGGCCCGCGTCTCGATCGCATGAACATCACCGCGAACAAGGCAGTCAGAGTTGTCGCGGCCCCGGTCACGACGCTGGCCGTCCCGATGCCGTCCGTCGTGCATGTGCGCGCAGTACCCTCAGCATGCGAGGTGGCTATCGTTACATCGCACGATCCCTGAAACGCAGTCCCGTCCTTCAAGAGCCCTGAGACGGTCATTGTCATCGTCTCCATTATGGTGACACCGTCGAGACGCAATACCTTGCGCCAGTCGAACTTGACCATCAGTTCCTGAACTTTGTCGTGGTCGTAGTCATTTATCTCATACGGCCCAGTCGCGGGGAAACGCCCGTTCAAGACCACCGACTCTATCACGATGTCTTTGACATCGTAACCAGAGGGTAGCTCGATATAGACCGTGACCCACATGCCCATGCGCTTGATATTCAGAGTGTCTGGCTCGAAGTCTAGCGTCGCGTTGATGCCAGCAGGAGGAGGCTGAGGGATCGTTACGTTCGGCGGGCTCATGAACGGATACCTGTCCTGGCTGTTCGCACCTATTGAGTACGGCGTGTCGCCGAAGCCGTCGGACCCTGGCAGGTCTTGGCTTGGGCCCGAGAATTGATCCGTGCCCGAGTAATCGGACCAGTAGTTGCCTCCCTCCGGATAACCTCCGTCCCAGTCAACGTTCGTGCATCCGTCCTCGGATGCCTGGTATGTGTTTCTGGAGAAGATGTTCCGCCACACCTTGACCCCCTCACTCATCCAGAGACGCATCCCGTTCTCGTTGTCCTTGAAGGTGTTGCCGTAGACGGTGCAGTCGGTTGTGTGCTGAATCATGGCTCCATCGTAGACATTGCCTGTGAACCGGTTGTACGCCAGGATGACGTCGGTGCCGTCAAGTACGGACAAGCCTCGCTCGTTATTTGATAGATCCGTGTTGAAGATTGTCAATTCCGTGAAGTCCTCGGCGATGATCCCGCCGCTGGTTTCGGAGATCGAAACGTTGGCCACCCAGACCCTGTCGCAGCTCCCTATCAGGAGCTGACCAACCGGTACCGAATCGACAACTACGTCATCCGTATTCTGGTAGAACAGTACTGGCTTTCCGTTTACCGTGTTGTCAGGAGATATCCTTAGGTTGTTCCCCGCTCGGAAGCTGCCGTCGATGCCGCAGCGCGTGAGCGTGTTCCCCGTGATCGTCACATCGTCTGAGGTCGTGAAGATCCCGTAGCCGAGGTCTGCTCCAACGATGGTGTTGGACGAGGCTGTAACGACCCAGCAGTTGTGCAGCTGAATTCCCATGTAGTACATGTTGTTGATGACATTCCCGTGAACCAAGAGGTTCCTGCATTGAGCGAAGTTGAGGGAGGACCCGTCGCACGTGTTGTAGGAAACGGAGACATTCGTACACGACAGACATAGCACGGCGATACAGTCCACGAAGCTGCAGTCCGTGATCTCGACGCCCTCGCACAAAGCAGCGGTGATTCCCTGGAAGCCCCTGCTCATTGCCATGCCCGATATCCTGACATTGGAGCAGCTGAGGAGTATCAGCTGGCCAGCATCCAAAGACTTGAGCGTCAATCCGTCCTGGAATCTGTAGCACAATATGGGCAGACCGTTCACTGTGTTGTTGGAAGGTATGATGTGAGAGTTGTATGTCTCGTCTTGCCATAGATCTCCGATTATCGATACGCCGCAATTGTCGAATGTGTTGGAAAACAGCATCGCGTTCGTGGACCAGTAGATCTCGACCCCTCTATCGTTGGATTGGAAATTGTTCTCCAGGAGGATGCACGAATCGCACCAGAGCAGCTGGACGCCGTTGATGCAGAACTTCGCGGTGATGCCTTTGACAACCGCTCCATCGCAGCCCTCGATCCTCACGCCGCTCCCCGCATTGCTGACAGTAGCGCCCCGGATGAGGGCATTGGCCGAATTCGAAACCAGAATGCAGTTCCCCTGCCAGTTGTCGCTTGTTACTGATACGCCTCTGATCACGAAATACGCGGTTGTGTCCCTGATTTCTATCCCTGGCGAGGCAGAGGCTTCGATTGCCCATCCCTCGATGACATACGGATTCGTCTCGCTACCGTCCCCCTGCGTCACTCCGTTCGCCGCAGTAAATTCGGCGTCGCCGTTGATGACGATTGGACTGTGAGAGGGAAGCGCGGATGCTTGCATAGGAACCTCAATTACAGCTACGGCTGAGACGGTCAGAAAGCCAGCGCAGAACAAGGCCGCCAGTATGCTCCTAGGAACCTCGAACACTGAGCCCACCACAGGCCCTGATTGGACGCTACCAGAGATAAACCTTTGCTAGGTCAGAGGCTCACCTCTACCTTTCTTTCGCCTTTCCTCCCCTATGGTCTCTTCCGACAGTCTTCGCTCACTTCCGGTGCTTTGACCTGAAGCTCTCGACCGCCTTCTCTTCGAGGCGCCTTGCGCGCCTTCGCATAGCCTCTCTGTTGCGCCTCTCGTCTTCCGCGTTCTCGAGCACGAGCTCTGGTGCGGGCGTAGGCTTGCCGTCGGCACCAAGCGCGACCAGCGTGAGATATGATGAGCCTGTGTGTCGTTTTTCGCCGGTCCGCGGGTCCTCGGCCTCGACGCGCACTCCGACCTCCATGGAGGACCTCCAGACAGCATTGACATTCGCTTGGAGTGTAACGAGATCCCCAACATGAACGGGCGAGAGGAAGTCCATCTTGTCCACTGATGCGGTCACGATGTTGCTGCGTGTGTGCTTTGCCGCCGCAACGTAGGCAACCTCATCCACCATCTTCAGGATTGAGCCGCCGAACACGTTGCCTGCTATGTTGGCGTCCTGGGGCATCATCACTCTAGCCACCGTGGTCATCGACTCTGACACTCGTCTCTTCGCGCGCTTCATGTTCACATCCTTCCGTACATCAACTTTCTCTTCCTGAGCAGCACCAACGCTAGCACAACGAGCGCGACCACGAGGGCGATGCCGCCCATAGCTGCGACAAGCGCGAGGCTGACTGTAGACCCGATCTTGTAGTCCTTGAGGACCATCGTCGTCACCGGAGTCGAAGAGCCCGCCTCATATGTGTCCTCTTTGACAAAGTTCTGCACCTCAGATGACCACCAGTAAACGACGTAGCTGCCATCGCTGGCTGCTGCCCCTATTCTAAGCGCTTCGAACTTGCCAGCTGGCGTTGTCACAATCTCCATTGAGGGTGACGCAACGAAGCTGAAAGCGAGGGTCTCTATCTGTGTGTCAGGAGATCCTTGCATCGTGCCGTTTACCCACTTTGTAGTTGTCGTTGTCGACGTTATCGTTTCGACCCAGGAGTCGCCAGCGCCCACGGTGGACGGGCGAAAGCTGGATAGCATGGCTGGTGTGTAAGTCGTCGAGACCTCTGTCACGTTTCGATAGACAAGCGGGAATGAGCTGCTACCGATGGTCGTATTCATCCACGTGAAGATATCGCTCTTCGCTATGCCCATGCCTTCTTGGGTTTCATAGACGTATCCGCCAAGTACCATCGATACCTGAATCCCCATAAAGTCCGCAGACCCCGACTTGCCTCCGGACACCTTCATGACATTGACTGGGTAGGAAGTCCCTCCAATGTCGATGGCACTCTGGTCCACGCAGGTGTAGGTTGTAGTCCCGTTGACAGCTACATTCGCCAACAGAATGGGAACCGTCGCTGATGCATCGTAGGTCCAGAAGTCGCCGTTGACACGGTCTGCCGCGGCTGCGGGATGGGCTGCAACCCCAATCATCAATGCGATGCATGCCAGACTTATCAGGCCCAGTGCTCTCTTCACATTCAATGCAGTGCCTCTGATCAGCAATTCCTTGTGCCTGAAGGAAAACAGCCATCAGCCATATACCTTTTCCGAGAAATCAGAGGATAGACGCATCTGCAACGAACTGGCCTGAATGGCTCCTTTCTATCTTCTGCGACGATAAGTATTAAGAATGGCAATTCGAATCAGCCCAAAGACGAGGGATGCCCGGCGGGACGAGAACCGTCGTTGGGATGAGGACTCGCCAAGGACTTGGGACCATGCCTGAAGGACTATCGATGTACGCGGAGAAGGTCTACAACGCAATGAAGAATGCGGGGATAGATAGCGAAGAGAAGATGGCCAACGCCGAAAAGATCGTGGGCCTGACGAAGGCCCCGAAGAACTTCGTGCTCAGAGCTCTGGATGAGCTTCAGTCCAAGGGTTTGGCGAAACGTAGGGCGAGAGAGAAAGCTGCGGGCTACTACCTGATCGTCAAGCCGTAGATTCTCGGGATTCTTCGACGCTCTCTGGGTTTCCCATGGAGCATTCGCGAACTATCTGGCCTCAGCCGGGGTCAGCAAGACATATATTATCGTACAGTCTAGCCCGTCGCAAGTGCTCCGATGCCTGAAGAGTTCACGGTGACGCCCTACAAGGTCACGGGCGATATCGACTATGATGTCTTGACCGAGAGGTTCGGGACGAAGCGCATCGACGAGCAACTTTTGGCGCGACTTGCGAAGTATGGACCTCTTCACCACATGCTCAGACGACAGATATTCTACTCGCATAGGGACCTGGAGTGGTTGCTCGACGAATACGACAAGGGTAACAGGTTCACACTATACACCGGAAGAGGGCCGTCGGGACCGATACACCTCGGCCACCTGATGCCGTGGGCGTTCGCCAAGTACCTCCAGGACACCTTCAAGGTGAAGCTGTGGTTCCAGCTCACGGATGATGAGAAGTTCATGTTCTACGACCACTTGACGTTGGATGAGTGCAAGAAGTGGGGCTACGAGAACGCCTTGGACATCATCGCGCTCGGATTCGACCCCGAGCTGACGAACATATTCCTCGACACCGAGTACATCAAGACGATGTATCCGATGGCAGTCAAGGCAGCGAAGAAGATCAATTTCTCGACCATCAAGGCCGTGTTCGGGTTCGACAACTCGAACAACATCGGAAGCATCTTCTTCACCAGCATCCAGACTGTGCCGTGCTTCCTTGAATCGATGGAGCAGGGCAAGAAGGTGCCGTGCCTCATTCCGTGCGGCATAGACCAGGACCCACACTTCAGGATCACGAGGGACATCGCTGAGGGTCTTGGCTATTTCAAACCCGCGCTTATCCACGCGAAGCTCATGCCCTCGCTCCAGGGCGCCGAGAAGATGTCCACATCCACGGGAACGGACATGACGATCTTCACCACCGATGACAAGAAGACGGTGAAGAAGAAGATCGGCAACGCGTTCACCGGAGGACGCGTCTCCGTCGAAGAGCAGAAGAAGCTCGGAGGCGACCCAGATATCTGCTCCGTGAATGCCTACAACGCCTACTTCTTCGAGCCTGACGACAAGAAGCTTGCGAAGCTGAACTCCGATTGCCGAACCGGGAAGATCATGTGCGGCGAGTGCAAGAACCTCCTCTTCGAGAAGGTCTGGAAGTTCCTAGAGGAGCACCAGAAGAGAAGGGAGAAGGCCAAGGATGTCATTGAGGACTTCTTCGTGAGGGACTGAGCGTTGAGACTGAAACGGATCGCCACGGTCGTCAACGGAGTGACCGAAACACCCGATGATTGGGATCGCGTGAGGTCGAAACTGGTTTTCGAGAAGGAATTCGTTGACGGACTGTTCAAGCTCGGTCATTTCGATCATGTCTGGGTCATCTTCGGGTTCAACAGAATGCACCAAACCGAGATGAAGATCCATCCGCAACATGACCCGCGGAAGCCCTTGGTCGGTGTTTTCGCGAGTCGGTCCCCCGCCAGGCCGAACAAACTCGGTCTCACACTCGTTCAGCTCATAGGCGTGAGGCGGAATGTCGTGACCGTGAAGGGCCTTGACGCGTTCGACGGAAGCCCTGTCTACGACATCAAGCCGTGGGAAGAAGAAATAGACTATTGAGCGGCCAGTCTATTCCGGAAAAGTACATAAACGGACCTCCCGATGAGGCCTCGGCATGTCAGAAAAAGATGTCATCGAGCAATTGAACTTCTTCGAGAAGAAAGTCTTGAAGGCCCTGCACGAGCTGAAGCAGGCGAGCCCGGAAGAGGTTCGGAAGTTGAGCGGACTCGGTCAGCTGGTCGAGGTCATGAACGCATCCTCTTGGCTGCAGGCCAAAGGCCTCGTGAAGATAGACGAGGTCATCAAGAGCAGCTATTCGCTGAAGAATCCTCAGGTCGCATCGCGACCACTTCCTGAAAGGATCGCCATTGAAGTCCTCTCAAAAGACCACAAGGGCAAGGGGTCGATGGCAGACCTGAAGAAGAGCGGCAAGCTGAAGAACGAAGAGATCGCGATCGCCCTTGGCTGGATTAGGAAGAAGGGTTGGGGCGAAGTGACAAAGCACGGTACGGAGACTATCATCACCCTGACCGAGAAAGGCACCGCGGCCCTTCAAACGAAAGGTGAGGACGAGCTTCTAATAGAGAAGCTCGCAAAGACAGATATCAGCGAGACCGACGCCATGAGAGAGATCATCGAGATGCTAAAACAACGCAAGGACATAGTCAACGAGAAGCACATCGCAACGAGGACCATCTCACTAACAAGCGAAGGCTCGAAAATGGCCGGACTGGACCTCAAGATCAGGGAGGAGGTCGCGCAGCTCACGCCGGAACTCATTCAGTCTGGCAAGTGGCGCGATGTCGAGGTCCGGAAATACGATGTCAAGGCGTTCGCGCCAATGGTCCACGGAGGACGGAAACACCCTCTGACCATCCAACTGGAGAAGGTCAGGTCGATCTTCCTCAACATGGGATTCACGGAAGTCACAGGCCAGTTCGTCGAGAGCGCATTCTGGAACATGGATGTGCTGTTCACCGCTCAGGATCACCCTGCCAGAGAGCAACAAGACACCTTCTACATCAAGAACCCTGAAAGACTCGACCTGTCGGAGGATGAGGAACTCGTGGAGAAGGTGAGGCAGGTCCACGAGAACGGCGGGAAGACCGGCTCCCTTGGCTGGAGGTACAAATGGAGCAGGGCGGAGGCGGAAAGGGCCTTGCTCAGGACCCACACGACAGTCAACAGCGTGAGGTACATCGCGAAGCATCCCAAGCCGCCGTTCAAGGTTTTCTGCATAGGCAGGATCTTCAGGAACGAGGCGATGGACTCGACCCATTTGCCAGAGTTCACCCAGATAGAAGGTATTGTGTGCGAGAAAGGCGCGAATTTCGACATGCTCTGCGGGCTGCTCAAGGAGTTCTATACGCGCATGGGGATACCTAAGATCAGGATCCGGCCCGCCTATTTCCCGTACACGGAACCATCACTCGAGGTCGAGATCTACTGGAACGGCCAGTGGATGGAACTAGGAGGAGCCGGCGTTTTCAGACCGGAGGTGACCGCCCCTCTTGGAGTGGATGAACCGGTCCTGGCCTGGGGTCTTGGTTTTGAGCGGCTAGCAATGCTGTTGTGGAAGCTGGATGACATCAGGGACATATATGTCTCAGACGTCGACTGGCTCAAGAGAGTGCCTCAGGTTTGACCTGGCTTGAGATGAGACTTCTAAATTCTAAGGGGCACACCACTAGACCGACCACGAGCAGCATCGAGCTTATCGCGAAGTCTCCTCCGAGTAGGATTCCCAGGCCTCCGGCCACGATAAGCAGACCACCAACTGGGGACGCCACGACACCAACCAGGAATCGCCAAGGAAAAGGACGGCTGATCCTGAAATCTTTCCTTATCATAGGTTTGCGACTTGCCAGCGCCATAGGAACAAGAAAGAATGGCGGAAGCAACAAGCATAGGAAGAAGATGTACCGGAAGATTGGAGAACCGATGACGTAGCCAAGAAAGAAAAAGACTGCCTCGAGACCAGAGTACCAAAGCGCGAAGACAAGGATGCTCCTCATCGAACCAAGGCCTCCATCTGGAACACTTCCTTGATGAATAGATGGGTGCGCAGGAATCAACGTTTCGGTGTTCCCACGCAAAGTAGAGGTCTTGGAGGAAGACCCTTTCGGACTAGCCATCTTTCGAGGACTTCCTAATCTGAGCGTCAACCAACGATAGAAGATCCTTTGCATCAATTGTCTCGAAGAGATCACGTGATTCTTCCAGCATCTTGATTGCACGCCCAGAGTCACCTTTCTGATTCAACATAGTCCCGAACTCCATCTTGCGAAGGCCAAGGCTACGGGGCGTCTCGATGCCGTCGAGGACGGCGATACTCTCGTAAAAGTACTCCTCGCTCGCCTTCCAGTTCTTGGAAGATCTCTCCGCCATGCCTAGGCTCGCATAGACTGCAGACATACCGAGTTTGTCGTCTAGCTCTGTAACGATGTCCAATGCTCGGAAGCAGTGCTCCTTTGCGAGCTCCACCGAGCCTGACTTGATGAGCTCCTCGGCCAGTGAGGTCAGCGCGTACGCCTTGGCCCTCGGCTGACCTGTCTCGTCGGCGAGACGCACGCCGTTCCCCAGGTGGAGCTTCGCCTCGTCCGAGCGGCCAAGGAAAGCGCACGCGATGCCCATGTTGACATACACATTCGTCAGGTCGACAGGGCCGAATCCAGCGGCGCATTTCGAGAAGTGCTCGATCGCGTCCTCGTACATCCCTCTGCCGATGAACACGTTTCCCAGCTCCATATGGGCCAGGAGCATCCCCTTCGAATCCATCACGGTCATCGCATCCATAGCGCTCTTTTCGAGTAGCTCCTGGGCTTTCGGATAGTTGCCGAGCTTGCTCTCCACAACCCCAAGACCGCGCAACGCTTTCGCCCTGACACCAGGTATCTCCTTCGCTTCATCCAACGCATCAGAGAAGAACTTGGAGGCATTCTTCAGCTCCCCCTTCTTGCTCTTGATCTTGCCCATCTCCACAAGGGCTTCGGCTCCCAGTCTACTCTCCCCCTCTCTGGACACCTTCTCGAGCAGGGACCATGCAGCGTCGTACTCTCCCACCATGCTAGCGGTGCGCGCCTTCAGCAGCATGACGGAGTGCACATACTTCGGTTTCGACGCCTCGAAGAAAGACAACGTTTCCCATAGACGCTGAACATTGCCACCGGCGAGCAGGTCCTCACTCGTCCTCGACATCATCATCTCAGCTTCGAGAACGCGGTTTGCCCGGATCAGGTGGAAGAGCCGCTCTTGCGGATTATCTGCCTTCAGATAGTAATCCGCGGCGACGCTGTGCCACTTCGCACGTTCCTCCTTGGTCATCGAGCTGTAGACGAAATCGCGGAGGGACGCATGAATCTCGAATTTTCCCGGAGCGACTTCCCTGAGCATCGAACCTCTCCTGGCCTGACGCAGCTCTCTAGGAACCGCATCCGCCGAGAATGGTTGCTGGAAGATTGAAGCGAGCTGCAACAGAGATTTTTCATCTTCGGGAAGGCCAGCGTAGAATTTCTCCTCGAAGAATCTGGCGACCTGGTATTTGGCGCCCGTTGGACTGGACTCCGTAACCATCTCAAGCGATAGCGGGTGGCCGTGTGTGACGCGGGTCAGCTCGTCCGCGATAGACCCTTCGATATTCCGAGACCCTAGCAGCTCGAGGGCCGCCTTCTTCTCGAGGCCCCCGAGCTCTATCTCTGTGACCTCCTTTCTCGCGACCATATCTGACGCGTCGTAGAACTTCGGACCTGCCTCTGACGTCACTATCATCTTCGCTGAGCCGCAGCTATGTTTGAGCATCTTGAGGAACTCTTGGAAGTTGTCGGAGGCGTCGACATCGTCGAACACGAGCGTGTATCCGTTCTCAGCCAGCTCCTCGTTCAGCAAGAAACTCAGCTCACCGAATTCGAATTTCCCCGATGCGAGATATGTTGCGAGCCTCCTGCTGCCGTTCTCGGCAAAGAATCTGCCGAGCGCGTCTGCGAGTGTTCGAGGCACGTCCCAAGGCTTTGCGGAGTACCAGAAGATCCTCTGCCCCGACAACCCTGACACTGCCTTCGCGACGAGTGTGGTCTTGCCTATGCCAGCTATCCCTCGAATCGAGAGCACCTTCAGGGTCGGTGAGGCCAACGCTTGGCTGACTTCCTCAAGTTCCTTCCCGCGGCCGAAGAAATCTCTCACCGTCGGCAGAGGTGATGAGCGCCTGATGAATTTGGATCTGGAGATCGATTCGGGGGATACCTTTGCGGCATCGACCATAGGTATGATGGAGTTGTCTCTGACATACTGGAGCACGTCGGCAGCCATCGACTTGCCATTCGTCATGAGGAAGTAGACCTTCCGCCTCGCCTTCCCCTTCCGGACATGCTTCAACGTCTCGTCCACGATTCCGGATGCCTTCAGCTTCTTGAGCTCGATTGCCGCATGTGCCCTCGAGATCGAACAAGCCTGCGAGATCCCGTCTTGGGTGACATCGAACGGTGCCTCGTACTTGTCCTCGTACTTCACGTAGTTGCTCAGATGATACAGAATACGTTCCGAGACGGTCAGTTCACCAGCCATGCCTCCACCTTGCGTCCGAAGAAACCTAGGTAACGATATTTAAAGACAATTACTACATGCTGTCGGCGATGAAAGACATCTTGGCAGGGTCATCCGCTTTCCTTCTCGGGCACGGGCCTAGGTTTCTCCTTCACCAGCAGCAGGACCAGCGTCACCG
>Ga0299912_10005343_pt1 | contig 10552 bp, 7 predicted proteins | sample RVTome_2_FD_207667 | JGI IMG/M metagenome (GOLD analysis project Ga0299912, IMG submission 207667) | Soil microbial communities from uranium-contaminated site in the Upper Colorado River Basin, Wyoming, United States - RVT95D214 (version 2) ... | reverse complement strand
GGATGATGCGCAGTCCCGTGGCGTCCACGGCCACCGGGTCGAAGCCCACCAAAAATCCGTAATAGGACCAGACATACTTGGGGTTGAAGCTGTGCGGGCCGAGGACATGGAATTGGGGCGTGAGCATGCCCAGGACGTTCAGGCGCGTCTTGCCCTTGACGTGCGGCTTCTCCCAGATCGAGCCCAGGCTCGCGCAGCTGTCCCCATGGTAGTTTTCCGGGTCGGGGATGAACATGATGTAGTTCTTGATCAGGGTACCCACACCCGACCAGTGGTGAGCCCGCATCGGCCGGGAGTTGATCAGGGCGGTGGCCTTCTGGAACACCGGGTGACGCAGGACGCCCCTGTCGTCGATACCGATATTGGATTCCTTGACTCCGGCATCCATGACGCGCTTTTTCAGGGCGTTCTCGACCTCGGCCGTAGTCGGAATGTAGTTCCAAACGTTGCTCTTGATGCCGACGATGTCATCCGGTTTGATGAACGTCCTCCAGGAGGCGACGGCATCCGGCATGCCGGTGAGCTCCTTCACGGCCGCATCCAACATATCCAGGACCACGTCGGCAACGGGCCGGCCCTGCTCGTTAAGAGCATCTTTGTTCCTCACTAGGATGACCTTCGATTTCTTGGCCTCCTGGGCGACCTTGGCCGGACCCGCCGGGCTCAGGGCGGCCCACTCCGGCTTCGTCAGGAACACGGCGCCGCCGACGGCGGCCAGGGACGTTCGCTTGATGAACTCCCGCCGGGTGATCATCTTCTTTTTTTTCATCTGTCCTCCTCGTTGTTGGCAGTCACCTCAGTCTTGTTATCGGCTTGCCAATTCTATCGGATTCATCGAGATCGTCATTTGGACGGAGACTGTCCGGACCTGATCATATCAAGATAGGAGCCGGCCGCCTCCTGCGAAGGAGCGTTGAAGACAATGCTCAGCCGGTTTCCGTCGACCCGGCAGCCGGTCCATCGGCCGTCGGGCGAGCGGGCCATTCCTTCGCGGGCGTCAGTCAGGTAGTTCCGGAGAAAGCTCTGCTCGGCCGCCTTGGCCTTGGTCCTGTCCGGATACAGGGCGATCAGTAGATGCACGGGCTTGCCGTCCGTCTTGTACTTGGCGAGCACCGCCTGGGTCTCGTCATCGATCAGCAGGATGTTCTCGTTGGCGATGAAGAAGTGGCTGTTGAGCCAGATGTAATGATGGAAATAGCGGACGCTTTCCGGGATGAGGTTCGGCGTCGGCAGGAGGCCGACGACCGGCGGCACCTCGCCTTCTTTGGGGACGGCGTCCGCCAGCGTCCGGCCGAGCCCGATGACGATCCCCTTTTTTCCCTCGGTCTCGGGATAGGCGAGGATGGAAACATAGTACCTGTCCTTCCAGAAAGTCAGCAGGCCCGCGTTGTACTCAGAACCCTGACCCGCAATGCCGTCTTCGCGCTCGCGGCCATGGGAGAAGAGGCCGAAGGCGTTGTAGGAATTGCCCATGTCGAAGATGTCGATGACGATCTCCTCTTCGCCGGCGCCCTTGTACCGGACGGCCAGGAGCTTCTGGAAATTGTAGGAGATATAGAGCTCCGCCCCGCCGTCGATGTAATCGAAGAGGTTGCTCTTGTCGTAGGCTTCCGGCGGCTCGGCTTTCTTCCAGCCGCTCACCTCGGACGGGAGGACGGAGTGCAGCTTTTCGAGGGACTGAGACATGGCCACCCCCGCGGAGAATGTTACCAGGGTTAAGCAGAGGACCAGCTGACACGACTTCCGGCGGGCCGATGCGTTCATCACGGTTTTCTGCTTCATGAATAAGTAGGAATAGCAAACGGCCCGATAAAAGTCAAAATATAAGGCTCGGGCATGGATTCGTCAGCCCGCTCGTTTCCCGCAGCGTCCCTTTGGAGGGAGAAAGCTGCGCTTTCCCCCTTCCAACGCTCGCTTCGCTCCCGGCCTCCGACCTTGACAGAGACACCTCCCTTTTTCCCCCTTGATTGCCCAAGGGGGAGGGGGGATTAATACAGTGAGATCGAAGTCTTTGAGGTGTCTCTGAAGTAGGGGGCCATCCCCCTTGGAACCCCCGCTGCTTTGCTGCCGCAAATCAGCAAACTCGCTCCGGTTTCTTCTTGTTTCCAAGGCGAGGGGCAGTGGCTGGAGAAACCCGTATGAGGAGTGAGCGGGCACGGTTTCTCGACCGCAGGGAGAGAAGAGCGCACGACGAATCGAGCCCATTTTCCAAAGGGGGATAACAAAGATGTCAAGCACCAATTTAGTTCCCCTCTTTAGCAAAGAGGGGTCAGGGGAGATTTTATAAATAATAAGCAACTCAATATCCCTTCTATCCTTGTTCGCCTTTTCCAATCCCCCCTCTCCCCCCTTTTCCAAAGGGGGATAATAAAGATGCCAAGTGCCCGCCCTCCCGTGGTTACCACACTAAACGTCATTGAGCCTAAATCCTGTTGCCTGGCAGCAAATTTTTTCCTATTATGGTCGGGAGAGGAGATCTCAGATGAAGTTAAAATTCCTGTTCATGGTATCGATCCCGATCTTGTTTTCCGTTGCAGCCTTGGCTCAGCAAACGAACGCCCCGGCTCAGCCCCCTACATACGAGGAGAAGCTGGCTCGCGTGTTCCAGGAATGGGAGCGGCCCGACCGGCCGGGCGGTGTCGTGGCCGTTGTCGAGAAGGGGAAGGTTGTTTATAAAAAATGCTTCGGCCAGGCCAACGTGGAATACCAGCTTCCCACGACTCCTCAGACCGTCTATGATGTCGGCCAGCTGGCCGAGGCCGTCACCGGAATGGCCGTAGCCATGCTCGAGGACCAGGGCAAGATCTCCGCCGCCGAATCCGTCAAAAAATACCTGCCCGAGCTGCCGTCCTGGGCGGACGGCCTCACGGTTGCCCACCTCATCTATCATACGAGCGGACTCCCCGATTGGTACGAGCTCATGACGGCCGCCGGCTGGAACGAAGGCGATGCCATGACCCTCGACCATATCCTCAAGATCCTGAAACGCCAGAAGCAGCTCCTCTTCGAGCCCGGCACGAAGAGCCTTCCTTCGCGGACCGACTATGTCCTCCTTGGCGAAGTGGTGCGCCGCGTGACCGGCCAGTCCTTCCGGGATTGGACCTGGGCCAACATCTTCAAGCCGCTGGGCATGACGCGGACGCTCTTCCGCGACAGCTGCCGGGAGATCGTCGAAGACCGGGCCTACTCGATCAATTATCATTACCGGGACGGCTATCTCAAAGGTGCCGATAACCTGGGCGCCGTTGGTTCCCTGGGGCTGTTCACGACTCTCGATGACTTCATCAAGTGGGTGCTGAACCTCGACAACCCGGTCGTCGGCTCGGCCCAGGTCAAAGATAAGATACTGACCTCCGGGAAATTGTCCGATGGACGCGAGGCCGGCCAATCCTGCGGGTTCGCGGTGGATTCTTATAAAGGCCTCAAGCGGGTCCATAAGAGCGGCAGCTGGGGAGGTTTCCGCACTTCCTTCCGGTATTTCCCGGCGGCTTCCTTCGCCGTTTTCGTTTTTTGCAGCTGGGATTATAACTGGAACGATCCCAACCAGTGCGCCGACAACGCAGCCGACGTCTGTCTGGAACCGCTACTGGAGAAGCCCGCGGCGCCACCCGCTCCCGCGGCCGCCAAGCGAAAACCCCTCAAGCTGAGCCCGGCGGAGCTGTCTCAATATGTCGGCGAATACCGGGCCGCAGGATGGGGCTACCTGACCATAGCGCAGGAGAAAGACGCGCTGCAGTTCAAGGCGGGCGGACAAGCCTTCCCGCTGATCTCCATGGGGGAGGGGCGTTTTTCTTTCGAGGACCCGAACATCCCCATCGTGCTCACTTTTTCCAGGGGGTCCGACGGAAAAGTGAGCCAGTTCTCCTTTGATCCCGGGAACGGAGAGGTCACAGCCCACAGGGTCGAACGGGAAACACTAACTGCCGACGAGCTGAAGCTCTACGAAGGAACATATTATTGCGATGAGCTCGACGCCCGTTACGAGATGGCCTCGCGTGAGGGCCGGCTCGTCCTTACCGGACTGCGCTTGAGGGACGTTGCCTTGACTCCTGAGAACCGGAAGACCTTTGTCAGCGACAGCGCGGCGTTCCAGCTCGTCTCATTCTTAATAGGCGAGAAAGGCGAGGTGACCGGATTCCGGGTCGAATCCGGCTCTCTCCGCCAGCTGGTATTCGGGAAAAAGTAATCGGAAAGGAGCCCTCCATGAGCTGGTCGATCAAGCTTTTCCGCGTCAAGGGGATCGAGATCCGGGTCCACCTGACTTTTATCCTGATCCTAATCTGGGCCGCGAGCCGCTGGGGAGTGACGATGAAGGGTGGCACGAGGGGCGCCCTCTACGGGGTTTTGGTGATACTCCTGCTCTTCGCCTGTGTGACCATCCACGAGCTGGCCCACAGCCTGACGGCGATGCGGTTCGGCGTCAAGGTGCGCAACATCACGCTCCTTCCCATCGGAGGGATCTCGCAGATGGAGGAGATGCCCAAGAAGCCATCCGAGGAGCTGCGCATGTCACTGGCCGGCCCGCTGAGCAACTTCGTCATCGCCGCGGTCCTGCTCCTGCTTTCCATCCCCTTTCATCTCCAGGCGGATGTTTCAGCCGTGCGGATGAGCCGGGTGCTGGGCTCGGTGAGCTGGGAGGGCCTCCTGGCCTATCTCATCACGGCCAACGTCATGCTCGGGCTGTTCAACCTCCTGCCGGCCTTTCCCATGGACGGGGGCCGCGTCCTGCGTTCCCTTCTGGCCATGCGCATGGATCATGCCAAAGCGACGGCCGCGGCGGCTGCCGCGGGGCAGGGACTGGCCTGGGTGATGGGACTCGTCGGCGTCCTGAGCGGCGCTTGGACGCTGGTCATCATCGCCGTTTTCATCTACCTTGGGGCGGCTCAGGAAGGCAAGATGGTCGAGGTCAAGAACGTGCTCGGCGAGCTGCGCGTACGGCAGGCCATGACGACGAAATTCCAGGCTGTGTCGCCTGATGCGCCCTTGTCGGGGGCGGTCGACCTGATCCTGCACGGTTTTCAGACTGTTTTCCCCGTGCTCGAGGAGGGCCGTCTCGCCGGAATCCTCACGGAGGCCGACCTAGTGAGCGCGCTTAAGCATCAGGGCCTCGAGGTGGCCGTGAAGATGGCTATGCGCACAGACGTCCCCACCGCCGATCCCGATGGCTCCCTGTTCGAAGCCCAGCAGCTCATGGCTGAACAGCGGCTTCGCGCTCTGCCCGTGGTCAAGGGAGGACAGGTCGTCGGCCTCCTCACCCCCCAGGACGTGAGCGAAGCCTACCTGTTCCTCGCCCTGAAGCCCGACCTCCTGGCCAAGACATAGAAATGGGGACACCATATCAATTGCCGAATTTCCTGCCCGGGAATATGGGAAATTGATATGGTGTCCCCAATTTGAAGGAGGAGCGTCGATGAAAACCGAAGAAACCGTTCAAGAGTGGGCCAAAACAAGAGGATACCGTGCGGCCGTTGGCAACGTCTCACTGTTGGAGGAGGTCCGCAACGGCCTCCAGAAGCGCCGGGAGGCCGGAGAAATCGAGGCCGGTTTCTATCGGGACAACCTGGATATCTTCACCTACCTTGACGGAGTCCCGCTCGAAAATCCGCGGTCGATCATCCTTGTCGCCGTCCCCAAGCCGGCCTATGTTCTGGCTTTCACGGTCGGAGATAAAAGAATTGAGACCATCCTCCCCCCGACCTATGTCCGCTACCGGAAAACGTTCGCCGAGGTCCGGGACAACCTGGCGGCGACCCTGTTGGGCTCGGGCTTCCGGGTAGAGCTTCTCAACGCTCCGCTCAAAGCGCTGGCAAACCGGCTGGGACTTCTTTCCTACGGCAGGAACAACGTCGGCACCATCGACGGCCTGGGAAGTTACTTCCAGTTGGTGGGCCTTGTGTCCGACCTGCCGTTCGAAGAAAAGAAAATGCCTTCCCGGCCGGCGGAGAAGCTCCTCCCCAGATGCCAGGAGTGCAGGATCTGCGCCGCGGCCTGCCCGACGGGCGCTATCGACAGTGAAAGAATCCTTCTCCATGGCGAAAAATGCTACACCCTGTTTTCCGAATCGCCGAACCCGATCCCCGAGAACCTCAAGCCGCCGTCCCCGAAGTGCATAATCGGATGTCTGAGATGCCAGGAACTCTGCCCCGAAAACAAGGGACTTTTGAGGCATGAAGAGGCAGCCGTATCCTTCGATGCCGAGGAGACCGAAGCGTTCCTCGGGATAAAGCCGGCGGCGGACGGCCGGGCCTTCGACCGCGCCCAGGCGAAATTCCAGGAGCTGGGCCTGACGGAAGGGCTCGGCGTATTCAGACGAAACCTCGAAGGTTTTCTCAGGATTCATTACATCCCTCTTCCCGGTGAGCGAGGATACTAGGATTTTATCCGCGGGACAAACAGTGGAATTTGAGGACCGAGTCAAGAGCGTGATCAAGGCGATCCCCCGCGGCAAAGTCGCCAGCTACGCTCAAGTTGCCGCCCTCGCCGGAAACCACCGGGCCGCCCGCCAGGTCGTCCGGGTTCTTCACGCGTCTTCCGATAAGGACCGTCTTCCCTGGCACCGTGTCATCAACAGCCGCGGCGGGATCTCTCTCGGACGGGGCCGGGGGTTCGGAGAACAGAGGCGCCTCCTCCTCCAGGAAGGCGTCCGCGTCAGCCGCTCGGGCCGTATCGCCCTCGAGGAATTTCAATGGGAACCGGAAGGCCCGCGATCCAGGGCCGCCGCGAAATTCCTCCGCGAGCTCGACTGAGCGCAGGCGGGCTCTAGTTAATCTTGATCGACCGGGAGAAGGTGTTGTTGGTCTCCCAGGTTTCGGCCACCGCTCCTCCGGCGTCCGCCTTGGCGATGATATACCAGGTGCCGGCGGCAGTTCCCAGCGGAACCGATACGGCAGCCGTGCCGGAACTGCTCTGCCCGGCGGCAAGTGCCGGCACGCTCCGGCTCCCGATCAGGACATCCGAGGCGTCGAGGACGCTGTTCGCGGATAGATAGAATTCGGTCAATGTAGGACCGGCTTCCCCTGCTCCCTTGTTCTTGGTCGTGTCGCTGACGGAGATCGTCTGCCCCGCCGCGGCGGTCGCCGGTGCAGACAAGGCCGTTACGGCCAGGTCAGGACCGATATAGATCGTCCGGGTAAAGGTGTTATTGGTCTCTGAGGTTTCGGTCAAAACGCCTTCGCCGTCGGCCTTGGCGATGATATACCATGTTTTGGGGGCCGTTCCCTCCGGGATCGTAATGGCCGTTGAACCGGAACTGCTCTCCCCGGCCCCGAGCGCCGGCACGCTCCGGCTTCCGATCGGGATATCGGAGGCGTCGATTGCGCCGTTGGCCGAAAAGTAAATCAGGGTCAGAGAAGGCCCGGCGGCTGCCGCTCCCTGATTCTTGGTCGTGTCGGTGACGACGATCGTCTGCCCCACCGCGGCCGCCGTCGGAGCGGACAGCGCCGTGATGTCGAGGTCAGGGCCGACCATAATAGACCGCGAAGAGGTGTTGTTACTCTCGGAGGTTTCGCTCACGACGCCTTCACCGTCGGCCCTGGCGATGATGTACCACGTTCCGGTGGCCGTCGCCTCCGGGATCGTGATGGTTATAGAACCGGGACTGCTCGCCCCGGCCGCGAGCGCCGGCACACTCCGGCTTCCGGCCAAGATATCCGAGGAGTCAATAGAGCCGTTCGCAGAGAGGAAGACCTGAGTCAGCGAAGGACCGGCCTCGGCCCCGCCCTGGTTCTTGGTCGTGTCGGTGACGACGATCGTCTGCCCCGGCGCCGCAGTCGTCGGGGCTGACAGCGCCGTGATATCGAGGTCCGGACCGATCTTGATGGTCCGCGCATAGGCATTATTAGTCTCCACCGCTTCGGCTACAACATCTTCGCCGTCGGCCTTGGCCACAATGTACCAGGTTCCGGCCGTCGTTCCCTGGGGAATCGTCACGGTTGCGGAGCCTGAACTGCTCGCCCCGGCCGCAAGCGCCGTGACACTGCGGCTTCCGATCAAGGCGTCGGCCGGCTCTAGAGTTCCGTTCGTCGACAGATAAAAGCGGGTCTGGGAAGGACCCGCGCCTTCTGCTCCCTGGTTCTTGGTCGTGTCGGTAACGGCGATCGCCTGCCCCGCCGCGGCGACCGCCGGAGCAGATAAGGCCGTGATGTCGAGGTCGGGACCGACGTTGAGGGACCGCGCGTACTTGTTGTTCGTTTCCGACGTCTCAACCACAATCCCTTCTCCATCGGCCTTTGCTATAACGTACCAGGTGCCGGCGGCCGTTCCCCCCGGGACGGTGACAGTTAGAGAACCCGAATGGCTCGCTCCGGCAGCGAGTGCGGGCACCTCCCGGCCTCCGAGCAAGACATCGGATGATTCGAGAGTATTGTTTGTCGACAAGTAGAAGTGGGTCAGGGATGGATCAGCGGCCCCTTTTCCCTGGTTCTTGGTCGTATCGGTGAGGGTGATCGTCTGGCCGGCCGCCGCTGCCGCCGGCGAAGAAAAGGCCGTGACGATCAGGTCGGAGATAAGCTCGTCGCTCTTGATGGTTATGGAGGCCGTATCCTTTGCCGAGACAATGTAGGCGGAGTCGGGCTCGATCGTCAGGGAGATTGTCTCGTCGACCTCGGCCAGCAAGTCATCGATGGCCGTGATGACGACAGTCGCCGTCTCTTGTCCGGCCGGCATGGACACGGTTTCCGGAATCGGGTCGAAATCGCTCCCCGAAGTCGCCGTGCCTCCGATGGTGTATTTCACCTCCAGGTCCAGGTCGGTGTTTCCCGCGCGAGTGAAGGTGATGGTTCCGGAGGTGGGGCCGGCCTCGGTGGCTGTGCTATCGGTGGCGGCGATTTTCACTACCGGAAATCCCGGTCCATGCAGCGCCACTTGGGCCGAGACGAAGAGGTCCAGGCGGCCGGCTCCGGAGGCCTGATCGGGCCCCGGATCTTCTATGTCCGACGCTCCTGCGGTGAGAGCAGATTCCAGCTCCTGGACCGTCAGGCTGGGGGCGATAGAACGCAGCACGGCTACAGCGCCGGTGATATGTGGAGTGGCCATCGATGTGCCGCTCAGGATCTCGTATCCCCAGGGGACCGCGGAGAGGACAGCCTCCCCCGGGGCGGCGATGTCGGGTTTGATGGAGTTGTCGCAGGGCGATGGCCCCTGACTGCTAAAGTCCGAGACGGCATCCGAGCTGTCTGTCGAGCCGACGGCAAAAGCCACAGGATAAGCGCCTGGGCTGCGCACGCTGCCCGGGTCGGGCCCGGAATTCCCGGAGGCGAAGGCCGGGAAGATGCCGGCCGCCCTCCAGGCCTCGATATCGGGCACAAACTCAGTCAGGCATCCGGCCTCTTCAAAAGCCCAGGAGCTGTTCACCACATCCGGAGCGTTATCCGGGTCCCCGCCCGGAGCCAGAAACCATTCGAAGATCTGATGGAAGTCGGAGGCGTAGCCGACTCCGGCATCGTTCCAGCCTTTCGCGGCGATCCAGGTCGCGCCCGGAGCAACGCCGATCGATGAGCCCGAGGCGTCTCCCCCCACGGCCGTGCCCGTCGTATGGGTGCCGTGGCCGTGAAAATCATAGGGGACGGCGTGCTCATTATAGGGGTCAAACCAGCTGATCTGATGGTTTCCCCTGTAGCGAGGATAAAGGTCCGGGTGAGTCAGGTCGACGCCTGTGTCGAAACTGCCGATGACCGTCCCCGAACCGTTGTAGGCGGGGTCTAAAGCCCAAACCTCCGGCGCGCGGACCTGTTCGAGGTTCCATTCAGTGACGGGGGAGGCCGCGGCTTTCCGGGCGGCAGAAAGAGAAGGGACCGGGATCTGCACGTCCAGCCGGACCTCGCGCACCTCCGGCCGGGACGCTAGACTGCGGATCACCGGCTCGGTGGCCGTCACCGCGAAACCGTTGAAAACCCAGTACGGGATGATGCGCTCCGCCGCGCCCGCGGTCCGCTGCTTCTGCAGATGCTCCCGGAGCGGCCCCTGGTGTTGATCGGCTATGCTTCGCAAAGCCTCCACCACCGCCCGTGTTTTTGCCCTGCGCGTCGCGCCGGGCATTCGAGCGATGGCCGCTGAGGGCTTCGCCTGCGGATCGAGTTCGATGATGACGGCCAGCTTCTCTCCCGGTGCCATCTTCTGCAGCTTTTGCTCGAGAGCGGGGTGCAGGCGATCGGGCCGGTTCTGAGCGCCGGCCAGGAAAGCCGCCAAGAGGATCAGGACAGAAAGAACGATTTGAAAGGATGAGAAATGAAGATTTTTTTTCATAACACCCCTCCTTTATCCGGAGTTCGCCGAGTTGAGGACAAAATATCCCATCTTGTGGCGCGTGACATTACGTACCCGGATGAGCTGGTTTTCCCGATGCTTGCGTTCAAGATAGTAGACCAGGCTGGGCAGCCGTGTCAAGACGAGACGATCTAGAGCCCGCATCTGAAACCCCGGCACTTGATTTAGTCGAAGAAAGCGGGGACAGAAAGCGGGGACGTTCCCCAAGGTGCCACCCTAAGCGAAAAGAAAGCGGGGACGTTCCCCAAGGTACCACCCTTGTTCAAAATAATTGTAACAAATTGGGGAC
>Ga0299912_10005341_pt1 | contig 10555 bp, 8 predicted proteins | sample RVTome_2_FD_207667 | JGI IMG/M metagenome (GOLD analysis project Ga0299912, IMG submission 207667) | Soil microbial communities from uranium-contaminated site in the Upper Colorado River Basin, Wyoming, United States - RVT95D214 (version 2) ... | reverse complement strand
GGAATGAATAGATCAGATGAGAAATCAGGTCCCAAAATTTTAACCTAATTAACAGAACTTGATTTTTTTGTCAAGGAGAAAAACAGTTTACTTCGTGTTAGAACAAGACCGAATTTATTAAAAGAAGCAGGAAACCCCGTTCTGTGAACGGGGATGAATGCTGGTTTTGAATTAGAATTTGAAAGTTGCCGGTTTTCCGTGAGGCCGTAAAGCCCCGCCTTGTAGTCGGGGATAGGTCTCACGGGGCAACTTTCTTTACTCTGATATTTCAATCCATTAATTTATGGTCGTAAGAAAAGTTTATGTTTAAAAAAAGTTTATTGACAAAAAATGTTTTGGAACACAAGTCATAGATGAAACGGAATCCGCCACGAACATAAAATAGAAATAGGCAATTTGTCCCAAGTTCTCATTGGAATATATGGAAGAGAGACACAAAGAGCTGGGATCTGAGATGAATGTACTTAACAATTGCATAAGAACCATTGCCAGAGGCAGGTGGGTGTGTTAGAAAAACTCTACAATAACTCCTTTGAACGTTGGGCTACTTAGTTTCCACGCAAATTGTAGAAATCACCTTAGGTGTAATCGCATGTTATCTGTAAGACTTATAGAATAACCGCAATGATAGAGTTTTGGAGTCACACTCACCTGCCTATAGAATACCACATTAAGGTAAATCTACACGAGTTATGTAAGCTTGCTAACAGAGTTGATTACTCCGATGAAGAGCTCGCGGTTCTAAGGTTTGGAAAGCGACCTACGCTTGTTGGGTCTAAAAAGCATAGAAACCAATTCTTCCAGACCTTCTAAGGGATCACACGAGTATATTCTCTTGACTTGGTGTGGTTATCGCGCTAAAATTCCCATCGTGGATCTCGTAGCAATCTTGACAACCTACCGCAAGCAGATTATTAGGGAATGGATTCGTCGTCTCCGTACGGAGGTTAGCGAACGCTACACAGAGAGACCCGTATCAGAATTATTTGTCACCGTCTCTAGGGCCAATGATGCCAACTTCGCTGTTCTTCTCCGCGATGATTATTCCATGGTTAATGCCCACATCGAATGGATTACTAAGATTAGGCTCGAGGGTGGGTTTTCACTCTCAGAAGTGCAGAATGCTTACGAACTTTACAGGACGATCCTTATCCCTATCCTGTTGAAGCATCTTGAAGGGGCGGAACTCCTCCTGGCACTCCAGCGGATGAATACGTGTCTCCTCTACACGATTAAGAAGTTCAGCAATTATTTCCAGTCGCTTCACGAAAAGAAGATCAGGGAACACGCTGAAAACCTTGAGCATGAAGTGGAAAAACGAACCAAAGAACTTGCTGAATCAGAGTCCAAATACCGGGTTCTGGTGGAAGAGATAGACGACGGCTATTTTGTCAACCAGAATGGACGTATCGTCTTTGCAAATCAGGCATGTTGCGACCTCCACGGTTACTCTCCCCAAGAGATGTTCGGAAAACCGTACACGGACCTTATCGCCCCTGAATCACTTCCAATGGTGCAGAGACTTTATGAGAAGAGAGTGGCCGGTGAGGATTCAAAGGACCTTTACGTTTACCTCCGCCGCCACAAGAATGGCAACGCCCTGCCCACCGAGAACAAGGTGAAAGGGATACTCTACCAGGGTGAGAATGCTGTGGCTGGTATCTGCAGGGACATCACTGAGAGGATGGAAGCGGAGAGGCGGATCAGGGAATCCGAGCGTCTCGCCCATATAGGGAAGCTGACCACGTCCCTTGCCCATGAGATACGTAACCCCCTGTCATCAGTGAAGATGAACAGCCAGATCATCTTGAGAAATACGGAGTTTGACGGCAACGACAAGAGGCGCATAGAGATCATCGTCCACGAGATATCCCGGCTGGAGAGAATTCTCGATGAGATGCTTGACTTCGCAAGGCCGGTCAAGCTGAACCTTGAGCCTGTCTCGATCAATGGCGTCATGGATTCCTGTCTCGAAATCATGGATGCCAGGATCAGAGAAAAGGATATCGCCGTGAAAAAGCTCTATACCAAGAAGTTACCTCAGATCCTTGTTGATCATGAGAAGGTAGAACAGGCGATGATCAATGTCTTACTGAATGCGGTTGAGGTTTTACCGGAAGGAGGGCACATCGAGATCGTTACGAAGCGGTTGAGGACGGACGGTGGGGCCTTGCAGGTCGAAATCAGCGATGACGGACCTGGAGTCAGCACGGGGGATCTTCCCTATGTTTTCGACCCCTTTTTCAGCAACAAGAAGAAGGGCACGGGCCTGGGTCTTTCCAATGTAAAGAAGATCATAGAGGCTCACGGAGGCGCAGGGCGTGTAGTGCTCCGGAAGCCCCACGGAACACGGGTCAGTCTTACAATTCCTTTTAGGGAGATGACATGACAGCGAGAAGGATTCTCATCATTGATGATGAACGCCCTCTCCTTGAAACATTGGAGATGTTCCTTACTGAGAAAGGCTATGTGGTGGAGTGTGCGATGTCGGCAGCAGAGGGGTTGAAGCAATGTACCCTCTTTGACCCCCATGTAATCATCCTTGACATCCGCCTCCCTGACATGAATGGCCTTGATGTTCTCCAAAAACTGATTTGCAATGGCAGAAAGAATATTATCATCATTACTGCATTCCACGATATGGATATCACCATTAAGGCAGTGAAATTCGGCGCTTTTGACTATATTCCCAAACCAATAGACGTAGAAGAACTCGATAGGGTTATAGATAGAGCTCTAAAATCTTCAAGCTCGGTCCGGACTGCCGAGATGGTATCCGTAGATCCTTCATCACTATATGTAGAAGGCAAAATCATTGGCAAAAGCAGGGGAATGAAAGAGATCTTCAAGGCCATAGGCGTACTGTCAGAGAACAGGGTCACTGTTCTCATCGAGGGTGAGACGGGTACCGGCAAGGAGCTGATAGCAAGGGCAATCCACTGCAATAGCCCTTACAAGCAGCATCCTTTCCGCGCCATAAACTGCTCAACCATCGTAGGAACACTCTTGGAAAGCGAGCTTTTTGGCCACGAGAAAGGCGCTTTCACTGGCGCCTCTAGCTCAAAGAGGGGAAAGTTTGAACTCGCTGGTCAAGGAACCATCTTCCTTGACGAGATAGGGGAAATCCCTTTTGAACTTCAGTCAAAGCTGTTGAGATTTTTAGAGGAAAAAGAATTTGAGCGTCTCGGGGGAGAAGTGAAGATTAGATCGAATGCAAGGGTAGTCACTGCAACGAATAGAGATCTCTGGAAGATGGTTCATGAAGGTGCCTTCAGAGAAGATCTCTACTATAGGCTCAACGTGGCCACCATCAAGGTTCCACCACTCAGGGAGCGGAAGCCTGATATCCCGCTCTTGGTTGAACACATCCTCAGAAAAATCAACTCTCAGCTTAGCAAAGGGATAAGAAAAGTTGAAGAGGAGGCCCTCAAGAGGATAACAGAGTACGATTGGCCTGGTAACGTCAGGGAACTGGAGAATATCCTTACCCACGCAGCCATCCATACTCAAGGAGAAATCATTCTTGAGGAACTTATCATTCCGTTGCTCGGGGAAAAAATACCCAACCATCAGGATTTAAAAGACATGCAGAATAGGGAACAGAATCTCAAGGACATTGAGAGGGAGTACATCATAGGGGTGCTCAACCATACCCATTGGCATCTTGGGAAAGCATGTGAGCTTCTTGGGATTTCACGGCCCACACTCCGCCATAAACTCAAAGCATTCGAAAATTCAAACAACCTCAATACCACCTGAAAACAGTCAACCACCAAACGAGGATTTGTCCCCGATCCCGCAATTAAGACAATAACTACCTTTCCCCTTTTCCGAAAGGTGTCTATCCCATGTATAGAAGTTGATAATGAAAAGAATTTTCAAAAAGTAAAAGATCCTTTCAAATCAACTGGGGGGCCTTATCCCCTCAAGTCCCATAATACCTTGTAATTCCAACAATTATTGCAGGCAGGATAGCTGGCATAACTCTTGCACCTACGATATAATCGTAACACGCTTAGGACGAACATTTAAAGAGACAATTTTTTTCAAGTTCTAATTGGAACTGACGGAAGAGAGACACAAAAATCTTATACCAAAGGAGGTTATTATGAAGCGAGCAGTCTATTTTCCCACCGTTCTATTATTAGTCTTTTTCTTGTTTCCTTCCCTATCTTCTGCTCAAAAACCTATTGTGATTGGGGCACCTTTATCCACTGCATTTCTCTATGGATGGGATGCAGAAAGGGCGATCAAGCTGGCTGTGGAGGAAATCAATGCAAAAGGCGGAGTTACTGTGGGCAAAGAGAAAAGACCATTTAAGGTGGAGGTGATCGACACGAGGGATCTAGAACCTGGAGTACCGGTCAGTGATGCCCTGTTGGTGGTGGAAAAACTCATCTTGGAAAAAAATGCTGATTTTATCGTGGGTGGCCCTGTCCGTTCTGAAGCAGCTTTGGCGGCGATGGATCTCCTCTCCAAATACAAGAAAGTATCCATATTGACGACAGGTGTCTTAACGCCAGCCTATCACACACGAGTTGGAAATGAATACGATAAATTTAAGTATTGTTTTAGAATCTCTGGCGAAGTTGGCTGGATGGTGACAGGAGAATTTCTTCCCTGTCTAATGGATATCAAAGCAAAATACAACCTTAATAAACTTTTTATCATGATCCAGGATGTCGCCCATGCTCGGGGGGGAGGTGATCTTGTAGCCAAACTGGCTTCTGAGAAAGGTTGGGAGGTTATCGGAAAAGAAATTTACCCAACTGGAACAACAGACTATTCTGTTGGGTTAATGAAGGCTAAAAATGAGAATGCCCAGGTGATTCTAATATGGATGGATATGCCAGAAAGTTCCATCCTCCTTAAGCAGTGGTATGATATGAAAATACCCGCACTCCCTTTTGGCACGATCATTTCTGCTGCTGAGGAGCCTGGATTTTGGAAGGCCACGGAAGGAAAAGGAGAATATGCCCTGGCCAGTGTAGTCAATGCTGGCAATTCACCATCTAAAGCGACTCCATGGACGATGAAGTTCGTTGAAGCCTATACGAAGAGGTGGAAGGTGGAACCCGAAGGTTACGGGACTTCCTCAAGTTACATGGCAGTCTATGTTCTAAAAGATGCCATTGAGCGGGCTGGTTCACTTGATTCAAATGCAGTGGTTGCAGCTCTTGAGAAAACTGACTTAGCGGGAGGAGTCTATGGGAGAATAAAGTTTAATCCGAAAAACCACCAGGTGATCCCTAGCGTTGATCCGAATGAAGGAGCCGTTGGAACGATCTTCCAGTGGCAGGCAGGGAAAAGAATCGTTGTATTCCCGCCCAAGATTGCCATGGGCGAGGTTAAACTTCCTCCCTGGATGAAAAAATAATGTATCAATTCTCAATGGTCAATTAACAATTACCAATGGGCAGTGGTCATTGGTGGCCATTGCCCATTGATTATTGATTATGGAAATTTTAGTCTACGGAATTATCAATAGCTTTTCACTTGCATTAATGGCCATCGGCTTCACCTTGGTTTACGGGATCAGTCGGCTCCCCAATTTTGCCCATGGGGCATTGTATGTCATCACAGGGTTTCTTGTTTGGAGTCTCGTACACTTCCTCAAACTAAACTATATCATTTCCATCCTCTTAGCTCTTGTGATTATGGGATTGGTTGGAGCCGCCATCTATCGATTTGTTCTCATCCGAGTAAGAGGGATGGCCACCTCCGAAATTATCGCCACCTATGCCCTGGGATTAGCTATTCTCGAATTCCTGCGTTGGGGAGGCTTCAAAGGGATGACCTATACGCTTCCTGTTTTCATTGAAGGCAGCATCAATATAGGAGGCATTCCTGTTGATTTTCAACGAATTATTGTTATAGGCATAGGGATAGTGGTCGTTACCTTCATGTGGCTCTTTACCCATTTCAACAAGACCGGTTTAGCATTTAGAGGGATGGCCCAAGATGAACACGCTGCCATGATGCTGGGAATAGATTCCGATTGGATGGCCGTCATTGCCATGGGGATGGGATCTATTCTGGCCGGACTCGCCGCCATCGTCTTGCTTCCTTTAGGCAATATTGTTGTGGAGGCGGGGTACAATGTATTGATTCTTTCAATCGCTGTGTGCATTGTGGGAGGGCTTGGTAGTTGGGTGGGTGCCATCATTGCGGCGTTCATGATTGGATTTCTCCAAATTATCACCGTCGCCTACATTCAATCCCATTTTCATATGGTCGTGGCTCTTCTGGCTATTATCATCACTCTTATCCTGAGACCTTCGGGGCTTTTTGGCAGACAGAAGGAACTGGAGGAGAGAGTCTAAGATGCCCGATCAGGAAAGACGCAAAGAGCGGATAGACAGGGGTATCAAAGTACGTACGGAGGGAATCTACGCCGTCTCTTCATGGCAGGAGGCGACTTACCTTGTTCTTCCAAGGTTAATCTTGATTGTCGGTCTTCTAATTCTTCCCCTGATTATGCCCTCCCTTTACTGGAAAAGGGTGACCTCCATCACCTGTATTTATGTCTTATTGTCCCTGGGGTTTGATTTTCTGGCGCATTTTGTAGGATTGGTCTCCCTGGGAGGGGCGTTCTTTATCGGGGTGGGTGGATATCTTGCGGCTATTCTCAATAAATCCCTTGGACTATCCCCAGTACTGACGATTCCCATGGCCACCCTGGGTGGGGCCATTATTTGCACTCTACTCCTTCTCCCTGCTCTTCCCCTCAGAGGAGTTTACTTTGCCATTGTAACCCTCATGTATCCTCTTGCCATGGCCAGAATCATTGAGGCATTAAATATCCTCGGCGGAACAGATGGTATTCTCGGGGTGGCCAGTCTTCCCAGCAGGTGGATTGAAGAGTATCTTATCATCTTGATCGTGATCTTCGCACTGTTTGGTTTAAGAAGATTGGTGAATGAGGATATTGGGCTGGTGTTCCGCGGAGTAAAAGATAATGATCAAGCGGTCAGAGCCTCTGGATTAAGCATTACCCTTTACAAAGCCATTGCCGTTTTCATTGCCTCCGGACTCGGTTCACTCGGAGGGGCCTATCTCTCCCATATTTACATGTGGTCGGGAATATCCCAATTCGCTCTCGATTTCTCTGTCATTCCTATTGCCGCCACAGTGATCGGTGGAGGAGGCACGTTGGTAGGTCCTTTATTGGGCTGTTTTATCCTTGTTCCCGTTTCAGAATTACTGCGTGCCTTCGGAACGCTCAGAATTGTCTTCTATGCCGTCATATTAATGGCTTTCATCATGTATCGAAGTGAAGGGATCATGGTTTACGCCCAGCGGAAATACCATCAATTTGAGAGGTGGGTAAAAGTATGATCGGAGATTATATTCTCCAAATAAAGGACGTCTGTAAGTCCTTCGGTGGCGTTCAGGCACTCTTCAATGTCAGTTTTAATATCCAGGAAGGTGAGGTCTTCGGGATCATTGGACCCAACGGATCGGGGAAGACGACGCTCATTAACTGCATCACGGGTTTTATCAAGATGGATTCTGGTAAGGTTCTCTATAAGGGGAAAAATATTAGTAATTGGGCCCCTAATCAGATTGCCAATCTTGGAGTCACAAGAACTTTCCAGATCATGAGGCCATATTACAGCCTGCCCGCTTATAAAAACTTGGTCATCCCCTTATTCTCACCAAGGGCCAGGCGAACAGGCGGATGGAGGGGAGGAGGCAAACTCGGGGATAGAGGAACAGTGAGTATCGATATTTTGGAAGAGATCGGTTTTGAACGGGATTCCTTTGTTCCTTATAAACTTGCATCAAGCCTCCCGACAGGATATCTCAAACGTCTTGAATTAGCCAGGTGCCTCGCTCTGAGACCTGATGTTATTCTATGTGATGAGGTCTTCTCCGGACTTAGCATGAGCGAAATTGCCAGTATGGTTCCTCTCATTGAAAAGTTACAAATGGATGGAATCACGTTGATTATGATCGAGCACCGGTTAAGAGAGCTTTTCCGGGTGGCCAGCCGCGTCATGGTACTGAACTTCGGACAAAAACTGACGGAAGGCATTCCGGAAGAGGTCATGCAGGATGAGAAAGTAAAAGAAGCCTACCTGGGTTCAGAGAAGGTGCTGGACTATACATTTGAAGCCCATGAATAAAAGTCAGTGTGATTCAAAACAGAGCAGGGATGTGGATGATGGAAGGTGAGCTTACCTTTACTCGATTTGAAAAGATGTGTGAGAAGTATCCTGATCGCCCAGCCATTGTTTATCTCGGCGAGAAGTTTTCCTACGCCAGACTGAAGAATCTCATCGATCGATTCGGCACGGCTCTGAACCGGTTAGGAGTGGGTAAGGGTGATAGAGTACTGCTCTATATCTCAAACTCCGCACAATGGGTTATTGCATTCTTTGGAATTCAAAAGATTGGAGCTATTGTCGTGCCGGTAGCCCCCATCTACACCTCCTTCGAGATCGAATATATGATTAACGACTCTGGGGCAGAAACCATCGTCTGCCTGGATACGAATTTCGGTTATGTTAAAGAGATATTTCCAAAGACCTGCCTGAAAAGGGCTATTGTTACAAACCTCGTCGACCTCCTCCCTTTCTGGAAACGCACCATTGGTTACCTCTTTGACAAAATTCCCAAAGGGATCGTTAAAAAGGATGGAAATGTATACTTTTTTAAAGATCTCATTAGGAATCTTCCGCAGAAGATAGATGTAGAAATCGATCCATGGAAGGACCTCTCTTATATCCTTTACACGGGCGGTACGACTGGCTTTCCAAAAGGAGTGCCTGGGAATCATGTTGGCATGACCTCCTATGTCAGAGACATTATGGAGGATGTGGCTGAAGGATATATCAAGGAAGGAAACGATACCTATCTCGCGATCAATCCCCTTTTTCACATTATGGCCCTTGGATTGTTTGTGGCCATTGGTTTGAATTATGGAAATACAACAATCATCATGCCTGTTCCACAGGTCGATGCGATTCTCCAGGCGATCCAAAGATACAAGATAAGATGGATCCTTGGAGTCCCTGCCTTGTATCGTATGATGCTTGAAAATGATCGATTAAACCAGTATGATTTGAGTTCTCTCCAATACTGCTATTGTGGGGGCGACGTTCTTCCTGTCGAAGTTTTTAAAAGATGGAAAGACCATATTGGGAGACCTATCTATCAAGTCTATGGTTCAACAGAAGCCGGTCATGTCACCTACAGCCGGCTGGATAAGGAACCAAATCTGGTGTGTATAGGGTTGCCACTCAAGACCAGGCGATGTATAGTCGTCGATCCGGATACCCTCGATCCAGTGCCCACCGGAGAGACGGGAGAATTGTTGGTTACCTCGGACTATACGGTAAAAAATTACTGGAATAAGCCAGAGGAGACCAGCCGATCCTATGTCAAAATTGATGGTGAGATCTATTACCGGATGGGGGATTTTGTTCGAATGGACGAACAAGGAGAGATTTATTATGTTGAGCGGTCTGCTGATATCATCAAGCATAAGGCCTATCGGGTTTCTGCTTCTGAGATAGAGGCGGTTTTGCAGGATCATCCAACGGTCATTGGAGCATGCGTTGTGGGCGTTCCTGATCCAAAGGTTGGAGAGCGAATCAAGGCTATGGTAGTCCTCAAAGAGGACGCACGGGGAGTGGACGCATCCGAACTCACAAAATGGTGTCGTGAGAGGCTGGCTCCCTATAAAATCCCCCAATATATCGAATTCAGGGATATGCTGCCCAAGTCCAAAGTAGGAAAACTCCTGAGACGCGAAATCAGGGAGGAAGAACGGAGGAGAATATCCAAAGAGAAAAAGTAATCCCCCCTTTCCTCTGCACCCAAAGGGGATAGATAAATAGGAGCCTAAGGAGATGGTTCGATGTTAGAAGTTAAGAAGTTGATGGTATTTTATGAGAATTCATTGGCAATCAACAATATCAACCTGAGTGCTCGCCAGGGTAAAGTTACAGGGGTTTTTGGGGCCAACAGCGCTGGCAAGTCCACGCTGATGTATACGATTTCCGGAATTATCTTAGACGTGAAGAAAAAGGAAGAGATGAAAGGAGGAGAGAGGATCACGGTCCTCGGCATGATCATTTTTAATGGATCGGATATCACTCATCTCAAGTCGAGCGAAAGGGCCAAAAGGGGGATTATCTTATGCCCTGAAAGACGGAGAATCTTCCCTGAAAGCAGCACATTGGAGAACCTGAAAATAGGAGGCTATTTAGCCTCGAAGGCAGAGGCCAAGAAGACCCTGGAATATGTGTTTAACATGTTTCCGCCGCTAAAAAAATTGAAGGGAAGAGAAGGTGGTTTTCTGAGCGGAGGAGAACAACAGATGCTGGCCATTGGGAGGGCCTTGATGGCCCAGCCCAAATTGCTTCTTCTGGATGAACCTTTACTCGGACTCAGTCCTTTAATGGAGGCTATGCTTGCCCGATCTATCCGAGATATAAATATGCAAACGGGGATTACGACCCTTATCACGGAACAATATGCCCGTCCCATATTGCCGATCGTCAACTACTGCTATGTGCTTGAAAATGGAGGCGCGGTTTTGGAGGGA
>Ga0299912_10005339_pt1 | contig 10558 bp, 5 predicted proteins | sample RVTome_2_FD_207667 | JGI IMG/M metagenome (GOLD analysis project Ga0299912, IMG submission 207667) | Soil microbial communities from uranium-contaminated site in the Upper Colorado River Basin, Wyoming, United States - RVT95D214 (version 2) ... | reverse complement strand
CATTTTAACCTCCTCAAATTTAATGGTTGCTGTTTTCCGTTTCCAGACAGATTGTTTGGTCAAAGGGTGAATTCTTACAAAGAACTTTGAAATAGTAATGAGAAATGAGTTTTGAGTTTGGAGGGATGAATTTTTGTTTTGTTCTCAACTCTGCGCTCTCCGCTCTGTGCTCTCTGCTCCCCAGTTGCCTGACCTATGATCCTAAGTAATCAACATCAGGATTAAATTCTTCTTTATTGGTAAGGTTTTTCTTGACATATAATGTCCGTATATGTATTATTATAAAATAGAATGTGCTTCTATAGATATAGGGTATTATGGAAAATCTTTTAGCGAAAGCTAAGCAAGGAGACGAAAAAGCCGAAAAAGAGCTTTTTCAATATTTGTTTGTAAGATTTAAGGCCATTGCCAAACGAAGAATAGGGGAAGGTGAAGCGGAGGATATTGCCCAGGAAGCAAGTATGACTGTTCTGCAGAAATACAAAAGCGAAACTTTCACCAAAGGATTTGAAGCCTGGGCTTACGGTATATTGAAGATGAAGATCGGCAATTACATACAAGGTCTGATGGTCAAGCAAAAGAGTTTCGTACCCGAATCGGATGCGGATCAGACCCAGAAGTGCTCCTCGCCGGAGTCGACTTACAACCTGAAGCGGAAATTGATCGACTGCATGAAGAAAATCATAAAGCTTAATCCACCTTATGCCCGGGTTTTGAATTTGATTTATCAGGGATATACGGCGAACGAGATCAGTGGGAAATTGAAAATTAATCAAAATCATCTCTATGTGATGCTCAACCGGGGAAGGGGGATGCTTAAATCCTGTTTAGAAACAGGCAGCATATAAAACATGTTAAAATGTACTGATTTAAAATTGGGTGCCCTTTTGCATGCCTACGAGCTTAAAGCTTTATCCGATGAGGATGCTGAGCGCTTTGAGATTCATTTATTGGAGTGTGAGCATTGCTTTGAACAGCTAAAAAGCTTTGAGCGGGTTACAAATCTACTTTCTTCAGATGAGGAGGTCAAGGAGTTAATCAGAGAATCTTCAACAGAAGAATATCCTCGTCCGGAATCGTTTCTGAAAAAGCTTTGGCGATATATCTGGCCAGAGATGCCTTTGCTTTTCAAACCTGCTTTAGCTTATCTTTTGATACTTCTTATGATCCTCCCTGCTTACTGGGGTTTGAGGAAAGTGACTGAGACTGGGACTGAGATTGTGCCGGTGCAAAATATAAACCTTGCCCCCTCCCGTTCGACAGGAGAGGATGTTTTCAAAATCAACTTGGGCAAGGATGGTTTGATTAACTTTGTCTTCGAGGCTGCCATAGTTGGTGAGAGTTATCAAGTGATCATTGAGACCAAAGACGGAAAAGTTGTTTATAAGAGTGATTCTTTCAGAGAATTCGACAGATATGGAACAGGACGGCTACTTTTGCCTCTTGCCAAGATGAGGCCAGGCTATTATCGGCTGGTGATATCTGATCCTCGAGGTGAACCTCCATTAAATAAGAGAGAATATACATTTGGGATAGAGAAGTAATCAGGTCTGGATCAAATAAAACCAGTCTGCAAATCTAATCATGCCTTATGTTGGTAAAAAAGGAACTTGCTGGGTTATGATTTGCCTTCTCGTAGAAAGCTACAATTAATCCACGTTATTATATGAATAACTACTTAAATCTATTAGTCATGGACTGACCTTTTTGGGATTCTGGTATGTCTTTCAGTCTGAGCTAAGACTTTGAGGGAATTATTTCAGCAAGGGGATTTAATGTTTAAAGCTGGGAATTTTGACTCCCGTAAATATAATGCTCAAGCGGAACCCCAGAAATTGCATACATCTGTTCTTAAATCTATTAATACATTAATGCGAAGGTGGATTCTGAGAGTCTTTGAATTATCACATACAAGGCATATTGTGATGAGCAGAAAACTCCTGACAACACATAGCGGGGGGGATAAGATTGTAAGCATTAAGAACGTTATTATTAACAATCTTCCTCAAAGAAGGAAAAAGGCAACCATGAGCAAATGGTTAGTATCAGCTGTGCTGTCACTGGGGTTGGTTTTGTCGTTCACAATAACACCTGCATCAGCAGAGAACTGGAAAGAACTTTTAAACCGAGCGGATTCGCTTTCCAAAGCTCAAAATCAAGATTCAGCGATTGTGGTTGGGGAATTAGCACTAGAGAAAGCAATAAGACAATTTGGCCAAATGGACACGAACACAGCTCAGGTTTTTTCCAAACTAGGTTTCTACAATTACGTCAAAGCCAATTTTAGCGAGGCTGAGTCATTAACAAGAAGAGCGCTGAATATCAAAGAAAAACTGCTCGGTGATGAGCATCCTGACGTAGCAAACAGTCTGAACAACTTAGGTATTATATATTTGCAACAAGGCAAGTATTCTGAGACCGAACCACTCTACCAGCGGGCGCTTACCATCAGGGAGAAAGCCTTAGGCTCCGAACATCCTGCTGTGGCAACCAGTCTGCACAACCTGGCGGTTCTCTATAAGGATCAAGGCATGTATTCTGAAGCCGAGTCACTCTACCAGCGGGCACTGGCTATGAAGGAGAAAACCTTAGGGGTAGATCATCCCGATGTAGTCACAATCCTGAATCAACTAGCGGATCTTTACAGAGAACAGGGCAAATATGCCGAGGCCGAACCCCTATTCAGGAAAGCATTGGACATTGGAGAGAAGACTTTAGGGCCAGACCATCCCGAGGTGGCCACGAGTTTGCATAACTGGGCAGCTCTTTACCGCGCCCAAGGCAGATACAGTGAAGCTGAGCCTCTCTATAAGCGGGCGATCGATATTCTGGAGAAAACCTTCGGACCAGATCATCCCAAGCTGGCTGTAGCCCTAAATAATCTGGGAGCCATGAATGCGGAACAGGGTAAAACCGCTGAAGCTGAACCTCTTGTAAAACGGGCACTGGGCATCAGTGAGAAAGCCCTGGGAGCAGAGCATCCCTACGTAGCTAGAAGCCTAAACACTCTTGCGTCCATCTACTGGAGCAGAGCCGAATACCAAAAAGCCGAGCCTCTCTTTGAGCGGGCGCTGGATATCTGGGAAAAAACCCTGGGACCGAACCATCCTCAAGTGGCCCAGGGATTTCATAATCTAGCAAGCCTTTACAGGAACCAGCACAAATACGGAGAAGCCGAAGTACTGTACAAACGGGCATGGGAGATCTTTGAGAAAGTCTTAGGACCAGACCACCCGGATCTAGCTGTTACTCTTGGTGATCTTGCACTTCTTTATAGTGAGCAGGGTCGGTACATTGAAGCAGAGCTTCTGCACAAACGAGCACTAACTATAAGAGAGAAAGCTCTTGGACCGGACCATCCGGACTTGGCCACAAGCTTAAATAACTTGGGGCTTCACTACTATTACCAGGGAAGATATATGGAAGCCAAACCTCTCTACAAACGGGCATTGGCCATAAGAGAGAAAACCCTCGGATCGGAGCATCCCCTTGTGTCTGAAACCCTGGAACGATTAGCGGCGGTTTGTGCATCTCTTGGGGAAGTTGATCAAAGCTTAGTGCACTATAAGAAACTTGAGAGATCCAGGGAAAATTTCACCATATATGTATTCTCGTATGCCGCCGAGGAGCAGAAGATGAAGTACATAGACGAATACCCATTGGTAGATCAATCCCTTCTTTCCTTCGCGATTATGAACAACGCGGATAACTCAAAGAGTTCTGCGCTGGAGATGATACTTAAAGGGAAAGCTGTAGTCATAGATTATATCTCCGCAGAGAAGGAGATCGTGTATTGTTCCCATAATGATGAAATCCAAAAGAAAGCTGAAAGGCATGCCGAAACGTGCGGAGAAATATCCACCTTGACACTTGCTGGAGCTGAAAAACTTGATCCGGAGATATATCGTGACCGGTTGCAAGCTCTATACAATAAAAAAGATTCTTTAGAGTCAGAGCTTAGCAAAAACTGCACAGAGTTTAAGGATGAGCTAGCGATAAGAAGGTTTACAGTAGCTGATGTAAGCAATGCACTACCCCAAGGAAGCATTCTGTGGGAATTCGTTCGATATGAACCGTATGATTTCAAAAAGGTCGGCAACGACAAGGAGAGAACTGGTCCACCGAGATACATTGCCTTCACCCTTGACCATGCTGGGAATATAACCTTGACTGATCTTGGAGACGCAGGAGAAATAGATAGTTTGGTCAACTTAGCCAGAAAGCGGATTTACCAAGCCAGAGAAGAGGTATACTCTCCTATGGCGGTTGAATCAGAAAAACGATTGAATGAGGTAACCGGCAAACTTTATGACCTCATATTTGCTCCATTAGAATCTCACCTTAGTAATAACACAGACATTTTTATCTCACCTGATGGGCAACTTAGCCTATTGCCCTTTGAGATTCTTCCTTGTCTGGATGGCAAGTATGTAATCGAGAAATTTAAGATCAGTTATCTCTCTTCTGGTCGAGATTTACTCAAGTTTAAGATGAAACCGGAATCGGGCAATTGGGCACTGGTTATGGCAGACCCAGACTTCGATCGTTCCGAAGTGAAATTAGCCCAAGTCGGAGGGATGGCATCAAATAAACCGAATCTTGCACCTTATATACCTGAGCCATTGCGCGGAGCCAGTGGATGTCTGAATAACAGATTCAATTCGCTTCCTTATACTCGAGAAGAGACTAAGTCCATAATCAAGACGCTAAAAGATAAAGCCAATTTAACAACCCAAGTTAGTTACAGCGGTGACGCATCAGAGGAGGTTTTGAAAGGAATGGCGACCCCTCCGAAAATTCTGCATCTTGCCACTCATGGATATTTTTGTGAGGATGTGGATTTAACTAAAAACAAGATGTTGGAGAATCCTTTGCTTCGCTCCGGCTTAGCTTTGGCAGGAGCTAATCGTTTGATGGATGAAAACCAAAAGAGTGATTCACTAACTGAAGATGGGATCTTAACCGCATTTGAAGCGTCAGGCTTGAATCTTATTGGCACAGAATTGGTCACCCTTTCTGCCTGTGAGACCGGTGTAGGAGAAGTGAAAAACGGAGAAGGCGTCTTTGGATTACGCCGGGCTATTCAGCATGCCGGTGCTCGAACCATCGTGATGAGTTTGTGGAGGGTACCGGACCAGGAGACCTGTGAGCTGATGCGCGGCTTTTACCAGAATTGGTTGAGCGGTCAAACCAAGCAAGAAGCATTGCGCCAGTCGACATTGAAGGTTCTAAACGCCTGCCGGTCTAAATACGGTACCGCCCATCCGTTGTTATGGGGTGGGTTTGTGATGGTGGGGGATCCAAACTAGGGAAAACGAACAACAATGAAGTGATATTACCTTGTTCCATGATCTGCGGATACATTGAACAGTTGAATGCAGGATGTTTGAGGTCTACCCTGTTAAACGAGTCGAGGATATTAGCAGAATATTGGTTCAAGAGAAGGATATGGGACATCTTTTATAAGTTCGAACTATAGTTCTATATAGTGGAAAGATATATGAGAATGTTGTTTAAGACTATGACTGCATTTCCCCTTTTGTGTTATATCACGTGTTATTTACTAGTACGCCTGCTTTGAACCGTTTAACAGGAGGGGATGCTTTTAAATCAGCTTGGGCAAGGATGGTCTAATTAACTTTGTCTTCGAGGCTGCCATAGTTGGTGAGAGTTATCATGTGATTATTGAGGCAAAAGATGGAAAAGTTGTTTATAAGAATGATTCTTTCAGAGAATTCGACAGAAATGGAACTGGACGGCTACTTTTGCCTCTTGCCAAGATGAAGCCGGGCTATTATCGGCTGGTGATATCTGATCCCCGGGCTGAACCTCCATTAAATAGACAAGAATACAGTTTCCGAATAGAGATGTAACTCTCTTTTCATGTCATTATATAAAAATTCATTAGCCAAGAGGTTGTAATGAAATTATTTTTAAAGGTATGTATTGTTTTATTGGCTATAGCTTTTTGCCAGCTGTTCTTCGGAACGAGCCCGATTCTGGCAGAAGACGACCCGGAACTATCGGGGATTCAGGAATTGATTCAAAAGGTTGACTCTCTTGCCAAGGCAGGACAGCTTGATACAGCAATAGCGCTTGGCAAGGTGACCCTTGATAGAGCCAGAAAGGAGTTTGGCGAATCGGATACTATTTTTGCTTCGGCTCTAAAGGCACTGGGGTTGTGTTACGTATTCAAAGCAAATTACACCGTAGCTGAGTCACTATGGCAACAAACGCTGGCTGTCCGGGAGAAAGCATTGGGACCAGAGCATCCCGATGTAGCCAGGAGTCTGAATAATTTGGCCAACCTCTATTGGAACCAGGGCAAATACGCAAAAGCCGAACCTCACTACAGGCGGGCGTTGGCTATCCTAGAGAAATCTCTGGGACCTGATCACCTTCAGGTAGCTATTAACCTGAACAACCTGGCGGCTCTCTGCGCTACACAGGGCAGATACGTGGAAGCGGAACCTTTGTACAAGCGATCGATAGCTATAAAGGAGAAAGCTCTGGGAGTAGACCATCCCGAGGTAGCTTCAAGCCTAAACAATCTAGCAGGCCTCTACTTGAAACAAGGTAAATACTCAGAAGCCGAGCCTCTCTATAAGCGGGCACTCGCCATAAGGGAGAAAGCTCTTGGACCAGACGATCCCGTTGTAGCCATAAGTCTGGATAATCTGGCGGTTCTCTACTGTTACGAGGGCAAATACGGGGAAGCCGAACCTCTCTACAATCGAGCTATGGCTATAAGGGAGAAAACTCTGGGATCAGACCATCCCTATGTAGCAACAAGCCTAAACAATTTGGGGACTCTATACAAGGAACAAGGTAAATATACAGAAGCTGAACCTCTTCTCAATCGGGCGCTGGCTATAGAAGAGAAGGCTTTGGGATCAGATCATCCCGGTGTAGCCTCCTGTTTAAACAATATAGCGGAACTATATAGGGTACAGGGCATAAGCATAAAAGCAGAACCTCTCTACAAGCGAGCACTGGCCATCCTTGAGATGAAGTTAGGACCAGACCATCCGGATGTGGCCAAAATTCTAAATAATCTAGCCGTTGTCTATTTAGAAGATGGCAAATACCAGGAAGCCGAACCTCTCCTCAAGCGGACACTTGCTATAAACGAAAATACCCTAAGCTCTGAGCACCCTGATGTATCAGAGTGCCTGTTAAGTTTGGCAATACTTTATGGCTTTTTAGGTGAAGTCGACACAAGCTTAACATATTATAAGAGACTGCAAGAATCCAGGCAATCTTTTATGGAGTATGTGTTCTCCTACGCTTCGGAGGAGCAGAAGATGAGATACATAGAAAAATACCCGTTAGTAGACAACTCTTTTCTCTCTTTCGCAATTATGAACAACATCAATGACTCAAAGAGTTCTGCGCTGGAGATGATGCTTAAAGGCAAAGCTACTGTTGTTGATGCTTTGTCGGCAGAGAAACAGGTTGCTTATTGTGCAAACAATGATGAAATCCGTAGGAACGCTCAGAAACATAATGAGATCTGTGGGGAGATATCCACTTTGGCACTTGCAGGTGCCGAGAATCTTGACCCACAAATCTATCGTGAGCGTCTACGGGCTTTATCCAGTATAAAGGACTCCTTGGAGACTGAACTAAGCAAGAGTTGCGCAGAGTTCAAGGATGAAATAGCAGCAAGAAGATTTACCACAGCTGATGTTGCGAATGCCATTCCCCAAGGGAGCGTTTTGTGGGAGTTCGTGCGATATGAACCCTATGATTTTAAGAAGGTGGGCAGCGATAAAGAGAGAACTGGTCCACCCAGATACCTTGCCTTCACCCTTGACCATGCTGGGAATATAACCTTAACAGATCTCGGAGATGCAGGAGAAATAGATAGCCTGGTAAGCTTAGCCAGAAAGCAGATTTACCAAGCCCGAGAAGAGGTATACTCTCCTTTGGCGGTTGAATCGGAAAAGCGATTGAATGAGGTAACCGGCAGACTTTATGACTTGGTATTTGCACCATTGGAATCTCACCTTAGTAATAATACAGATATTTTTATTTCACCTGACGGACAGCTCAATCTGTTGCCGTTTGAGATTCTTCCTTGTACTGATGGCAAATATGTAATCGAGAAATTCAAAATCAGCTATTTGTCTTCGGGTCGAGATTTACTCAAATTTAAAAGGAAATTGGAATCTGGTAACTGGGCACTGCTTATGGCAGACCCGGACTTTAATCGTTCCGAAATTAAATTAGCACAAATCGGAGGGATGGCATCAAATAAACCTAATCTTGTACCTTATATACCTGAGCCTTTGCGCGGAGCCGGCGGATGTCTGAATAACCGATTCAATTCTCTTCCTTATACAAAAGAAGAGACTAAGTCCATAGTCAAGACACTTAAAGATGACGCGAATTTGAAAACTCAGGTTTATTACGAAGGTGACGCATCCGAAGAAGCCTTGAAAGGAATGGCGACTCCCCCAAAAGTTCTGCATCTTGCCACCCATGGATATTTTTGTGAGGATGTGGATTTAACTGAAAACTCGATGCTGGAAAATCCTTTGCTTCGCTCCGGCTTAGCTTTGGCAGGAGCCAATCGTATGATGGATGAAAACCAGAAAAGTGATTCAGTTACAGAAGATGGGATTCTAACTGCATTTGAGGCTTCGGGCTTGAATCTTATTGGCACAGAATTGGTCACCCTTTCCGCCTGCGAGACGGGTGTGGGAGAGGTCAAAAACGGAGAAGGTGTTTATGGTCTGCGCCGGGCTTTTCAGCATGCAGGCGCTAGAACCATATTGATGAGTTTATGGAAGGTGCCGGATAAGGAGACTTGTGAGCTGATGCGCGGCTTTTACCAGAATTGGTTGAGCGGTCAAACCAAGCAGGAAGCATTGCGCCAGTCGACATTGAGGGTTCTAAACGCCTGCCGGTCCAAATACGGTATAGCTCATCCGTTATTATGGGGTGGGTTTGTGATGGTGGGGGATCCAAACTGAGTTTAGATACCTAGGCATTCTTTTGGTCTGCTGCTTTTCACCTGAAGCCTTATTCTCTCTGCCCGTCAACTATCAGTCCATCTTTTAATTTAATTATCCGTTGAGTTCTGCGGGATATCTCGTTGTCGTGAGTGATGACCACAATGGTATGACCTTGTTGAGCTAATTCCTGAAATAAACGTATTATCTCGCCCCCGGAAGCGGAATCCAAATTTCCGGTGGGTTCGTCCGCTAAGATCAGCCGGGGCTGGTTGGCTAAAGATCGGGCAATGGCGACTCTTTGCATCTCACCCCCGGAAAGCTCGGTGGGCTTATGCTCTCCTCGTTCTTTTAATCCCACCTTCTCCAAAAGGTCCTCTGCTCTTTTCCTTCTTTTTCTGGAGGTTACACCGGCGAAGATCAATGGCATCTCCACGTTTTCAATGGCAGTAGCATAAGGCAGTAAGTTGAAACTTTGGAATACAAATCCGACCTTTTGGTTCCGGATTTCCGCCAGCTGGTTGGGATTTAGATTTTCCACTTTTTGATTATCCAGGAAATACTCCCCGGAGGAGGGGGTATCCAGACAACCCATTAAGTTCATTAAGGTAGATTTCCCGGAGCCGGATGGCCCCATGATGGATACGAACTCATTTTCACCTATCTCCAGATCTATCCTTTTCAAAGCTTCCACCTCTACTTTGCCGGTGGAATAGACTTTTCGAATGTTTCGCATGCTGATCATCAGATTAACCTCGTCTTTATTCAATCCTGAATCTTTAACTCTCCGCGATTTTTGCCGAGCCATGAAGGCTCGGCTACACGTTTCTGACTTCTCGAAGCACGGTTAACGGTTGCGATGCTCGTATCGTTTATCGAATATCGGTTGTCGATGTTTGATTTTTCTAATTTCGACCTACGTTTGACGAACTTCGATACGAGCTTCACTACCGATAAACGCTTCACGATCTTCTTAATCATCCCGAGCCATGAAGGCTCGGCTACGAGCCTGATTGAACTTTTGAACCCTATTCATATCTCAGCGACTCCACCGGATTCACGCTGGCGGCTTTACGGGAGGGGAAGATCCCCGCCAGTATCCCAATCGCCCCCAGAATCACTGCGGTTATCATGGCAATCTGCCAGGAGATGGTCGGCTTGCCCAACCACTGCATCCACTCGGCCTTCATGGGGATGGCGCCCCAGATCTTAACGATTATCACCGAGATGACCACCCCGATTATCCCGCCTAATATGGCGATGAGTATGGATTCGAGAAGAAACTGGCTCATGATCTGGAAGCGTTTTGCCCCCAAAGCCATCTTGATCCCGATCTCCCTGGTCCTCTCCTTGACCGCCACGTACATGATGTTTGCCACACCCACCCCGGCAATCAAAAGGGTCATCCCCCCGATGATTCCCAAAAATAAGTGAAATCCGAAAATCACCTTTCCGAACACCTTCTGCCCTTCGATCACGTCCCAGAGCCAAAGAGCCGATTTGTCGTTAGGGTCGAATCTGTATTTTGCCCCCACCACCTCGGACACCTTCTTTTTCACCTCCTCGATCCGAGAAACGTCTCTTGGTTTATAGACGACGTC
>Ga0299912_10005338_pt1 | contig 10558 bp, 7 predicted proteins | sample RVTome_2_FD_207667 | JGI IMG/M metagenome (GOLD analysis project Ga0299912, IMG submission 207667) | Soil microbial communities from uranium-contaminated site in the Upper Colorado River Basin, Wyoming, United States - RVT95D214 (version 2) ... | reverse complement strand
CCTTTTTGAACAGGAGCAACGATAAACGGTGGCAATTGCGGAGCGGCAGAAACTAAATTCTCCTTGCCCTTCGCCACAGTCACCCTTCCCTCCTCCTCAGCCATGAGGAGCACCTCTTTTAACTTACCTCTCTTCACCTTCACAGGACCAAAGGTTGCACCCTTCTTAACAGCCTCTACTGTAGAGAAATTCTTAAAACCATATTCTAATAATTTTTGGGTTTCGGGAGCCCTTTTCCTCACTTTATCGCAACCCATCACCACGGCAATCATTCTCTGCCCATCTCTCTTCGCCGTGGCTACTAAATGATAACCTGACTCTTCCACATGACCCGTCTTCAAACCATCCACTCCGATATTCTTCTGAAGAAGTGTATTTCGGTTTCCCTGTCGGATTCCATTGTATTCATATTCGACTGTGGAATGGAGGGCGAGTGCTTCCGGATGGTCTTCGATATAACGCTTCGATAATAGGGCCATATCCATGGCCGTGGTATATTGATCCTCGGCAGGCATTCCATGAGAATTACTAAATTGGGAGTCCTTTAATCCTAAAAGTTTTATTTTCTCATTCATCTTTGAAACGAAGACCTCCTCGGATCCAGACAAATGCTCAGCTAAGGCGATGCAGGCGTCATTTCCTGAAGCAATAGCAATCCCTTTTATCAAGTCTTCCACCTTCACCCTCTCTCCAACCTTGATAAACATTTTCGAGCCTTGCATTCTCCAGGCTTTTTCACTGACAGTCACCATATCATCTATCTTAAGTGTTCCAGCACGAATGGCGTCATAGATAATATAGAGAGTCATCACCTTGACAAAACTGGCAGGGGAAATTCTCAAACCTGGATTTTGTTCGTAAAGTACATGGCCTGTGAGACCATCCATCAAAACAGCAGATTGAGCATCACATTGAAGACCTCCTGAGGGCGTCTGACCAGTCTGGGACGTTTCAGTTTTCTGAGGCGTCCTTGCCTTTTGGGAAGCCTTTTTGGTCTTTGAAGACCTGATCGTCTTGGAAAGGATTGGATTTGGAAAAGCAATCAAAAAGATCATTAAGAAAAGAATGGCCATCCACACATTTCTACGACAACAAATCATCATTTTTCCCCTCCGAACTCATTTAAAAATTTTGATAAAGAGTTTAATTTTTAACAGATTCCACTCCAATTTTCAATCTAAATAAATTGACACCATCTTTTTTCTGGATTAGATTTGTCATGTTTCTATATGATGTAGACTAATTGGCGTTAATATTTTATTCTCTCATAAGCCCCATAGCACCAAAATTTTTTACATTTATTCTAAACAACAGAATTTAACTCTGAATTAAAACTTAAAATATTTTTGACTCCAATGATAAAAGAGACCTCTCTTTTAAAAGTTTTAAAAGAATTTGAGATGATTACTTCCGCAGGATACAGGGAGTTGGTTTCCCATCTCCCCAAGGACCGTGTCCCAATTGGTTATTTCTGTCCCTATGTTCCAGAGGAACTCATTCACACAGCCGGAGCGTTTCCCATTCGCCTCATGGGCACGCCTGTCAAGATGTCCCATGTCCAGGCCCATCTACCACCTAACTGTTGCCACTTAGTTAAATCCTCCCTTGAAAGCTTACTGCAAGGAGAACTTGATTTCTTGAAAGCAATTATTTTCAGCCACACCTGTGATGCCATGCAAGGACTTGCAGATATCTGGGCTCTTCAGAGACGTACTCCTCTCCAATTCAACCTGATGATGCCTTCGCGTTTAGATTCAGAATTATCTCAAACTTACTTAAAGGCCGAGATAGATCGATTCAAGAACTTCTTGGAATCGAATGTTGGAATAATTACTCCCCAGAATTTCAAGGCTTCTATTCAACTCTTTAATCGTATCAGGAAAAGGCTCCAAGAGATTTACACCTGCAGGCCGAGATGGCACACCCAAATCTCTAACAGTGACTTTACCCGGATCATTCAGGCAGGATACCTGATGGATCGTGAGCGATACCTTGAACTTTTAAATGATTTGCTAAATGGTTTACCTGAAGAAGCAGAGGAAAGTAAAAATCTTGTTCCAATTTTCCTTTCTGGAAATATGACCCATTCCGATATCTATCTCTCTTTGATCGAAGAGGCAGGGGGCATTGTGGTTCAAGATGATCTCTGTAGCGGAATGAGGTTTCTCCATCTCATGGTGCCAGAAGATACCGATCCAATAGAAGGCATTACAAATCGTTATTTTTCCTCCTTTTTATGTCCTACTAAGTATAAAGGGATTTACTCCCATATCGAAACCCTTTTGGAAAAGGTGCAAAAATCTGGAGCTAAAGGAGTTATTTTCTTCCTTTATAAATATTGTGAAACCCATTATTTCGACTATCCGGATCTAAAACAGGCTCTTGAATCAAAAGGGATTCCAACACTCCTTCTTGAAGTTGAAGATCCCCTCTCCGGTCGAGAGCAATTGAAGATTAGGATCCAGGCGTTTGTGGAAATGCTTTCCCCCTTATAAAAAGGGGGAATATTTTATTTTCGAAGCACGAAATCCGAAACAAATTAGAATGACAGAATTTCAAAAATAGGGAACAAAAAATAATCGTTTTGAAAATTTGGGTTTCGGATTTGTTTCGAGTTTCGATATTTGGATTTCGGATTTGCAAACAGACACCTTAGAGTGATGTTAATAATGGGAAACGAGATTCAAAGCAATCCTTACCGTAAAATAAAATCCACTACAGCCTATCGCCGTTTGATGACGGCATATTATTTTATGGTGAAACATCCAAAGTGGTTTGGCAAAAAGGTGGCATGGATTACGAGTGGTGGACCAGTAGAACCTCTCTATGCGATGGGGGTTCTCCCATTTTACCCAGAAAATTATGGAGCGATGTGTGGAGCATCCCGGATGTCAGTTTCTCTCTGTGAAGCTGCAGAGCATAAAGGATATTCCCACGATCTCTGCTCTTATGCACTTACAGATATTGGATCTTCCTTCACCGGAAAAGGCCCTCTTGGCAGACTCCCCAAGCCGGACTTTTTAGTTTGTGGCAATAACATCTGTGAGACGGTCATCAAATGGTATGAGCTTCAAGCCCGCGCCTTTAATGTCCCCGTCTTTTTCTTTGACACCCCCTTTATACATAATGAGATCACAGAACATACATTAAAATATGTTCGGTCCCAGATGAAAGAATATATTTCTTTCCTCGAAAAACAGATGAAGCGCCCATTTCCAGAAGAACATTTTCAAAAGGTCTGTTTTTATTCCTTCGAAGCCATTACTTTGTGGAAAGAGATACTTGACCTCCCCTGCCATCATCCAGCGCCCCTTGCCGCCTTTGATGCTTTTATCCACATGGCTCCTATTGTCACATTAAGGGGAACGCGCTGGGCAGTCCGTTATTACAGAAAGCTCAAGAGAGAAATGGAAGAAAGAGTGAAGAAAGGTATGGGAGCTTTCGCCCGCGAGGAAATTCGGCTGATCTGGGATAACATTCCCATCTGGTACGACATACGAAACCTTTCCAAAATACTTTCCTCACAAGGGGCTGTTCTGGTCGGTGACACCTACACCTCAGCATGGGCCTTGGATCAGCTTGATCTTACCCAATCCCTAAACGGTCTTGCCAAGGCTTATGCCACTATCCACCTCAATCTTGGTCTGGAATATAAAATAAAAAAAATGGCTAATCTAATTGAGCAGTATGGTGCTCATGGATTTATCATGCATTCCAATCGGAGTTGTAAACCCTATTCCCTGGGTCAGTTAGATCTCAAGCGGGAAGTGACCAGAATAACCGGAAAACCTGGGTTGATCATTGAGGCTGACCATACGGACTCACGAAGTTATGCTCCAAAACAGGTGGAAAAGCAGATTCAAATCTTTTTGGACATTATCAAAGGGAAAGGGTGAGCATAGTAACCGTTATCAGAATTAATAAGTCCTATTGAATACTTTGCCAGTTTGAGAAAAGCATTCAAAAGGGGATTGTTTGAATTTCTCTTCCGGGCGGTAACCAAACCCGCACATAAAAAATGGGAGCTCAACTTTCGAGCTCCCATCCTAAATCTGCACTCTTACTTCATTCTAAAAAACAGTTTATTGGATTAAAGAATTAAATACTTGACCACTATCGATGCACCCACTTTTCTTATTGTGGGGGACACATACTGTTACAATGCCCATACAACTCTCTCCAAAGCTATCTTCAGCTTGGAAAGTAATCTGATAAACCCGGCCGTCACCGCCACCTGCCCGCTCCGCACGGACCATAACCAATCCGTCGCGAATCACTGCATCCGGGCTTGTGTCGCCATCGCCAAGACCATTGACAGGCTCATCTTGCGTTACATTTAGCCAGGTGATAATAAATGAATTATTATTTGGATCGGTAAGGTTTGTAATTTCGATTGGAACCAATCCATGGTTTGGCGGCCAAACAATTGCAGGATTAGCCTTGGCAAGCCCGCAATTCGGGGGATCATTAATATTCCTGACATGGATTGTTACTTCATCGGATTGAACTCCGCCGAAACCATCGTCCACAATAAGCTGGAAAACCAACTCCACTCCACCAGTGCTCACTAAAGGAGCTGTAAATGAAGGAGTTGGGCTTGAGGGATCAGAAAGAATTATCGGCGGACCAAATAACTGAATCCAATTAAAACTCAACAAGTCGCAGTCCGGATCTCTGCTGCGTGTTCCATTAAGCACTACTTGGCTCTTTTCATCTTTTGTCTGGTCATCTCCGGCGTTGGCGATCGGAGGATGATTCACATTCTCGACAGATATAGAAGCCAAAGCGGAGGCCGAATCTATCCCATCGTTGACGGTCAGCTTGAATACCAATACTACTCCCTCCGGTCCTACATAGGGAGCGATGAAGGAAGGTTTCATGGCACCGGGATCAGAAAGAAGGACTGTTGGACCTGAAATCTGCTCCCAAACATAGGCAAGGCTCTCTCCATCTTCGTCATAACTATCTTCCCCACTCATTGTTACCTGACTGTCTTCCGCAACACGCTCGTCAACTTCAATAATTGCAACTGGAGGATGATTCACGTTTTTAACTACTACATTAACCACATCCGTACTTGTCAGTTCTCCATCACTCACAGTAAGCTGAAAGGAAAGGGTTTCACCCCCGACTGGCACCTCAGGAGCCGTAAACGTTGGATGGATAAGATCGGTGACATCTAATAAAATCGGAGTTCCAGCAATCTGCTCCCAAGTATATGTCAACCCACTGCCTTCCGGATCGGTACTTGCAGACCCATCCAGGATGACCGTGGTCCTTTCGTCGACTGTTTGGTCTGCACCCGCGTTGGCAACCGGGGGATTATCAGGATTATATTCTTCGTTTACATTAGATAGCGTTACTCCTGTGGATCCCCAGATTCCTCCTCCAATGACATAGATTTTTCCATTCACAACGCTGCATGTAATGGCTCCCCGAACTGTAGGCATTCCCGATTTTGTTCTCCAGGTCTCTGCCGCCGGATCGTATTCGTAAGTGTCAGATCCAACAAACAGATAAATTTTCCCGTCCAATACTTCGCTCCAATGTGAAGAATCATATGTCCTAATTGGCATTGGCGATTTTGTTGTCCAGGTATCAGTTGCTGGATCATATTCCTCAACGGTATTGAAGACTTGACCTGGCTCATAATCATGATTCATTCCTCCCATCACATAGATCTTGCCATTGACAACGCTGCTTGTAGCGCCCTGGCGTGCGGTTGGCATTGGCGTCTTGATTGTCCATCTATTCGTGATAGGGTCGTATTCTTCGGTAGCATTTGCCTCTCTTATAGGCCCATAAGGCCAATCGCTCTTACGTCCCCCGATAGCATATATTTTCCCATTCACAACAGTACAAGTAGGATTAAGTCGTGCGGTTGGCATAGGGGCCTTGGTTGCCCAGGTATCTGTCGCTCGATCATATTCCTCAACAGTATTCTTTATGACGTAATTGTGGCCACCTCCTCCAATTACATAGATTTTTCCATTAACCGAAGCGCTTCCTAACCAAGCTCGTACAGTTGGTATAGGTGCCTTGGTTGCCCAGGTATCTGTCGCTGGATCATATTCTTCGTTTTGATTAAAAAATGTGAGATCTTTGCCTCCCCCGATTACATATATCTTCCCATCAACAGAACTGCTCGTTAAAGCCATTCGTGGAGTTGGCATAGGTGCTTTTGTTGTCCAGACATCGGCATGGGCAGTAACAGTGAAAATCAATGTTAAAGCCAATAAAAACAATACCATCTTCTTCATCGTCATTTTCCTCCTTCTGATATTTGATATGTGTTCATTCGAGCATACCAGCACGTAGACGAACTTTGACAACAAAAATTAGGACAAGGGGCTGTCTCTAATCAATGGTAAGCTATCGGAGATAGAGATATCATAATGACACCACCGAAATCCAGAGAAAGCGGAGCCGTAAAACGATCTGGCAGGAGACCGAAACACCACCAATAATCCCTTCGAACAGATGGTTTTCAAGCATGAGATATTTGCGGAGCACTTTATTTTTTCATGGAGATATTGAGAGGAACCTAAATGAGAGTTAAAGAAGGCAAGGAATGCAGATAGGAGGGGAATAAGAGAGAGAGAGAGAGAGAGAGAGAGAGAGGAAACCTTCAGGCAGGTTTATTCTGGTTCGCGGGTTCTTTGTGTTCTTCCCCACCCCTCACCCCCACCCTCTCCCAGCGTGGGAGAGGGAGAATCAACTTTCATCGTTCGCCGGTGTCGCAGGTCACAAGAAATCCCTGGAAAAACAGTATAGTATGGCCACAGAAAAAGAAAACCATCATTATTTTCAGCAATCACTATACCATAAATTCAACTTATTTATAACTTGTTGAAATCAAATGTTTTTTATACACAACTTTCATCATGAGAAATTCCAAAGTGGAAATGTTCTCACAAATTTCTCATATGTAATGAAAAACGTTTTCCTACATGACAATGTAGTCCAGTCGAAACTATTTGAGAAGAGTCTTTGATGGGTCTTTAATACTTAAAATAAGAACTCTTGTCAAGCAATTTTTTTTGCATTTTTTTTGAGATTTTCTTGAGATTGCTCCGGGTGTTGACAGTTCTCCTTTTAATCTCTAAAATGAAGAGCAGAAGATAAAAATGCCATGAGACGACATCTATGAAATACACAGGAGGAACAAAAATGGGTAAGATTATCAGAGCAAGATTCTCAAAGGGAGTGATTAAACCGTTAGAAAAGATAGACATCAGGGAAGGAGAAGAAATTGCAATCAGTATTCTTGAGGCGCCAAAAATGTCAGGTAAAAAGAGTTTCTTGGAGGCTTTAAAGAAAACAGCAGGGGGATGGAAAGATCTAATCGATTGTGATGAGTTAAAGAGGAACATATACAATGATCGCCTCATTGCTACTAGACCAGAGGTTAGGCTATGAAATATTTGATCGATACCGATTGGATAATTGACCATCTCAAGGGAGACGAAAGAGTTGCCAAAAAACTAGAGGAGTTGGCCTCCGAAGGAGTAGCCATGAGTGTAATCTCCTTAGCAGAAATTTATGAAGGCGTTTATTACTCCAGGGATCCTGCTAGGAGCCAAGAGGTTTTTGAAAGATTCATGGTTCCTGATCTAAAGATTCTCAATGTTGACCATGAGGTCAGTAAAGTTTTTGGTAAAGAACGTGGTCGGTTAAGGGAAAGGAAGAAAATGATCAGTGACTTTGATCTAATGATTGCCTCCACGTGTCTCTATTATGATCTCACTCTCCTAACCAATAACCGGAAGCATTACGAAATGGTGGAAGGGCTGAACATTTTCTCTCTCTCGTAGACCAGACAGAACCGACAAAACCAGGGAGGTTAAATTAAGATGGGTCTTGCTTTGCCTGAGATAAAACAGAAAGGCATGTCGCCAACTCCACGGCCTACTTTAGAAGCTCATCTGGAACCTCATCTTGTTTCCACTGCCGTATTTAGCGTCTTCCTTTTATTAATCTTTCTAAAGCCTGCATGTCCATGATGGAACCTCCTGTAAAGTAGCTGTGGTTCGCCCCACCTGCCTCTTGTATGTTACTGGATCCTAAAGGATCTGACTTCTGAAATTGCCTCTCTTTTTATGCCGTCCCATGCTTTGATTCTAAAATAACCTTGACCTGTGCTAATCAGTTTCTTCACAGCAGTCCACTGGGAAGAGGTTAAAGTCTTTTGAATTGTCGTCTCAATATTTGGATCCTTAGTCGTGTAGATAAACCACTTGACCTGTTTGGGATCACTAAAATCACTTAATAAACTGAACTCAAGTCTGAATTTGATATTGCAGTTCGAATTAAAATTAAAAATGGGTGGGGTAGTGGAAGAAAGGGCAGCGCCATCGAGAGGTGCATGGATGGTGCCAGCCTGAGGCCCTCCAATTCTAAAACTTCTTCCCTCACTTTCAACAGTGGCCTGGTCGGTTCTCTTTCCAATCACTTTCCAATAAACATCTCTTATTCCTCCATTGTTGTAACTTGACATCATAATCTTTTTCCATACCCTTTTGGATGGCGTCCAGCTATTGCTTGTGGCTGAGATATTAGCTGTAGAAATCACGATTCCCCTGGTGATAAAATCTGTTGGGGAAGTGGAAAAAAGAATCTTATATCCAGTGTATGTACCAATTGGGCTCCAGCTAAATGTGGGTTGATATTTAGTTGTCAGGGAACATGCATAAAAAACTCCTCCATTAGATGGGGATTGGAGAGTAATGACAGAAGGCACGATGCTCACTGGATGTGGATCCGAGACTGTTGAAATGATAGAAGGATGACTCGAACATCGGGCCTGAGTCCTCACCTCATAGGTGCCAGGTGAAACCCATATTTTTTTTGCGCTGCTTGTGCCCACTGGGAGCCATCCTGAGTTAGTGCCATCGCCCCAATCAAATAGATATTGAACTGGGTCGCCTGCACTCGAAATTGATCCACTTGTGGTATAAGTGTAAATTGTACCAGTCATTCCATCGGCAGTTCCTTGCGGAATATCGGGAGCGGATACAATTTCATCAAAAGCAAATACGTGGGTTAACATTTGTTGCTCATCTTTAGTGGTGGTCTCAATCAAAATTCCGCTTTCGGGCTCATACAGGCCTCCGCGTCCGTTGATCATATCCCGGGCGTTGGTCAGCCATCTATCGATTATTCCTCCTGCTGTGGGGAAGTGACGGGAGTTGTTGCTGATGGGATAAAGGATATATTTAGCTGCCCAATAATCCAGGGCAACTGGATCTTGGCAGGCCAGAATCTGGTTAGCCCGAAACGTTGTATTGGCTGGATATCCTGACAGTGATGAAAAAGAGACCCAGATCGCATCGATAATGTTCAGCACCGGGGCCCGGACAGATACAAACATCTTTCCACATGTCTCTCCAAGGCCACTGTAATGCCGGAAGTTGCTGTAGCCATCGGCCATCGAAACAATTCCGTAGAAATGCTTGAGGGAAGCAGTAATTTCCGAACCGCCCGTATCGTGATATTTCAGGACCGGAACATTGATCAGCTTAAGGTTCTGGCTGTAACCGCTTCCCTGCCATATTCCCTCAAACAGTTCTACTCGGTGGCCTCCGGTCGTAGTGAAGCAGGGATAAGAGACATTCTCATATTTTCGATACCCATCGGTTACGTGATCGTCGGTTCCTATAAAGGTGCCTCGGACGGGATCGAGCAGATACAAAGAAACCCTGGGATCATTGAAAATGTTATTGACCAGGTAGGAGAAACTCTGGATCTCGTCATTTGCATTAGCGTGGACTTCGCCATCGGGATAGTTTGATCCCGTATTCTCACAATGGAGGCTTCCCCGCCCCTGACCATTTTCAAAGATTGCTACCTCACCTCTGAAACCGTCGGGATGATCAAGAATAGACTGGATCAAACCCCGGATGAGATCGCTATTCGTACACCCCCGATATTTCCATTGGGCATTCACTTTGATCAAAACGATATCATCGGGTTGGATCATCCCTGAAGGACCGCTGAGCTCTGTTTCTTGAAGAGAGCGGTAAAATTTCAGTCCATTCTCTCCCATCAATTGGAGAAGGGCATCGATTCCGGTATGACGATTGTCATTTTCTCCAGGATAAAAGGGTTGGATGGGGACATCTTGAATCCAAAAGAGAGGACTACACGGATTTTCTTGACCCTTTGTTAATCTATGAAAAGGATTAAGAATGGAGAAAAAGGCCCCGGCAATGGTACCTTTAAGAAAATCTCGACGACTAATTCCTTTATTCATTCATATTCCCCGTAAATCGAATAATATTGACAATCCTTCTGAAAGTCTGAGATGAGAAAGACTAAAGAAAATATAACTGATACAATAAATTTTATCTTATAGAAATCTGAATTGCCATTTCTGGAGAAAATAAATACGCAAATGGAATACCAAGCATCTAAGTTTTGTAACTCATTAAAAATTCCAAAAATATAAACAAAGGGATTCGAGTTCAAAAAAATTGGCATAAAAATGCAAATTTTTGCCAAAGACATTGTACAAAATTATTAAAAAATAGTTGAAAACGTGCTTATAAAATCAAAGTTA
>Ga0299912_10005337_pt1 | contig 10560 bp, 9 predicted proteins | sample RVTome_2_FD_207667 | JGI IMG/M metagenome (GOLD analysis project Ga0299912, IMG submission 207667) | Soil microbial communities from uranium-contaminated site in the Upper Colorado River Basin, Wyoming, United States - RVT95D214 (version 2) ... | reverse complement strand
CGGATGAGTGCGATGGTGCGTGCCACTTCGGCGTAGAATACCTTGCCCAGGCCAACGCGCTGAGACTCGTAGTACAGCGCCGCACCCTGAAACTCCCATTCCCCTCTGGATGGAAGGAGTACGGAATCACCCGAGCCTGCGTCGAAGATTCGCGAAGACTTGATCTCCGGGCACCAGCTGGACCTCGCCACGCTCGATTTGCGCCACCCGGTGCTCTATCTCTTCGGCCCAGACTTCCTCGGCGTCTGGGTCAGCCAGGCCGTCAAGGGACTCGATCAAGGCAAGGGCGAGCTCTGCGCGCTCGGCCTCAGATAGCTCGGACGCTTTGGCTTTTAGTTCTGCGAGACCGCTCGACATGCGAAACCTCCCGATGAGAATTCGGTACTGATTGTACACCTACGCCATCCCTTCGGCACGTACACGCACTGGTAGCACGCTAACGCCCCGTGAATGAGCCGCGCGCCTTCTGGATCGCTGTGGCGCGCCGGCTCCATCTCGAGGGTGTGGCCGATCGCATCTAATGTCCCGAGTCCGAGGTCCGGACAGACCACCGTCGGAGCCTCCAAGAACCGACACCCGTCAGAAAGAGGGCGAAAAGCGCGATCCCCCCCGTCGAGAGGGCGGGCACCTGTTCGTTCGAGGGTAAGAAGCCGGCACGTGTTGCCACCATCCCCAATGTCGCGCGGGTCACATCGGTTGCAAAACCGAGATCGAGGGTGGCCAGCGTATCACCGGCCTGATGATAATTGGGGTTGCGGTAATTCGCCGTGTCCGTGATCATGAGCGCCTGGTAGTCTCTGTCCCAAAAGGGCGCATGGTCGCTGCGACGCGAGTCGGGAAAGCAGGTGCCGTTCCCAAGCACCTGTGCCCTTCCTACATCGCGGGCCGGCACGTAGGCGGACGCAGAGGCGAAATAGTCGCTGACGAGGCCGGCGGAGGCGGTATTCCCGACGACCCCGATGAAATTCCCGACGGTGACCCCTTCGGGTGTTACATCAAGACAGGGCAAATAGTCATAGAAAGGCTGTTGGCTGTTGGGCGCGTTGCTGGCGTAAGCAATCATCTCCAAGGAGATCATTCCTATCAAGTCTCGTCCAGCCGCTTTTGCATTCTGGGCAAATTGCGTGCTCCCTATCAGCCCGCTCTCTTCCAGACCAAACGCCACAAACTGAATGCTGGACGCGAAGGAACTTCCCGCAAGGACGCGCGCAACCTCGAGCATGCCCGCCACCCCACTGGCGTTGTCGTCGGCCCCGGGAGAACCCGGCACGGTATCAAAATGGGCGCCCAGCACGAACGTTTGTGAAGGCGTGAGGCTCCCCGAAAGCGTGGCATGTATGTTTTCGCTCGTGCCGACGGGATCGCGGACCACGATGTAACCGTAACTTTGGAGCTGATTGGCAATATAGTCACCGGCTTGCGCCTGCTGAAGCGCCGTGGCCCTCTCTCCTTCGAGGGCTGCCACGTGCCCCTGGATTTTGGCCTGAGACACTTGATTGACCAAATCCGCGAGGGTGGCGGAGAATGCGGTCGTGCTCGCGAGCAACGCGGCCACGATGGAAAACCCCACACAAGTAGTGCGCATACGTCCTCCCTGTGAGCCCCCTTCTGCTTGGCGTATGGCCTGAGCACATCAACGTTCAGATTCCCGTTTGAAGAGTCATGAGGGCTCTTCGTCTTCCCCCTCCTCCCGGGACTCACTCGCCGCCATCCCCGAAGGGGCGATGATCCCGTGCTTCGCAATCTTGGTGTAGAGCGTTTCGCGGTTCACACCGAGGCTGTTCGCGGCCGCGCTCTTGTTTCCGCGAAAAACAACCAGACGGTCCGCCACCACCTGCGCTTCCACGCGCTCAAGGATCTCCCGGAGCGAGCTGCTTTCGTCGATCTGCCCTTGAAACGGAACGCGGAACCCCCGCACCCGGTCCGAGATCAACTCCGCTCCTATCTTCGCCCCCTCGGAACAGAAGGCCACCAGCCGGTGCACCTCGTTCTCAAGCTCCCGGACGTTTCCCGGCCAATCGTAGCGATCGAGCAACATCATCACTTCCGGATCGAAACCGCGAACGTACTTCCCCTCGCGCTGCGTATAGATTCGGAGGAAGTGCTCGGCCAGGAGGGGAATGTCCTCCTTTCGATCGCGCAGCGGTGGGATCCGGATCGGCATGACCGAGAGCCGGTAGAAGAGGTCCTTGCGAAACGTCCCCGCGGCGACCGCCTCTTCGAGCTCGATATTCGTGGCGGCGATGATCCGCACGTCCACGCGACGGCCCCTGGTGCTTCCGAGGGGACGCACCTCCTGGTCTTGGAGGATCCGGAGGATCTTTGCCTGCAGGGGTGGCGGCATCTCCCCGATCTCGTCCAGAAACAGCGTCCCGCCGTCCGCCTCCTCAAAGAGACCCTTCCGGTCCCGGTCGGCTCCGGTGAAGGCGCCGCGCGTGACGCCGAACAGCTCGCTTTCCAGAAGGCCTTCCGGGAGTGCCGCGCAGTTCTGCGGCACAAAGGCGTGCTCTCGCCGCGAACCGTTCAGGTGGATCGCGCGGGCGATCACCTCCTTTCCCGTGCCCGTCTCACCCTCGATAAGTACGCTCGCCAACGACTCGATCGCCCGCTCCATGCGCACGAGCACCCGCGTCATCATGGGGCTGGAGGCAATGATGTTCCGGAACTTGAAGCGTCCCTCGAGCGCCGACTTCAGCCGGTTGATCTCGCGCGACTGGTCCGAGATCATCTCCTTCAGATTCCGGTTGTCCTCTCGCAGCCGGAACTTCTGGATAAGATCGCCGAGGATCAGCGGGAGCGTGTCGAGGTAGTGCTCGTCCTTGATCAAATAGTCCGACGCGCCGGCTTTGATGGCGTCCACCGCGAGCTTCACGCTCGCCCGGTTCGTGACGAACACCACCGGGACCCCGGGCTGCACGGCGTGTATCTCCTCCAGGAGGTCTAACCCGTCGTAGTCCGGGAGGCCGTAGTCCAGGAGAACAATGTCCGCCGTCTCGCGGCGGAGCAACTCCAGTGCATCCTCACCGCAATGGCTTCGACGAGAATCGATGAGCAGGGAGGAATCTTCCAGGGTCATCCGGTGGAGCTCTTCCGCCATCAGCTCCGCATGTCTTTGATTGTCCTCGACGATGAGGACGCGGATCGGGGTTTCGCGCATGGGGCGCCTCACGCAGGCCGCGGGACGTCCATCGGGCGACCCGCGGTGGGGGCCCCCGGGTTCGGTGTCCCGGAACGGCATGCTCCGGATGCCAGGCGGGTCAGGGATTCGACCGGCAGGTTTGGAAGTCTCGGAACCGAAAGCGAACCCAAGCGCAGGGGAACCGCGCGTGGGAGCCTGGAACCCATATTGCCCGCCCGCGCAGGGGCCTGTCAACAAGCTTCAGCGCCTTGCCTCAAGACGCGGACCGGCCCGACCGATGAGGGAATTCGGGTGTTATCCGGCAGCGTTTCTACCCTGAGGGAGGACCGATGATGAAGAAAGGGATCTCCGTGTTTCTGATCGCGGTGCTTGTGGCCGCCGCGCTCGGGCCGCTCGCGCCGCGGGCGAGAGCCGATGAGCCGAAGACCTTGGAGCACAAGTTCCGGCACCACAGTCCCCTCCCCGCGACGATCATGTTGCTCCCGCTCGGGCTCGCCGCCTTCACCATCGACGTGCCCATCTACATGGTCTCGCGCCAGCAACCTATGACCTATGCCCTTACGAAGGTCGAGCTGATTGACGGCTACAACCCGATGACGGGCGGCCGCTCCTGCGAAGAGAAGCCGGCGGAGCATGTTGCAGAGGCGTCCGGGACGTACTAACCCCAGCGCGTCGAAGAGCGGGGGCCGGGGAAGACGTTTCGCTTCGTCGGCCTCCGGGTCGTTGGGCTCGGCGACGACCGGGTGCTCCGCACTGCCGGCGATAAACCGTTCTTCGCCTTCCCTCCGTCGGTTTGTCGCTGGGACGGTGCGGCCCGCACTCCCACATCGCTCGGGGCCAAGCGCGTAGTTGCGCTTTCTCCTGTCCTCCTCCTATCCTAGTGTCCCATGAGGTTCTTCCTTAAAACATTTCGAGCCCGTCTTACCCTGTGGCATTTGGTCGTCATGGGGACCATCCTGTTGGCGGCCGGCTCCCTCCTTTACCTTGGCATGGCGCGGGCTCTTCAGAGGAATCTCGACAGCTCCCTCTGGGCCGTCGCCGAGACCAAAGCGGCCTCGCTGCTCACCCCCGCCAGTCCCTTCATGACCATCCCGCCGGAACGTTTGGGGGAGACGCACACGCCGGACCGGGTCGACCTGTATATCCAGGTCCTTGACCCACTTGGCAATATCATCGCCCCGGCCTCCAACCTGGGTGTCGAGATGCTCCCCGTGGGCGCGGAGCTCCTGCGCGCAGCGTTGACGGGTCAGGTCGTCATCGAGACCGCACCCCTTCCCACGGGCCGCGTGCGCGTGCTCTACCTCCCTATCGAGGGACCCGAGGGGGTTGCCCAGATCCTCCAGGTGGGGCTCTCCCTCAGACCGCTCGCGTCCACGCTCAAGGAACTCTTCCGCCTTATCGCGCTGGTCGAGGCCAGCGCCCTTCTCCTCATCGGTGTGGGAGGGTTCTTCCTCACGAAGAAGTCGCTCCGACCCGTCGACGAGATCGTGCGCGCCGCGGAGTTCATCAGCGAGCGCAATCTCTCACGGCGCCTTCCCGAGGAGGGGGGCGCCGATGAGCTTGCTCATTTGGTGCGCGTGCTCAACCGGATGCTCGTTCGCCTAGAGCAGGCGTTCAAGGCGCAGGAGCGTTTCACCGCCGACGCCTCGCACGAGTTGCGCACACCACTGGCCATCATGAAGGGCACGCTGGACGTGGCGCTCAAGAAGGAGCGCGCCCCGGCGGAATACCGAGAGGTCCTCGGTAGCGTCCTGGAGGAGGTAGCACGCCTCGCCCGCCTTGTTTCGGGGCTCCTCATGCTCGCCCGCGCCGATGCTGCAACGCCTCCAGAGCGGCGGTCGGTGAAGCTCCAGCCGCTGCTCGGAGAGGTGGTCGACCTCATGCGGACAAACGCGGCCGGGAGGAGGATCACGCTTGACCTCGAAGGGTCGGACGATCTCAGGGTCTTCGCGGCGGAGGATCCGCTGAAGCAACTGTTCCTAAACCTTGTGGACAACGCGGTGCAGTACTCGAACCCGGGCGGGCATGCCTGGGTAGTCGCCTTCGAGCGCGACGGTGAGGTCGTGGTCGAGGTGGGGGACACAGGGATCGGGATCGCCGAGGATGACCGGGAACGAATTTTTGACCGCTTCTACCGAGGCGCCACGGCGCGCGGGAGCGACATCCCCGGCTCCGGCCTCGGCCTCGCCATCTGCGCCCAAATTGTGAAGGATCTCGGTGGGCGCATCGCGGTTGTTTCCTCGACGACGCCACCCACGGGCACCCGAATCAGTGTTTTTCTCCCCTGGACCACGGACTGACGGATGGCCCCCAACCAAAATGAGCGTTTTCTAATGGAGAACTAAGATCCATCTCATGGTGATTTGGTTAGCTTGAAAAACCCCTGAGGTTGTTTCCTCCCAGACAGGAAACCCCGCGTCCTCTTGCCGGCGGCCCATGGCCGCTGGGGAGGGCGACGCATCCAGGGTGACCTAACGAGACCGCGTGGGGGGAAATCAGAATCCATGGAACGACTTCATCCTATTCTTGCCCATTTCCCCATCGCCCTCCTCTTGACCAGCGTCCTCTTCGACGCGCTTGCTTACGTGCTCAAGCGACCCTCCCTCTACGTTGTGGGCTTTTCGAATCTCCTGGCGGGTGTGGTGGGCGCCTGCGCAGCGCTCTACAGCGGCCATGCCTCCGAGCGGAGCCTCGTCTTGGCACAGATCCCCCCATCGCTCATCGCGTCGCACCGTGTGGCATCTACCCTGGCGCTCGCGATCTTCGCGCTGCTCCTGGTTGTGCGAGGCGTCTACGCGCTGCGCGGCACAACCATTATGAAGCGCTGGTTGCCGGTGTACCTCGCGCTGGCGATCGTAGGGGCCGGCTTTCTTGCACGCGCCGGGTACAGCGGCAACCAGCTCGTGTTCGAGGCGGCCGCCGGCGTGATGCCTCCCGACTACCCACCCATCGCCATGGTGCCCGAGGCGGGCGCTTCGCGGGGGAGCGTGTGGGTGTTCGGGATGGCCCCTTCACCGTCCTACACGCGATTCACCCTATCGCCGACGGCAGCGCGCATGCACGCGCGCCTGTACCTGCGGCGGCTCACGCCGGGCAAGCCTCTCGTGCGCTACCATAACGGCTGCATGCAAATGTACGTACCGCTCCTGCACAACAACAAGACCGTGGCCGGTGTGCGGGTGGACCCAGAGAACGGGAGGCTCCTTCCCCTGAGCGAGTTGCAGTGCGTGCGGCGCATTCAGATTGACGCCAGCCGGGCGGACGCCGTGACCCTCGCGGCGCTGCAAAACGTACAGGTGGGGCGTACGGCGTGGCAAGGCGGGCATGGCTCTTACTGGAATGTTCCGCTCGTCATGGATGGAAAGATGATCGAAATCCTTCATATCGGCATGCGCAGCGGGCAGCTGCTACCTCTGTCAATGAAAGAACCCGAGATCAAATAGGGGGGCCTCCCTGAACGAGAGCGAACGCCCCGGGGGTTCTGCCCGGGGCGTCTAGAGTTTGGGGCCTCATCGTTCCAGCGAGCGGGATTCGGTTACTCAGAATAGAGCGCATCGATCACGTCTTTGTACTTCTCGTTGACCACTTTCCTTTTCATCTTCAGCGTCGGTGTCAGTTCCCCGCCGTCGATACTGAAATCGCCCGCGAGGATCGTAAACTTCTTGATCTGCTCATACTGCGCAAGCTCTCGGTTCTTCTCGTCCACGTGCTCCTGGATGAGCGTCCGAACTTTCGGATGGCTCACCAACTCCGCCAGGCTCGCGTACGTGATCCCGTTTTCCTTGGCCCACTTCTCGATCACCTGCTGATCCAGTGTGATAAGCGCGGAAAGAAACTTCCGGCGATCACCAATCACGCAGGCCTGGCTTACGTAGGGGATGGTCTTGAGCTGGCCTTCGATGTTCTGCGGGCCAACATTCTTTCCGCCGGCGGTGATCAGGAGATCCTTCTTGCGGTCCGTGATGTAGAGGAAGCCGTCCTCATCCACCCGGCCGACGTCGCCCGAGTGAAGCCAGCCGTCTATCAGGATCTCGTCGGTAGCCGCCTTCGCCTTCAAGTAGCCCATATAGACGTTGCCCCCCTTCACGCAGATCTCACCGTCTTCCGCGAGGCGCACCTCGACGCCGGGGATCGGCTTGCCAACCGATCCGAGCCGGATCGCATCGGCGGCGTTGAAGCTGGTGGGGCCGGAGTCCTCCGACTGTCCGTAGACCTCCTGGATCGGCATGTCCAGGGAGAAAAAGAACTCGAGGATCTCGCGGGCTATCGGCGCCGCACCGCAAATAAGGTATTTCCCCCGCCCCAGCCCCAGCGCCCCGCGAAGCTTCTTGTACACGAGCGCGCGGGCGATGCCGAATTGGAGGTCGAGCCCCCGGGGGATCGGCTTGTTGTCCATCTTGCGCTGCCAGGTCCGCTGACCCACACTGCGCGCCCATTGAAAGATCCGCTGCCGCAGGGCCGGGCTCCCTTTCACCTGTTGCATGATCGCGGAGTAGAACTTTTCCCAAATCCGCGGAACCGCGAAGAACAAGGTCGGCTGGATCTCCTTCAGGTTCTCCGGGACCTTTTCGATCGATTCCGCGAACGCCACCGCATAGGCGTTGCTCACCGACCCAAACACGCTCAGCATGTGCTCGGCAATGTGCGAAAGCGGCAGGTAGGAAAGCAGGATGTCGTTCTCGTCCACTTGGATCACCTTCAACAGCGACTCGGTCGTCCAGGTGATGTTGTGGTGCGAGAGCATCACCGCCTTGGGCGGGCCCGTGGTGCCCGACGTGTAAACGAGCGTGGCCAGTTGCCCGGGCTTCACCTGCGCGATGCGCCGATCGAGCTCCGCGTCAAGCCCCGGGGCGTCTCCTAGCGCCAGAACGTCGCGGAAGGTCATCACGATATCGCCGCCCTCGTCCGCGTGGTTGTCCATGACGACGATCTTCTTCACCTGGGGCATCGAGTCTATTCGCTTGAGGATCTTTCCGAGCTGGAGTTGGTTTTCCACCGCCACGATGCTCGATTCGGAGTGGTTGATGATGTACTCGCACTGCTCGGGCGTGTTTGTCGTGTAGATGGGGGCCGTGATTCCGCCCGCCGCCAGTGCAGCCAGGTCGGCAATGAGCCATTCAGGGCGGTTGAACCCGAGCAGAGCAAGCGACTGGCGGAGCTCCGGCGCGCCCGGGTGCTCAGGCATGTCAAAACCCAGGCGGATAAGTCCCTTCGCGAAGCGGCGGACGGTGTCCCCGTACTCCCGCCACGAAATGTCCCGCCACGTTCCGTCCTCCTTCTTGCGCAGCGCCGTTCTATCGCTGAGCTCGCGCACGCGTCGCTCGAAGATATGGACGATGGTCTCTTCCTTCATGATGCCGTCTCCTTGTTCGTGGCCGCAGTGTCTTAACCGGAAGGGGCGCTGGAGGAATCGAATGCGGGCGCTTGGGCGCGCACTGGGCGCCATGACGCACGGTAGAACGCGGTTATTCCGAAGTCAAGCGTGAAGCCTTGGAAATCACTTGGAATTGGGCCTCTCGCCCGCCATCGCTTACGCCGTTGCGCTGGGGAAGCGGATCACGACACGCGCGGCTGGATAGGCGTTGAAACCGAGGATGACGCTTGGCGCGTTGTCGGGAAGCCGAGGGATTCTGATCCAGTTCATCTCATCGACCCCGCGATCAGCCGCTTCACAATCTCTGCGAACCCCGCCGGACCAATTCCCTCCGCCCGAATCGCTTGCGGGAGACGCTCGATCAGCACGGGGTCATGCGCACCGTCCTCTCGGCGGACGATGGCCGCTACCAGCACGTTCTCAAGCAGCGAGAGATCGTTCTCGCTGTCACCGATCGCGACCGTCCGTACTTCGCCCCACGCCTTGCGGTAAAGGTCCGTCAGGGCACGGGCCGAGCCTCCTTTGTCGCAGCCCAAGTGAAGGTGGAAATAACGCGCGCCGCAGGTAAGGGAGAGCCCCTTGGCGTGGATGGCGGCCCGCACCTTTATCTCGGCCTCCGGATCCGGATCGGCGAGGCGAAAGGGAACGTCGAACTCGCGCATCTTCGCGTGGGCCGCCGCGGTGAGGGAGAGCCCAGTCTCCGCGGCGATTTGATCCGTCGTCATCAGGTGGAAGGAAAGGAGTGCAACGCCCGTCTCCCTCTCCACCTCGTCCAGGTGCTTCACCACGCTGGCATAGCTGGCCCCGAAGGGGATCACATCGTAGGCACCGCGCCGCTCGGCGTTCGGGGGATCGAAAGGGAAGGTGCCGTGCGGGATGAAGACGGCCGCCCCGTTCTCCGCAATGAACGGGGCGCACAACCCGAGCTCTCGCTGAAGCGGCTCCACTTCTGCGCGGGTCTTGCTGGTCGAGAAGATGACCGGAATACCGATGGCCCTAAGCGTGGGGAGGACGCTGCGGGCCGTTTCAAATGAGAAGGTGCGATGCTCCAGGAAGGTCCCGTCGAGATCCGTGAAGAGCAGGGTCCTCGGTTCCATCGCACCTCCCCCCGCCGCTGAACCGGGGCGCCTCCGGTCCTTGGCGTGATGATCATAGGCACGGATTCTCGCTTGGGGCAAGGCGAGCAAGGTCGTCTGGAGCGCTCGGCGCCGCAAGGCCGTTGATCAGCCCGCGGCGGCCGAAAACCTTGGGATATCGCAGCCGTAGACGCCCCGCCGCGCGTACCTGCGGATTCGCAGGAGGTCGCGGAGCATCTCGAGAGAATCGTTCAGCACCGAGACCTTCGAGTGCGGACGATCATTCCAGACGATCCCCACCTCCTCGACACGCATCCCCACGCGCAGGGCCAAGAAGATGACTTCGGGGTCGAACGAGAACCCATCGATGCGCTGGCGTGAGAAGAGGTCGCGGGCGACTTCCGATCGAAGTGCCTTGAAGCCGCACTGGGTGTCGTGGATCCCGCCGAACAGAAGCGCCCGGACCAGGAGATTGTAGGCGCGGCCGAGCGGGCGCCGGTACCAAGGCTGTGTGATCGGAATCCGCGACTCCGGCATCGCGCGCGAACCGATCACCAGATCCGCGCCCGCGTCCAAACGCGCGCGAAGTTTCTCCCACTCGGCGATCGGCGCCGCGCCGTCCGCATCGACGCACAGGAGCCGCCCACCCCTCGCCCAGAGCACGCCGAGCCGGACCGCGCATCCCTTCCCGTGGTTTTGGGGGTGGCGAACCACCGCGTAAGCGTGGCGTGTCATCAGAAGGATTCTAGACGCCAGCGCAGCCGTGTCGTCCCGGCTTCCATCGTCCACAACGACGATCTCGATCGGATCGTGGAAGTAGTCGGCCACCTCTCGGAGCGTCGAGGGGAGCCTTTCGCCTTCGTTGTACGCGGGAATGATAATTGACAGATCCGGCTCAGCCGGGACGCGGCGTGCGCTTACGAGGCGTGTGTCGTCGGAGTGTCGTACGCAGGATATGGGCGGCATGACGA
>Ga0299912_10005336_pt1 | contig 10560 bp, 6 predicted proteins | sample RVTome_2_FD_207667 | JGI IMG/M metagenome (GOLD analysis project Ga0299912, IMG submission 207667) | Soil microbial communities from uranium-contaminated site in the Upper Colorado River Basin, Wyoming, United States - RVT95D214 (version 2) ... | reverse complement strand
AAGATGGCAACCGCCTTGGAAAGGGCTTCTTTGGAAAGCTTGGTGACATCCAGTACTAGGAGCGATTCCAATGCCGATACACCTATGCTGCCTCTACCTGCCTGCTGTTTATTGGCATGCCACCAGTGAAGTAATAGCCCTAATGATGAATTTGCCCAAAGGACTAATGCCTTTTCCTGCTCTACGTTTGCTAGTTTTATGGAAGTCCAAGCTCTGCCGCCAATGGTCTTCTTGCTGGTGAACTGCATTGCGGTTGACTGGCTATTAAACCTGAAGTCTCTGTTAAAATGGCAATGAGACGAGATTGCCCAGATTCTGCTGGCTTTTTCTTGAGCAAATTTATCTTCATCGGCGTCTTTTCCCTGGCGTATTATGCCCTCGCTATCGGCTTCAAATTCCATACATCTCTCGCGTTTAGCATCATGCGCCCACAAGACTGGATAGGTGGGGGCAGCCTTTGTTTTCAGAGCTTCTATGCGGAAAGGCCCGCGGATTCCGCCGCTAGAATCGTTATAATTTATGTCCATGTGCAATGGGCCGACTTTTCCAATCTCTGAAACTGGCACAATAGACACTGACATGGCATTCTTCTTTGCCGTGCTAGGCAGCCAGATAGAACCGCAGTCGGTTATTTGATAGGCAACCTGGGCGAGAGCGCCGTCCTTAATGCGTGCCAAGTTCCAGGGGCCTTCTTCGGGGAGCGGCGCATCCATCGCATAGCCTATTACGTCATCACCGAAGTGGAACAGGCTGCCGCCCACTGGTCCATCTTCTAGCTTACGTAGTTTACTTTCTTGAAGCCGTCGAATCTGAACCGCTGTGATTAAGCCAGTCATTGTTGAAGAAGGGCGCTCGTTTAATACCACAAACGTTGCCCTTGCCTTTTTGCTTCTTTGACCGGTCTTACGGCCGATTAATAGGCATTCACCCATACCTGTATCAGCGGAAAAAGACAGTTCGTTATCTTTAGAACCTGCGATAGATATCAGAATAAGGTCATCGTACGATTTGCGGAGAAGCTTACGTGACTCTTCCCAAGCTTCTCCGGACATTAAGCTTAATGGCATGACCATAGCAAGAGTCCCGCCATTCTTCAATTTGCGGTCAGCTAGAACGAGGAAGGCGCTCGCCTCGCCAGCATTGCCGTGGGCGCTCGTTCCCTTGAGCAGCCGCTGTGCGGCTTTGGCCATCTCCTTTTGTTCTCCCTCTTGAGAGCCAAAAGCAGCGAACATCGGATTTGGAACCCCTATCTTTTCGCCTTCATGGCCGGTATCTCTGGTGAACGGCGGATTCATAACAACCAAGTCAATCGACCAGTGATTGATTACTTTCCACACCTCTTGTTCACTCTGACCATTGGCTTCCACAGCTTTCGCGGTAACCGCGACGATTTCAAATAGGCGCTGGAGGTCTAGCAAGTCCAGCGAGCCGAGGGCAACGCCGCTGCCTTCCCTTGGACCATAGCCGACATTAAAAATCTTGCTACCTTTATATTTGACCGTTGGGTGGGCGCTAGCCAGCATTGAAGCAGTCAAGTGGGCTGCCGCGGGCAGCACATCACAGCCGATAAGCGCGGTAGACATCATTGCGGGGTGAATCACCTCCGCATTGCCTCCGGCGGCCTCGTGCAATTGGCTGATGCGGCGATAGGCCGCAGATAAAAGCGTGCCTGTGCCGCAGGCAAAGTCGGCGATGCGCAGGGCGGTCACGCCTTTCTCTTTCGACCAGGAGCCACCACTTGGTGTTTTGGCTGTATCAATGGCCAATCCGACCAGCAGTGCTGCTGAGGCAGGATGAGTATAGTAGGCAGCTAGGAACTTGCGGTCAGCTATTAGGCGTTGGAACACGGCACCCGTCAGGTCATGTGAGCGCATCATGTGATTCGCCACCAGCTCACCAGCAGTTTTAACCAACCGCTCAAGCAGGGGATGCGCCGTATCTGCGGGGATAACCTCCAGGATGCGCCGCGCAATATCGAAGACGGGCCAGTAATTGACCTTCAGAATCCTCTTCCAGTCTTCAAGCGTCTCCCCTTTGTTGACGACACTATGCTTGCCCCGCAACTCCTCCAGGGTCCGAACCTCATACAAGTCACCCTCGCCACGCGCCAGACTTTCATGGAACACCAGCGCGTTGGCCAGTATGGTCGTAGCCATCCTCCGTGTCTGCTCCCCGTCCTGCTGGCGCAGCTCCTCGCATATCTTTGCTATTGCCCCAGGGTGAGTCTTTGCCATGTCCTCCAGGAGAGCAGCTGCCTCACTTACTCCGTCAACCAGCTTATTCGCGGCCTCTTCAACGACCGCAGGGGGCACCGAGGCAGATTGAATGAGCATTGATAAATCAGTAACGTTACCGCGCACCCATCCGCTTCGGGGTAAGCGCACGCATGATTCCGGGCTTTCACCAGTGTAGAGAGCCATCTCGAAGTCAGACGCGTCGAGGATTTCGTCCTTTAATGGCTGACCTGAAAAGTCCTTTAGCCTGACTGGCAGCCTGATTGCCAGCGCCGATAGTATTGACCTGCCTGAAACCAGATGCTCGCCGAGGCGCTGTCGGGCGTCTGACTCAACCGAGTTGGCGGGCAGTATTTCCGTCTCGACGATGACGGGAGAAACATTTGGCTCAGTGATAAGAATGTCCGGCTTCTTACCGCTGCCCTTCAGGACATCAACGTTCTCAGATTTGACAACACCCTTATACCGCCAGAGACTCCTGGTTTCCATCAGGATTGCGGCGAGGGCATCGTTTATGGTCTGCTCTGTTGTTGCCATTATCAAAATCCCGCTAATTCATGCCAAGTATAGTTCGGCTTATTCTGCCTTATTCTACAACTCTAATTGGATTGACAGCAAGACTCTCTTAGAAGAAGGCAAAACCATACCGCGCGGTTTCGGTGGTTCTAAAGCATTTTCCAACGATCCTGATATTTGTGTGCCACACTAGTAACAAAAGCTTATTTTGTTACCTTATTGCCCTTTTTAGCAACTTGTCTCCTCCCAAAATTCTTCATATCAGGCGGCATGTGAGATGCTATATTCCAAGCATCACACCCTGCAATTTCAGCCATCCCAGACTGTGTGATATTATTGAAGATGATGTTCATGTTCAACTATGAAACCTTAGTGGACCCTCTATTACAAGACCTTAGAAAGTTTACTCCTGAATTTTCTGGCATGAAGGCTGGAGACAAGGTAATCGATGTCTGCTGTGGAACGGGAGCACAAGTTCTTGAGTACGGGCGACATGGCATTATTGCCACCGGCATAGATAGCAGCCAAGGCATGCTCAAAATAGCGACAAGAAATAGGATGAGACAGAAGACGGTAAATGTCTCCTTCCAACTCGCCGACGCCACCAATTTACCTTTTCCAGACGGTTACTTCAACTATGCGACCGTATCTTTGGGATTACACGACAAGGAGAAGCCTATTCGATACCAAATCATTTCTGAGATGAAGAGGATTGTGAAGCAAGACGGAGCCCTTATCCTCATAGATTTCCAGGTTCCATTACCCAGGAATGCATGGGCTGTGTTTGCAAGAGTCATAGAATTCCTTGCTGGCGGGTCTCACTATCGGGGCTTTAAAGATTATCTCGCAAATGGGGGACTCGAGGATATACTGAAAAATCACGGTTTGCGGGAGGAATGCAGGACTTATCTCAAAAGTGGACTAATAGCGACTACGAAGGTGGTTAATGGTTAAGCTAATATCGTAGATAGCCTATGACAAACACGAAGCATAAACAACCACAAATAGAAATCAACGAACAGTTCCAGCACGCTCTCGATATCATGGAGGGTAGCAACCGGAGCATTTTCATTACCGGCCGGGCGGGCACGGGTAAATCAACATTACTGGACTATTTCCGCCATGTCACGAAGAAGAAAGTGGCGGTGCTGGCGCCCACCGGTGTCGCCGCCCTCAATGTCAAAGGGCAGACCATCCATTCGTTCTTCCGCTTCAAGCCCGGCATTACCCCTGACCGGGTCAAAAAGCTCCGCTCTGACAACAGTGAAAGCATCTACCGCAAGCTAGATGCCATTGTCATTGATGAAATCTCCATGGTAAGGGCCGACCTGCTGGACTGTGTGGACCGGTTTCTACGCCTGAACGGTCCCGAAGCTGATAAACCCTTTGGCGGCATCCAGATGGCCTTTATCGGCGACCTCTACCAGTTGCCGCCGGTCGTTACTGGAGGAGAGAAGGAGGTCTTCCAGTCTCTTTACGGTACACCCTACTTCTACGGAGCCCGGTTGTTCGACTCCTTCGAGATGGAATTCGTGGAACTGGAGAAGATTTACCGCCAGCACGATGAGCAGTTCATCACCCTGCTCAACGGTATACGAAACAACTCCGTCACAGGGGAAGGACTGGAGCTTCTTAACCAGAGGCACCAGCCGGACTTTGAACCACCGCCGGATGATTTCTACGTCTACCTGACTACCACCAACAAACTTGCCGAAGAGATTAACGGCAAGCGCCTGGCCGGGCTGAAAGGCAAGCTTTACACCTTTACCGGAAGCATCGAGGGAGACTTCGGCCAGGAGTACCTTCCCACCAGGATTGACCTTCAGGTCAAGGTGGGAGCGCAGGTCATGATGCTCAATAACGATATCGAGGGCCGCTGGGTCAACGGCAGTATCGGCAAGATAACCGGCATCATCCAGAATAGGAAGGGTGAAGATGTCATCATCGCCGAGCTTGCTGACAGCGATGAGGTGGAGATTACGCCCTTCACCTGGGAAATCTTCCGGTTCTTCATCGAGGCAGGAGGGCTACAGTCGGAGGTCATCGGCACGTTTACGCAGTACCCGCTGATGCTAGCCTGGGCGGTAACCATTCACAAGGGCCAGGGGAAGACCTTTGACCGGGTAATTATCGATATCGGCAAAGGCACCTTTGCCCACGGCCAGATGTACGTGGCACTCAGCCGGTGCACGACGTTGGAAGGCATCGTCCTCAAGAAGCCGGCGCTGAAGAAACATATCTGGACGAATTACCAGGTGATGGATTTCCTGACTAAATACCAGTACAAGAAGGCGGAAGCTGCCTGCCCGGTGGACAATAAAATCGAGGTAATCAGGAAAGCCATTGAGAACGAGGTGTCGCTGGAAATAGTGTACCTCAAACCCAATGACGAAAAGACAACGAGGGTTGTCAGGCCGGAGACCGTGGGAGAAATGGAGTATCACGGTAAAAAGTACTTCGGTATGCGGGCGTTCTGCCTGAAGCGGAATGATGACAGGGTTTTCCGGATTGACCGGATACTGGAGATAAGAGAGAGGAAATAGGCTCGCTTTTCAACGTGGCGGACCGTGACCCAACATTCCTGACAAATGTTACCTCTTCACGTTATTGCTGGGTCTTTTGGGGACAGCTCCCAAACTTCTGTTTGAGAAGAAGCAGCCGATTCCGGCGTTGCAGCAATTGCTCATATCCCGCCTACAAATTACAGCATAAGTCTAATTGGATTTATCACCCGTCCCTTCTCGACTGCAGACTAGGCAGCAGAAGCGTCAACATCGAACTCGCCTAGCTAATACGGCCACATCCCTTGATAAACGCTCAATTATGTGTTACATTGCAACCACAGCCGCAGGCCCAGGGGGTTCATGCTGCCAGTAGGCTATTGACAAGCCACGCGTCTGGCAATACACTAGAATTCCACCTTTAAGAAGCCCAGGTGCCTCACGAGACCAACAATGTGGGAGGGATGCATGGTCTGAGGCTAGTGTTGAATCGTGGTGACAGGGGGGCGATGAACCGCTACCTGTGTTTGGTCACCTGGGTGGCGCGGGAGCTAATGGTGAAACCGACCTGAAGAAGGTCGGTTTATTCTTTTCTAAAAGGAGTTGATGCCTACAGCCGATCTGAGTGTACCAGCCGCGATGTCGTCAGTTCTGTCTGAGGAACTAGCGCCAGAAAGGAGCGAAAATATGGCTGATCAAGCGCTGGAGGGTTATAAGGTATTGGACCTCGGCTGGCATGTCGCTGCTTCCTATTGCACCAAATTACTGGCCGAGCTTGGTGCCGAGGTGATTAAGATTGAGAGGGTGGATGGCGGTGACCCGGCAAGGAGGATGCCACCCTTCTTTCAGGACGACCCACATCCGGAGGAGAGCCTTCTGTTTCTCTATCTTAACACCGGCAAGAAGAGCATCACCTTGAATCTCAAAACAGAAGAGGGAAAGAAAATCCTCAACGAGCTGGTTAAAGAATCTGATATTCTGGTGGAGAACTTCAGCCCCCGGGTGATGCCCAGTCTAGGACTGGACTATGAGACGCTAGCGAAAATCAACCCCAGACTCATTATGACCTCTATCTCCAATTTTGGGCAGATTGGTCCCTACCGGGATTACAAGGCTTCAGACATCACTGAGATGGCTCTGGGGGGTCTGATGCATATGACCGGTGAGGCCGACCGTGAGCCCCTAACCTATGGCGGCTGGCAAGCTCAGTATCTGGGTGGCATAAACGGCTTTGCTTCCACCATGTATGCTCTCTACTATAGAGACATGGGAACTGGGCAGGGAGAGGGGCAACATATAGACATCTCAATAATGGAGTGCATTACCCAAGTCCTGGAACAGTTCGACCTCAGTTACCAGGTCACCGGCGAGGTATATATTAGGTCAGGGACGCGCTGGGCTAACGCACCTGCCTGGGGAATCTACCCGTGTGCCGATGGCTATATAGGGCTGGTTTCCGGGCCGGTAAGGCGCTGGCTTCAGGTCTCTAAATTGATGAATGAGCCCCAGCTAGCCGACTTTAAGTATATTGCGCAGCGGCGCGAACTAGCCGACGAGATTGACTCCCTGATGTTGCCCTGGCTGGTGGAACACAGCAAGGATGAGATCTACCACGCTGGGCAAGCCATGGATCCCAAAATCCCGACCAGTCCGGTACGCACCCCTGAAGACCTGATAAATTCCACTCAATTCAAGGCAAGGGAATTTTTTGTTGATGTGGAACATCCGATAGTGGGCAAGGGAACTTATCCTGGCCCGCCGGCGAAGCTATGGGAAACGCCGATGCGGATAACACGGGCTCCCCTTTTGGGCGAGCACAATGAGGAAGTGTACGCGCGGATGGGCTACACCAAAATGGACTTGGCGAATCTGAGAAGCCAGGGAGTAATTTAGCAAGGAGTCTTTGAGATGGCAAAGAAGGCTTTAGAGGGTCTCAGAGTATTGGACTTGGGTGCGGTCTGGGCTATCCCTCATGTGGGGGTACTAATGGCAAACATGGGCGCTCAAGTGATAAAAGTGGAGTCCATCCAGTTCCTTGATATGGTCAGAGGGTTGATTAACCCGTTCCCTCAACAGGCGGAGAATTACCCCGGCAGGGTTGCCGAAGAACACCCGTGGAACCGCGCTAACTACTTTAACGATACTAACCTGGGTAAACTTTCCATCACCTTAGATTTAACCAATGAGAAAGGGAGAGAGATATTCAAGAGACTGCTCAAGATAAGCGATGTAGTGATGGAAAACTTTCGTTTAGGGGTGATGGAGAGGTTTGGACTCCCCTACGCGGTAATGAAGGAAGTTAATCCTGGCATCATCTATGTGTCAGCCCCGGGCTATGGAGCCGGAGGTCCCGAGAGCGATTATGTTGCCTTCGGCGCCAACCAGTGGCATGCCACCGGGTTGGCGAACCTGACCGGGTACCCCGGCGAGGGTCCCATACAGGCGTCAATCAATTATGGTGACCCGATAGCGGCAGTCCATGTGGCAGGTCTAATCATGGCGGCCTTACTTTACCGAAAGCGCACTGGCAAGGGACAATTTATCGATGTTTCACAGACTGAGCCCGGAGTCCGCTGCATCGGCGAGTTCATCTTGGACTACACGCTGAACGGGAGGCTTCCCGAGCGTATCGGCAATCGCCACCCTTGGCTGGCTCCTCAGGGATGCTATCGTTGCCTGCCCACCGAGAGGTACATCAAGGTTCTGGTTACCTCCGAGGAGCAATGGGCAGGATTCTGCCGGGCTATCGGCGTGCCCGACTTGGCTAAGGACGATAGGTTTTCGAACGCGGTAAAGAGATGGGAAAACCGGAGCGAGCTCGATAGGATAATAGAGGAGTGGACGAGCCAGATGGACTCCTATTGGGCGCTGAGCCCTATACTGAGGGAGGGGATTACCGCGTATCTAGCCACCGGCCCCAAGGATTTCAGCAAGCCGCCACAGTATAAGTTCTTCGCGCCCCTTGGTCCTTATAGGTGTAAGGACCTGGACCAGTGGATTACCCTTACTGTCACTTCCGACCAGGAGTGGAAGGCTTTGTGCGAAGTTATGGGGCAACCTGAACTAGCGACGAATAAGAGGTTCTCTGAGAACTCAGACCGCTACAAGAACCAAGACGAACTCAACAAAAGGATTGAAGCCTGGACGAGCACCCGTCACCACTACGAGGTGTTCCACACCTTGCAGAGGGCAGGTATAGCCTCCGGGCCAGTACTGGCGATGCCCGATGTCCTTGCTGAACCTCAGCACCGTGCTCGCAGGCTTTACCAACCGGTGACGCACCCTGAGACATTCACTTACCTTGAGCCCAACCATGCCTGGCTAATGTCAAAGACTCCGAGGAAGCTAGAGGGCCCTGCACCCTGCCTCGGAGAACATAATGACTACGTCTATGGAGTGATTCTCGGGATGTCAAGGGAGGAGATAGAGGAACTCGAAAAAGAGCAGATTATTGGGATCACTCCGTTACCGGGCGCCGATGGGATGGGCCCTAGGGCGGTGAGCCAGTAGGACTATAAGTCGGGAGCGACAAACCTCACCCTTTACTTAATCCACTCTACGGCCGTTCTCGACTCTAATATGTTACCTGTAAGTATAACCGCATCAACATTACCTTTCAGCACGGTGGCCATGGTACCTATATCTTTTGCTATTTGACACCACATCGCTTGAAGGTAAAACTTGGCCTTCTCGTCCATGTCGTTTATCCGGTTCTCGACCTCACTTATACTATCTGTCCCCAGATAGCCAACCATTCCACCCTCACCTCTGATCATTCTTAGCATCTGGTCTTTGGCGTATTTCCCAGAGAAACAAAGCTCCACAATAGAATTCCCGGGGATACTGGCAGTACGCTGGATAACTAACAGCTTTTAGGCGTCAGGTAACCAAGTAGCGTCTTGTTACCTCAATCATCAGTCAGAATATGCTTAATTAAACTTGAATAAATAAGTAGATTACTGGTTTATATCATAATCTTATCACCAATCTTGCTGTCAATTGTTCTAACCTGTAACTTCACTAACTTCACCTTCTTTAAATATTTGTTGACACGTTCACCAAGTGGTGCTAGAATGACATCTCCAACCCCACCAAAGGGAGTGCAATCATGACTGAGACAGAGACAGCTCCTCGTCAGTACCGCTCTGCAATCGTGAACATCACCAACAGATGTACACTTCGTTGCAAGCACTGCTTTGTCTTTCGTCAAGGGAACCCAAATAGCCCACGCGATGAGATGGATACTCCCACCATGATTAGAAAGCTCTCCGAACTCAAGAATCAGCACGGCATTAACTCTATGCTTTGGATGGGAGGAGAGCCCCTGTTAAGGCCTGATGTGCTGCTGGAGGGAACAAAGCTCTTCTCGGCCAATACCATCACGACAAATGGCACACTTGACCTACTCGACCTGCCCAAATCCAACTATGTTGTATCAATTGACGGGCCTCCGGAAGTTAACGACTCCATACGTGGTAGAGGCTCTTTCCGGAAGATAATGAACACCTTGTCACGCATACCACAGAATTTCGAAGCAAGGGTTATGTGCCAGTGCGTGGTAACGAGGCAGAACGAGAACTCCTTGGAGGACTTAGTTAGGTGTCTGGAGTCAACTCGTGCGGACGGACTAACGTTCTCATTCTACGTGCCGACGAGAGATGATAAATCAGAATTCACTTGGGGCTCACTTGAGCGGCGAGACGTGGCTGTACGCGAGGTAATGAAGCTGAAAGAAACATACCCTCATATTGTCAGGAACAAGCGACGAAGTCTCGAATTGATGCTGTCGGAGAATGCTATGTCTATCACCAGCGATTGCCAACCCAAGAAGTACATACTACCGCTTTATCTTGAGGGCGACAAATTCGTAACTCCCTATTGCTGCTATGGGAACGATGTGGACTGTGACCTGTGTGGGGCCTGGGTTGTCTTTCATTGGGCTGCTAGGAATGAGGAAATGGGATTCCTTAATACAAATCTAGATGACCTATAGAGGACCTTTAATATTCGCCAGTAGTTTGCGTGTGGTTATAGCGGCAGTCTCGCTTCACATGAGAGCATAGTAGTGCTTTAAACTATCTTCAAACTTCACTGACCTCGTATACCTCAGCACCATATCCAAGCTCTGTGAATCGTCAAGGAAAATGGGACACTTTCAAGACATAACGTAGTGGACAGTTTGGGGCTTGTTCCTGCTGCGGGGAGAAAGTACAGTATCGATAAGAAAGGAGCAGGCCATGGTTCAAGGGACTTCAGAGAGGTCCTGGCAGGCCGAAGCCAGGACTGAAGAGACAAAACGACTAATCCGG
>Ga0299912_10005335_pt1 | contig 10561 bp, 6 predicted proteins | sample RVTome_2_FD_207667 | JGI IMG/M metagenome (GOLD analysis project Ga0299912, IMG submission 207667) | Soil microbial communities from uranium-contaminated site in the Upper Colorado River Basin, Wyoming, United States - RVT95D214 (version 2) ... | reverse complement strand
AAAGCCTTGAGGGCCCGCGCATACCCCGCGTTGAGCGAGATGTCGGGATTGGGGTTGACTTCGAGAATGGCCGCGTTCCCATCCCTGTCCATCCGGAAATCGACCCGGGCGTAGTCGCGGCAGCCCGTCGCCCGGAACGCGGCTAGGGCCGTCGCTTGGAGCTTGGCCCGGGTTTCTTCTCCGATCTTGGCGGGGCAGATCGGGACGGTGTGGGAGTAGAACTCGTGGTCCTCGAACCACTTGGCCTCGTAGCTGCAGATGCGGGGCGCCGAGGCCGGCATCCCCGAGAAATCGATCTCCGAGACGGGCAACGGCTGAAGCTCGTGATTGTCGAAGACGGCGACGTTGAATTCCCGGCCGTCGATGAACTCCTCGACCAAGACCGGCTGCTGATAGGTGCGGAGAAGACGGTCCACCTGGCGGAGAAGGCTCTCCTGGTCGGCGACGACCGAATCGGCGTGGATGCCCAGGCTGGCGTCCTCGGCATTGGGCTTGACGAAGAGCGGAAAGCGGAGATCGTTGATCTCCTCGGCCGCGGTCATCAAACGGGCTTTGGCCGTGGGCAGGCCGTGGGCGTTGAGGATGGCCTTCGTTTTGTACTTGTCCTGGCAGAGGGCCAGCGTCCGGGACGAGTTCCCGGTGAAGGGAGCTTCGAGGAGCTCGAGGGCGGCCGCGACGTTGGCCTCGAGCTGGGGCCGGCCGCGGAATCCCTCGCAGAGGTTGATGAGGACGTCGAAATTGAGTTTCTTCATCCGGTCCAGGAAGCGCAGGAAGCTCCGCTGGAGGGGGAGGACGACGGCCGAATAGCCGAGCTCGGTGACGGACTCCAGGACCTCGAAGGCCATCTGCTCGACGGACTCCTCCGACATCCGCTCTTCCTTGCCGCGGGCCGAGGGCGGCTCGTAGGCGTTGAAGGCGATACCGACCAGGAGGTTCCGCGTCATCATCGGTCACTCTCCGGCCGCGCGCGCCTCGGGCCAGGCGCGGCCCGGAGTCCGCTGGGCGGGACGCTCCTTGGGCGCGTCCAGGCCGTGGCGCGACAAGGCCTCCTCGACGACGCGATGGACGAGTTGCGAATAACCGTAGCCGGCCGTCAGGGCGGCCTTGGGCAAACAGGAATTATCCTCCGGGTTGGGAAGGATCCCGGGCAAGGGATTGACCTCGAGAATCTGGGGGCGGTCCCGCTCGTCGAGCCGGACATCGATCCGGCACCAGTCCCGGACGCGAAGGACGTCGCAGGTTCGCCGGACGAGATCTTCGATGTCACCCTTGAGCCGCTCGGAAAGGTCGGCCGGACAGCGGAAAATCCGGAGCGGTTTTTCGGGCCGGTCCCAGACCCACTTGGCCTCGAAGGAGTAGATCGGGGCCGCGCCGTCCGGAAGCTGGCTGTGGTCGATCTCGACGATGGGCAGGATCTCGAGACCGGGAGAATTACCCAAAACGCCCACCGTGAACTCCCGTCCGCCCAGGAACTTCTCGACGATCACCGGCTGACTGTAAAGACCGGTCACTTCCCGGACGCGCAGGATGAGGTCCCGCCGCGTCCGGACCAGACAGTTGTCCTTGATCCCCTTGCTCGAACCCTCGAACAGGGGTTTGACGACGGCCGGCAGGGCGACCGATTTGGGAAGTTCGAGATATGAGGATACGGTCCAAAACGGCGGGTTGGGGATTCCGTGGTAGGATAGGATCTCCTTGGCCCGAGACTTGTCGAGGCAGATCCCCAGCGTGAGCGGGTCGGAGCCGGTGTAGGGGATATCGAGAATTTCGCAGAGAGTCGGGATGTGGGATTCCCGGTTGGGTCCATACAAGCGTTCAGCGATGTTGAAGACGAGATCGGGCTTCGCCTTTTTCAGGCGTTCATAGGCGCGGTCGTCGGACTCGACTGCCACGACGTTATATCTTTCTTCGAGAGCCCGCCGAACCGCCGAGATGGTTTCGTCGGAATCGCACTCGGCGTAGAGATCTGGTGGGGGCTCGTCCTCGTCCTCGCGCTTCTCGTCCGGACGGACCCGGCGGAGGGAGGCGGCCATTCCTTCTTTGGAACTATAAACTAAAGCGATCCGCATTTTGTCGTTTCTCGATTACGTACGGAATTTCTCATTTTTCTTGCGCCGTATTCAATCTTTCCGCTACGCTCCATGTCCGAATTCCGTCTTTCACTTACATATATTCAATCAATTTTTGGTAAATGTCAATACTTATTTTCATTTTTTTTACTATTAACGCAACAATTAGTATATAGGCCCCTAAAGGCCACCACGAATAGGGCGAACCAAGCACTTTTAAAATAGGGTGATAATCCATGGAATATACGCGATACGTTTAATTATTATTGAAACCGTTTACTCAATGCATTCGAACACCAGCGGCACAGAATAACGACCGGAGAAAAATATCATTGTAATCACGTTTTTGGATTCACGAAAACACAATTACAATATTTCTGGGTGGATTAAGGGAGGAATGTCGGATCGAGATAATACATCCGGGATTTGAGGCGAACCTTTTTAGATTTGGCTTCGAGCTCCCTGAGCGGGGAACGGTAGTCGCTGGGCGGGGTTTCCCAAATGATCAAGACCCTCGCTTCGATAAGATCACGGATCCAGGTAACATCCCGGACGGACGGCACATGAAGGATAACATTGAATCCCCGGCGCCGGGCTGCGGCCGCGACATCTTTGACAATAAGGACATCCTCGGCTCCCGATAGACATCCCTCGGTCAGATGAATCCAAGCGCCGCAGCGGGCCAGGTCCTCGATCCCGGCGCTGATCGGCCCGGCGTGATAATAGACGAGCCAAGCCCGGCCCTCCCGGCATGCCCGGGCGAGCTCGCAAAGACGGGCCGGATCGCGGCCGCTTTCGCGGTTGGAGACATGGATATCGATCCCGCTCCGCCCAGCGTTGACGAGATCCGTGAACGAGGGCCGGCCGGGAGCGGCCTCTCCGTCCCAAGCCCCGTTATGGAAATAATAAATGCGGCCGCCCCCTTTGCCGATGTACTCGCCGATCTGGAGGAGGTCCGACCCGGAACGCCCGGCCTCGTCCGAGGTATAAAGGCGAAGCCCTTTCTTGGCCAGCCATTCGAACTCGTCCAATCCAAAGAGGCCGGTGTCGAGAAGGGCGGCCTTGCGGCCGCGTTTACCCAGCCGGCGGATTTCGTCGGTCAAACGGAGAGGATCGATTTGGTCGTCGCGGAACAGGACCTCCTTTTTTTTAAATCCGGCGCGGTCCTGGTGCGGCATGCTATTAATCCTCCGAATCGGGAGGCCAAGATAACACCCACTCACCCCGTAAGTCAACCCCATGACACTCATAAAAGCCATGCGTACAGGCGGAAGCCGCCGTCGGCGAACGGGTCTGGCGGCCGACGCGGTTTCCGTCCCGCTCCGCCGAATCCTAGCGAAACCCGATCAGCGGGGACGCGATTGTTTTTCCAGGCGGTCGAGCTCCGCCCGGGCCTTTCGGACGTTGATTTCGCTCTCGCCCCCCGAATTTTCCAGGTAAAGCCTGAGATATTTTATCGCGTCCTGGAGACGGCCGCTTTTTTCGCAGGCCACGGCCAGGTTGAAAAACCCGACCGGCGTAGGGCGGATGGCCACGGCCTGTTCGAGATGTCGGATGGCAGGCTCGAATTCGCCCAGGTAGGAATAAGCGATGCCCGCGTACTGATAGAAGGCCTGTTCTTCGGGAAAATCCTCGATCAAGCTTTTGTAGACCTCGATCGCCTCCCGGAGCCGGCCGCCGTAGGCCAGATTGCCCGCATAGCTCATCCGCAAGTACCGGCTCTCCGGCTCCACGGCCAGGGCCCGCTCATAATACGCGCGGGCCTCATCCTTTCGGCCCCATATGTCCAGGATGCCGGCAGAGACGGTCAGGGCGTCGACGTTTCGGGGGTTCAGAGCCAGGGTCCGCCCCATCGTCTCGAAGGCGCCCTGGAGTTTTCCGGCGACGAGATAGGTGTGCCCCAGGCGGGAAAGGAGAATCTCGGAATCCGGGATGCGGACCGTGCCCCTTTTCAACGTATCGATGGCCCGGTCGAACTTCTTCTGCCTCGCCTGGGCGATGGCCAGGTTGATATAGCTCGCGGGAGAATCGGGGATGCCGGCCAGAATTTGGAGATCGACCTGCTCGGCCTCGACATACTTGTCCTCGAACTCATAGGCCTGGGCCTGCTGGATCAGCCTGAGCATGCCGATCATGTTTTTCGGATCGGGAAACGCCGACCCCGGCCGGGACGGGGCGAAATTCACGTAGCCCAGAGACCCGAGTTTTTCCAGGTCTTCCGGCCTGGCCTTGGCCGGTTCGCCGGCCGCAGGACGTCCGGAGCTCAAGCCGAGGAGTCCTTGTTCCAGCTTGGTCTTCAACGCGCGGGCCTTGTCGGCCGAAACATCTATTAAATTCTTCTTTTCCTCGGGGTCATTCTCCAGGTCATAGAGCTCGGGCCGCGGCGACAGGATGAATTTCCAGGAACCCGAGACCAGTCCGACGAGTTCCGACCAGCCGAAGTTTTCCCGGGGGTAGAACGATTCGACCAGGCTGTCGAGGCCGTCCCCGCTCCGGCTTCCGATACCGGCGATCAGGCTTTGGCCCTGCATATCCGCGGCTTCATCGTTCAAGCCGAGGATGTCCAGAATGGTCGGAGCCGCATCGATCAATCGGACCGGACCGTCCACGACACGGGGACGACGGAAGATCCCGGGATGATGGAAGATGAGCGGGACCCGGAGGGTCTCTTCATAGAGGAATATGCCGTGACCGATCTCGACCTTATCCCCGAAACCTTCCCCGTGGTCGCCCGCGACGACGACGAGCGTATTCTCGAAAATCCCCTTGTCCTTCAGTCGCTCCAGAACGGCGCCCACGTAATGGTCCATATAGGCGATTTCGCCGTCGTAGGGACGGCCCTCGAATTCTTCGCGGTAGGGCGAAGGGGGGTCATAAGGCAGGTGCGGGTCATAATAATGGACCCAGCAGAAATGCTTGGCGCCGGAATTCTTGTCCAGCCAACGGGAAAACCGGGCGAACGTCTGCTCGGCCCGGCGCTCCGCGTTCTGGGACTTCACCGGAAGCTCCGATGGAAACATGTCGTCATAGACGTCGAAACCCCGGTCGAGCCCGAACCGGGAATCCACAGAGAACGAAGAGACAAAAGCGGCGGTGGCGTAGCCGTGCCCTTTCAATATTTCCGCCAGCGTCTTTATTCCCGGTGTCAGGTCATGACCGTTATTGCGGACGCCGTGCGTGAGAGGATAAAGCCCGGCCATGATCGAACAATGGGAGGGCAGGGTTAAGGGAGCCGGGCAATAAGCCCGGGCGAACCGGATGCCCCCGCGGGCCAAGCCGTCCAGGGAGGGAGTCTTGGCGGACCGATTGCCGTAGCAGCCCAGATGGTCGGCCCTGACGGTGTCGAGCGTGATGAGCAGGACATTCAAAGAAGGGACGCCCGGCAGCTTGACCCCCCTCCGGCCCGGGCCGATGACTAAAAAATACAGGAGGAAGCCCGCCGCCGCGGCCGTTCCGGCTATTCCCCCGATCAACCGCCGGCGACCGCCGGACTTCGGACTCCGGCCCTCGTGAACATTGTGCTTTTTTTCTGCCGCGCCCGCATTCGGCCCGGCTCGCCCTGACGGCGGAGCCGCCCTTCTTCGAGATTTTTTTCGACTCATCGCTCCTCAGGCCGTCCCAAGAATATCGGGCCCGCCCGGCCGCTGTCAACCCCTCGACTCCCCGGCCGAAGCTCCACGGACTAATGCTCATTGGAGCGCACCCATAAGCCGTTTATGGCTTATGGGTACTGCGAAGCGGCTGCCAGTACTCATACTAAGCCGGAAACGGCTTAGTATGAGTACTGCAAGGCTGGGCTCCGATTCTAAGCCCCGCCTTTCAGGGCGGGGTAGCGTCGGCGAACGGGTCAAGAAAAGAGCCCGTCCTTCGCGGGAAGGACGGGCTCTCGTGAATAACAGCCGCCGAGCGCCTCGATCAGAAGGAGAGCTTGAGGCCCAGGCGCGCGGACCAGGGGGCGTAACGGGTCGCCCATTTGTTGAATCCAGCATTCCCGTCATTCTCGTCCGCGGTAAACGTTTTGTAGTCCCGGGCGAACGTTCCGTTGAGGATCTCCGTGTCGTAGCCCGAGAAGCCGTCCAGGTTATAGTCGGTGATCCGGCTTTGGATCGTGCTGGTGCCGGTCATGTTGTTGATCTGGAGGTTGATGGACGCGCGGTATTTGTTGCCGAACTTGAAAGTATAGTCCAGGTAGAGATCGGCCCAGACGGTGAACGGCAGCCGGCCCAGATCCGCGCGGTTCTCGGGATAGAAGTACTTGCCGTTGTAGTAGAGCTTGGTCGTCAGGGGCAGGCCGCTCCTGCCGTAGGCGGTCATGCCCACGGTCAAGCCGAACGGAAACACATAGGAGCCGTAAGCCTTGATGTAGTGCGTCCGGTCCTGGGGCAGCGGGCCCTCGAGGAGATTGCCCTTAGCGTCGTACCCCATGAACCATCGGTCATAGTCCTGCTCGACGTTCGGGCCGAGACGGCCTCCTTCGTCGGAGCTGGCCAGGCCGGAATAGGTCCCCGCGACCCGGCTCCAGGTATAATTGATACCGCCCTGCCAGTTGTCGCTGAACCGCTTTTCCAGCGAGAGGTTCAGGCCGTAGTAGTCCCTTGTCGCTTTTGGGCAGGCCCAGTAGTCTTCGGTGAACAATCCGCCCTGGGAGACCGGCCTGGACACGCCGTAGCCGGGATTGGTGATGTAAAACTGTTGCTCCAAGGTCCGGGTTCCCGACTCGGGATCTTCGACCCAGACGTACACGCCGACATCCTCGATGGTCCGGAGGAGGTGCTTCTGGACGAGGCGAACGGACAGAGACAGATTGTCCGACAACTTCTTCTCGGCGCCGAAGGAGATCTCCCGCTGGGCAGTCGGTTTCAGGTCCGGATCGACGCGGTCGAATGAAGGCGGCAGGAAATCGACGGTCCCGGCGTAGGGACCGCCGGCGGCTTGGCTGGCCGCGTCGTCGAGTTTTCCGCTCGCCGCGATCTTCAGCCAATCCAGGGTCGTGAGGGGATAGTAATCCTGCTTGCGCTTCCAGCCGCCGAAGGTCAGCTCGGCCATGTAGAGCTTCATGACGTCGTAATAGATGCCAAAGCTGCCGAAGACCTTCAGGCTGGAATCCCCGAACACGTCGTAGACCACGCCCAGCCGGGGAGCCAGCATCTGTCCCATATCGAATTTGATGGGCTTATCCGTGTAGCTCGCGTAGGACGTATCGGTGGTCATGGAGGGGATGTACTGGCTCTCGGCCCGGAGGCCGAAATTGACGGTCAGCCTGTTCTTGATGGTCCAGGAATCCTGGAGGTAGGCCGAGAAGTAGTTGGCCTTTATGTTCCAGACGCCTCCGTAAGGAGAGGTGAAGGAGCCCCGGACGTAATAATAGCCGTATTTGCCGTAGTAGGGGCTGCTGGGGTCGGCGCCGACGCCGACGGGATAGCCCAGGCCGGTGTATGTCCGTCCGAAGTACAGCCAGACTCTGGGATGGGTGGAAGCGTCGAAGACGTCTTCGTGGAGGTAGGCATATCCGACGCCTGCCTTCAGGGCGTGCTCGCCCATCCAGTTGAGGTAGTAGGAAGCGTCGATATTGTTGCTGATCTTTTCGGTCAGGTATTTCTGGGTCTCGAAATAGTTCCAGGTCGAAGCCCAGCCCGAGGAATGGATCATATCCGGATTGGCCAGGTAGAAGGGATCGTTGGCCCATTTCGTGTTCGAATAGGCGAAGTAATAGGTCGAGCCGTCCGGAGGCAGGAGCTGTTGATTGGTTTCGTTCTCCAGATGCCAGCCGCCCCTGTAGCTGAGGAGCAGGTTGTTGCCGACGGAATAGTCCGCGGTCAGCGCGCCTGTCCAGCCGGGATAATCCATCCCTTCCTTCAGCCATTCATAGCTTCCGTCGTCGGTGCCGAGGAGACTGGGGATGGCGCCTCGATACTTGGTGAAATTGTTGATGAAGCTGGCCGACAGGCGAAGACCGGATACCGGAGCGGCCGACAGCCTGATCGATCCGTTAAAGGCGTAATTCTGACTCTTGAAGCTCTGGAACGGCCCTTCCCTATAGTTGAAATCCCTCTGGGCCTTCGTCCGGTTGTAGACCGGGTTGAGGGAGCCGAAGAACCACATCTTGTCCTTGATGATGTAGCCGCCCAGGCTGAAGACCCCTTCGAACCGGTAATAATCGTCCCGGTCCTTCCCGCCGTTGAAATAGAGCGTGTCGTTGTTCACGTACTCGAAGAGCGTGTAATCGAACGGGTCCTGCCTGAGGTAGTCCCTGGACTTGCCTTGCATCAACTTCGTGTTGTTCTCGTAGAAGGCGATGACGTCGCCGTGGAACTCGTTGCCGCCGGACCGGGTGATGACGTTGACGACGCCGCCCATCGAGCCGCCGTATTCGGCGTTGTAGCCCGAGGCCGTGACATTGACTTCGTCCAGGAGCTCGAGGACGATATTCTGGCCCTTGATGCCCAGATGGAAGTTCGTCATATCCGCGCCGTCGACGAAGAACACATTCTCGGCCCCCGAGGCGCCGTCGACCGAGATGCCGGCCGCGATATCTTCGCTCTGGACGCCGGGAATGGTGTTGATGAGAGAATCGAAGGTTCTCCCTCGCGGAAGAGACATAAAGGTCTCCTTGGTCATGACCTGGCCCTTGACCGTGCTCTTGACGTCGATCAGAGGGGTCTGGCCGATGACCGTGATCGTCTCCGACAGGGCGGCCTGTTCCAAGGAGACATTCAGGGCCAGCGTCTGGGCTAACGCCAGATAGATATCCTTTCTAACCAGCGTTTTGAACCCGGACAGCGCAAAGGTGACCTCGTAAGTCCCGGACGGAAGGGCCATCAAACGGAAGGTCCCGTTTGCGTCGGTGATCGAGGAGGCCTTTCCGACCAGCTTGGGGCTGGCCGCTTCGACGGTCACGCCGGGAAGAGGACTCCCTTGGTTGTCAACAACCTTTCCTGTGATCTTCCCTTCCGGCGTGAGCTGAGCAAACGCTGTTCCGACGGTTAAGAAACAAATGATGAGAGCGCAAAATAATGACCTGTTTTTCATTTGCTTAGACTCCGTAATCCTAATTCTCTTAATCCCTTTCCCCCGGGATGAATCCGCCGAGGATTCACCCCGACCTTGGACACCGAAAACCGGTTAACACCCCCGTCATTCACACTCCTTAAAACCCTAGTAAACGCCAACCATTCGAGGTTGATCATCTATCCGCTAAAAAGTGCTTTGCGGAAAACTCCGCCTCCTACAAATGATATGACCGGCCGCGGAAAAATGTCAAGCTTGAAAAAAAGCGTCCGATTCCTTATGATCGGGCCGGGAGCGAACGGTATGAAACGAGCCCTGGTCCTCTATTCGGGCGGCATCGATTCGACTACGGCGCTGTATTGGGCGCGGGCCCGTTACGATTCCGTCCGGGCCCTAACCTTCGATTACGGACAGCGCCATCGGGTCGAAGTCCGGATGGCCCGCGCGGCGGCCCGAAGGCTCCGAATCCCGCACGAGGTCTTCCCGATCCGGCTGGACCGGATCGGCGGCTCGGCCCTGACCGATTCTTCCATCCCGCTCCCCCTCCACGGCCGGGTCGGCGAGATCGGCCCCCGGGTTCCGGCGACCTACGTCCCCTTCCGCAACGGAATCTTCCTCGCCGTCGCCGCCGCCCTCGCCGAGGCCCGCGGCATAAGGGACATCGTCTGCGGGTTCAACGTCATCGACTCGCCCCATTATCCCGACACGCGCCCCGTTTTCGTCAAGGCCATGGAAAAAGCCGTCCGGTCCGGGACCAGGCCCGTTTCGGACCGGGCTCGGATCCGGATCCTGGCCCCGTTCGCGGAGATGAAGAAATCCGAGATCATCCGCCGCGGTCTCGCCCTGCGGGCCGACTACGCGCAGTCCGTTTCCTGCTACGCCGGCAACGAGGTTCCCTGCCGCCGCTGTTCATCCTGCCTGCTGAGGCGGCGGGCTTGGGAGGAAGTCGGCCGTCCGGACCCGCTTTTCGTCAGACTCGAAAAGGAGGGACGCCTATGAGCTGGCTTCTGCGCGTGAAAGACAAGTTCCAGGCCGCCCACTTCCTGAAGGGCTACAAGGGCAAGTGCGAAAGGGTCCACGGCCACACCTTCCAGGTCGAGGTTCAGATCGAGGTCCGGGAGCTCGACGCCGCGGGCATCGGGATCGACTTCGCCGAGATCAAGGCCGGCCTATCCGCGATCCTGCCCGACCACACGCTCCTCAACGACGTCCTCCCGTTCAATCCCTCGGCCGAGAACCTGGCCCGCCACTTCTACCGCGAGCTCAAGACGCGCTATCCGGTCATCGCCGTCACGGTCTGGGAATCGGACGAGGCGTCGGCCTCCTACCGTGAAGATCGTTGAGGTTTTCGCCTCGGTCCAGGGCGAAGGGCTTCGCCAGGGCGAGCCGACGCTTTTCGTCAGGCTGGCCGGCTGTAACCTCCGTTGCCCTTTCTGCGACACCAAGCGGGCCCGGCGGGGGGGCCGGGTCGAAACGCCAGCCCG
>Ga0299912_10005334_pt1 | contig 10562 bp, 8 predicted proteins | sample RVTome_2_FD_207667 | JGI IMG/M metagenome (GOLD analysis project Ga0299912, IMG submission 207667) | Soil microbial communities from uranium-contaminated site in the Upper Colorado River Basin, Wyoming, United States - RVT95D214 (version 2) ... | reverse complement strand
GCCCCGACGGCGACCAGAACGTAGCGGAATCCCCGCCTCTTCAAGGCGTCGACGGCGAGCCCGGCCGGTTCTCCGAAGTGGAACTCCACGCCGAGATCCCGGATGAGCGAGACGTCTTTCTCCACCGCGTCCGCCGGCACCCTGAAGCCGGGCAGCAGGTAGCGCACCACGCCGCCGGGCTCCCGCTCCCGCTCGAAGACGTGGACTTCGATCCCCTCCCGGGCCAGAAACGCCGCCGCCGCGAGCCCCGCGGGCCCGGCGCCTATTATGGCCGCCTTAAGGCCCCTTGGCTCCACCTTGCCGCGGAGGTGTCCGCCCTTTCCGCGGAACTCCGCATAGCCGTTTTCCGCCGAGACCCTCTTCATGTCCCTGATGCGGACCGCGCCTTCCCAATCCATTCGGGCGCAGTTCTGCATGCACTGATGATCGCAGAGGTATCCCAGGATGAAGGGCAGGGGATTTTTTTCATGTATGACGGCGAGCGCCTCGGGGAACCGCCCCGTTTCCGCAAGCCGGATGTATTCGGGCACGTCCTGTGCTATGGGGCAGGTCCTGACGCAGGTGGCCGTGAAGCAGTCCCAGAGCGGGAGCGGCCCTTCGGCATTCACACGGGCGGTTCCGCGGAACTCCTTTCGGAACCGGGGATCCTCCAGCGCTTCCTCGGCCATCAGCTTGAGTTTCCCGGGGTCGGCCCCGAGCTTTCCGGCCCCAGGGGCCATGTGCTCCTCCGCAATCCGGGCAAGCTGCCCGAGACGCACGTAGCCGCCCGGCTTCAGAAGATCGGTGGCGAGCGTCACCGGCCCGATGCCCGCATCCAGAAGCCCGGCGAGGTTCCACGCGGAAATCCCGCCGGAGAACGAGATGGGGAGCCTGCCATTGAACTCCCCGGCAAGCATGGCGGCCAGGCTCACGGTGATCGGGTACAGGGCCCGGCCCGACATGTACATTTCGCTCCCTGGAAGCTTCCCCCGGGTATTGGCGGCGGCGAGCGTATTGGAAAGCTTCACCCCGAAGCTCCTGCCGGTTTTTTCCGCGCGTTTGGAGAGGCGCTCGAGCATGGGAATCACATCGCCGTACCGGAGATCCTTGTCGAATCCCGCCCTGTTCAATTCTATGTAGCCGAATCCGAGACTCGAAAGCGTCTGTCCGACCCTGTCGTATCCCAGGAGGGTCGGATTGAGCTTTACCAGGGTGTCCAATCCCTTTTCTTCCATCAAGTAAGCGCATATATCCTCGATCTCTCCCGGTGGGCATCCGTGCATGGTGGAAAGCGTGACCGACAGGCACATCCGGGGCCGCACGCGCGCGGCGGCGTCTCTAAGGACCGCGGCCGCAGCCTCGTCGAAACCGTTTCCGCGCGCATCCTCGCCAAAGCGGCGGATTTCCCCAAGGTAATCGCTGAAAAGCCGCTCCCCGGAGGAATCCTTGAGCCGTTCGATGAAGCGGTCCATGGCGGGCGTCCTGATACCGGCCAGGTCGTAGCCGACGCTCATGGCGAACGCGAATGCCGGGGCCTCCGGCTTTGACCCGGGACTGAAGAACGACTCGAAAACATGGAGGAGAAACCAGGCCTTGAGGTACTCGTCGTAGGCCTGATCCAGGGTAAGCTCCGTGGACCATTCCGTGTTGTAGCCCTCGTCCGCCGCCTCTATGCAGGGCTTCTCCACCTTCAGGCGGTCGAGCTTCTGGACCGTCTTCAGCTCGAAGTAGCGCGCCCCTGCAAGCCAGGCGGAAAGGATGTTCTGCGCAAGCTGGGTGTGGGGGCCCGCGGCTGGACCGAGCATGGGCGCAGGGGCGGCGGCCCCGGATTTGGCGCCGTGCCCGGGCACATGGAACAGCTCCTTGGGAATATCGAAGATGGAGCCGAAGCGTCCGTATTCCCGGAAAGAGCGCTCAAGGAGATACGGGAGGGTATAGGGATGCATTTCGCCGGCCATTTCCGTGAATCCTACCCGAAAAAAAAAGTATTGACAGGAGTGTTCCTGTGTGTTATATATGTAGTGTATTAGTTATGTAGATCACTAAGAAGGAGGACAGTGTGATCGAAATAAAGGATCTTTCATTCTCGTACAGGAGGGAGAAGCTTTTCTCAAAGCTGGATCTCTCCCTGGAACCGGGCAACATCTACGGATTGCTCGGTAAGAACGGAGCGGGTAAAACGACCCTGCTCAAGCTCATCTGCGGCCTGCGGTTCCCGAAAACGGGCGAATGCCGCGTCCTGGGGTTTACGGCAGCGGAAAGACCGGCGCACTTAATGGAGGAGATCTGCTTCATCTCGGAGGATCTCTACGTGCCGCCCATCGTGCCCTCGCTCTTCGAGCGGATCTACGCACCGCTGTACCCGCGGTTCAACCATGCCGCGTTCCAGGAGTACGTGCGCGAGTTCGAGCTGGATTACGCAAAGAAGCTCACGGAGCAGTCCGCGGGGCAGAGGAAAAAGTTCCTGCTCGCGTTCGGGCTGGCTTCCACGTGCAGAATTCTCCTCATGGATGAGCCGACCAACGGGCTGGACATCCCGTCGAAAACCCAGTTCCGCAAGCTCCTGGCCCGCTCGGGCGCGGATGACCAGATCATCCTCATATCGACGCACCAAGTGCGCGACATGGAGAACCTGATCGACCCCATCATCATCCTTGACCAGGGTCAGATCATCTTCCAGGAGCCGATGCAAGAAGCGTCGCGCAGGCTCTCGGTCTCCATGGAGCGGGAAGCTCCTCCCGAGGGAAGCGTCCTGTACGCGGACAAGACCCTGGGCGGGTACGTCGTGGTGCGCGAAAGCGGCGGCGGCGAAGAAACCAACATAGACCTGGAGACGCTGTTCAATACCGTCATCGGGAACAGGGAAAAAGTCGGACGGATCTTCAAGGGAAAGGGGGCGTGACATGGAAGCGCGCATGAAAAAGGGATTTTTCAGCCCGAAGAGGTTCTCTCAGCTCCTGCTTCGGGATTTCACCTCCGGGTATCGGGCTACCCTGATATCAATGGCGGCGATCGCCGGCGGCGTTTTGCTCATCGCCGTTCTCACGGCACTTGGGATCGCCCTGTCCGGCGGCGGGCAAACACCGGACGCCGAGCTCTACTTCGGCTTATTCACGAATGTCATGTTCTTCGGCGGGTTCATCGTCTCGAGCCTCGCCTTCAAGGAAGCCCATCAGGGCGGTTCGGGCATATTCTACATGACGATTCCCTCATCGACCTTCGAAAAGTTCGCGAGCAAGCTCCTCGTAACTTCTCTCGGGTTCGCGGTCGGAACCCTTGTCTTGATCACCGCGACGTCCGCGGTGAGCGAGGGCGTCGTTCGGCTCATTTTCGGATTCGGCTTCGGGTTCTTCAATCCATTCTCCCGCACCGTGCTCGAATTGGTGGGCATCTACCTCATAATGCAGTCCGTGTTCCTCATGGGCTCGCTCTGGTTCAAGAAGCTCGCGTTCGTGAAGACCGCGCTGTGGATCGCCATCTTCGGCGTCGTGACGCTGATCGTCGCGGCGGCCGCGGTGCGCATTCTCATGGCCGACAGCATCACGTGGGACGGCATACATTTCGGCGGCAATGCTTCGGGAGAGGTGTTCTACAATTGGAGCGAAGAGACCGTCATGAAATCATTCGGCCCCGGCACCCGGGGAGCGCAGGGCCTCGAAGCCTTCAAGATTGCCGGTAAAATCCTGTTCATAGGAGTGCTGGCGCCCGTGTGCTGGCTCGCCTCCTACTTCAGGCTCGGCGAAATCGAGGTGTGACATGGAATTCAGGGAAAGCCAGGCCATCTACCTGCAGATCGCGGACCTGGTCTGCGAGAACGTCCTGAACGGGACGTGGAAACCCGGGGACAGGATCCCCTCGATACGGGAGCTTGCCGAATCGATCGAGGTCAATCCCAACACCGTGGTGCGGACCTACGCGTACCTTCAGGACCAGGGGATCATCCACAACCAGCGCGGAATCGGCTACTTCCTGTCCGACCGCGCGTTCCAGATCACGATGGAGCTCTCCAAGAGGAGCTTCGTAAGCCGCGACCTTCCGCGCATGTGGAAGACCATGGACCTGCTCGGCATGGACTTCGACGACCTCAAGGGCCTCTACGGTGCCCATCGTGAGAAAAACAAGAAGGAGAAGGCGAAATGAAGAAGAGCTTGATCGTAGTGTTGAGCGGTTTCGGCGCGTTCCTGATTTGCGTCGTCGCATTCATCGCGTTCGTCGCAAGCGTTATCTAAGGCGGGAGCGCCGCTCGTACGAATAAGGCCGGGGCGCGAGCCCCGGCCTTCTGTTTCATTACACCGGCGGAGGCACCAATGCTCAAATCAATTTTACGAAAAAAACCCCTGGTATCTTTCTATGTCCTCACATTCATTATCACGTGGGGAATCTGGTCGCCCCTCATAATCCATTACTTTTCATCGCCCTATCAGGTCTCTTTCTCAACCGTTCCCATTCCCCTCATTCTCCTCGCGTTTTTGGGGTTCTTCGGGCCGAGCATCGCCGGGATTATCATGACAGGCGTTGAAAAAGGTAGCGCGGGAGCCCGCGGCCTGTTGTCCCGCTGGAAGATACTCCGCATTGGAGCTCAGTGGTATCTCCTTGCCTTCCTGAGCCAGGTATTCATCGATTTTGCCTCGACGCAGATCGCCATCAATGTTTTTTCACTCGATGTCGCGATTGATGCGTCGAAATGGCATTATTTCCTCCCAATCCTTTTACGCTCGGCATTCATCGGCGGGGCGATCGCAGAAGAAACAGGCTGGCGCGGCTACGCGCTCCCAAAAACCATGGAATCCAGAAACGCGCTCTTCTCGAGCATCGTCATAGGTCTCTTCTGGGCGGTGTGGCACCTTCCCCTATGCTTCATTCCGGGAGCGAATTTCCCCGTCCCCCTGAGTCCGGAGGTATTTCTCGTTTTCACGGTCAATGTCGTTTTCATTTCGATCATTCTCGCGGCCTTGAACAACAATGCGCGCGGAAGCCTGTTCATATGCTACCTGTATCACATCATGCTGAATACGTCATTGTTCTCGGGGATATTCCATTTCGCCGATACCGGACGATCATGGTGGATCAAGATTTGCTGCAGCGCCATCCTTCACGGTATTTTGGCCATTGTGATCGTGATTGTCCTGGGCCCGGCCCGTCTTGCCCGCGGCAGGGACGCGGCGCCCGCCTCACCACGCTATCTCGGCGAACATCGCGGGGTGGTCTGAAAGGCCCCTGGGGAGATAGCGGGCGCTCATGACCCGGGTGTCCGGGGAGACGAAGATGTGGTCTATCCTGCCCGCGGGATCCGGGGCGCCGGGTTCAACCGTGCGCTCGGCGCTTTTCTCCCACGCGTCTTCCAGCGCCGCCGCGGTCTCGCGATACTGCCCGGTGGCCGCATTGAAATTGAAATCGCCCATGGCGATGACCGATGGGGACTCCTTCATGGCCCTGAGCGCGGAATCGACTACCAGGCGCGCCTGAGGCAGGGCGCCGTCGTTGTCCAGGTGGGTGACGAGAACGACGATTCTTCGCGAGCCCGTATCGATCTCAGCCTCGATCGCCGCGGTCTGCTCTCCCCGGGAAGGCATGAAGAAGGTGCGCGGATTCAGGATCGGATAGCGTGAGAGAAGCGCGATGCCGAATGTTCCCGCGACAGGCGACGGGCCGTAGTAGGAATACATTCCCAATCCGTCGGAAAGGAATCGAACCATGTCCGAGTTGCCGCCGGCCACGCGGGCAGTATCGGTTTCCTGAAGACCGATGATGTCCGCCTTCAGGGCCCGCATGATCGCCATCTGCCCCCGGATGCTGATCTCACCCGTCCGGCTGCACCCCTGCTGGATATTGTAGGTCAGGATCCCGAGGCGGGACGCATCTTTCTCAGGCACCGGATGGGCGCCGGCAAGCGCTGCCGTCACAATGGCTCCCGCGGCGATCGCGGCGATTCCCGCCGCCTGGACCAGGCTCGGTTTCCGGGATCCGACCTCCTCGGCGCGAAGGCGTTTCACGAGGAGGATCGAGAGCGCCATGATGATTCCGGGGACGCTCATGACCAGCCAGAACCTGTCCCGAAACCACGGGCCAACGACGGGGATATAGTCGTATACCGTGGTAAAAACCTGTGAAAAGACCGCGAGAAGCATGAGGAGCGAACCGGCCGCGAAGCCGAGCACGGATCCCCGGGGAGACGGCCGCTCGGAGCGCAGAGCGGAGGCCAGCAGCGCGATATCCGCGTAGATCACCGGGTGCAGAACGAGCATGACCCAGAACAGCGTGCATTCGACGAGGCCGGGCTCGGAGGCGTACACGGGAAAATCCGCGCCCGCGCCGAGCGGCGGCTGCTGGAGCCGCAGAACCGCGGCCAGCGCGGCGATGAAAGCCAGGTTCCATGCCGCGAGCAGACCCGGGGACAAGCGGGCCCGTAACCCCGGCACGTGAAGCCACAAGACTACGAACAGCACCAGCGTTCCCGCTTCCACGGCCACGACCGCGGGATAGCTCATTGCGCTCCACCGCGCCATGACGGCCGGGCTTGTGAAACCGAAATAGATGAGCACTATCGCGAAGAACAGTCCGATCGTCATTCCAAGCGACCGCAGTGAAGCGCGCGCGTGCGTCCCCGGTTCCGGGACGGCATCCGGACGTGAGAACACAAGAAGCACGATTGCGAGCACGGCCAGGAGCGCGCATGCCGCCGCCGAATACCCGTCTTCGAGGAACAGGTTGCCGGAGCGGGCTGCCCTGAAAAGAATCTGGAGAAGCAGGCCCGTCCCCAACCCCGCGCCGAGCTCCGCCGGGGTCCGCCTGACCTGGCGGATCCTCGCGGCGAAGAAGAGGAGGAAAAGACCGCAGCCCAATCCGGAGAACAGCATCCTCCAGCGCGTTCCGAGGGGAAGACTCAGAGCCCAACAGGCGAGCCCGAGACTCCCGGTGGACAGCATGAAGATCCGGTTGTCCGCAAGCCTCGGGTAAAGCAGGAGCAGAAATGGGGAGAGGAGAAAGAGCACGTACACGATTTCCGGCGGGATATCCGTGCCCAGGAGTCCGAAGATATACGTCGCTTCCACGAAAGAGGTGAGCGCGGCGAAGAACGCGAAAATCAGGATGGAATCCAGGACCACCCCGGCCGTGGAGGAATCGATGGATCTTTTCATGCCTCCATGGTAATCGATGCGGCATTCGAACGCAACCTGAATTCGGCGATGCGAGCCTAGTCGCCGCCTTTGGGCCGTGCTCGACGGGTGTTTTTGGAAATCCAATCGACTATTGCATATACTTTGGATCGAGGAGCGATGAATATGACAAAAAGCCTTCCCCTCGCCGTTTGCTTGATGTTCTGTTTATTCCTTTTCGGCGGTCTTCTTTCGGCGCAGGAGGTCCAAAGCCGCCCCGCGTTCATCCAAAAGGAAACGGAGGACGGATTCATCCTCATGCTCGGGAGCGCTTCTTTCGGTCCGTATGACGAGATGACCAATCCTCCCTTCATCAGCGCTGACGGGAAGAATTACGTATTCACGCTGCGCAAGAACGAAACCGAGAACCTGGTCCTCGCGAACGGAAAGGAATACGGTCCGTTCAAGGGCGACTGGATGGGGGACGTGAAGGTCTCCGAGGACGGATCTTCCTGGATTGTCACTATCGTCGGCAAGACGGACGCGGGAGAGGAGTTTTCCGCGGTCGTCAATGGCAAAGAGTATCCGGGAGTGGGAAAAGTTGCGTGGGTGGAATTCCCCGCGGCGGGTTTCTATTATTTCGTCGCCGCGGTGGAAAAAGACGGCGGACGGGAGGTCTGGGTCGTGACGCCGGGAGCAAAGTTCGGCCCCTATGAAGAGGTCAAGGAGATCGCACCATCCGAGGATAAAAAGGGCATCATCTTTGCATACAGGAACAAGGGGATGGAATACCTGCAGGTCAAAGACAAGAATCTCGGCGCCTTCGAATGGATCGACCCCATATACTCGGGCGGAAAGAAGGGACGCGCCTTCGGCTTTATCACGCACGCAAAAGGAAGCTCGACGATCTTCGTCGGAAACCTTCAGCTTAAGTACGATCAGATCGAAGGCTGGTATTTTAATCCCGACGGATCCCAGTGGATCGTGAAGGGCATGAAAGGCGAAAAAACCGTTCTCAATATAAACGGCAAGGAGACCCTCTTCGATTGGGTCAACTGGATGCCCTACGACAATGGATATTTCTACGTCGCCCAGAAGGCGGGCGGCGGCTCGGTCTCCATCGTCCTGAATGGAAAGGAAGTCGGCTCGTATTTCGAGGCACGTGAAACCTACATGACGCCGGGCGGCAACTGGGGCGCGGTCGTCGCCAGGAAAAAGGGCGCAAGCATGACTTCTCTGGTCGTCATCAACGGCAAGGAATACGAAGGCGAAGCCCTTCGATTGGCGGAGCTGGCGGACGGCTACCAGTTCATGTGGCTGAAATACGCGGAGAACGATCAGGTCATGCTGCAGTCACTGAAGGTGTCAAAATAGCTCCTACTCCCGCGCCATCGGCGCGCGGTTTATTACGCTGTAGCTCGCAGCTTCAGGCATGTCGCGGTACGCGGGAATGCCGCGCGTGAAGCTCAGAGGGAATTCCCAGACCCGGCATCCGGCGGAATCCAGATGGACGCCAAGCATCGACGACGGCACGATCGAGTTTCCGCGCTTTTGCCAGAACCCGAGGCCGTCGATGAAAAGCACGCCGCCCTCCACCCGCCAGGCCGCGGGCGCTCCGCCGCCCCTGCCGACAATGACCCGGGCTCCGGCTGCCGCATACTCGCCCCACTGCGCGCGCGCAGGCCCGCTCGGATCGTAATCCACCACCACGAGCGCGTCGCACTGCCGCGCCAGGCGAGCGATGCGCGCCGCGCTTCTCTGGATCCCGTCCCCTGCCGCGAGCGTGACCACGGTGACCCGCATGTCTGAAACGACCCTGGAAAAAACATGGCCCGGTGAAAGATCGAAGAGGTAGAGATCCGAACCCTTGAGGAACCGGTTCTCCCTGCCCCTGAGCTCCGCCAGATACGGGTACACCGCGCTCCTGCCCGCGTCGGTCCGCGGCGGAGGCCAGCGGTCGAGGAGTGCATCCGGCACGAGCGCACCCTCGCCGCCGGGAGGACTCTCGGGAAATATCATGATTGAAGCCGCCCGAACCATCATGGGGTTCCCGGGATAGTAGGCGAAGTAGAGGTGACTCGTGTTGTCCGCAATGGGATACCGGTAGAGCTTCTGGAGCTGCGTCCAGAGAAATCGCTCGACTCGGGAGGCGCCGCGATCCTCCATTATAGAGGCAAGAACATACAGTGAGGGAGGGGAGTCGATCTCGATGCTGTAAAACCTTTCCTTGTCCATGGTGAGGACGGCTTTCTCGGAGCTCAAGTCGTGAAACTCGGAGGCCTCCACCGGATTGTAGTGGGAGAAATCCACCGAAGCGGCGAAGAAGACTTCACCGTGCGAAAGCTCCTCAAGCGCGGAGACAAGCCCGTCCAATACCCTGCGTTCCGTGTCCCATCCGATGAGGATGGGCAGGATCAGCGCTCCGGGAAAATAGCGCGCAATGAAAGTGGTGTGCGCAAAAATGCCGTGCTCCAGGAGAAAGGGGGAACCGGAAATACGGGCAAGCCCCCGGGCCGCGAGCGCATCGCACAGATCCTGCGCGACTTCCACGGTTCCGAAGGGAGTGGGATAGGCCACGTTTTCCGGTACAGAAGCCCACGTAGACTTTTCCGTGAAATGATCCGGGCTGAAGATCACGACGAGCTTCACGGAACGGACAAGCGACACGCCGTGCCAGATCGCCGCGAGGTATTCCTGGTCCGCCATGTGGTGGGAGACGATGAGCCCGCCCAGATCGGGCTGGAAGGCAACCGGCTTCGAAGCGGACATGATCCGGGCCCACGTCGCGGAGCTCCCGGGATAGAAGCCGGGCACATCGACGCGGGCGCTGCCGGGCGTGTCGGCGGCCCGGGCCGGGAACGCCGCTGCGAACGCCGCCGCCATGAGGGGGACGATGAGGCGAAAAAGCTTCACGGTTAGCCCCCGCGTCTTATCGAGAGCCGGTCAAGCCCAATGCCTCATCCACCAGGAGCTTCGTCACGGAGAGGATCTCTCCGGTTTCGACCCTGAGGAGCTTCAGGAAAACCTCGTAGTTCTTCCCGCGGTCGAAGAGAGTGCTGGCGATGAGCATCCGGGCGCCGATCATCTTGCCCAGCTTCACCGCGTTCGCCTCATCCGTGAGGCCGGAAGCCTGGATCTCCAGCTCCTTCATGACCGCCTGAAGGTCCTTTCGCTCCACGGCCTTGAACGCGGACGCCTTTGCCAGCGATTGGACGAGCTGCGCGGTGAAGTATTCCGCATCCGCGGCCGACGCGCCGGCCTGGGGCGCCATGGGCAGCGCGGCCGCCGGAGTTCCGGCCTCTATCGAGATGCTCGCGTAATCCACGATCTGAGAGATAGCCATGTCGAGGAGCCTGGACAGGGTGTCCGCCTTCTCCTCGTCTTCCACCTTGACGGCCTGGAAGTAATCCTCCTTGGCCGACTCGGCCTGGTCCGTGAAGTGGGAGAGCTCCTCCTTGGCGAACCTTATGATGATGGCCTCCAGCT
>Ga0299912_10005333_pt1 | contig 10563 bp, 12 predicted proteins | sample RVTome_2_FD_207667 | JGI IMG/M metagenome (GOLD analysis project Ga0299912, IMG submission 207667) | Soil microbial communities from uranium-contaminated site in the Upper Colorado River Basin, Wyoming, United States - RVT95D214 (version 2) ... | reverse complement strand
CGCAGTCGCGCGCCTTTTGGACGCTGGAGCGCAGAGTATGGCCCGAGATCAGGATCGAGGGGGTGAAAGCGTTGGGTTCGAGCTTGGAACGCCGCAGCCAGCTGATGAAGTCGTAGCCGGGCTCGGAATTCAGATTGGCGTTGGCGAGGATGAGGTCGAGTTCGGTGGCGTTGGCGAGCGCCTTGGCGTCCTCGATGGCATGACAGCGGTGCATGGTTCGCACGCCGAAGGCCGCGACGATCTGGACAAGGATGTTCATGCTCTCGGCCTTGTCGTCCAGCAGCAGGACGACCGCCTTTTCCAGGTTCACCCTGGCCTGGGGATGAAACTCCGCCATGCCCGTGTACTGAACGCCCCCGCGACTTCGGACGCCAGAGTTAGGCCGCAAGGGTAAACGCCGATTTACTAAAACGGTTGTCACCGAAACAATCCGAGCGGGCGGATCGGTCGCCCCCCCTTTTCCCCGCCCGGTCGCGGACCCATCTATCGCTCACAGGCTAGGCCACGCGCCGCGGGACGATCCGCCCGTCGCGCAAAGGGGGGAAACTCACATGACGAGGTTTTTCGTGAATCCGATGGGCTCGCGCGCCCTGCGCGCATTGATGTTGCTGGTGCTGCCGCTGAGCCTCGCTGGCTGCGGAATCAACGCCATCCCGACCAAGGACGAGAAGGCCAAGGCCGCCTTGGCGGACGTTCAGACCCAGTACCAGCGCCGCGCCGATCTGATCCCGAACCTGGTCAACACGGTCCAGGCCTACGCTCAGCAGGAGCGCACGGTCCTGACTGAGGTGACCGAGGCCCGCGCCAGCGCCACTCAGGTGAAAATCGACGCCTCCAGCATCACCGACCCGGCGGCCTTCCAGCGCTTCCAGCAGGCCCAGGACAGGCTCTCGGGCGTGCTCGGCCGGCTGATGGCGATCAGCGAGCGCTATCCTGACCTGAAGTCCAACCAGAACTTCCTGGCCCTGCAGTCCCAGCTCGAAGGCACCGAGAACCGCATCGCCATCGCCCGGCGCGACTACAACGAGGCGGTGCGCGACTACAACACCACCTTGCGGGTGTTCCCGACGATCCTCTGGGCCAAGACCTTCTACAGCGGCTCCAAGCCCATGCAGCTGTTCCAGGCGAACGAGGGCGCCCAGACCGCCCCGACCGTGCAGTTCAACATCGGCGGCGCCGCGCCGGCCGCCCAGCCCGCGCCGGCGCCGGCGCCGGCCAAATGAGGCTGGCCCGCTCGCTAGGGAGCGCCGTCGGCCTGATCTTTGGCCTCGCCCTGGCGACGATGGCCTGGGCCGCGCCGAGCTTCCCGCCCCTGACCGGACGGGTGGTGGACGACGCCCACGTGCTCTCGGCCCAGAACCAGGCCGAGCTGACCGACGAGCTCGCCGGGCTCGAAGCCAAGACCGGCCATCAGCTTGTGGTCGTCACCCTGCCGTCCCTGCAGGGCTATGAGATCGAGGACTACGGCTATCAGCTCGGCCGAAAGTGGGGCATCGGTCAGAAGGGCGAGGACAATGGCGCCCTGCTGATCGTCGCGCCCACCGAGCGCAAGGTCCGCGTCGAGGTGGGCTACGGCCTGGAGCCGGTGCTGACCGACGCCCTGTCCAGCGTGATCCTGCAGACCCAGGTGCTGCCCCGCTTCCGCGCCGGCGACATGCAGGGCGGGATCGTCGCCGGGGCCCGGGCCCTGGTCAGCCAGCTCTCCCTGCCGGAGGACGAGGCCAAGGCCAAGGTCGCCCAGGCGCAGGCCGCCCCGGCGCGCGCGCAGGTCAGCCCCGCGGCCGTCGTGTTCGGGCTCCTGATCGTGTTCTGGGTGCTGGCGAGCTTCGCCGGCGCGGTCGGCGGACGTCGGCGCGGCGGCTCGGCCTGGTGGCTGCTGCCGCTGATCCTCTCCAGCAGCAGCGGAAGGCGCGGCGGCTGGGGCGGGGGCGGATTTGGCGGCGGCGGAGGCTTTTCCGGCGGCGGCGGATCGTTCGGCGGCGGCGGCGCCTCGGGGAGTTGGTGACATGCGGCTGAAACCTGAAGACCACAAACGCATCCACGCGGCCGTTGAGGCCGCCGAGGCCAAGACCTCCGGCGAGATCGTCTGCGTGCTGGCGCCCAAGAGCTCGGACTACGGCGAGGTTCCCCTGGCCTGGGCGACCGGCGCGGCCCTGGTCGCACCGGCCGCGGCCGTGCTGCTGGGCCTTCGCCCGCCCCTGCCCGAGGCGCTGACCGGCGGCTGGACCGCCGCGCATGGCGGCGTCGGCGCGGCGCTCCAAGGCGCGCTCGTCGCCTATGTCGTCATCCAGGCCGCGCTGTTCGTGCTGGTCGCCTTCGCCGCTTCGATCCCGGGAGTGCATCGCCTGCTGACGCCCCGCGCGTTGAAGCGCTACCGTGTGCACCGGCGCGCCAGCCAGTTCTTCGCCGCCCAAGGCCTGCACCTGACCGAGCATCGCACGGGCGTCCTGATCTACGCCTCCGCCGCCGAACACCTGGCGGTGGTCATCGCCGACGAGGGCGTCGCCGCCAAGGTCGGCCCCGAGGCCTGGACGGGCGTCGTGCAGGCCCTGATCGCGGGCATGAAGGCCGGCGACCCCGGGGCCGGGTTCGCCGGCGCCATCGAGCGAGCCGGAGCGATCTTAGGCCAGCACTGCCCGCGCCGGCCTGAGGACCACAACGAGCTGCCCGACTCCGTGATCGAGCTGAACGGCTAGAGCTAGAGCTTGCCGCCGGAACGGCCTATCCTGCGCCTGGGCCTAACGAACCGGAGCAGCGCATGGCGAACGCCGCCGTCCAGGACCCGGCCCCAGCGGAGGTCACAGGTCCGCTTCCAGATCGCGCGTCCGAGATTCTGACGCCCGCGGCCTTGGCGCTGATCGCCGGGTTGCACCGACGCTTCGATCGGCGCCGGCGGGAGCTGCTGGATGCGCGCATGGACTGCCAGGCTCGCTTCGATGCGGGCGAGCGGCCTGACTTCCTCGCCGAGACCGCGGACATCCGCAATGGCGACTGGGGCGTGGGGCCTATCCCCGCCGACCTGCGCGACCGGCGCGTGGAGCTCACCGGCCCCACCGACCGCAAGATGGTGATCAACGCCCTGAACTCCGGCGCCCGGGTGTTCATGGCGGACTTCGAAGACGCCACATCGCCCACCTTCGCCAATCTGATCGAGGGCCAGGTCAATCTGAAGGACCGCTGGGCCGGCGCGCTGGAGTTCACCGATCCCGTCTCCGGCAAGCACTATGCGCTGGGCGAGCGGCCCGCCGTGCTGATGGTCCGCCCGCGCGGCTGGCACCTGCCCGAGCGCCATGTGCGGGTGGACGGGGAAGAGGTCTCCGGCTCCCTGTTCGACTTCGCCCTCTACGTCTTCCACAACGCCAAGGCGGCGCTGGCCCAGGGCTCCGGCCCCTATCTCTACCTGCCCAAGATGGAGAGCCGGCTGGAGGCGCGGCTGTGGAACGACGTGTTCGTCCACACCCAGGAGGCGCTCGGCCTGCCCCTTGGAACCATCAAGGCCACCGTCCTGATCGAGACCCTGCCCGCCGCCTTCGAGATGGACGAGATCCTCTATGAGCTGAAGGACCACATCGTCGGCCTGAACTGCGGACGCTGGGACTACATCTTCTCCTTCATCAAGCGGCTGGGCCGCCGGCCGGAGTTCCTGACGCCGGACAGAGCGGCCATGACCATGTCCGACGCCTTCCTGCGGGCCTACTCCCTACGGCTGATCAAGACCTGCCACCGGCGCGGCGCCTTCGGCATGGGCGGCATGGCGGCGCAGATTCCGATCAAGGGCGACGCCGCCGCCAATGAGGCCGCCTTCGCCCGCGTGCGCGCCGACAAGGAGCGCGAGGCCGCCGACGGCCACGACGGCACCTGGGTGGCCCACCCGGACATGGTCCCCCTGGCCATGGAGGTGTTCGACCGGCTGATGCCTGGCCCCAACCAGCTTGAGCGCATGCGCGACGACGTGCTGATCGACCGCGAGGACATGCTGGCCCTGCACAAGGGGCCGCGCACCGAGCGGGGTTTGCGCGAAAACATCCGCGTGGGCGTGCAGTACATCGAGGCCTGGCTGCGCGGGCGCGGGGCCGTGCCGCTCTACGGCCTGATGGAGGACGCGGCCACGGCCGAGATCAGCCGCACCCAGATCTGGCAGTGGATCCACCTCGCCGCCAAGCTGGAAGACGGCCGCACCGTGACGCCGGCCCTGTTCGAGACGGTGATGGACGACGAACTCGGCAAGGTGCGCGAAGCGCTGACCCCCGCCGTCTACGACGTCGGCCGCTTCGAGGAGGCCTCGCGTCTGTTCAGGACCATGAGCTTGGCGCAAGACTGCGAGGAGTTCCTCACCCTGCCCGCCTATCCTCTGCTGGAGGCGCTCTAGATGACGGCCGAAGTCGCCAGCGGCACGGCGCCCGCCGGGCGCGAGGTGATCAAGCGTCACGCGCTGATCACCCGCGTCACCCACTGGATCAACCTGATCTGCCTGACCGTGCTGCTGATGAGCGGCCTGCAGATCTTCAACGCCCATCCGCACCTCTACTGGGGCCTGAAGGGCGCGAACTTCGATCCGGCGCTGCTGTCCCTGCAAAAGTTCCCCAAGTGGGCCACGATCCCGAGCTGGCAGGACCTCTCCACCGGGCGGCTGTGGCACTTCTTTTTCGCCTGGCTGTTCGTGGCCAACGGCCTGGTCTACCTGATCCACGGCGTCTTCAGCGGCCACTTCCGGCGGGACCTGAAGCCCACCCGCGATCAGTTGGCGGGCTTCCGTCAGACGGTGCTGCACCACCTTCGCCTGAAGTTCCCCAAGGGCGAGGAAGCCAAGCGCTACAACGTGTTGCAGAAGCTGGCCTACATCGTCGTCCTCGTGCTCCTGGTCCTGATGCTCCTCACGGGCCTGACCATGTCGCCGGCGATGGACACGGCCGCGCCGTGGCTGCTGACGGTCTTCGGCGGACGCCAGAGCGCCCGCACCCTGCACTTCATCTTCGCCTTTTCGATCGTGGGCTTCGTGATCATCCACCTGATCGCGGTGCTCGGCGCCGGGCCGATCAACGAGATCCGCTCGATGATCACCGGCCGCTACGTCGTCAAGCCAGACCCGGGGGACAAGCCATGAGCGGTCCGCGCGACATCTCCCGCCGCATGGCGCTGGCCGGCGCGGCCGGGGCCGGAGGGCTGCTGCTCTCGGGCTGCGACCGGCTGTCCCGCAGCGCCAGCTTCCGCCGGGTGCTGGCCATGGCGGAACGGTGGAACATGCGCGCCCAGCGCCTGATCCTGCCGAGCCAGGGCCTCGCGCCCGAGTTCAGGCCGTCGGAAGTCTCCCCGATCTTCAAGGCCAACGGCTCGTTCAATCCCTCCACGGACGAGTACAAGAGCCTGCGCGACGGCGGCTTCGCCGACTGGCGGCTGCAGGTGCACGGGCTGGTGGCCCACCCGCTCAGCCTGTCGCTGGACGAGCTGAAGGCCCTGCCCTCGCGCAGCCAGATCACCCGGCACGACTGCGTGGAGGGCTGGAGCGCCATCGGCGGCTGGACCGGCGTTCCGCTCGGCATGATCCTGCGCGCGGCCGAGCTGCAGCCCGCGGCGCGCTACGTCGTCTTCCATTGCGCCGACAACCTCGGCGGCGGAGCGAACGGCCTCTATTACGAGAGCATCGACATGAAGGACGCCCTGCATCCCCAGACGATCCTGGCCTACGCCATGAACGGAAAGCCCCTGCCCATCTCGCACGGCGCCCCGCTGCGCGTGCGGGTGGAGCGCCAGCTGGGCTACAAGATGGCCAAATACATCATGCGGATCGAGGTTGTGGACAGCTTCGCCCGCATAGGCCAAGGCAAGGGCGGCTTCTGGGAGGATCGCGGCTACGCTTGGTACGCCGGGATTTGACCCCATCTAGTCCTTGAGGTCCCCGCGCTGATCATGACGCCCTACGACGCCCCTTCGTCCGCCCCGGCTCCCGCAGCGGAGTCCCTGGTCGATCCGTTCGGCCGGACGGTGGACTATCTGCGCGTTTCGGTGACCGACCGCTGCGACCTGCGCTGCGTCTATTGCATGGCCGAACGCCAGACCTTCGTCCCCAAGGCGGATCTATTGACGCTGGAGGAGCTGGACCGGCTGTGTTCGGCCTTCGTGGCCCTGGGAACGCGCCGGATCAGGCTGACCGGCGGCGAGCCCCTGGTGCGGCGTAATTTCATGTCGCTCGTGGAAGGTCTGTCGCGCCACCTGCGCTCGGGCGCGCTGAAGGAGCTGACCCTCACCACCAACGGCACGCGCCTTTCCGAATTCGCCGGCGAGCTGGCGGCGCTGGGCGTGAAGCGGATCAACGTCTCGCTGGACAGCCTGGACGCCGAAACCTTCAAACGGATCACCCGCGGCGGCGACCTCGCCAAGGTGCAAGCCGGCATATCGGCGGCCCAGGCCGCGGGCCTGAAGGTCAAGATCAACACCGTCGCCCTGAAGCACGACAACGCCGACGCCCTGCCCGGCATGATCGCCTGGGCGCACGGCCAGGATCTCGACCTCACCCTGATCGAGACCATGCCGCTGGGCGAGATCGAGGAGGACCGCACCGATCAGTTCCTGCCGCTCTCCAAGGTGCGCTCCAAGCTTGAGTCGTTCTGGACGCTGACGCCGCTTCCCGACCGCACGGCCGGGCCGGCGCGCTATGTGCGGATCGAACAGACCGGCGGCAAGCTGGGCTTCATCACGCCGCTCAGCCACAATTTCTGCGAATCCTGCAACCGGGTGCGGATCACCTGCACCGGGACCCTTTACATGTGCCTGGGCCAGGACGATCAGGCCGACCTACGCGCGCCCCTGCGCGAGCACGCGGACGACGCGGCCCTGCACGCCGCCATCCGCGAGGCCCTGACCCGCAAGCCCAAGGGCCACGACTTCAAGATCGAGCGGCGCGGCGAGGCGCCGGCGCTCGCCCGCGCCATGTCGCACACGGGCGGATGAGCATGCGAGGATATCCCACACCGTCATCCCCGGCCCCCGGGTCGCGCCGCTGGCGCGGCCCGCCCGAGGGCAGGCTCCTGTGCCGGGGACCCATGAGCACCGGCGAACGAAGTGTGCATGGGTGGCCGGAACAAGTCCGGCCATGACGATTGTTGATGTCACGACCGTCAAGGTGCTGTTCTTCGGCAAGGTCGGCGACCAGCTCGGTCGCGAACGCGACGTGGCGATCCCCGAAGGCGGCTGCACTATCCTCGAACTGCGACGGATGATCGACCCGGCGGCGCTGGCGGTGCGCGGCGTGCGCGCCTCGGTGAACCGCGAGATCGCCCCGGACGATGCCCGCGCGCGGCCCGGCGACGAGGTCGCCTTCTTCTCCGTCTTCTCGGGAGGCTGAGCCATGGCGGCCATCGCCAGGCTGGAGCCCGAAGCCCTGAACCCCGCCCGGGAGCTCGAAGGCTTCCTCCGTGGGCGGACGGACGAGGACGGCGCCGTGGTCAGCTTCCTCGGCCTCGCGCGCGGCAAGGACAAGGCCGGCGAGGCCGTGGACCGGCTCTACCTCGACCACTATCCGGGCATGACCGAGCGCTCCTTGCAGGAGATCGCCGAGGCCGGCGCCGAGCGCTTCGACGTTTCCAACGTGCTGGTGGTGCACCGCTGCGGCGAGATCGCGCCGGGCGAAGCCATCGTGTTCGTGGCCGCCGCCTCGCGCCACAGGGCCGAGGCCTTCGCCGCCGCCGACTACCTCATGGACCGGCTGAAGACCGAGGCGGCCTTCTGGAAGCGAGAGGAGGGCCCGGCCGGCGCTCGCTGGATCGAACCGGCCGCTTCGGACCACGAACGCCGCGCCCGATGGAGTAAGTGATGCCCGGCATTGACGAGAGCCTGACCTTCTATCCCCTGAACATCGCGGTGCTGACCGTCTCGGACACCCGCGACGAGGACACCGACAAGTCCGGCCCCCTGCTCATGCAGCGCCTGACCGACCACGGCCACAAACTGGCCGGCCAGGCCATCGTCAAGGACGAGGTCGAGGACATCCGCCGCCAGCTCAAGGTCTGGATCGACGATCCCAGCGTAGACGTGGTGATCACCACCGGCGGCACCGGCTTCGCCCCCCGCGACGTGACGCCCGAGGCGGTCAAGCCCCTGTTCCGGCGCGAGATGGACGGCTTTTCGGTGGTGTTCCACCAGGCGAGCCTCGGCACCGTCGGCGTCTCCACCCTGCAGTCGCGGGCCTTCGCCGGCCAGGCGGACGACACCTTCATCTTCTGCCTGCCGGGCTCCAGCGGGGCGTGCAAGGACGGCTGGGACCTGGTCCTGTCGCTGGAGCTGGACAGCCGCTTTCGCCCCTGCTCCCTCGCAGGCCAGATCCCGCGCCTGAGGAACGTCTGCGCATGAGGCCTCGTCAGTGAGCGGACTGTCGCACCTCGACAAGGCCGGCCGGGCGCGGATGGTGGACGTGTCGGACAAGGCCGAGACCGCCCGCGTGGCCGTCGCCGAGGGCCGGCTGGTCTGCGCGCCCGAGACCCTGGCCCTGGTCCGCGAGGGCAAGGCCCCCAAGGGCGCCGTGGTCTCCACCGCCGAGATCGCCGGGGTGATGGCGGCCAAGCGCACCGCCGAGCTGATCCCCCTGTGCCACCCGCTACCGCTCGCCAAGATCGCGGTGGAGATCGCCGAGGACCCGGCCCTGCCTGGCTTCACCGTGCGCGCCGAGGTCAAGACCACCGCCAGGACGGGCGTGGAGATGGAGGCCCTGACCGCCGTGTCGGTGGCCTGCCTCACCCTGTTCGACATGCTGAAGGCGGTGGACAAGACCATGCGCATCGAGGCGGTCCGTGTACTGACCAAGACCGGCGGCAAGTCGGGCGCCTGGCAGGCGAAAAGCGCGTGATCTCCTTCGACGAAGCGGCGGCCCTGGTCCTGAAGACCGCCAAGCCGCTGGGCGCCGAGAGCGTGCCCGTGGCCACCGCCGCAGGGCGCGTGCTGGCCGCCCCGGTGATCGCCGTCTGCGATTCCCCCCGCACGGCTGTCTCGGCCATGGACGGCTACGCCATCTCAGGCGCGGCTGTCGTGGGCCGGCGCCTGACGGTGATCGGAGAGTCCTTCCCCGGCTCGGGCTTCGAGGGCGCGGTGGGAGTTGACGACGCCGTGCGCATCTTCACCGGCGCGCCCCTGCCCGAAGGCGCGGACCGGGTGGTGATGCAGGAGAACATCCGCCGCGAGGGCGACGTCGCGGAGATCGTCGACGCCGGCTCGGGCGCGACCCACGTCCGCGCCCAGAGCTCGGACTTCCACGCGGGCGACGAACTGCTGCCGGCCGGGCGGCGGCTGGACTTCCGGGCCATGGTGGCGGCGGGCGGCACCGACCTAGCGGAGGTGGACGTGGTCTGCCGGCCGGGCGTTCTGGTGCTCGGCACCGGCGACGAACTCTATGAGCCCGGCTCGGCGCACCTCACCCATTACGGCATCCCCGAGAGCGTCTCCTTCGGCGTGGAGGCCCTGACGGCGGCCTGGGGTGGAGAGCCCCTGGGCCGCATCCGGCTCGCCGACGACCTGCCGGCCCTGAAGCGCGCGGCGCGCGAGGCGCTGGAGGCGGCGGACGTGGTGGTGGTCACCGGCGGCGCTTCGGTGGGCGAGCGCGACTTCGCCCGCGCCATGTTCGCGGACTGCGGCCTGGATCTGATCTTCTCCAAGGTCGAAATGAAGCCCGGAAAGCCCGTGTGGCTCGGCCGGGCAATGGAGCGGCTGGTGCTCGGCCTGCCGGGAAACCCGACCTCGGCCATGGTCACGGCGCGGCTGTTCCTGGCGCCGCTGCTCGCCGGTCTTGCGGGACTGGAGCCCACCGCGGCCCTCGCCTGGCGGAAAGTCAGGCTCGCCGCGCCCCTGCCGGCGACCGGCGACCGGGAGACCTTCCACCGCGCACGGGCGACGGCGGAGGGCGCGCTTCCCGCCGCCGACCAGGACTCCGGCTCGCAGAAGACCCTGGCGGAGGCCGACCTCCTGATCCGCCGCCGGGCGGGCGCGCCGGCCGCCGGCGCGGGCGAGACCGTCGAGGTTCTGGACTTCTGAGAAAGAACACAAACACCCGGTCATCCCCGCGAAAGCGGGGACCCAGGCTTTTTCTTCCTGAAACGCCGGCGCTCTTCGATAAAACACCTGGGTCCCCGCTTTCGCGGGGATGAGCGGATTTGAATATCCATGGCGTCGCTGCTTTCAGCCCTCACCCCCGCGGAGACCGACGCCCTCGTCCTCTCCCTGCGTGTGGCGGTCACGGCCACGGCGGTGAGCCTGCCCCTCGGGATCGGGATCGCCTGGCTGTTGGCGCGGGGGCGCTTCCTGGGACGCGGCCTGCTGTCGGCCCTGGTCTACCTGCCGCTGGTGCTGCCCCCCGTGGTGACCGGCTATGTGCTGCTCCTGGCGTTCGGACGCGCGGGGCCGATCGGGCGGCTCTTGGAGCCGCTGGGGATCGTCTTCGCCTTCCGCTGGACGGGCGCGGCCCTGGCGGCCGGGATCATGGGCTTTCCCCTGATGGTCCGGGCCATCCGCCTGTCCATCGAGGCGGTGGATCCGCGCCTGGAACAGGCGGCCGAGACCCTGGGCGCACGGCCGGTGGTG
>Ga0299912_10005332_pt1 | contig 10564 bp, 6 predicted proteins | sample RVTome_2_FD_207667 | JGI IMG/M metagenome (GOLD analysis project Ga0299912, IMG submission 207667) | Soil microbial communities from uranium-contaminated site in the Upper Colorado River Basin, Wyoming, United States - RVT95D214 (version 2) ... | reverse complement strand
TTGAGTTCATTCGTACTACAATCTTTCAACTTCTTGTTTTTTATGCGTGTTTTTTATAAATCATTTTTATAAGTGCTTTTTAAATAACGACATATACTTAATTTCTTATCAGTAGAACTTTTTGAACAGTGTTAATCGGTGTAAATCCGTGTCTAACTGTTTGGTTGCGGCCAAGGGCGAAGCCCGAGGCCGCGCTGGGTTAATTCGTGGTGAATTTGAAAAAACAAAGCCAATTTCAGGAGGGAGTAAATGAATGTAAACACATGTTAGACAAGGGATAACGAGAAAATTCAGCGAACCTGGAGTCAAGGAAAGCAAAGCCAATTCAAAGCCAATTTTATGCTAAGAACCGCCCAAAAGGGGTAGGAAGAAGAAAGGAAATACGGGATGCGCGGCGCAGTCACAGGTACGTAATACCACAAAGACACCAACCGCCGCTCAGCAATGACCAATAAATGAGAGGTTATCCACCACCACCAACCCAGCCTGAGTCTACATTGTAAATGAAATTGCCTCTCAGGCGGGTACTGATATACACACAATCACCATCAGTGAGATTGATAGCAAAAACAGCTTCAATCTTCTTGCCTATCTTGATCTGTACCGCTCCTGATTCCGCCAGACCGTTACGCAGATCCGTTCCGTATTCCAGAATCTGACTATCTGAAAAGCCTGCGCGTCTCATTATAGCAACAACATCGTCGGGATTCAATGCAAGCACGCTCCGGTTGCTCAATGGCATGACCCGAATCCCTGTACTGCGCACACAACCAACTACGCCAAAAAGCAGAAGCGCCAGCAGCAATAGCATAATCGTCACGCTACTGTTTCTTGAGTTGTACTTGATTGGCTTCACAGCGTTCGTCTCCATTTTAAAATGTTTCTTATCATTACTAACGTAATAGACTGTCTCGAAGTCTCGCTTTAAAATCATTTCCTGCTGGCCGAAGCGGAGCCGGTATATCAGACGGCTGGGTAAATTCTACTGCCTGTCCTTTGTTCGATACCAAACGTGCCGTGACGAAGACAGCGATCTCTCGCGTTGAGTTTTCGTTGTTGCTACTCTTAAATAACGAACCGATCAGTGGGATACTGCTGAAACCCGGAACTCGCCTTACGTCCTTACGAGTTCGATTCTCCGTCAGGCCGGCCAGTGCAACTGTTCCGCCGTCTTTGATGGTTACGTTATTTTCGGCTTTTCGCCGGGTGACAACGGGAAGATCGCTTCCTCTTCCGCGTGGGATGCTGTCACTGACCTCAACGGCTACTTGCAGTGTAATGTCATTATTATCCCCGAGGTGGGGTGTGATAGTCAAAGTTGTACCGGATTTAATTTCCTGCAGTTCGGTACGCGTGTAGAAGCTGCCGGCGAGTTCCGGTGACGTTAGCATATAGTACTCTTCAGTCGTGACTTCGATTTTTGATTCCTTGCCATCCTGTGCCAGCACCTGAGGCTTGGTCAATATGGTCGCTTCGCCGTTCTGAGCAAGAAGGTTCAGCGTTAACTCCAGCGAATTGGTGAACAGTGCATCGGGCGTATAACCAATTTGGATGCTCCAAGGCCCTTCGCCGGCAAAATCGGCTTCTGGATCCCCTCGCGCGTAATGGTTTGAAGAGAACGTCCCGGCCTGAATCTTAGGCCAACCCCACTCGACGCCCAGGTTCAGCAAGTCACCCTTTTCCATGACGACAATGCGTGCATCCAGAAGAATTTGGGAAAGCGGTCGGTCAATTTGCTCCAAGTCTGAGATGATACGATTCATCAAAGCTGGCGGTGCGGTAACTACAACCGTATAAGTATTGGTTCCGGTTGGCCCGATTTCAGACTGTGCATACTCCCTGAAAGGAGTGGCTAAAAGCCCTACTGCCGCCTCGGATGTGATGTAGTTCATTCTCAGTCGGCGTGTTTCGCTCACATTCGCAAACATCGTATCTTTTATGCCTCCTGAGCAAACCAGGTAATAATACGGCGTCTTCTTTACAATATATTGAGTACCGGCCAGAACGATTTCGAGGGCCGTATCGAGAGGTTGATCCTGGATGTCAGCCGTTATCATTCCGGCAACAGTCTCATCAGGAATAATCGAAATGCCAGCCTGAGTTGCAATGGCAGGCAGTACTTCTGTCGGTAGGTCGTTATCAACAAAAGTATTGGAAATAAGCGGCCCACCAGATCCGGACGCCAGTTCTCCAATCCCCGCGGCCGTTGGAACTTGCCCTTCTCCTGATCGCTGACGCAAGAGCTGGGCCAGTTGTTTTTGCATCGTGGCTATATCCTGTTCCAAAGCTGTTTTCGGCGCTTCAGCCTCTGTGGGAGGCGTCGACGTCGTTGGGGTCGGTACACCAGGTTCCGGGATAGTCGGCGTCGTTGTAGTCGGCGTCGGGACAGTCGGCTTCGGAGTAGTCGACGTCGGAACAGTCGGCGTCGTTGTAGTCGGCGTCGTTGTAGTCGGCGTCGGAGCAATCTTAATCAATTCGAGTTCGCCGTTCTTATAATTCCCGGTTATGTTAGTATAGGTCTGGCTGGGCGGATTGAACTGAAGACCTTCTTTTGTCGGAATGATCTCACCACTCCAGCCATAAGGCACTTCAACAGTGAATTTGCCGTTGGCATCAGTGGTAGCCGTGCCAACCGTACCTTTCTCATTGCTTGCCGTTATCAACACACCAGTAATAGGAGTATTGCCAATAATCACCGAATCAGTGATTGTAAAGGTTCGCACTACCCCTGTGAAATTCTGCTTTTGATCGCTGGTAACAACGGGGTATTGTTTATTAGTAGGGTTGAAAGTATAGCCATCCTTTGTCGGTGTTATTTTGCCTCTCCAGCCGTGATCCACTAACACTTCGTACTCACCATCAGCGCCGGTTGTAGCAGAACCGCCGCTATCCGCTATGATATATACATCTGCAATGGGCTGTCCATTTTGAGAGAGTATTTTACCGGAGACCGTACGCTTCTGTATTGTCGGCGTAAAGCTCTGATTAGGTTGTTCACCTGAAATATTGTCGAATTGTATATTAGACGGATCAAAATCGTAACCATCTTTTGCCGGTGTAATCGTACCGCTCCAACCGTAATCAACAGTAGCGCTGTAATTACCGCTCGAATCGCTGACAACAACTTTACCCGGAAAACCTTTAATTGTTACGCCCGGCACCATAGTAGAACCGGAAATCGTATACGTAATCCGTTTCGCAGTGTAGTTCTCACTCGTCATATCTTTTGTAACGGCAACATATGGCTTAGTTTCGGGTGTGAAAGTATAACCATCTTTCATCGGTGTAACCGTATCGCTCCACCCATAATCGACAGTAACGCTATAACTACCATCCTTGCCGGTAATGGGATTACCCGGCAGACCGTTCATTACTACACCCTCCATTTTCGTTGTTCCGGCAATAGTTATAGTAACCATTGCCGCACTGTAATTCTCATTCAGTCGATCACTATTAACTTTAGTGTAGATCTTGCTGGCGGGTGTAAAGTTGTAACCGTCCAAAGTTGGTTCAACTGTTTTACTGAATCCATATTCAACAGTGGCAGTATAATATCCGTTCTCATCGGTAATAGGATCGGCCGGCAGGCCCTTCATTTGGACACCTGCCATACCGGCTGTGCCGGAAATTACATAAGTCAATGCTTGCCCTATATAATCCTGATTAGACTGAGTCTCGGTAACGTTGGAATAATCCGTATAAGGTGGGCTGAACTCGTAACCCTCTTTCTTCGGCGTAACCTTTCCTCCCCAGTTATACTGAACTTTGACACTGTAATTACCACCCTGCGTAGAAACAATATTACCCGGCAGACCTTCCATGACGACGCCCTCGACTCCAACTGAGCCGGCAATTAGCAACATCCTGGGTTCGGGCGTATAGTCATGGTTCGTCTGGTTACTCTTAACCGGAGGATATCCTCTATTCGACGGTTTGAACTCATATCCTTCTTTTATCGGAGTAACCGTACCCTGCCAGCCATGTGGGACAGTGGCGCTATATGTGCCGTCGCTGCCGGTGATAGGACTGCCCGGCAGGCCATTCATTTCCACACCCTCCATATTGACCTTGCCGGAGACAGTATAGGTGATCTCCGACGGAGTGTAGTTCTCATTACTCATATCACCGGTCACTTTGGAATAGATCTTGCTCTTTGGTGTGAACTCGTACCCCTCCAAAACCGGCGTAACAGTGCCTTTCCAGCCATAGTCAACAGTAGCACTATAATAACCGTTCTGATCGGTTACAACAGTTGGGCCCGGCAGACCTTGCATCGTTACCCCACTTACCCCCGCAGAACCGGAGACAGTATGAGTTACTTTTACTGCTTCGAACGCCTGGACACTAATATCCAGAACGCAAAACAGAACGATAAAAAGGACTATCGCACCGCCCGATAATAATCTACGGATTTTTTTCCTCGCCATAAGTCAACGTCCCTTTCTCTCGCCATTAACTGGCAATCTTACAGCTCTTTTGCCTTGTATCGGCAATTCAGCTTCTTTCTTTATCAAAAAATCAATTTGTAGGTTTATTTCCATTGAACCTCAACAAGCTCATCAAGTTCTTCTTCTACTCCCAAGATTTGAACTATTCTCCGTTCTCCCTCAATGGAGACCCGTATAGCCATTTGTTTAGGTGCCCATTTGCCCGGGGCATATTCTATAGCTGCCGCAAGACTGTACCTATCGGCAGGAATATAGGAAAGATCCAAAATTCCGGAGAAGTCCCTGGTTTCGAACGGCAACATAAGATTTGGATTACCGCTAAGGAATGTGCTATCTCTGTTTATTCCGTTAGACATTGTCACAGCAGCTTTGACCCTGATAGGTACAAATTGGATCGCTCCGTAATTACCGAACCTGGCAACAACAAGATACTTCGACTCACCCAAATCCTGGAGGGTTAACTTCAATGCCACGGCCGCAGGTTCAGCATCAACCGAAATATTCCGTACACAGATATTCGAAGTTGTTACACCGGCTTTCTGGCCATCAGGATACTCGGCCCACAAGGCCAAAAGTGAAAAATAGCTGGGATACGGCATTGAGGCGCCCGGCATCGTAGATACAATGCGTAATGTTTGTTGCCCACCTTCACCACGGAGAGTGAATTGCTCAGGTGTTACCTGCAACCACCCTGTGCAGTCTAAATCTTCTCCCTTTACGTCACCGAGAGCACCAAGCTGAAGGATACTCGGCAATCCTATAGCCGTCCGGATATTAACGGTCTCATCCGAAGCGTTAATGACTCTTAATGTTGCCGTGCGGGTAGCTCCCGGCATTCCGTCCATTGTAACATCGATCGGATCCAGGTCAAGTGGAGCATCCGCCCCCACCCGTGTAACTGTCGAGTCGCCGACAAAATCTATCTCTTTTTCAATCCTCTTTGTACGCCTGCCGTCAACGTAGAGCAGTCCGGCTGCTTTGTATTTCCCGCTCGGAAGGGGCTTACGTATATCCGCTTTTAACTTCAATTTGACTCCCGGGATGATACCGGTTTCTTGGAACTCTGTCGTTGTAATTACCTGCCAGTGCCCCCCCGAGAAAGACCAGATTCTGATTCCAGGTTTCACCCTCGAAAAGGTACCGCCGGCATTGTCTATATTCATTGTGGCCAACGTTCTTGCCGGATATTCTCCACTTGCAGGAATAAATTCCAACCCTATGTCGGTGGCCTGCACTCTGGGCCGCATTGGCCTATCTTGTATCTCAAGGATAACGGGAATGAAAAATCGCACGACAACAGAAACGTCTCCCACACCTCGCATGGGACTTGTCGTAGCGAGGATTCCGGCGCCAAAAAATCCACGGATACCACGCCGGACACGTAAACTTATCTCTACAGGAACTACCCCATCAGGGGGTAGATCAAAATTATTAGGACTCAAGCTTATCCATTCGCTGCACGAAGACAGCTTTGATATATCAAAACCAAAGAAGGGCGAGTTGGGATCTGTCAGGTTATTAGGCTCGATAATATTCCATGCCCCATCTTCCGATTGACCCAACTCGACAACCGACATATTTATATTGTGGATCTCATTGGGATCGAAGCTTTGAACGCGAAGTTCTGATTTGACTATCTTGCCGGGGGTGACTACAAGCTCCAATTTCATCGGTTGGACTGTAAATTGCCCAAAAGCAGGGCCGGCAGATACCAACAGAGCCGCCCCTATGGCGATAATCCAAATCAATCCGGCCCCGCTGACAAGGCGATTTGCTACGGATTGGCGGGACTTGCCATTATCGCTCTTGTTCTGATCGCCATTCAAACAAGCATCCATTCTGTTAATTCTGTCACGCATTCAAAGTCTCCACAATAAAACAAAATAACATATTACAATACCAACTTGTCCAAAATCCTGAGAATTCGCCGTACAACTGACATACGCCTGTGACAAGTGTATGCATCCATATTAGTTATTTATTACATACTTTTGTGGTTGATTTCCTCAATTTTACGCCAATATTTCGGCTTTTATCTTTTCGGCAATTTGAAGTCCTTACTTATTATAATTCCTCATCAATCCTAATAAAGCTCGCATCCCCTTAATCCAACCCCTTCTTGGCAGCTTAACGTCTTACTTCTAATATCTCATAAAGGCATGTGTAACTAATTTATGTACATCCTATATAAGATATTACCAATTTTACCATTTTTATTTGCTTATGTCAAGCTTAAAGTGCCCATATACCCCATTTTAATGCACTGGCGCGAGCAATTTAGTTCATTAGAGAAAATATTAGAATAGTGTACAAAAAGACCATTTTTATCGCCCTGTGTACTTTGTATTTGCCCCATAAGCCTCTAACGGCACAGGCAAAAAAAACATTTTTCATCTCTTTTTAGAAAACCTTCTCGGGATGTATGTCGAAGAGAAAAATGACAAACCACGGCATATTCCTGCAAAAAGCTTATGGCTACTACCACTTTCACACCTATCATGTTGAGATACTAAAAAATTTAGGGAGGGATGAAATAATCATCCCTCCCTATACACTTCACATAATCTTCTTTATTTAAGAAGATTTTTTACACATTCGGCTTTACAGTAATGTGAATCTTACCAACACTTACTTCATCACCGGGTTTAGCTTTATAGATCGCAGCAGCCCAAGCCTTGACACAAACTTTTACGTTGTGATAGTCGCCATCGCCTGGAACTACATCGCCACCGTCATAGTAGCAGCTCCAGTCTCCGATTACATCTCCAACCTTTTCTAAGCTTTGTCCCATTTTTACTTCGAAGTTGGCTCTCACATCAAAGTCCGTGCAGCCGAGATAGCAGGGGTAGTCGCCTGAACCCTTACCAATATCGCCACAGTCAACCTGCTGAAGGACAATCTTTTTCTTCGCGCAGTCTTTGACCTGTACAAACATGCCCACGTGCATCTTGATGGGAATTGTACATACAGTGAGGGCTTTGTATTCCCAAGGCCAGCGGACGTTATCACTGCCATCTACTTTTACAGCATGGTGATCTCCGATGGGAAAATAGTGCGTGTCTAATGCAGCTTGTGCCGAAGTTACAAGTAAAGCTACTAACGCAATCGCAATCAAAGTTCTTTTTATCATTTTCATTTCCCTCTCTTAACTTACGCCCCGCAAAAGCTAACATTAGCTTCCGGAGCTAATTAAGGTTTTTTCCGCCCAGGATATTTACATACCTGAGCCACAAAATCAGCGGATTAAATCACCGACTCTGACAAACATACCCGCTTTACTGCCGAGCCGGGGCCTTATGAGGTTTACGATTTCAAATCTCCGATATTCAATCTTCGTTTCTTCAATCGTTCTACCGCCTTAAAAATAGGCCAGCTTTTTTCGGCGACTCGCAAACATTTTCATGCCCGCGATTTATCAGTTTTTCACTACCTCACACACCTCCTTTCTCCCGCATCCTTTACTAAGGAAGGGGGTTCTTCAGTTTGGACAAAACATCTATCCACAATCCTGGGCATATATAATGACTTTTTTTACTAAACTTAATCCTTACTCTTTCTTGCATCACCGAGTCTCAAACTAAACCGGTGGCATTATCGTAAGCATAAGTGTTCCCGTGTATTCACCTGCTGGATCTAAGAATTGAGTTTCCACTCTTAAATCCAACACAATTTTATGAGATCCTGTTGTCGGCTTCGATATCGCTACCGGCCTTGCCATCGTAACAAAACCATCTGTTGCCGGTGTCTTTACAAAAACACGCTCAGGCGATATCGAACCTCCTCGGCGGTGTTTAAGCTTAGTCGTGGAGATCATAATTGGACCATGCATGCAGTTCGCTTCCACCTTTACTGTTAGTGCCGCTGGCACATCATAGGTGTCCATGAATAATGAAGCAGTCCCAAGGTCAAGCTTATCCGGCGTAGTGGATACGTTGACAAACGGCGTATCGCTTTGCTCTGCCTCGGCAAATCCCGCCAGCCCAAACAATCCCACGGCTAATGCCCAAGTTATGACTAATCTTTTCATTGTTGTCCCCCCCCCAAAAAAAACTTTTTCCGACAATAATCTCTTACTGCAAACTGAATACAGCCTCGTTTTATTGCCTGTTTTGACAATCCGTTGGTTTAAGAAAATCCGTTTTCGATCTTATTCTCTCGGCCCCTTATCCGTCAGGGCCGATAGTACCGAGCGCTGTTAGCTGCTCAGCATTCCCTGGCTACTTAGCCCACCTTAACCAGTAAGATCAGAATGGAGATGATATACGGTTTGGATAGTTTCATTCCTTTTCATCATCATCCTCATCGTTACTCTCCTCACTTCCGACCTAGCACTAAAATATAGTACTATCAAAGCAAAATCCTGCTATTAAAGTAAAGCAAGTTACATAAGCATTCATTCTGCTTATTAATCAAGTTTACCTGTTTTCTTATTCTGTGTCAATGGTAAAATCACTAAAAAATTTAATTTTTTCACCTTTAACCATTATTGCCATTTTACCTACTATCCCAGCAAATGTCAATGGCTAATTCCACAAAATATCTATTTTATAATCATTTATTTTGCCAGATACAGCCTATTTTACCACATTTAACTGGAATTTTAATAGCTAAATCCCTATTTATTAACCATTTTATGAAATGTTTTAGATCCCAAATTGCCAACAGGCCTATTCTGCCCTGCTATTCAATCACCCCCAGGGCTCATATAAACCCTTACAGCAAAGGGAGATAGATAACATGCATTTAGACATAATTATGTCTCGATAGCCAATAGAACTCATGTTATTTGTCAAAATATATGATTAATTATGGGTGAAACGATTTGTGATTAAATGATACGACTTAGACATCAGAACCAGCATGGCGAATCAATTGTTAATATTAGGTGAATAACTAATCCACACAAAAAATAAAAAAACAAAAAAATCGTAATCATGCCAATTTAGATTAATAAATGCGCTTGGCATATTCGATAAAGCACACTGATTTGACTGTTTCCTTATCAAGAGCAGCTTTCTGCCAAGCATCAACCGCGGCAAGACGAAGGGAATCATAGTCGGCGTAAATCCTGTTGGCCCAGTAATAGCTTCGAAGGTAATGCCAAAGGTTCTCAGCGGGATTCAGCTCGGGCGAATACGGCGGCAAAGGTAAAATCGTCATATTTTCCGGAATCTTCAACTTCATAGATGTATGAAAGCCGGCCTGATCTCAGAGCAACAAAACATGAACATCCCGGGAAACTTCCTCAGTGAATTGCTTTAAGAATATGTTGACCACATCGCTGTCAATCGTAGGTGACAACAATCCTACACCTTCTCCGCTCGTATAATACGTACAATCATCCAGGCAGATTACTTCTGTTTGATCGGCTCATTAGGATTATGAAAAATCCGGCCCCGCTCAGCCGCCAAGAGAATCCTCTATGAGTCTATTGGCTTGATCAGTAAACTCCGAATCCATATTATACGGGATGCTACTGGTAAGTGGTATGACTTTTAAGGATGCTCGCAGACAATATAGTTGTAATTCTGTTGGTTCACCTATTATTATGTCTATCCAGTTGTTTCTTAACGGTATAAGAATGAGCACCGGCGTATTCTTGCCAAACATATTAAAAAGAAAGCTGTTCCATAAAAGTATACTTTCGAGCATGGTATCCTGAGATATGGGTATACGAAGTGAAGTGGACCTCAAGCCCATACTACTGGAACTATTAGCACGATGCCGTCCTACTTCACGTTCGATATGATATAATACACGGAATAAGCCTTCTTGATCCGGCCCCATTTCCGGATGCCGGGCAAGCCTTGCGACAGCATCCGGATATGCAATCACAGGAGATGGCGAGGTCTCACATTGTTGAGCTAATTGTCGAAGCTCCTGCTTAACACTTTGAATAGCCATACGGACATCAGTTGCGGAAGTAGTCGCAACACAGGTAGCTTCCACCCTTTCTAATCGAGGCAAGACAATCTCGAAGATCCACTTTATCGGTAATTTACCACATTGAACGCAGACCACAAAAGGATAACTTTTACGGCCTTTGCCATCCTGTGAAGACCACATGCGCCCTACAACCAGGTTTCCATTTATATACCAGAAAAAAACATGCTTGA
>Ga0299912_10005331_pt1 | contig 10564 bp, 14 predicted proteins | sample RVTome_2_FD_207667 | JGI IMG/M metagenome (GOLD analysis project Ga0299912, IMG submission 207667) | Soil microbial communities from uranium-contaminated site in the Upper Colorado River Basin, Wyoming, United States - RVT95D214 (version 2) ... | reverse complement strand
ACTCGGGAGCAGCCGCCTGGATCGGGACCTGCGTCTGGGCCTGGGGGTGGGTCTGGGGCTTGTTTTTCAGGAAGACCATCTGGTAGAGCGCTAGGACCAGGAAAGAAAGGACGATAGCCAGGATCAGTCTTTTTTCCATTATTCAGACCTCTTAGGGAACTTGATCGACTCCGCCCTGGTGGAAGGGATGACACCTCAGGAGCCGTCTGCAGCCGAGCGAAAGGCCCTTGAGCAGGCCGTATTTGTCGATTGCCTCCCGCGTGTACGCCGAACAGCAGGGGTGATACCGGCACTGCCCGCCGAACAATGGCGAGAGGACCAGCTGATACAGCCGGATGGCCAGCAACGCCGCTTGTTTCATCGCACCCGTTTCTTCTCGAGGAACTTCCCGACGGCCTGGAGATAGTGCTCCACAAGCTCCGTCCAAGTGGCCTCCTTCATCGCCGCCGAGGCCACGATAAGAAGGTCGACAGGATATTCGAGCAAACCTTTGTTCCTCCGGAACAGCTCTCTCAGCCAACGCTTGGCTCTATTCCGGGCGACGGCATTCCCGACCTTCCTGGAGGCGACAACACCCACCCGGGAATACGTCAAGGCATTAGAGAGGCCGACGAGGTTGAAATACTTGCTCTTGTATCGGTAACCTTTTTTATAGAGAACTATAAAATCTTTCTTCTTTCTGATCCTCTCTCGAGGAGCAAGGCTTTCCGCCATCAAACGGCAAGTCTTTTTCTGCCCTTCTGCCGGCGGCTCTTGATGACCTTCTGGCCGCCCTTGGTTTTCATCCGGACTCGAAAACCGTGGGTCTTCTTTCGCTTTCTGACGTTGGGTTTGAACGTTGGCTTCATGGCTTTAGCTCACTTCAGGAGAACAATCTTAATCGAGCGCGGACCGTCTGTCAAGATGAAGTTGACTCCCAGGGGGCATTGGGCTATAATTTGGACAATGGATGTATTCAAGATTGGGGATAGGATCATATATCCCAATCAAGGCTTGGCCATCATCGAAGGCATCCAGCAGGAGCGCCTTTACGGGGAAGATTTCAATTTTTACCGAGTCAGGATCCTGTCCAACAAGACGCTCGTCCTGGTCCCGTCCGGAAACACCGAAGAGATGGGAATCCGCAAGCTGATGTCCGAGGACGCCGTCGAAGAGATCTTCCGATACCTGAAGAAACACCAGGTGGATGTTTCCGCGGACTGGAAGGGAAGGTACAAGGAGCATATCAACCTGATGCGCTCCGGGACGATCTTCGACATGGCCTGCGTCTTGAAAAGTCTTTATTGTTTAAGCCTTACCAAGACCCTCTCGTTCCGAGAGAAAAAGATGCTGGAGAAGGTTAAAGAGTTGCTCATCGCCGAGATCTCTGAGGTCTCCGAACTCTCCCTGCGTGAGATTGAGCAGAGGATCGCCCATATCCTGACCCTCTGCTTTAAGAGCCTCAAGCAGAACGTCGAGATCTGACCCCTCCGATGATGCTCACGTCCATCCTGTTGTTCTTTGTATTTCTGCTGTTGAGCGCCTTTTTCTCCGCCTCCGAAACCGCCCTGCTGTCTTTGAACCCCTACACCCTCGAACTCCTGGAAAAGAAGGGCTCCCGGCGGGCCCGGCTGATCAAGCGGATGCTCTCCCGGATCGACCAATTGCTGGCCACCATCCTCATCGGCAACACTCTCGTCAATATCGCGGCCGCCTCGGTGGCCACCCTCTTTTTTCTATCCCTTATGCCCGACGACCGGAACAAGGCTGTACTGCTGGCGACACTGGCCACGACCCTGTTCATCCTGATATTCGGCGAGATCAACCCTAAGACTTTCGCCGCCTATTACCCCCTGAAGGTCTCGAGACTCCTTATCCAGCCGCTCCGGCTGTTCGTCATCCTGTCCTATCCCTTCGTTAAAGCCATCACCTTCATCCCCCGGCTCCTCTTCAAAGCCCCTCAGGACGAGCGCGGCCGCAAATCGAGCGCCCTGAACGAAGAGGAGATCAAGCTGCTCCTGACCAAGGGAGTCAAGGGAATGTCCTCGCTCCGCCGGCGGATGATAGGGGGAGTACTTGACATCGGCGAGCGGCCGGTCAAGGAGATCATGGTCCCGCGGCCGGAGCTTCGGGCGGTCGAAATCAGCGCCCCGTTCTCCCAGATCATGGAGACGGTCCTGACGACCGAATACTCGCGGCTGCCGGTCTACCGGGGCCGGATGGATAACATCGAGGGCCTCATCCACACCAAGGATATTATTCCATATCTTATTAATAAAAAAGAATTTAACATTAAAGAGGTGCTGCGGCCGCCCTTTTTTGTCCCGGAATCGGCCTCGATCGAAAAAGTCCTCGTCCAGATGCAGGACAGCGCCCTGCACCTGGCCTTCATCGTCGACGAATTCGGGACGTTGGAGGGCATCGTCACCCTGGAGGACATCATCGAGGAGATCGTCGGCGAGATCCAGGACGAGACCGACGAGAAGGCCGAAGAGTGGTTCCAGCCCCAGGGAAAAAACGCCTACCTCGTCAAGGGCAACGCCTCGATCAAGGAACTCTGCCAGAGGCTGCCTCTCTGCCTCCCGCAGACGGGTGAATTCACCACCCTGGCCGGGTTTCTCCTCTTCCGCTTCGGGAAAATCCCCCATGAAAAGGACGCTCTAGAGTTCGAGGGGAACCGGTTTCTGGTCGAGAGGATGAACAAGCGCCACATCAGCCTGGTCCGCATCACCCTTCATCCGGCGGATTTCGAGAAGCGGCCATGAAGATCGTGGCCTCGAACAAGAAGGCCTACTTCAACTACGAGATCATCGAGAGCCTGGAGGCGGGCATCGCCCTTCTCGGGAGCGAAGTCAAGTCCATCCGTGAAGGCCGGGTCAGCCTCAAGGACAGCTACGCCGAGATCAAGAACGGCGAGGTCTTTCTTCTCCACATGAACATCAGTCCATACGAGCAAGCCAACATCTTCAACCACGAACCGCTGCGGGATAAGAAGCTCCTCCTCCACCGCCAGGAGATCAAGCGGCTCATCGGGAAGATCCGGGAAAAGGGCTACACCCTTATCCCCACCAAGGTGATTCTCAACGAGAAGGGAAAGGTCAAAGTCGAGGTCTCCCTGGCCAAAGGGAAAAGGACGTACGAGAAGAAGCGGGCCATCAAAGAGAGGGAACTGGAGCGCGAGGTCCGGTCCGAGCTCAAGAAGCGGCTGCGATAGAAAAGGGTTTGGCCGGGCGTACCGAGCTGTAATTAGTTGAGATCAAAAGAGTTAGTCTCGCTGGCGCTCAGAGGAGAGCCGACCCCGCGGACAGCCGCGGGCCCGCTGGCCGTGCACTATTGCGCTCAAGTCGCGGGGAGGTCCATCCAGGAGTATACGAGCAACCCGGTCGTCCTCGCCGGCTCTGTCATCCGGTATTGGGAGAGGTTTCGGCCCGATGCGGTCTGGCTTTCGGCCGATACCTGGGTCAGCGCCCAGGCGATGGGAGCAAAAGTCGGCTCGCCCGGTGAAAACCAGCCCTGGAGCGGGTTGGGACCTCCCCTCGTCAAGACGGCCCGGGAAATCGACCGGATCCCCAAGCCAGACCCTTCCGCACAAGGCAGGTATCCTTTGATGCTCGAGGCGCTCCGCCTCCTTCTTGAAGCTCTGGGCGACGAGGTCTTTGTGGTCGCCTGCTTCGACCAATATCCGTTCTCTCTGGCCTCCCAGCTCCTCGGCATCAATGAGACCATGCTGAAGCTACTCGACGACCGGCCCCTGGTCGAGGCGCTCATGGAGAGATGCCTGGAATACGGGCTGGCTTATGGCCGGGCGCTGGGAGAGGCGGGCGCTCATCTGCTCAGCGGCGGTGATTCGCCGGCCGGTCTTGTCGGTCCGCTGTCCTACCGGGAGATTGCCCTGCCTTATGAAAAGCGTCTGATTGCGCGGCTTAAAGAAGCTACGGGAAAGCCGGTCTCGCTTCATATCTGCGGTGACTCGACGGCCATCCTCGAAGACATGGCCGGTTCGGGCGCCGACGTCCTTGAGGTCGACCACAAGGTGGACGTCGCCCTCGCCTGCCGGGTCGTCGGCCCTGAGATCGCCCTATGGGGGAACCTCGACCCGGTCGGAAAACTCGCTCGGGGCAGCCCGGCCCAGGTCGGGGAGGAAGCTCGCCGGGTTCTGGAGGCCGTGCGGAAGGCCGGGCATCTCCGTTTCGTCCTCAGCTCCGGCTGCACCCTGGCGCTTGAAACCCCGGCCCCCAACCTGGAGGCGCTGCTCCGCGCCCCCGCACAGCTCCCTTGACAGGGATTCGCAGGCGGTGATACTTACTTCACCGAATCCAAAGACCTTTCACGACTTTTTGAAGGAGCCTCTGCGATGCTGTTAAAAACTTTTGTCCTATTCAGCCGGGTGGCACTTTTTTCCTGGGGAGGGGGACCGGCTTCGCTGGCCCTGATGCAGCGGGAGACAACCGCCGCCGGCTGGATCAACTCAGCCGAATTCGCCGACGCCGTGGCGGCGGGAAATGCCCTCCCGGGACCGATCGCCCCCCAGGTCTCGGCCTTTGTCGGCTATAAGCTGGATGGTGTCCCAGGGGCTATTGCCGCCGTCGCCGGCACCGTGCTTCCGACCACACTCCTGATGCTCCTGATGGTTGTCTATTTCTTCGGCGTCAAGGACAGCCCGGCAGTCAAGGCCATGCTCCAGGCCGTGCGGCCGGTCGTGGTCGGTCTCCTTCTCTGGACTGCGTATGACATGGCCTACAGCGTTTTTTCGGCTAAAAAACTCGGGTGGAGCGCCGCCGTCCTCGGCGGCTGGGACAAGGTGCTCATCGTCATCGCCGCCTTTGCCGTGCTCACCCTGACCAGGATCAATCCAGCCTTGGTCATCCTCGGCTCGGCCGCCTTCGGCTTCTTTGTCTACCGCTGAGCGGGAGCATTTAAAAAGATTTGACTGCCCTGGACATCCCGTTTTATCATCCCTGTCAGAGGATGAAGGGAGAAAACGACACGAGCGATCATCCGCAAGGGGTGCCAAAAAGGAACCCTCCATCTATTTAAAGGAGGATAGCATGTCCAAGCACATCATCGAGGTTGAAGCCGGCACTGTCGAAGAAGCCCGAACTATGATCAAATCGCAGATACCAGAAGGTCTTTATTGGCTTTCCGAAGCAGTAATTTCGGATGGAGAGCCGAAAACGGCAAGCGCTGTTGCGGATACAATAGAAGCTGCCTTCGCCAAGACGCAAAGCGAACTTCCTACCGAAGCAACCGTCATAGAAAAAAAGATTGTGACTCAGCCTGGACACAGAGTTATCAGAGTCGAAGCCTTTGAAGAGCCAAGTGCGAGAGCACAGGTTCAGACCAAGATTGGAGATACTGAAATCGTCCGTAGCCTGAAACTGATAGCCCCAGGCAGAAAAGGCTTTTTGGGCGTCGGAAAAACGGCCCATCAATTCGAAGCCGAGGTATTTCAACAAGCTGAAACGGCCATAACCTACAGACAAAAGGCCAAGGTCTCTGCCGAGATAGGAACAGGGAAGAAGACTGTTGCTATTGTGACGAGAGATTTTCTGCTGGCAAAAAAGGATGAAATCCTGGCCGCCGGTGAAAACGCTCGAATCTTCGGGATGGGAAGAGCGAGTGCATTCTCTCCGTTAGAGTTTTATGATGTGATAAGAAACCTTGTAAACAGCAACTTTTCCCAAGCGCAGGTACAAAAGGCGCTCCAGCATCCCAATGGTTTGACACGCAGGTTGGCGCAAGAGTTCCTTGCTGAGGTTAAGAGGTGGTGCTGATATCCGACCGGATATTGCATTAGCATCTTCATATGCGGAGGGTTCTATGAAACGCAACAAAATGATTGGTTTGATCTCAGGGCTCATCGTTGTTCTCGGTTTTTTGCCGTCGGCAATTTTTGCGCAGGATACCCAGCCGCAGCTGAGTCTCATCGGCGATTTCCTGGTCGACACCTCCCGGGTCGCCGAATTTGAGGCTGGGCTCAAGGATCTCCTGGCCCACCTGGAAAAGCATGGCTTCCCCTTTAGCCTCGGTACTTCCAACACGGACGACGGCCACTATTACATGGTCTATTCCTTGAAAAGCTACGCCGACGTCGATTCCTGGCATAAAGCATGGTCGCAGCTGGGACAAAAGATAGGTCCGGAAAATCTGCGGGCGCTGGACAGCCGCATCCTCGCCGCCGTGATCGATCGGGTCTATCAATTCTGGTATTACCGTCGCGATATCTCGTTCCTTCCGGAAAAGGAGCGGTTGAAGCCGGAAGAGATCGGCTATTACACGTGGGATTTTGTCTGGCTCATCCCGGGGAAGGAGGAGGAATTCGAAGCCGCCAATAAGGAATGGATCGCCTTGAGCGCGGCCAAGAAAGCGCGGGATCCCTTCTTGACCTGCGTGGGAGACCTGGGCACCCAAATGCCGGTCTATCTCTGGATCGAGTACGGCAAGAGCGCAGCCGATTATGCCGTCACCGAAGAGAAGTTCTGGAAATCGATGGGGGAGGAGGGCGCCGCGCTCTCCAAAAAGACCCGTGCCCTGATCAAAAGGATGGATTCAAAAACCGGGCAATACCGGCCCGACCTATCCTATGCGCCTAAAACCAAGTGACTATTTTCGGAGGCCACATTGACATTGATTTTCCGCCGGTATAGCTTTTCCAAACGGCCGATCTGAGTTTTTATGGGAAGGAGAAACACATGAAAAAGAATCGTAGGTCAGCGCGTTTGAGCATGCTCTTAATTCTCGCAGCGGCCGGACTAGGCGGTGCCCTCGCCATTCAAGCCATGTCTTTTAAATCCGCGGCCGATCCGGCGGATTTTTTTGGGCCCGGCTTGGCCGCTAAGGATCCTGCTATCTGCAGAGTTTTTCGTTTGGAGCCCTCAAAATAGAATCGGCCTTCACAAAAGAGCTCTCTCTATGAAGTGCGACTTGTCCGATTGGCCGATGCCAAGGTCAGCGGTTACGGAGATAATCCGTTCAGCGGCATAATCTTGGAGATTGAAAATTACGCGCCCGATTTCAGTCTGATTATTGAGACGCCTTCGGTCAAGATAAGCACAACGGATGGAAAACAGCAGACTCCATTGTTTGTGTTTCTTGTTGAGATTCTCAAAGGGAATGTCGGTCTTGTTGCCAGAGAAACCAAATTGCTCAAGGAAGAAATATCTATTGGCGATGCCAGTTATAAGACCTTTGGGCCGACGAATCAGATGGCTGTCAAGATGGACGAGGAAGGGAGGGCCAATTATGTCTTCAGGGAAAAGTCCATTATACAGCTGGGGTTCATCTTTGCCGAAGACAGAAAAAACATCAACGGCCTCGATTTCTTCGGTAAGCCCATCGATCTCAGCCAGACCGACTAGTTTCTGACCGAGCAACGAGAAGGTATTTCCAGCCGGCCGGACCTCAGCGGTTAAGAACGTAAAGAGAGATATTCAGGACCGTCGCAAAGCTGACCCATAGGATATAGGGGACGAGCAGATAAGCCGCCGCTCTGGATATTTTGGAGAAGAGCCAAATCGAGGCCGCAATCATCGCCCCTAAAAGAACGATAAGGACCGCGGCGCCCAAGATCATGTGCGCCCCGAAGAAAACGATCGACCAAAGTGTGTTTAGTACAAGCTGACCGGCGAAGACGGCCAGGGCTTCCCTGACATCCTTCCTCCTTGCGCCTTTTTCATAGACGAGATAAGCCGCTAGTCCCATCAAGGCGTAAAGGATGATCCAGACCGGGGCAAAGATCCAGCCCGGCGGATTGAACGGCGGCTTGGCCAGTCCCGCATACCACCCGGGGACTGACTGCGCCGTAAAAATGGATCCGATGCCGCCCGCGAGCTCGCATACCAAAACAAAGATTAGGATCCTCAGAGCCTTTTTCATGTGATCCTCCTTAGTGCGCCATTCTATAGAGGGCGGATGGGCTCGCAGATATCGATGATGAACTTTCCCTGGGGATGGTCCTTGGGGTCGTTAAGGTAGACTTCGTAGCACATCCGGTCGTCCGGCTGGCAGCCGCTCTCGGGGAGCCAATCGCGCATCAGGGCGTTCCAAGCCTCCCCGAACTCCGAGGGGGCGATCTCGAACCGCGTTACGGCAAACAGGCCGCCCCCGATTTTCATCCGGCCGATCTCGCCTTCGGCCGCCGTCTCCGGGGGGACGGTGATGCAGGCGCCGGAACGCAGTTTGTCCGTCTCGGTGATATCGGGGTTGTCGTGGTAGACGGCTAGGGCTTTCGTCTCCGGGAAGCGGAGAAATCCGCGCGGCCCCTCAGGAATCATTCCCCGCCGATCTGCAGAAGCCGGATCCGGAAGGTCGGGGTGGTTCTCGCCCGGCTCAGGTCGAGGTCGTCGGCGACCATTTCGATCCCGTTGAGCATCTCGTCCGCCGTCCCGGCGATGGTCAATCCCTTGACCGGGAAGGCGATCTTGCCTTCCTCGACCCAGAACCCGGACGCGCCGCCGCTGAAGTTGCCGTTGACCGGGTTGATGCCGTAGCCGGTCACCTCTTTGACTAGGAGTCCTATCTTTGTTGCCTTGATGATGTCATCGAGCTTGGCTTGACCGGCGGCCATGTAGAACTGGTGGGGACCGATCCCTGGGAGGCTGGTAAAACCGCCCCGCGAGGCGTTTCCTGTGCTCCGGACTCCGGCCCGCTTGGCCACGATCGTGTTATACATGAAGCTCTTAAGTACGCCTTTCTCGACGATGAGCCTCTTTTGGGTTGAAACCCCCTCGCCGTCGAAGGGCTCGCTGGCAACGCCTTTCTCCAGCGTCCCGTCGTCTATTAAAGTGACGAGCTCCGAACCGATCTTCTGACCGAGCCGGTTTCCGAGGAAGCTCGCGCCCTGCAGGACCCGCTCTCCGTTGATGGCTCCCAAGATCCCTCCCAGAAGCGCATAGCCCACGTCTGTGTGGAAGATGACGGAGGCCTTCTGCGTTTTGACCAGCTTTGGATCCAGCATCTCGTAGGCATCCCGCGCCGCCTTGGCCGCCACTTCCTCGGCCGGCTTGAGGTCCTTGAAATGTCGCGCGCCGCAGAACTCGCCGCCCGAAGATTTCTGCTCGCCCTTCTCCGCCACCACAGAAACACCCAGGGAGCAGGCCGAAGACCGGTAGCTCTTGGCCAGGCCGTTGGAGTTGGCGATGACGACCTCGCCCTCGGCCTCTCCGTATCTTGCCCCGTCGCTCTTGGTGATCCTCGAGTCCTTCATGGCCAGCTGTTCAATCTTCTTGGCCAGCTCGATCTTCTGCTCCATCGGTATTTGGGCGATTTGGGGATCATAAAGACCCCCGATTTCAGTCATCCCCTTATCGTCTGGGAGCACATTGTTCGAGTCGGGTGTGGTGATTTTGGCAAACTCGATGGCCCGGCTGATGGCATCCTCGAGCGCCCGTTCACCGAGGTCATTGGAGCTCGAAAAGGCCATCTTGCCCTTGAGGAAAACCCGGATCCCGGCGCCATAGCTGGCCGCTTCCTCCACGGTCTCGACTTCGCCCTTGCGAACCTCAAGGCTGAGAGTCCGGCCGTTTTCAATATAGACCTCGGCCGCGTCGGCCCCTTTTTTCAGGCACTCCTTGACCAACTGTTCGGCTAATCCCTTGTAGTCCATCGTTTTCTCCATCATTCGCCCTTATCTCGCCCGCGACCCGCCGACATTGATGCCCCGAATGCGGACCGTGGGCTGTCCCGCCGCGACTTCGGCCGCCTGGCCCTTGCCGCAGATCCCGGGACCGAAGTCCAGGTCGTCTCCCACGGCGTCGATCCCCTGGATGACATCAAGGCAGCTGCCGATGAGGGTGGCGCCCTTGACCGGCGTCGTCTTCCTGCCGTTCTCGATGAGGTAGACTTCCCGGCAGGTGAAGTTGAATACACCCGTCGTCGGGTTGACGCTCCCTCCGCTTAGGCTCTGGACATAAATACCGCTCTTGGTCGAGGCCAGGATATCGGCCGGCTTGTCCTTGCCGCGGTCGATAAAGGTGTTGGTCATGCGGACGATCGGAATGTTGCGGAAGCTCTCCCGGCGGCCGTTTCCGGTGCGCTCCATTTTGAGCTGCTTGGCCGAGAGGATGTCGGTCATGAACTTGACGAGGACCCCGTCCTGGATCAGGACGCTGCGCTTCATCTGGGTCCCTTCGTCGTCATAGTTGGTCGTGCCGCGGAAGCAGGGGAGGGTGCCGTCATCCACCATGGTGAACTTGTCGCTGGCGACCTTCTTCCCGAGTTTGCCGACGAAGACTCCAGTTTCCCGGGCGATGTTGTCTCCTTCGAGCGGATGGCCGACGGCCTCGTGGACGAGGACGCCGCCCCAGCCGTTCTGCATGACCACGTCCATCTTCCCGGCCGGGGCATCTTTGGCCTCGAGCATGACGATGGATTCCCGGGCGCAGGTCCGGGCCGCGTCCTCGGGCTTGAGCTCGTCGAACATCTCGATCCCGGAGTGCCGGCTCAGCCGCTCGCGTCCCATGTGGGAGGTGTTGTCACCGACGCCGAGCGTCTGGACGATGAAGAAGAGGAGCGGCAGCTCGTCGCTCAGGTAGAGGCCCTCGCTGTTGGCGATGACGCGGCTGCGGACCTCGTCGTAATAGTCGAT
>Ga0299912_10005330_pt1 | contig 10564 bp, 10 predicted proteins | sample RVTome_2_FD_207667 | JGI IMG/M metagenome (GOLD analysis project Ga0299912, IMG submission 207667) | Soil microbial communities from uranium-contaminated site in the Upper Colorado River Basin, Wyoming, United States - RVT95D214 (version 2) ... | reverse complement strand
CTCTCCTGTCCTGGATAAACTCTCTTAAAAAACCTTGGGTGAATTGAACCTCAATCCCTGGCTCAAAGGTTTGATTCTTAAAGGTGGGGATGGCAATGGAATTCAGACCAGGCGGAACATGCGTCTCTTTCCCAACCATCTGGTATCCGCAGCCTGAAAGAAGCATCATGGACAGGATTAACAGTACCTTAACGCAATTTCGGAATGCGGAGTGCGGATTGCGGAATCTTCTTACAATTAGATTAGCTGGCTGCTGAAAAAATCCCCTTGGGCTCCGGGATGTCATTCCTGCCCCGTTCTTCAACGGGATAAACTCCAGCAGGCCTGCCCCGCACTTGATGCGGGGAATCCAGTCCTTCGAAGGCTTTCTGGACTCCCGCTTTCGCGGGAGTGACATTGAAATGGCAGCTTTTTGCAACTTGTTAGTGATTGATGATTGCGAATCTAAATTTCGCATTCCACATTCCACATTTGTTCCCCTGTCAACATACAATATTGACCAGTTTTTTCGGCACGAGGATCACCCGTTTGATCTCCTTGCCTTCGACCAGTTTCCGAATTCTCTCACTCTTTAATGCCCAGGTCTTTACTTCTTCTTCTCCATACGAGACAGGAATAGTCATCCGGTCCCTCAATTTTCCATTCACCTGAATGACAATCAATACTTCATCCTCCAAAACGGCCTCCGGGTCGTAATCAGGCCATCGGGTTTTGATGATCGATTCGCGATTCCCCAACGCTTCCCAGAGCTCTTCTGCAAAGTGAGGCACAAAGGGCGAGAGCAAAACGACCACCGTCTCAACCGCCTCGCGCAATACCCTTCTGGAAATATCATCGGCGTTGTCTTTGACCTCCGAAACGTAGATCTCATTCACCAATTCCATGACGGCGCTGATCGCGGTGTTGAAATGGAATCGTTCAATGTCTTCCGTGACCCTTTTGATCGTTTTGTGGGTCTTCTGTCGTAGAGATTTTTGACCTCCCTCAAGGAGGGTTCCGAAAGGAAGTGGTTTTACATTTTGAAGATGACGATGCTGCTCATAAAAGAGTCTCCAGACCCGATTGAGGAAACGGGCAGACCCGTCCACTCCCTGGTCGCTCCAATCCAGATCCTTCTCGGGCGGAGAAGCGAAGAGGCAAAACATCCTGGCTGTGTCCGCACCGTATTTTTCAATCAAGTATTCAGGGTCTACCACGTTCTTCTTGGATTTCGACATCTTCTCGAGCCTTCCGATAGAGATGAGGCCGCCGCACTTTCGGCAATGAATCGTCTCTCCCTGCCCCTCCACCTCATCAGGGAAGAGATAACCATCCTTAGGGCACTCGTACACTTCTTTACAAACCATCCCCTGAGTCAAAAGGTTTGTGAACGGCTCATCGACGCTTACCCATCCCATCTCTTTTAAAACACGGGTGAAAAATCGGGAATAGAGAAGGTGCAGGATCGCATGCTCGATCCCTCCGATGTATTGATCCACAGGCATCCAGTAATCCACCCGCTTCTTGTCTAACGGGCCCTTATCATAGTCCGGGCATGCAAACCGATCGAAATACCAGGAGGACTCGACGAAGGTATCCATCGTGTCTGTCTCCCTTCGGCCTGGTCCACCACATTGAGGGCACTGGGTTTCCACAAACTCTTTTAACCCAGAAAGAGGCGACTTTCCCATCCCGGTGATCTCCACATTGGAAGGAAGGACGATAGGAAGGTCTTTTTCGGGGACGGGGACGGTTCCACATCGGCCGCAGTAAATGATGGGGATGGGCGCTCCCCAATAACGCTGCCTCGAAATGCCCCAATCCCTTAATCGATAACTGATTCTGCTTCCACCGAGTCCCTTCTCATCGAGATATTGAGCGATTTTCTCTCTTGCTTTAACGCTATCCATTCCGTTAAATTGACCGGAGTTGACCAGAAAGCCTTCTCCTTCATAAGCCTCCGTCATTGTGTTAGCATCCAGAACTCGATCCTCTGGTTGGACGACCACAATCAAAGGGAGTCTGAATTTCTTCGCAAATTCAAAGTCTCTCTGGTCGTGGGTGGGCACAGCCATCACCGCTCCCGTTCCATACTCCATCAAAACAAAATTGGCAACGAAAATGGGCATCCTGGCCTGAGTCATCGGATTCAGACAATAACCTCCGGTGATAACACCCTCCTTTTCTGTCGTTTCAGAGGTCCTCTTTATCTTGTCCTGCCGTTTCATCCGTTCGACGAATTCTTGCACAGGCTGCTCCTGGGAGGTCCCTTTGGAGAGGCTCAGGGCAAGGGGGTGCTCGGGCGCCAAACTCATGAATGTGGCACCAAATACTGTATCCTGTCGGGTGGTGAAGACTTTAATGACCTCTTTCGAATGCTCCAAAGGAAAATGAATTTCTGCGCCGATGGACTTTCCAATCCAGTTGCGTTGCATGGTGAGAACCCGTTCAGGCCATCCAGGAAGTTTGTCGCACCATTCGAGAAGTTCTTCTACGTATGCCGTGATTTTAAAGAACCATTGATCCAGCTCTTTCTGTGTGACGCCTGGATCATCGGCATGGCCTCGCCAGCACGTCCCGTCGCTCATCACCTGTTCATTCGCCAAAACGGTGTTGCAGATCTCACACCAGTTAACAAAGGACCTCTTTTTATAGGCCAATCCTCTCTTATACATCCTCAAGAAGAAGAGCTGCTCCCATTTGTAATACGAGACGTCGCAGGTAGCGAACTCCCGATCCCAATCATAACTGAAGCCCATCTGCTTCAGCTGACTCCTCATGGTATCAATATTCTCGTAAGTCCATTTGGCAGGATGAACGCCACGCTCCAAGGCAGCGTTTTCCGCAGGCATGCCAAAGGCATCCCAGCCCATGGGGTGCAGGACATTAAAGCCTCTCATCTTCTTATAGCGGGCTGCAACATCCCCGATGGAGTAATTCCGCACGTGGCCCATGTGGATTTTGCCCGACGGATAGGGGAACATCTCAAGAAGATAATATTTCTCTTTTTTTCGATCCTCCGCCACTTTAAAGAGATTTTGACTTTCCCAGATCTTCTGCCACTTCTTTTCAATCTCTCCGTGGTGATAACGCTGATTCATGCCATTCCCCGATTTATAGTCCAGAGTTCGGAGTTCTTAGTTCGGAGTAAATTCTTCATTCTTAATTCTCAATTCTTCACTATAATTTCCTATTTTTTACTCCCGACTCCGAACTCATTACTCCGAACTGATTTTCATCCACGCATCATCCTTCGGATTCTCAGTCTCAAGGCATTGAGCCGGATGAACCCTTCCGCATCTTTCTGATTATAAACGGTATCCTTCTCAAAGGTAGCGAAGGCTCCATGGTAGAGGGATTTTTCCGACTTCCGGCCGATCACGATACAGTTCCCTTTGTAGAGCTTTAGGCGAACGGTTCCGGTCACATCCCTCTGTGTCTCATCGATCGCTTTCTTCAAAATCTCCATCTCCGGTGAAAACCAGTATCCATAATAGATCAATTCCGATATCTTGGGGATCAGGCTATCCCGAAAATGCATGACCTCTCTGTCCATGGTCATTGATTCAATGGCTCGATGGGCGATGTGAAGGATCGTTCCCCCCGGAGTCTCATAGACTCCTCTTGATTTCATCCCAACGTAACGATTCTCCACCATATCGACCCGGCCGATTCCATTTCGACCTCCCAGCTCATTCAATTGGGACAACAGGGCTGCGGGAGAAAGATTCTTTCCGTCAATTCGTTTTGGGACTCCATCCTCAAAGTCGATTTCAACCACCGTGGGGTGGTCTGGCGCCTTTTCTGGAGAGACGGAGAGAACAAACATATTCTTTGGCGGCTCAGCCCAGGGATCTTCAAGAATTCCTCCTTCGAAACTGATATGCAGAAGATTTCGGTCCGAAGAATAAGGCTTCTCTTTTGTCACAGGAATGGGGATTCCGTTCTCCCGAGCATAGGCGATCAAATCCTCCCTCGACTTGAATTGCCATTCCCTCCAAGGAGAGATCACCCGAATGTGAGGACTAAGCGCATAGTAGGTCAATTCAAATCGGACCTGATCGTTCCCCTTCCCTGTGGCCCCATGAGCCACGGCATCTGCCCCCTCTAATTGGGCTATCTCTACCTGCCTCTTGGCGATTAAGGGCCGAGCGATGGAAGTGCCGAGGAGATAAGATCCCTCATAGATGGCATTGGCTTTTATTGCTGTCAATACATAATCCTGAACGAACTCTTCCCTGAGGTCCTCAATGTAGACCTTACTGGCACCCGTGGCTCTGGCCTTTTCTTCCAGATGATCCAATTCTTCGGCCTGGCCGATATCTGCAGTAAAAGCGATCACCTCGCACCCAAATTCATTTTTCAACCATTTCAAAATGATAGAGGTGTCCAAGCCTCCGGAATAAGCCAGGACTACCTTCTTCACTCCACCTTTCATGAAAACCCCCTTCGTCAATTTCGGATTTCGGAATCAAGATTTCGGAATTTAAATTCCGCAATCAGCAATCCGCATTCCGCAATTAAGATATTCCCCCAAAGACTTCCTCTAAGGCCTTAACGACTCGGTCGACTTCTTCCTTGGTGACAATCAGCGGAGGAAGGAACCTGAGCACATTCCCCATGGTGCAGTTGATGAGAATCTTTTTCCTCAACATCTCCTTCACAATAGAACTTCCATCTATTTTCAATTCCATGCCGAGGATCAAACCTCTTCCCCGAACCTCTTCAACGAAAGGAAATTTTCCCCTGATCTCCTCGAGCTGAGAGAGGAAGTAGTCTCCCATCTTTTGACAATTCTCCAACATCCCTTCGTCCAAAAGGGCTGTCAAGGCGGCTACACCGGCTGCCGTGGCCAAAGGATTTCCTCCAAAGGTGGAGGCATGATCACCCGGTTTGAAGCTGTCCGCAATCCCCTTTTTGATTAACAGAGCTCCGATGGGAACCCCACCTGCCAATGATTTCGCAAGAGTGAGGATATCCGGTTCAACCCCGTCATGCTCGTAAGCAAAAAGTTCCCCCGTCCGGCCCATCCCTACCTGGACTTCGTCAAAGATGAGGAGGAGCCCACTCTCATCACAGATCTCCCGGAGGGCTTTAAGATAGCCCTCTGATGGGCAATTCACTCCCCCTTCTCCCTGGATGGGTTCCAACATAACAGCACAGGTTTTGGAATTGATGCCCTTCTTCACTGCCCCGATATCGTTAAACGGGACATATTTGAATCCAGGCATCAGAGGTTCATACCCTTTGTGGAACTTCTCTTGACCCGTTGCGGTCAGGGTAGCCAGAGTCCTGCCATGGAAGGATCGCTCCATGGTGATGATTTCATATCGATCCTTTCCCATATTCTCCTTTGCATATTTCCGAGCTAATTTGAACGCTCCCTCGTTGGCCTCAGCCCCGCTATTGCAGAAAAAGACTTTATCAGCGAAGGAGTGCTTACAAAGAAGAGAAGCGAGCTGGATTTGTGGTTCGATATAATAGAAGTTTGAAACATGGATCAATTTCTCTGCTTGATTTTGAATGGCTTTAACGACTTTTGGATGGCAATGCCCTAAATTGCACACCGCCAGGCCTGAAACAAAATCAAGGTATTCCTCCCCTTCCATATCCCAAACCCGAGTCCCCTTCCCTCTGACCAAAAGAACAGGGTAACGGGCATAGGTATTGGCCACATATTGCTCTGACAATGCCATTAGAGTTATTGAGTCCATTAAGCCTCTCCCGATGTTGTGTTTGGAATATTGGAATGTTGGAATATTGGAGTAATGAATCTGTAACTCATCTCAAAGTTTCAACCCATTTTTTCATTATTCCAGTATTCCATTCTTCCACTATTCCATTTCTTTGTAGATCTGCGTCCCAATCCCTACATCAGTAAAAATCTCCAACAGGATCGCATGCTCCACCCTTCCATCAATGATATGAGTTTTGGCCACCCCTTCTTCTAAGGCATTGAGGCAGCAATTTACCTTTGGAATCATCCCGGACGAGATGACTTTTCGGGTGATCAATCGCTTTGCTCGTCTATCATCGAGCGTGGCCATCAACCGATGTCTCTCATCCATCACTCCCTCTACGTCGGTAAGTAAGATCAATTTCTCCGCTTTCAGTGCAGAGGCTATCTTTCCAGCCACCAGATCAGCATTGATATTATAGGTCTCCCCTTCGTCCCCAACACCCACCGGTGCAATGACCGGAATGAAATTCTCCTTCTTCAAGGCCTCGATCACCCCCGGGTTGATGGCCTTTACTTCCCCTACCATTCCGATGTCAATGATTTCGGGCATTTCATCCTTACCGCGACGCTTCGTTAATTTCAACTTCATGGCGGTGATGAGACGGCCATCCTTTCCGCTCAATCCGACAGCTTTCCCTCCCTGTTGGTTGATCAACGCAACAATCTCTTTATTTACCTTCCCGACGAGGACCATTTCTACGATATCCATCGTCTCTTCATCCGTCACCCTCATCCCCTCTACGAAATAAGATTTCTTCCCTACCTTGGTCAACATCTCACCGATCTGAGGCCCCCCACCGTGGACGACAACAGGGTTCAGGCCGATATATTTCAAAAGAACGACATCGAGAGCGAAGCTCCGCTTCATCCTCTCTTCTTCCATCGTGCTCCCACCATACTTGATCACAATGGTCTTGTCATAGAATCGTCGAATATACGGTAGGACTTCCACCAGGACCTTGGCCTTGTCAATGGGATTTTCCATAACGATGATCCCTCGCGTTAGTTCGGAAACCTCTTTCTTCGTGTTCGTGTCCGTTATCCGTGCCCGGACACGTGACACGCGACACGGTCACGAATTACAGGATATACCGGCTCAAATCTTCATCCTCTACAAAATCTTTTAGCTTTTCCCGGACATATTGAGCATTGATCACCATGCTTTTCCCAGACATCTCAGGGGCATCAAACGAAATCTCATCCAGTAATTTTTCCATCATGGTATAAAGCCGCCTGGCTCCGATGTTCTCTGTCCTCTCATTAATGAGAGCCGCCATTTCGGCAATCTCTGCAATCCCATCCTCCGTAAAATGCACCTCGACCGACTCTGTTTCCAACAAGGCGGTGTACTGTTTGATCAGGGCGTTTTCTGGTTCGGTGAGGATTCGCACGAGGTCTGCCTTACCTAAAGAATCCAATTCAACCCGGATCGGAAACCGCCCCTGAAGCTCAGGAATGAGATCCGAGGGTTTGGAGACATGGAATGCTCCGGCAGCAATAAATAAAACATGATCTGTCTTGACCATCCCGTATTTCGTCGTCACCGTTGTCCCTTCCACAATAGGCAGGATATCCCTCTGAACGCCTTCCCGAGAAACATCCGGACCCAAGGTGGATTCCCTCCCAGCGATCTTATCAATTTCGTCAAGGAAGATAATTCCCGATTGTTCGACCCGCTCAATGGCCTGTTTGATGACGGAGTCCATATCGATCAGTTTATACGCCTCCTCCTGGGAGAGGATGGTGAGTGCTTCCGGAACCTTCACCTTTCTCTGCTTCTTCTTCTTCGGAAAGAGACTCCCAAACATATCTTTGATGTTGACATCCATCTCTTCCAGGCCAGAGGCGGAAAAGATCTCAACAATGGGAAGGTTGCGATCTACAATCTCTACCTCCACATACTTATCATTTAGCTTTCCGGCCTTCAGCAACTTCCGTAGTTTCTCACGAGTGGCTCGTTGATCTTCGCCTTCCTTCTGTGTCCCCCTCCCAGAGGAAGGGAGGAGCAAATCCATGAGCCGCTCTTCAGCTATCTCCTCTGCTCTCTGTCGGACATTTTGGGATTCCTCCGCTTTCATCATATTGACAGCCAGCTCCGTGAGATCCCTGATCATCGACTCCACATCCCTGCCTACATAACCCACTTCTGTAAATTTCGATGCCTCAATCTTCAGAAAAGGAGCCTGGGCCAATTTAGCCAACCTTCGAGCGATCTCTGTCTTACCGACCCCCGTGGGGCCAATCATAATGATGTTCTTGGGCGCAATTTCGTCCCGGAGAGGCTCCGGAACCTGTTGACGTCTCCAACGGTTTCTCAATGCAATGGCCACCGCTCTCTTCGCATCCGTCTGCCCGACGATGTATTTATCCAGTTCGGAGACGATCTCCCGGGGCGTGAAGGTCTTCATCACAATTCCTCCACGATGATTTGATCATTGGTATAAATGCAGATGGAGGCAGCGATCTTCATCGCTTCTACAGCAATGGCCTTGGCATCCAGATTTGAAAACTCAGTCAATGCCTTGGCAGCCGCATGGGCATAAGGACCGCCGCTTCCAATGGCGGTCACCCCATCGTCGGGTTCAATGACATCTCCATTTCCGGAGATGACGAGCGTGTGTTCAGAGTCAGCGACGATGAGCAAAGCCTCCAGCCTCCGGAGAATCCGATCGGTTCTCCAATCTTTGGCCAACTCCACGCCTGCCCTGAGAAGATTCCCGCTGAATTGGTCCAGTTTTTCCTCAAACTTTGCAAAAAGGGTAAAGGCATCTGCCGTGGCCCCAGCAAAACCAGCAAGGACTTTATCATGATAAATCTTTCGAACCTTCCTGGCGGTATGCTTCATGATGGTATGTTCAAGAGACACCTGACCATCCCCCGCCATCACCACCTTTCCTTTGTGCCGAACGGATAATACTGTCGTACTTCGTATCTTGTGCATCATACTCTCTCCGTGAACCATGAAAATCATCCGGTCTTTAGGCTAAGGTTACGGCTACGAAGCCCGTTTCGTACAATGAACGATGGACAATGAACAATGAACAAGAAAGAAAATACATTGTTCATCGTTTATCGTTTAACGTTCATCGTCCCTAAATGATACGGGCATCTTAACCCTTGCCGTAAGACGAAGTTCTTGTTTTCTAGACAACCCCAATTCCAGATGGTACTCATCCACCCTCTTTTCCCTTACCTTGCCGATGTTGGTTTTTGAAGCTGCGGGGATGGGCCTTATCATAGACCTCCATCAATTTCCCCATGCTGACGTGGGTATATCTCTGAGTGGTCGAGAGGCTCGAATGTCCCAACATCTCCTGAATCTCCCGGATATCAGCCCCGGCATCCAAAAGATGTGTTGCAAATGTGTGACGGAGGCTATGAGGGCTGACTTTTCGGAAAATGCCAGAATGTCTTGTATACTTCTTGATCAATCTTCCCACACTCCGTGCAGTCAATCTCCCTCCTAAGGAGTTGACAAAAATAGGGCCATCGCCTCTTACCATTCCTCGTTCTTCCAAATAGGATTTTGTTGCCTCTATTGCTTTCACCCCCACCGGAACGATGCGTTCTTTCCTTCCCTTTCCCATCACTCTCACAATGCCCAAATCCAGGTCTAATTGATTCGAATTTAATCCCACCAACTCGCTGACACGCAACCCGCTGGAATAAAGGAGCTCTAAAATGGCTCGATCCCTTAAACCCTTCTCCTTTGATCCTCCTAAAGGCTTTTCAGAAACACGATTGGGTGATTCCATCAGCCGGAAAGCCTCATCCACAGTGAGAGTGGTAGGAAGGGTCTTCTCCACCTTCGGAGTAGAAACACCCTTGGCCGGGTTAAAAGGAACCACTTGCTCTTTGACCAAGTATTTAAAAAAAGAGCGCAGCGTCGAAATCTTCCTAGCGATAGAACTCTTCTTATTTTTCCGGTGGAGGAAGCTCAAATATTTTCGAATGGCTATCCGATCCGCTTTTTCTATTGCTGCCTCTCCCGCAGGACTCACGTGCACTCCCGAACTCTTCAAAAAATCCTCAAAACCTTTTAAATCCCTTTGATAACATCGACAGGTATGGGGTGACGCATTCTTCTCCACAGACAGATACTGTATAAATTGATAAATCAACCCCCGCTTATCAACAGATCGAGAGGCCATTGATCCCCCTATTTGTCATCTCTTCAAACATGATGTAAGTTATGAAAATATTATCAAAATTTAATTTTATAACATAATTCTCAAATTTATCAATATTTTTCTCATTGACATTCTTTAAGCTTTCCGTATAGACTAAAAATATTAGTATCCATTTTAAGAAAAGGAGGTGATAAAAATGGCAGAACCAAGAGTTGCGAGGGTGACTGAAATTATTGCAGGTTCTTCAAAGGGTTTTGAGGATGCCATCAAGGTCGGCTTCGCAAGAGCGACAAAGACCTTAAGGGGTATCACCGGAATGCGTGTTGCCGAGATGCGGGTGGCAGTAGAAAATTCTAAGATTATAGAATACAGGGTTAGGTTGGAAATCATTTTCGTCCTTGAAACCTAATGACTTATCTATCTGACATTTACCCCCGCCCTCGGTCAGGACGGGGGCCGGCAGGCAAGCGTAGGCGGGACTAAAAATTAAAGGCCCTATCTCCAAAGCTGAGGTAGGGCCTCTCTATTTTCAGATTCCCTTTTCTCATTCAACGGCGATAAAAGCCCGTAGAATTCAAGGCTTAAGCTCTCTCCTTGATTACTTTCAGTAACTCCTCCCTGCTTGCGATTGCGGTTCCGACCTTTCCAACGACAATCCCCGCCGCATAGTTCGCTAAACTCGCCGCATCTTTAACACTCACGCGAGGCCCCGTTC
>Ga0299912_10005329_pt1 | contig 10565 bp, 13 predicted proteins | sample RVTome_2_FD_207667 | JGI IMG/M metagenome (GOLD analysis project Ga0299912, IMG submission 207667) | Soil microbial communities from uranium-contaminated site in the Upper Colorado River Basin, Wyoming, United States - RVT95D214 (version 2) ... | reverse complement strand
GAGCCGCGCAATGCTGGCGACCGCGGTGTCCCGGTCCACCCGCAACGGGCCGTTGCGCAGCAGGGCGTCGACCACCCGCTCGAAGTTCTGCCGGCGGCCGAGGTGCAGGGCGGCATAGTGGTCGGCCAGTTCGGGCTCGGTCTCGGCGGCAGTGCGCAGCACCGCCATCATCGGGGCGACGCGTTCGAGGATGCCGCCGATGTCGGCGACAAAAAGCGTTAGCTGCTGGCGCTGGTCGCTGGCCTCGAGCACCGCCCGCGGGCCCGCCTGCTGCATCAGCGGCGTCTGCGGCGCGGGGCCGCGCACGGCAGCCGTAATCGCCTCCTGGAGAAGCGTCCGCTTGTTGCGGAACCCGGCATAGACGGTCTCGGGCGAGACCCCGGCCCGCTCCGCGACTGCCACGATGGTGGCCTTCTGCCAGCCATCGCGCATGAAAGTCTGCCTCGCCGCCTCGATCACCGCCGCGCGCGTATCGGCGGCCTGGGCCGAACGACGGCTCGAGCTGTAGCTGCGCCTGGGCTTGACAATCTCCGACATTAGATACAGTCTCACTGTATTGAATACATCCACACTGTAGCATCCGCGTTTCGACCGAGAAAGTCGAATCCTGGCCGACAAGGAGTCTGCGCCATGCCCACATCGCTCTCCAACCTGCTGCACGTCGCCAACATCATCGTCGTCTCCCTGATCGTCGGCTCCATGTTCGGCATCTGGCGCGGCTACGACCCTGCGCTCTATTCGCCGGCCACTTTCGTGGAAGTGCACCAGGTCGCCGTCCGCGGCCTCAACGACCTGCTCCCCGCCATGGGGTTCTCCGCAATCGCGATGGCCGGCGCCCTGGCGTTTCTGGCGCGCCGGAGACGCCCGGCGTTCTGGCTCTATCTGAGTGCGGTTGCTGCCCTGGCCGCAGCCGGCATCATCACTCGCTTTGGCAACCAGCCGATCAACGACATCGTGATGGGCTGGAGCACGACCCCGCCCGAAGGCTGGCAGGCGCTGCGCGACACGTGGTGGAACTGGCACCTTGCCCGCCTTGCCGCCGGAATTATCGGTGAGGTGCTGCTGATCAACGCAATCTTCGCCGATCGCAGCCAAAGTGCCGCCGTTCCGTCCAGCCAGCCCGCCGGGGCGGTGGGCAAGCCCGCCTAGAACCCTATTCCGCCCTCGCGGCCGGTCTGGCCGCGGTGGCGCAGGAAGTGATCGGCCAGCACCACCGCCATCATCGCCTCGCCGATGGGCACGGCGCGGATGCCGACGCAGGGATCGTGGCGGCCCTTGGTGACGATCTCGGTGTCCTCGTTCGAGGTGGTCACGGTCTGCCGCGGGGTGAGGATCGACGAGGTCGGCTTGACGGCGAAGCGCACCACGACCGGGTCGCCGTTGGAGATGCCGCCCAGGATGCCGCCGGCCTTGTTGGAGGTGAAATAGGGCCCGCTATTGCCGGCCCGCATCTCGTCGGCGTTCTCAACGCCGGTCAGGCTCGCCGCCTCGAGGCCGGCCCCGATTTCGACGGCCTTGACCGCGTTGATCGACATCATCGCCGAGGCGAGGTCGGCCGAGAGCTTGCCGTAGATCGGGGCGCCCCAGCCGGGCGGCACGCCCTCGGCAACGACCTCGATCACGGCGCCGACGGACGAGCCCATCTTGCGAATGCCGTCGAGATAGCCTTCCCACTTCTGTGCGGCCTTGGCGTCGGCGCAGAAGAAGGGGTTCTGGTCGACCTGGGCCCAGTCGAAATTGGCGTAGTCGATCTTGTGCGGCCCCATCTGCACCAGCGAGGCGCGGATGGTGACGCCCGGGATGACCAGACGCGCAACCGCGCCGGCCGCGACACGCGCGGCGGTCTCGCGCGCCGAGGCGCGGCCCGAGCCCTTGTAGTCGCGGATGCCGTATTTCTGCTGGTAGGTGAAATCGGCGTGGCCCGGCCGGTACTTGTCGCGGATCTCGGAATAGTCCTTGGAGCGCTGGTCGGTGTTCTCGATCAGCATGGAGATCGGCGTGCCGGTGGTCTTGAGCCCGCCGCTGCGCTCGTCCTCGAAGGTGCCCGAAAGGATGCGTACCTCGTCGTCCTCGCGGCGCTGCGTGGTGAAGCGCGACTGGCCCGGCTTGCGGCGGTCGAGATCGCGCTGGATCGCCTCGGCGCTGATGGCGATGCCCGGCGGGCAGCCATCGACGACGACGCCGAGCGCCGGCCCGTGGCTTTCGCCCCAGGTAGTGAAACGGAACATGTGGCCGAAGGTGTTGAATGACATACGTGGGCCTCGCCCTTCGACAGCTCAGGGTCAGGGTCTTCTAGGGGCGCAGCAGGGCGGGCGTCAATGAGGGGACGCTTCAGACATCGTCATGGATGCGATCACCGCCACAGATCATGACGACCGGGGCTGATCCTGGATGCCGTCAATCGTCCCAACTCGCCCCAGCCGGATAGACGGTGGCGCGGCCATCGGCGAAGTGGACCACCGAATCCTGAGGCGGGAACCAGTTGACAGCACTCTCGGGCGGGAAATCTTCGATCAGCCGGCGGAGGACACGCAGCACGCCGCCATGCGAGACGACGACGGCCCGGCGCTTGAGGCCGCTGCCGAAATCGGCGATGCGCAGGGCCAGATCGTCGTAGCTCTCACCGGCGGGCGGCCGGAAGTACCAGAAGGCGGCGTCGCGCTCGCCGGCGATGGCCATCGCGCCCGAGGCAAGCTCGGTGTGCAGGTGCCCCTCATGGATGCCGAAGGAAATCTCGGTCAGCCGCGGATCGACCGTGACCTCGGGCAGGGTTCCGGTGAAGCAGGAACGGATGCGGTCCATGGTTTCGCGGGCCCGGCCCAGCGGGGAGACGTACCAGTCGAACTCGTCGACACGGCGCCCATCGCGCTTGAGCAGGTCGCGCAGCAGCGCGCCGTTCTTGTCGGCCTGGCTGCGGCCGATGTCGTTGAGCGGGATGTCCTTGGACCCCTGATAGCGCCCCTCGGCGTTCCAGTCGGTCTGGCCGTGGCGGACGAAGTAGAGTTCTGGCCAGTCAAAGGTGGTCATATCGGCTCGGAGGTTTGGTCGGGACTTGATCCTCACCCTACCCTCTCCTTGCGGGGAGAGGGAACCCTGCGCGCGCCGGACTACTCGCCGGCGGCGACGTCCGAGCCGTCGTCCAGAAGCTTCATGCCGACGATGCTGTATCCGCCATCGACGAAGTGGACCTGCCCGGTGACGCCGTTGGCGAGATCGGAGAGCAGGTACAGGGCGGCGCCACCGACGTCGTCGGTGGTGACGTTGCGGCGGAGGGCCGAATTGGCCTCCTGCCAGTGCAGCATGTCGCGCAGGCCCGAGATGCCGGAGGCGGCAAGCGTCTTGATGGCGCCGGCGGAGATGGCGTTGACGCGGATGCCGTTCTTGCCCATGTCGACCGCCAGATAGCGAACCGAAGCCTCGAGCGCCGCCTTGGCGACGCCCATGACGTTATAGTTGGGAACGTACTTCTCGGAGCCATAGTAGGTCAGCGTCAGCAGCGAGGCGCCGGGCGACATCAGCGGCTCGGCACGCTTGGCGACGGCGGTGAAGGAATAGACCGAGATGTTCATCGTCAGCGCGAAGTTCCCGGCCGTGGTGTCGATGTAGCGTCCCTCGAGCTCTTCCTTGTTGGAAAAGCCGATGGCGTGGACGAGGAAATCGAGCTTGCCCCACTTTTCCTTGAGCACGCGGAAGGTCTCGTCCATGGCCGGGTCGCTGGTCACGTCGCATTCGACCAGGGTATCGACGCCGATTTCGGCGGCCAGCGGCTCGACCCGCTTCTTGAGAGCTTCGCCCTGGTAGGAGAAGGCGATCTCGGCGCCCTGCGCGGCGAGCGCCTTGGCGATGCCCCAGGCGATCGAGCGGTTGTTCGCCACGCCCATGATCAGGCCGCGCTTGCCGGCCATCAACCCTTCCGCCATCCATCTCTCCTGTCGGTCGTATTTGGCGCCGCTTGTCGCACAGGGGCGGCGGGCGGGCAAGTTAGAGCTTGCGCGCCGTCAGCCCGCGGCTATCTTCGCGCCCCATGCACCGGAAGCCGCAGACTGTAGTGGAAATGCTCGTCGAAACGATGGGCGAGCGGGCGGTCGTCAGCGAGCCGGGCCGGATGGCGAGTTATCTCGAGGAGCCGCGCAAGCGCTTCCACGTGCCGGCGCTGGCGGTGGTCATCCCCGCGTCGATCCCCGAGTTGCAGAAACTGATGGCCTGGGCCAACCAGAACCGCGTGCCGGTGATCCCGCAGAGCGGCAATACGGGCCTTGTCGGCGGCCAGGTGCCGCTGAGCGGCGACGAAGTGATCGTCTCGACCACCCGGCTCGACAAGGTGCGCAGCATCGACGCCGAGGCCGGCTACATGACTGTCGAGGCCGGGGTGATCCTGCAGGACGCGCAACGGGTGGCCGACGAGGCCGGCGCGATGTTCCCGCTCTACCTCGCCAGCCAGGGCTCGGCCCGGATCGGCGGGGTGCTGTCGTCCAATGCCGGCGGCGTGCAGGTGCTGGCCTACGGCAATGCGCGCGAACTCTGCCTCGGGGTGGAGGCGGTGCTGGCCGACGGGCGGCTGTACCAGGGGCTGGGTGCGCTGCGAAAGGACAATACCGGCTACGATCTCAAGGACCTGCTGGTCGGGGCGGAGGGGACGCTGGGGATCATCACCGCGGCGACGCTCAAGCTCTTCCCCAAGCCGGAAGAGTACGAGACGGCGCTCGTCAACGTGGGCTCCCCCGACGATGCGCTGCAGCTGTTCTATGCGCTGCGCCAGAGGGTCGGCGGGCGGCTCACCGCCTTCGAGCTGCTGCCCCGCTTCGGCATCGAGATGCAGCTGCGGCACGAGGTGCTGGAGCGCGATCCGGCGGCGAGCCACTCGCCCTGGTACTGCCTGATCGAGGTGAGCCGCATGCGCGGCGGCGCGCCGGGAGCGCTGCAGGCCGGCCTCGAGGAGGCGGTCGACGCCGGGCTGGTGCCGGACGCGGTGGTGGCGCAATCGCTGGGCGAGCGGGCGTTGATGTGGGCGGCACGCGAGCAGATGAGCGACGTTCAGAGCCGCGAGGGCGCGTCGATCAAGCACGACGTCTCGGTGCCGATCGCGCAGGTGCCGCGACTGATCGCCGAGGGCTGTGTCGCTGTCGAGCGGCTGGTGCCGGGCATCCGCCCCTGCCCCTTCGGGCACATGGGCGACGGCAACATCCACTTCAACTTCAGCCAGCCGGTGGGCGCCGACGGCAAGGCCTTCATGGCCGGCGCCGGGCCGCTCCACGATGCGATCTACGAGATCGTCGGCCGGCTGGGCGGCTCGGTCTCGGCCGAGCACGGCATCGGCCAGCTCAAGACCGAGCTGCTCAAGCGGGTCAAGGACCCGGTGGCGCTGGAGATGATGCGCGCGATCAAGCAGGCGCTCGACCCCAACGGGATCCTCAACCCCGGCAAGGTGCTGGGCTAGAAGGTGATGACGGTGTCGCCGTAGGCGGCGAGGGCGCGGTCGTGGGTAACGAGACGCAATCCCTCCTCCAAGGCCTGCGCCACCAGCAGCCGGTCGAAGGGATCGCCATGAATGGACGGGATCGATTCCACTGCGGCGCAATGCTCTGCCTTGACGTCGAGCATGACGTAGCCCGCGCTTTGCGAAAGCTCGAGCATCTTGTCAGCGGGGATCTTCGGCATGCCGCGTCGGATATCGGTCCGCTTGACGGCCACTTCGAGGAAACTGATGGCCGAGACAAAGACTTGGTTTCTGGCACTGCCGATCAGTCGCTGGATCGAGCCTGGAAGCCTGCGCGTGTCGGATAGCGCCCAGATGAGCGCATGCGTGTCCAGAAGGAGCCTCATGCAGACTTCTTGGGCTTGGTCGGCTCCACCACAGGCTCATCAGGGAATAGCGGTCCCTCGATCATCATCCGCGCAATCTTTGCGTCCGGCTCGTTGAACTCTTCCAGCGAATAGCTGCCGAACTGGCCCTCGGCGATGCCGAGCCGCTTGCTGACATCGACCACGGGGAATTCCCCGAGCGGCACGATGCGTGCCACAGGCTTGCCGTTGCGGGCGAGGATGATCTCGGACTCGGTTCCGTTTTCAATGGCCTCGACGAGCTTCGATAGCCCGGTCTTTGCCTCGTGCATGTTCACGGTCGTCATCACTGTCTCCTTAGCTAAGTCTAGCTAGGTAAGATATTCCCAGGTTCGCGGCAAGATCGGCAGAATACGTAGGCGCAGCGCTGTCAGGGTCCGTCAGAACAGGTCGAGCTGGCTGCTTCCGCCGGCAGCCTTCTTCCTGCGCAACGGCTTGGCCTCGGCCTCAAGTGCAGCGACCTCCTCGGGGCCGAGCGGCCTGATCAGGTCCGGGCCTTCGGCATTGGCGTTGCCGATGGCCTTGCCGACGGGGTGGAACTTCATAGTGCCGGGCGGCGGGGGCGCCGCCAGGAGCTGTGCCTCGGGCGCCCGCACCTCGCGGACATTGAGCCAGTTGTCCACTGCTTCCTCGCCGCGCAGCAGCGCCGGCATGCGGTCATAGACCTGCGAAACTTCCTCGTTGGGCGCGACGGTGACGATCGCGGCGGTATCGATCTCCTCGCCCTCGGGCCCCATCCAGGTGGAATAGAGCCCGGCGAAGGCCATGGTGCGGCCGTCGGCCTCGGTGATGTAGTAGGGCTGCTTCGAACCGTCCGGGCGCTTCATCCACTCGTAGTAGCCGCTGGCAGGGATGACGCAGCGCTGGTGCTTGAGCGCGTCGCGGAAGGCCGGCTTTTCGGCCATGCCCTCGGAACGGGCGTTGATCAACAACGGGAATTCGCGTGGGTCCTTGACCCAGCCGGGCACGAACCCCCAGCGCACCAGCTGAGCGGTACGCCGGCCCTGCTGCTCCCAGACGACGGGGATCGGCTGCGTCGGCGCGATGTTGTAGCGCGGCGGATACATGAGCTCGTTGAGCATCTTGAACAGCGCCAGCATGGCATCCGGCGGCAGGGTATAGGCGTAGCGCCCGCACATGGTCGGTTCCCTTGGTCTCGACCCATAGTTAGGCGCTTGCGCGAAAATCGGCAAACTGCAGAGTGGCCGGATGACCCGAACACCCAATGCCGCGAGCGTGGCGCTCTTCGCCGGGGACGAGGTGCTGCTGATCCAGCGGGCCAGGGCGCCCTTTTCGGGTCTGTGGACGCTGCCGGGCGGGCGGCTGGAGCCGGGAGAAACGGCGGCGCAGTGCGCGGCGCGCGAGATCGGCGAGGAGCTGGGGCTGCGGGTGGGCCGGTTGCGGCCGGTGATGCAGCTCCCGGTGGGCGATGCCCGCGCGTACCTGCTGCAGGTCTTTGCGACCGACACGTTCGACGGCGAGATCGCGCCGTCCGACGAGATCGCCGCCTGGCGCTGGGTGCGGCCGGACTTGGCGGCGGGCCTTGCCACGACGCCGCGGCTCCACGAGGTGCTGGCACGCGCCACGGAACTCTTCAACGGGCCCTGAGCGGATTCCGAACCGGAAAACCGTTGCCACGTTTCCTGGAAACGCTCTAGGTATCGCGCCATGCTGCTGCTCCGATCCATCCGACGAATCTTGTCCGCGACCGTGCTGGGGTTGGCGCTTGCGACCTCCCCTGCCCTGGCCATCGACCCGCCGTACCAGAAGCAGATGGAGCGGCTGGCGGAGATCCTGGGCAACCTCTACTTCCTGCAGCCGCTGTGCCAGGACAACCCGCAGGACTGGCGCTCGGAGATGGCCGAACTCATCAACCTCGACCAGCCGGACGAGGATCGCCGGCAACGGCTGGCCGGCGCCTTCAACGGCGGCTACGCCTCCTACGCGCGGCTCTACCGCATCTGCACGGTTTCCGCCGCGGCGGCGCTGACGCGGCTCCTGATGGAAGCCGAGAAGATCGCCCGCGAGATCCATTCTCGCTACGCCGAATAGGCGCGAGCGGAATATTAAGTACAAGACCTGAGACGGCGTTAACCTTCCGGTCATAAACGGTAGGCAAGGGCCGGGTCCACGTGCTACGCCCGCAGAATGAAAGTTAACAAGCCTGTGTTTGCCGATTCCGAGGCCGAAGCGCTGCTGGAATTCGACCGTGAGGAGCGCCAGCTGGCGCTCGAGTATGTTGCCGAGGCCTGGAACGCGGCCGAGGACGACGGGGTGGAAAGTGCCGCGCTGGCCCACGCTTCGCTGTTTGCGGCACTGACGACGCTGGTCCAGCTGCATGGCGAGGAAAAGGCCGCCGAATTGGTGGCTGCCCTGCCCGAACAGATTCGCAGCGGCGAATACAGCCTCAATCGCACGCTGCAGTAGAGGCCGCGCCCTGCACAGGACGCCGAAGCGCGTCCCTATTCTCGCGGCAGGGCTTCAAGGAAGCGAATGGGCTGTCCGGTTGCCGGCGTCACCAGTTCGCCCTCCCACATCACGGTCTTGCCGCGCAGGATGGTGCCGACCGGCCAGCCGGTAGCGGAGACCCCGTCATAGGGGGTCCAGCCCGCCTTCGAAGCGGTCGAGGAATTGGTGATGGTTTCGCTGCGCTTCAGATCGACGATGGTGAAGTCGGCGTCGTAGCCGGCGGCGATGCGCCCCTTGCCGGCGATGCCGAACAGCCGGTTGGGGCCATGGCTGGTCATGTCGACGAAGCGCTCAAGGCTCATCCGGCCGGCGTTGACGTGATCGAGCATGATCGGCACCAGCGTCTGCACCCCGGTCATGCCCGAATGGCTCTTGGGATAGGGGTGGTCCTTTTCCTCGCGGGTGTGCGGGGCGTGGTCGGAACCGAGGATATCGGCTACTCCATTGCGGACCCCTGCCCAAATGGCAGCCCGATGCGCAGCATCGCGGATCGGCGGGTTCATCTGCACATAGGTGCCGAGGCGCTGGTAGGCGGTCTCGTCGAGCGTCAGGTGGTGCGGGGTGACCTCGACGCTGGCGACATCCTTGTGAGCGGCGAGGAACTCGATCTCCTCGGCGGTGGAGACATGCAGGATGTGGATGCGCTTGCCGGTTTTTTCCGCCAGCGCCACCAGCCGCCTAGTGCAGCGCAGCGCGACCTCCGCGTCGCGCCAGACCGGATGCGAGGAGGGATCGCCGGGGACGCGCAGGTGCTGGCGGTCGATGAGCCGGTATTCGTCCTCGGAATGGAAGGCGGCGCGGCGCGAAATGGCCCGCAGGATCGCCTCCACCCCATCGTCGTCGGGCACCAGCAGCGACCCGGTCGAAGAGCCCATGAACACCTTGATCCCGGCGCAGCCGGGCAGCTTCTCGAGTTCCGGCAACTCGGCGACATTGTCGTGGGTACCGCCGACATAGAAGGCGAAATCGCAGTGCATGCGGTCGGTGGCCCGGGCGATCTTGTCGTCGAAGGCCGCGCGCGTGGTGGTCAGCGGGTTGGTGTTGGGCATCTCGAAGACGCCGGTGACGCCACCCATCACCGCCGAGAGCGAGCCGGAGGCAAGGTCTTCCTTGTGGGTGAAGCCAGGCTCGCGGAAATGCACCTGGGTGTCGATGACGCCGGGCAGGATGTGCAGGCCGCGGCAATCGACGAACTCGCCTGCGGTCGCGGCGGAGAGGTCGCCGAGCGCCGCGACGCGGCCGCCGCTCACGCCGACATCGGCAGCATGGGCGCCATCATGATTGACGAGCGTGCCGTTCTTGAAGATCGCGTCGTAGTGCGCCATGTGTCTATTCCGCCGGTCTGTCCAAGGCGGGTTTAGCGGAAGCACCCCATGGCCACAATCCTCCGTCCGTCGCGCGCGCCGTTCCGGTTCTCCGGGCCGGAGGCGCAGAAGCTGCTGTTCGACGTGGTGACCGGTCGACTGGTCGCCGAGCCGGGGCCGGCCGTGTGGTGGGCCCTGCTCTCCCCGCAGGGCAAGATCCAGGCCGAGGGCCTGAGCAGCTGGGCGGACGGCGCCTTCTGGCTCGATGTGGACCAGAGCGTCGCCGACGGATTCTTCAAGCGCATGCGGATGTACAAGCTACGGGCCGCGGTGGAGATCGAGGACCTGCGGGAGAGCCACGCCATCGGCTGGAGTGATGACGGCGCCGGCGGCGGCATGACCATCGCCGATCCGCGCGCCAAAGGGCTGGGCTGGCGGGTGATCGCGCCGCGGGCGGCCGCCGAAGGCTGGGCGACGGACGACACCGCCTTCGCGCGCCGGCGCATCGCCGCCGGGGTAGCGGAACTGGGGCCTGACTTTGCGCCAGACTCCACCTTCCCGCACGATATCGGCATGGATTTCCTGCACGGCGTCGACTTCAAGAAGGGCTGCTATGTCGGCCAGGAAGTGGTCAGCCGCATGGAGCACCGCGGCACCGCGCGGCGGCGGCCGGTGATCGTCTCGGGCATCGCGGCGGAGGCCGGCGCGCCAGTGATGGTGGGCGAGCGCGAAGCGGGCAATATCGGACAAGTTGTCGACGGGATGGCAGTGGCGATCCTGCGACTCGACCGGATCACCGATCCCGCGGCTGCCACGGTCGCGGGCAAGCCGGTGACGCTGAGGCTGCCGGACTGGGCGACGTACCGTTTCGGGGATGTTGTGCCCGCCGAGGAGTAGCCGGAGCGACAGGCAGGGCTACGCCGCCGCCTCGAAGTTTGGCGAATCGGCTGT
>Ga0299912_10005328_pt1 | contig 10565 bp, 16 predicted proteins | sample RVTome_2_FD_207667 | JGI IMG/M metagenome (GOLD analysis project Ga0299912, IMG submission 207667) | Soil microbial communities from uranium-contaminated site in the Upper Colorado River Basin, Wyoming, United States - RVT95D214 (version 2) ... | reverse complement strand
GGAGTTTGGCCTTCTTGAGCAGCCGCCGGAGCCTCAGATTATCGCGGTACAGCTTTTCATCCTGCACCAGCAGCCCCACGAATTCGTCATGGGACAGCGCCGCCTGATTAGAGTCAGCCAGCCTCTCCTCGAAGCTTTTGGCCATGCCGTATAGCTTGAGGGAGTGCAGGATAGACATCGTTTGTTGATTAAGCACAGATTTCACTCCTTTCATTGATAGTATTCCTGTCCTCTAATGTTCTGGTGAGGGAGCAGCCCCGGTAGCCGGGGTTGTTCGCCGTTATCCGGCTGCCGGTCAAGTCCGGCGGAAAGGATAGCCTTCATCGACCGGTAGGAGCAGGTCTTAAACTCGAGAGCCCGTCTGGCCGCCGCTTCGACACGCACCGGTTCGTAATCACGAGTCAGATTGATAATACCCAGGCATGCCTTGTAGCCCTGCTCCGGATAAGGACGCGTGGCCAGTATTGTTTCCACCAGCCGGGCGGTAGACTCCCCGGTCTTACCCGCCCACTGGATAAACCGGGCTGGATTCCATTCAGCGTAAAACCGGTGTTCGGGAGGCATATGCTCCGGTAGCGTGTTGTAGCCTCCTTTGACATAGGACCGGACATGGGCGGCGACACGCTCACCTTTGTAGAAAGCCTCTACAATCGTCGCGGTCAGCCGGATGTCCAGTTTCTCGTGTAAAAGCCGGTAAGGCACGCTGTAGTAATGGCGGTCTACTTCGATGTGGTAATTCAACTGCACCTTGGCCTTGTACCATTCGGCATACTCATAGCGTTTTGATGGCAGCGGCAAGGCATTGGGCCGGTCTAAAGATTCAAAAAGCTCACGGCGGGACTTCTTCGCCTGCCGCATCGGCCGGGTGTTGAGACGCTCCAGACACTCGCGGATGGCGGCGTTAAGCTCGGCGAAGCTGTAGAAGGTGCGGTGGCGTAACACCGCCAGTATCCACCTCTTGGCGATTAGAACGCCATTTTCAACGGTCGCCTTATCCCTGGGTTTCCGGGGACGGGCCGGCAGCACGGCGCAGCCGTAGTGCTCCGCCATATCCGCATAGGTTGGATTCAGCTCAGGCTCGTACTTGCAGGCCTTGCTGACGCCGCTTTTGAGATTATCCGGCACCAGGACCCGTGGTACACACCCGAAGTATTCGAAGGCACGCCCGTGAGAGCCAATCCAGTTCGGTAATGTTTGAGACAGGGTGGCTTCAGCATAGGTGTAGTTGGAAGCACCCCAGACAGCGACAAATAGCTGGGTAAGCGTCAATTCACCGGTTAACGCGTCGACGATAGACAGTCCATCGGAATAGTCAATGAATAGTTTTTCACCGGCACGGTGCTCCTGGCGCATGCAGTAATCGAGCTTTCTCCGCCACCGCCAGTAAAGCTCGCAGAACTGGGTGTACTGGTAGCCGTCAGGGTGTTTTTCTTTGTACTCTAGCCACAACTGGCTCAGTGTCAGATTGAATTTCCGGTAGGTGCGTAATTCATTGTAGATGTGTTCACAGTCCGGCGGCGGACGTTGGACCGAACTGGGTATATGCTCGGTGGGGAATAGACGCTCTTCGAGCTGGGCTTCGCCAAGCGCCGATGCTTCGGACCAGGTCAGCCTGGCCGCTGCCGCTCTCCTGATGTAATCAGCTACCGTACTCCGGGAGACCCGGCAGCTTCGGGATATTTCTCGCTCGCTGATACCGCAGTCTAACTTTAAACGTAGAATCTCTTTGATCTTGCGCACGGACAATCTCCTGTTGGACATGAATCACCTCCAATGGTGATTCTATGCCTTTGTATTGTCCGTCGCCGTCCGTCGGTGGGTGGCCGATTTGCTCCGAAAGAGTGGCCTACTTTACTCCGAAAGGCCGGCCGGTTTGCTCCGAAACCCCGGCCGATTTAGTCCGAAAAACGCAGCCGGCTTTAAGGACTCGATAAATGCACTTGGCCAGGTAATGGCCGGTAGCCACGGCGGCCCTCTCATTTCCTCGTCTATGGGCGATGCGATGATAGAAAGCGCAGGCATATGACTCCTTGGTCCGTCCGGCCGCGTAAGCTGCCTGCACTAAAAGACTGCAAAGCCATTGATTTCCCTTGAGAGCTTTCGCCCTTCTTTGTTTGCCAGCGCTTTCATTATTGCCGGGACAAATTCCAATCCAGGAGGCAAAGTGGTCTTCCGAAGGGAAAACGTTGATATCTCCCCCCATTTCCACAAATGCTTGTTGCGCAGCCACCGTATCAATGCCCGGAATAGTCCTTAATAATTCCACCTGATATTGATAAGGCTGGATCTTCTCTTCAATGAGACGATTCATCTCAGCAATGGCTTGCTGGAGATAGGCCAAATGATCTAAATGTTTACGCAGGAGCAGGCGGTGATGCTCTTCGACTTTACCCACCAGAGCTTCGGTCAATTCGGGTATCTTGGCCCGGAGGCGACCCCGGGCTAATTCAGCAGTTTCCTGCGGACTCAAGTTGCCGGCAATCAGTGCATCCATGATGGCTAAGCCCGATACTCCAAATATTTCGGTGGCCACTGAGGCAATCTTGATATTGGCATCCTCCAGAGTCTTATGCACCCGGTTCTTTTCGGCACCAACGTTTTGGATAAGCTTCTTGCGATAGCGGCTCATCTCTCGTAATTCCCGGATGGGCTTCGGTGGGATCAGACTGGGTTTAAGCAATCCCCAGCGCAATAAGCGAGCAATCCATTGGGCATCATTGATATCGGTCTTGCGTCCAGGCAATTGCTTCATATGGCGAGCATTTGCCAGTAGAATGGTGACACTTCCCTCCAGGATATTAAAGACTGGACGCCAGAAGATACCGGTGCTCTCCATGGCAACATGAGTACAACCATTGCTTTTTAGCCAATCTCGTAATTCGGTTAATCCTTGAGTGGTGGAAGTGAAAGTAGATAATAATTCCCGCGGTTGCTGGTCCACAGGACCGGCCAAAAGACAAGCGGTGACCCTCTTTTGATGGACATTCAGACCACAGCAATACGCCAGTACGGCTTCCAGACCCACATAGGCTACTTCCCTGACTCTTCTTGCCATCTTACACTCCTTCTCTCAAATTTCAGGCTTATTTAGGAGTAGCATGGCATATCGATTGGGGGTGGGGCAACAGTTTTCATCTCAGGATTGAAAGCCCAGGGGCTATGACACAAATTAGCTAGTTTATCACATATTACTATTAGCTCTTTTGTGTCAAACTGACATTGTGAAAATCAGCTTTGCCTTGAAGCAAAGCGGGAAGGGGTTTATTCAAGTTCATTCACAAACTTCAGCTAGGCATTAGCCGACACAGGTTGAGTTTGCAACTAGCCGATTAGTACCAGACCGGAACCACGCCGACCATTGACCTGATACGGTACGAAAAGTAACAACCTTGCTGAATATATATAGGTAGACACAGGCGGGGTAGTGTTCCATACGCCACACTTCAACAACTTCAGTACAAGAATATGAATAAAGGAAGGTGACAAGCGTATGGAAGGAACACCCAACTACATCAAGGCGTTGGTCAAGCCCAATGGCAAGGGGAACGGCAGAAGGGTATGGAGTATTGACCTTGAAAGCGTCTGGCTACCGTTTTTTATGGCTACCAATGTAATGGGCGATACAGTTATCCCGAATGAGGCGCTGGGCGCACCGTTACGGCTTGCTTATACTCCCGATGGTGCGGTGCGGTTTAGCAAGTCTGGTAGACCTGTCATAAAGGTAGCAAAGGACATATCGGATGGTGTGCGGTTAGTCCGTGAGAACTTTATAGGCGGTTTACAGACCTATGCCAGCACGGTACAGGCTGAGAACGCCGAAGCCTATCATGCACAGGTTATCAAGGCAAGGGAAGCGGGGAAGCCGGTACTGGCACACGACAAGGCTAAACTGGATGAGGCGTTAGCCAAAGCTATGGCGGAAGCGATAGCCGAAGCCGAAGGGCAAGAAAGGACTGGTGGTGAGCTTGCCGAATCCAGAACAGACACGGAAGCGGCGGCTAGTGGTGAGCTTGCCGAATCCAAAGCCGACAAAGTAGCCGTTCCTGCATAGCCACAGCCGGAAGCGGAAGCTGTCTAATAAGTGGTTACAGTGTAGCACTATGGCGTATGGGACACTATCCTGTCTGTGTTTACGAAAGGGGGGAATATGGCAGACAGCCCGAAATGGGCAAGTCCAGCACGCCAGAATTGTCTGGTTGAAATCTTTGTCCGTAGCAAAGGCTTTTGCGTCTTTGGTCACAAGAACTGTCTGATACCAGAGCATCACTATGAAGTCTATAGTGAGGAACTGATAGCCGATTGGGTCAATGATGACAGGGCGCAAATGCAAGCCGATTGGAACGCTGAACGGAAAGCAATGCACAGCACCAATGACAGGCGTTATCCTTTACACGGTAGATTTGACGCTGTAACTCAGGATGTATTCTTTGACCGTCAACCCGTGTTTTACCTTGAAGGATTAGGGGTAAGCGGTCTAACCTTCAAGCCTTTCGCAAGGTTAAGGCTTTCCAGCAATCCAATGCGGTTGCACGTAGATTTGGGCGATATACTCAAAAGCTACAGCAAGTCAAAACGCCGTAAGGCGATACGCTACGGCAAGATACCAAAGCAAGTTCAGGACAAAATACACAGTGTGTGCTGGATAGCGGTTAAACACTACACTGGCAGATAACCGCAACCGCCGAAAAAAGGAAAAGGCACTCCTGATATGGGGGTGTCTTTTACCTTTTTACCTGCCGATTTCCCATTAGCTTCCAGAGGCGTGGGATAACCACGCTTTTTTTGTTTTCGGGGTAGAGGCTGGTTGACCTTAACGGTAGCATAGCGATAGAGGCGTGGATTCGTTCCACGCCTCATTTTATATCACCATACGGGGAGGTAGATTATGGGATGGCAAGAAGAGGTTGTCCAAATCATAACAGAAGAAGATACCCGTAGCCTGGCCGAACTACTTATAGCAGGCACCAGGCAAATACCGCCTCCCAGCAGGGAGGATGAGGAATCCCTCAACAAAATCCTGGACGATGTGAGTAGAGAGCTACCACAGCACAGGGCTATGTGGGTAGCCTTCTGGCTGGGAGCATCCTGGTATAAGAGATGTATGCAGAAGGGGGTGATATAACCAGTGACGTCTAAGAGGGTATGTCTGGATGAAGAAGTAATAGCAGAACTGGCTAAACTGAGTGACGGTAGAAATATGACCCCGAACCAGGTATTGAGGGAAGTATATAATCTTCCGGCTAAGAAACACCGCCGTAGTCAGCTCTGCAATGACCACCTGTCCCAAGCGGAGAGACATATAGCGAAAGCCTTGAACGAGTTAAGACATGCAAAGAATAGCTGAGCAACCAACTTTGGGAATAATTACCCTAAAAGAGGTGTGAAAGGGGGTGATAGATTGGCAGGAAATGCGCAAGAGCAGATAAATAAGCGTGGTCAGGAATATATTGCCAACCTTCAGGCTACAGTCCACCGGCTCTGGGCAAAATGCTGTGAGGCTGAAGGGATACCGGCAGATAGTAAATTTGTCGTCTTCAGTAATGATAACAAGTTTAAGTCCTTATATGACCAGGCTCTAAAGCAATTGTGGCAGGCACAGGCTGAGTACGCTGCCGGCGGTTACGTTGGACTGGCAATACCACGCCAAAATTCTATCTGAGAGTAAGTGAGACAGATGAATAAAAATGAGGCAAGTCAGCTCTCTTTCATCCCTGGTATGGTCATGACAGATACCAGGTTCATGACTGCCAGGGAGAAAAAGATAGTACTCCGACACTGGGAAGCTTTCCTCAAGCACGGATGCCAGCGCCCGCAATTTACCCAAGCGCTCTATCATCATCTGATTATGAATTGCAGTTTTATTGCCCATTACGACATCAATGGATTCTATGATACCTACTTCGTAAATGGTGATGATACTTTGCAGTTCCTCTCCCAGTTCGACCGTGAAAAGGGATGCCGGAGCATTGAATACGGCATGACCTTTTGGCTCACTAATCGAGAGTACAGCGACATAAACGACGCTATGGTCGAAGTAGCCGGGAGTTACATACCACAGCTCCTGCAGGCGGCGAAGGCGAACCAGAAGGCAGCGGACCTGGCACGAGCTAAAGCTCTGTTAGCTAAACACAACATTCAAATTTAGTCTGAAAGGAGGGGATATATGGACCTATACTGTGCACGCTGCGGCGAACCCTGGGATATGGACAGCGTACTGCATGGCGACTTTACCGAAGAGGAAAAGAACCGCTTCCAGAAAGGGATAGACTGCCCCGTTTGCCACGGTAAAGAGGTTAAAGAGAGGCCATTCCGTGCTCAGTTGGCAAGTGCCATGAGCGAAATCCTGGGAGATGACGTAGATGGCATGGCAGCCGAAATGGAAGACGCCGAGTACATCCTGGGTGAAGAGTTCTGGGGATAATTGTTACCGTTTAGCCATTGACTCTGGGACTTACCTTGCTGGTAATACCGTATACAGGTAGGTGCCAGGGATGAGCGGCTAACGCTCAAGTATATAAAGGAGGGAAAAGACCATGTCCAGAATCTTTGTCGCCGACGGCAGGGAATTCCCCGACCCCGACCCTGCGAAGTCAGTCAACGAAATACAGCGCCTGCTCGCCGACTTCATGCCCGAGCTGCACAACGCTGACGTGAAGGAGCAGAAAAGGGGAGAGGATACCCTGTACCAGTTCATTAAAAAGGTCGGAACCAAGGGATGATGTCCCAGGAGCAGTTAACTGAATTGCTCCGTGAACTCCCTGCTGTCCAACTCGACCTGCTTGAGCTTACCCGCAAGTCGGTAAACGAAAATGGCGCTCTCAATGCTGAGAAAATAGCTTTCAATTACAAAGAAATCGAGAGCGCCATAGCCCAGGCTGAGAGCTATGCCAGGGCCACGAAAGAGATGGTGCAATGCCTGCTAAAGCTGGGCCGGTAGAGACACTGTCCCATAAATTACGCTCCTTTCTGCCGTCCTCTCTTTCAGCATTAGTAGCCATCATCCAGGACCACGAGCACTATGCCGAATTTGTCGAGCTGGTGAGGGAGATTTTACCAGAAAAGGAGCGGGATATCCTCGGTGAATCTACCCCCTCTAAACAGATAGAGCTATTTGCTAAAGAATTTGAAAAGCGCTATTTTCCTCTGTCCGAGTCTCTGCAATATGAGGATGAGCAGAGCTACCATGACCTTCTTTGCAGCATCCCGCTCATCCCGCTGGGAATCGGCTATGAGGACTATGACCGGATAGTACAGGACGGCAATGCCGGGATTCTGCTGATGACCTGCTTCTTGGAGCATCCCTACGATGATGACGGCGCCCGGATTGCCCTTATTGAGGCCGGCAGTGATTACGTGCCCGCCGAGTGGCTGGGGAAAATCCCATCCGGCGGCTTCTCGACAGGGGAGATGCACCGGTTACTGGACGACACTCCCTACAGCGACCTGGCTGCCTGGGGAGACGTGCTATTTTGCAGTACCGGTAACTTCTTCCTGGATATCGATGATGAGATGTATTACAACTCGGTGCCTCCGGACTGGTCCCGGGAAAATGTGGAGTGGCTTACCCGTGCCTGGCGTGAGGCACAGGAAAAACAGGATGCCGTCTTTGAAATGTCCGGTAGATTCGAGCGGGAACCGGGGGAGTTCTTTAAAGAAGTGATTGAGTTCATCGCTAAACGGCAGGAGTCGAAAGATGGCGCAAAGACTGACACAGCAGATTGAGCCGTACCAGTGGGCGCTGCCGGATACGCTTAACATACCGCCCGACGAGCTAAAGGTGAGGCTGGACTTCTACCAGGACAGCATCATCCTCTACCTGCTGGATAAAGGGGTGATTACCACCAGGCAGGTCTCGGCGCAGGATATTAGTCTGGCAGTGCTCAGTGAGGTACCGTTAAACTCGGGAATTCTGCCCGGCTCGACACTGTGGTGGAAACAGGGCAAGTATGGCGCTGAGGTTGCGCTATGGCGGGCTCCGAAAACCTGGCCGGTGGCTCTACAGACAGAGCCCTTTAAACCCGCCAGGCGGTTTAAGCTGCCGATGCCGGGTCTAATCTTCCTGTGCACTCCGGGGAATCCGCCGTCGGTGTTTGCCGCCAGGAAGCGGCCGAAGAAGCCGGGAGAGAATCTCTATCACGCTCCCCTGTTTAACGTCTACCAGGACGGCAGAACCTGTCCCGGCACCCATAGATATCCCCAGGAGGTAGAGCAGATACCGGAGTCTTTCTTCACCGCCTTCTTTACTCCTGCCGCTATGTCGGGGGGAAGGTCGCAAAAGTATCCACTCGATTTGCTCAAGCTGTGGGAAGAGATTGATGGTAAAGAGAAGTACCCCATGGACGACCTGATGAAAACCGGCACGGTAGCAGACCTTATGCAGCGGGATCGAGGATGAAACCGGCGGGATATCTCATTAATACCGAAGACGGTCTTCAGGGAGAGCCCGGTTTTATCTATGACTACATTCTGGCAGAGAACGGTCTATTCATTCAGGCTCGTTCTCCGCTTCTTGATGCCAGAATTTGCATCGCTGAAGCCGTGATAAGGGGTTTGGCACCACTGGAGCAGAAGGTATCTCTGTCAAAGGGCAGAATACCGGACCATATCTACCAGCTTGCCCTTTCCGTCCTGTACGCCGACCGCTACCGGGAGTGTTACCTGGCGGTCACCTGGGACGGTGAATATCATATCACCATGCCCTCACAGCAAAGGAGCGAGGCTAAGGTGGTATATGACGTCATCCCGGGTGCCGTGTTGGACATCCACAGCCACGCCGCCATGGGCGCTTTCTACAGTGTGGGGTGGGACGACCCGGATGAGCAGGGCTTCAGGCTATCGATGGTAGCCGGCAAACTGAACACACTGGTGCCGGATATAGAGATGCGCATCGGAGTATACGGTTATTTCGCGCCAGTGGCAATAGCAGAGGTATTCGATTGTACACGTTAGATAACAGCTTCGCTGTAAGCAGGAGCAGGTTTGAAGTGGTGGTCGCCGGCTGCGGCGGCACCGGTGGCTTCGTAGCCGAGGGTCTATGCCGCATTCTGCCCGCAAATGCTCTACTGGTGCTCGTGGACCATGACCGGGTAGCAGAAAGGAACCTGATGCGCCAGAACTTTACCCGGGAGGACTTAGGGCAAATTAAAAGCGAAGCGCTGGCGCGCAGGCTATCCCGAAAATACCAGCGCCCTGTTGCCTACAGCACCCTGCCGATCGGGCTTACCCCGTTGAAAGACGTCGGTATAGTGGTGGGCTGTGTAGATAACGGTCCGGCCAGGAGAGACATCGCCAGGATATTTACTAGGCATGAATACAGAGCGCCGGCATGGTGGATCGACTCCGGCAACGGGGAGAATTACGGCCAGGTGTTGATAGGCAACTGTCCGGATAAAGCGGGATATACCATGCAGGCTGACAACGGTAAATGGCAGTGGCTGCCCCTGCCCACCTTGCAGAGGCCGGACTTGCTGGCGCAGCAGCCAACAGCGATAAATTGCGCTGATATTTCCGAGCAGGGACCCACCATCAACCAGGGCATGGCAGCCCTGGTGATAGAGGTCATCCGGAGAATGATAGAGGGGACGTGTTCCTGGCTTCAACTGTACCTCGATATGAGTACGGGAACACTAAGTCCTGTCCTGGCCACACCGGAAGCAATTGAGGATATTATCGGGAAAAAATTTAAAAGGAGGTGAATAAATGAGCGACGATATCAGGATTGTCATAGCTCACAAGGGGAACGGGGCAACTATCGGCGTCCAGCGTACCGGTTGCGACCCTGCATTCTTCACGGTCCAGGGTGACCTTGCCGCCGCTGTAAATGCGATACCCGGATTTGTAGAAGAAGCCGCCATCAAGTGGCAGACTAACCAGCGGTATCCCAAAGCAGACCTGCCATCTCCTCCGCCGGCGACAACACAGCCACCACCGGCAAAGACGCAAAGTGCATCGACAGCGCCTAAGACACAGAATATGTTCTAACAAGTGTTGAACAGGTGTGCAACCGACGGGGTTGGCCGCCCGGCGGTGAATAATGGCCAAAAAGGAGGTGATAAAAATGCAGATACGAGTGGATAAACTCAGAACCAACCTGTCTCTTCTCCAACCGGTTATTCCCCGCAAACCCACCCTGGCCGTGCTTACCAGCGTTATGGTGAAGGACGGGAAGATTGTAGCCAGCGACCTGGAAACATCGATATCCGTCGCCGTTCCGGAGGCCCAGGGCACGTTCCTGATACCCTATCGCTCCGTTACGGAACTCCTGAAGTATGTGCCCGGAGACGAAATGCTGACCATTGAGCCCGGCACCGGCACCATCAAGCTCTCCTGGAAAGGCGGCAGTGCCTCTTATGATGTCACCGATGCCAAAGATTACCCACCCCTGTACGTAAGGGAACGCAAGGCTGAGGGAAATCTCAATGGGGACATGCTGGTGGACGCGCTGGTGGCAGCAATCCCGTACTGTGCCACTGATGAGACACGCCCGGTACTTAGCGGAGTGACACTGTACCTGGGTCAACCTGTTACCGTAGCCGGAGCAGACGGATTCAGGCTTTCCTACCAGA
>Ga0299912_10005325_pt1 | contig 10567 bp, 7 predicted proteins | sample RVTome_2_FD_207667 | JGI IMG/M metagenome (GOLD analysis project Ga0299912, IMG submission 207667) | Soil microbial communities from uranium-contaminated site in the Upper Colorado River Basin, Wyoming, United States - RVT95D214 (version 2) ... | reverse complement strand
AAAGAATGCCCGCACACGTGAATCCTGCGTCAAGACCGAGAGGAACCACGTGCTCGTCAAGCTTGATTTTTCCATGCCGCACTTCACCCACCTCGAACGCGACCCACCCCCCCTTCTTGACGATCCGGAAAAGTTCCTTGAAGACATCGCCAATGAATGCTTCCCACGCCGCGAGGTTTTTCAGGACAGTTATTTTCTGTGCCACGCTATCCACGTCAATTGCATTAAACCAGCAGCGGAGCCAGTTATCTTGGGCATATTGAACCACATCCAAGAATGGGGGGGACGTGACGACTAAGTCTATCTCGTTTGCGTTGATAGAGGGCGTGTGACGGGCATCGTCTATCAAGAATTTCCCCCTTGCACCTGCTTCCCGCAAGTTGTTCTTCTCTTCACTTGAAATGCCGCGGAGCAGACTTAGGGATTTTTTGAGGATAATCTCCCGCGTGTTGCGATACGGCGGGATTTGCTCATATTTTGCATTTATCTTGATTTGCCTTTCCGGCGAAACGGCTTGGTTTGGAGGTAATGTGTACGCGGAAAAGAATCCTGGAGAATGTCCCGTCAAACGATTTGTCGCAACCATTCGTATCCAAGAATCAATTTCATCTTCAGAACCTATGTCCCCCCGCATCTGGAGATAAGCACGTAATGAAAGAATCTCAGCAAATGTCCGTTTCTCGAAGAACATTGACAGATCGATGTCTGAACGTAAGTCACTTTGATCGGGTATGGATTGCAGGCGAGATCTCAATTCCGAGATGCGAGGAGGGAAAAAGCGGGGTCTGGTTAAGATCTGACTGAGCGGATTTATGTCATTTGCGATTACATCCCGCCCCAAGAGGCCGGCTTCCAATGCAGTGGTACCTCGCCCGCTAAAGGGGTCGTATACGATACTTTGCAACGGGGTGAGACGTTGGATGAAAAATCGGGGTAACTGCGGTTTGTAACAAGCGCGATAGGAAATTTCATGAATGGCTGCCGCTTGCCGCTGTTTTTCCGTCCAATAATCATTTGTGAAGCGAAGCACGTCTTTGCCTCGGATTTGAACTGCATCGAGGGACGTTTTTTGAGCATCCTGAATATCCTTAGGCCGGGAAAAGTTCTGCAAGAAATATGCTAATTCCTCTTTATTCCTGAGGAGAGGGGGGGATTGATCAAAGAGTGTTACTTGGATCGATTTTTTGTCGGGCACCAGTCTGGGCTCCTACTTGCCTTCCAAGCTGAAGGCATTTTACTCTAACATAATATTCTTCATACATCATAACATTTCGACCTCTAAAATGATTTTGTTTCCTAGTGCACTTTGAGCACTTAAAATCCCACAAAATGACTTGAATCGGGGGGGCGTTCAAATATGAAAAAAGAAGATTAAGGAGGCTATCGGAATCGTTTGGTAACCTGAGATCACTTATTAAGCGGAAGAATATCCTCTTGCACTCGTTGAGAATGTGGGCGCTGCTGTTCTACAACATAAATTCTGGGAAAAGTTTATATATAGGATTAAGAATAATTAGAAACTAATTTGTCAATACACGTAAAAAGAGGGCAGTATTATGCAAAAACCAAAAGGCACAATATGTGCATTAATTATTGTAACGTCTTTTTTATTCTCTACTCTAATATTTCCGATTACTTTTACATATAAAACGAATAAGAGTGAAACGGTATCTCCCACTATTGCATGTGAATCGCCTAATGATGCATTTATTAAGAATATCTCAGTTCAAACTGCATTTGATATGATTAATAAATTCAACCCCTTAATTTTAGATGTTAGAAATTCTGATGATTTTGAATTAGGTCATTTATTTAATGCAATTAATATACCGTTTATAGAACTAGAAGAACGCGTTACTCAATTGCAGGATTCGAAATATAAAGAAATTATCGTCTATTGTAAAACAGGATTCACAAGTGAAATGGCAAGTAATCTCTTGCTTTTATATGGTTTTAAAAAAATCTATAATTTGGTTGGTGGTATTCAAGCGTGGTTAGAATCAGGTTATCCAATTTCTACGAATTATCATAATGTCACAGTGACTAAGGTTTGTGAAAGCAAAGTTTTCTTTAATATCACGCCATTAATTGGACTTCAAGGAAATTGTTCTTCCTGTAATGGAAATTGCAACGGTTCTATTTTCACAGAAAATCCAGAAAATGTTAATACAAAAATATTAGTAGAAAATGATACTTACGTGGTTTTACTTCTATCTTATGACTTAAAGGGTGTATATCATGAAGCCCTAATTACATATATAACGAGATGGATTAATAAAGAACAATCAAGTGAAGTAAATCGGACTATCAAATTTTCTACTATAGAAATAGTTGGTCAAAATTTTTCAATTTCCTATGATTCCTTAATTTATTTGGCCGAATATAAAGAATTTACCCTAAGGCTATATTCAGAATTTGTGCCTTTTGAAAATGGATACAGTCATTCGTTTACCTATATTTCAGTAATAAATAACGGAACAGTGTTATCTGAAGAATTCCTTGAAATGAAAATACCTGTGAAATTATCAGAACTTTATACAGTGTTAGGAATAATTTCTGAAAAAATGTCTAAAATTTATGGAGATTATTTGAAAAAATCCAATGAAACAAAATTTAGGACTTTAATAATTGGATATCAACAAATGAAAATAGAATGTTTCAAGCTTTCTAAAGTAATACAAAGAAACATTCCAGAATATGACCTTGAAATATCGCAAAGTCATGCAATTTTAAGCGATCCTCCTTGGTGGATCTGCGCGGGAGCTTCGTTTGTATGTGGTTTTTTGATAGGGTATTTAGTAACTTGTGCAGTTGCAGCAGCATTTACTGGAGGTGCTGCTTTAGTTGCGTGCATTGGATCTGTGTTGGCTGCAGTTGGTGCGGGGTTGGGGATACTGACTACTTGCACCACTTTGTGTTGTTGTTTGGGTTATAGTGTCTGTTGTTAAAATCCCAAAATATTTTTTTTCTAATATAGTTGAAAGATAAAATTATGGTGGTTCGTATGGTAGTTGATATCAAAATAAGCAAGAAGACACTCTATTATGTATTTATTTTCTCATGCGGTATTTTTGGGTTATTATATTTTATATTTATTCCGAACTTATTGCTTCTTTTTGGGTCTATAATATTTTCTATAATTGGATTTACTTTAATAATATCTCAGAAATTAAAAAAGGAACTCAAATTTGGATTTCTTGGTCACATCAGTTTTTTTGCGTTCCTCTTCTTTTTGGTAAGTGTATACTTTATTAAATTCGGAACTATTAATGATATCAATATTCTGCTATACGGGATTCTCATCGCTATTGGTGCCGTTGTTGGAATTTTCATTGGCCTTTATGTAAATAAATCTAAAAGTAAAATTGAAAAAATTCCTTAGTTCTTCATTAGTTATGATTTGCCCTACTTTAAGTCTAAGAATTGAATTCCTGAATTGATTTTTATACCTCTTATAACTCCCCAAAAATCAGCTTTTTTTAAATTGATTTACCCCTTGATTTGGTAGGATTTCTTTAAGATCAACCGCAAGTGGCATTTTTAGAAGCCGATGGTGCGATATACCGTTCGAGGGAGGGCATTTTGCTCCTACACAATATTTTAATGTCCAGCTGTGACTTATTAATTGATCGTTGTGAAGGCCGAGATTTTTCACGAGACAACCGAAGGGTGCATTGTCCGGGTTCTCGTCCGCCCCAACGCTAAAAGGTCCGGGGTCACAGCAGTGTCAGCAAAGGCATTGGAGGTAAGTCTGAAGTCCCCCCCAATGAAAAATAAGGCAAATTCAGAATTAGTCGAGATTTTATCCGGCGTTTTTAGCGTGCCCAAGTCAGAAATTAGGATCATCTCTGGTGCGCAGAGTAGGGAAAAATTCCTCGCCGTTAACCGCCAGAAAAGTTATTTAGAGCAGAAAGTTGCCACCTCGCAAAAATAGACTCCCGTTGACAAACTTTTTAAAGTTAAATTTTCAGTTGGGAGGTGAGTCAAAGATATTTGTCGAGGGGTTCCCCATCGAATCAGATCTAGACGTTCAGGAAATATTCGCCCCCATCGACTTGCTCATAGCCAAACGGGAATTCGCGGAAGCCCAAACACATTTGATTAAACTAATTTGGGATCACCCCGAAAATCCCGATTTTCGTTACACTGCCATCGAGAAAGTACAGTCCATCATTGACAAGAGCACTGAAACTTTAGAATGGATCGTGCCCGAATTACTCCGCATCGCGGAATTGCCAGACGATTTCCTCCAATATCATGCTTTGAAAGCCTTGGAAATGATTTCGGACTTTCGACCAAATTTCCTCTTGAAGTTTGTGGATTCTAGCGTACAATTCACGCTCTCTGATGACGAAGACGAACGACAAATCGCGATGAATATTTTAGGTAATATCTTGAAACTTAGTCTGGCACCGCGAGAGGATATTTGCGCCATCCTATTCCACGCACTTGACGACTCTTCGTGGAAAGTAAGAATTAGGGCGCTCTCTAAGCTTAAGGAAATTTTGCAAGTTGGAGGATTATCGGAGAAACATTTAGTTGAAATTCTTCCCAAGATCGTGAATATGCTCGGGGAAGGAGAGGAGGTTCATAATGAGGTGCTGGAGTTTTTGGTTCTTGCAGGTTGTATTCTCTCAAATCAGGTGATCCTTCCTATAATGCTCCGAGAGCGTCCCGATGACTCCGTGGATATCCAAAATGGGATCCTTTACGTCCTTGGTGAAATCGCACGGGAGAATCCCACTCGAATGAACATCATCATCCCACAATTAATGAAATTCTTCGAACACAATGACGAGTTAATCCAAACCCAGGCAACGCAAGCGGTCGTGAAAATTGCCCTCGGAGACCCAACCCACACAATTCCAGTATTATTACAAAATATCATAGAGATTGGTCAAGAACGCCAGAAAGGGTTGGAGGAGGTTTTAATCGTCTTAGGAGCAGAGAATCCAGAGGTAATTCTGCCTTATCTCCTCGATGCGCTCGAAGATCCGAACGCAAAAATTCGAGCAAGCATTTTTAATGTATTGAGGGATTTATATCACGAAGTCCCCCACAAAATTGAGGGACGGTTATATGATCTCATCTTAAATTTTGAAGAGGATAGTTGGCGCAAGCGCTTGCAGGCGTTGACTACCGTTTCTACGCTTTCAGGCGTGTTTACAAAATCGGATTACATCTCGTTGATTGCGTTGAAGTTTAGAGAACTATTCGCTGACGAAGATGTGGATGTCAGTGAAGAAGCTCATAATGCCTTCCGCCGCTTGAAAAAAACTCATCCGAACATTGAGGACCTCATCTCGAATTTCCAGAAAAAGCAAAGGGAATTGGAGATAGAGATGCAGGAATTGCGCACGCTCCCGAAAATCCTGCGCCTTCAGATTAATAAACTAATTGAAGCTGGAGCTTTAGATCAAGCAAAGATTGCGCTTGAACAAGATTTCAAGAGATTTAGCGATCGGTTGCACCAATTTGACCTTCAATTTCAACAATCCCACCAAAAAGCATTGTTGGTTATGTTATTCGAAGATTGGTTAGATTTACGGGATCAGATCCTGAGCGAGATGTCAGATGTTAAAGCGTATTTGAACGAGATCATTACTGGACGCCGGATGGAGCGTCAAGACGAACTGCAGAAAATTTTGCGCAATTTGGACAAACAAAAAACGGTTCTTGAATCCCAATTCGAGTATTTAAGAATACAATTAGCGGAGCTCCCAAAAACATCCGCGGGAGATTCCCAACAAGTTGCGATCAATATTGACGCGTTTATCAATCTGCGTTCCAAAATCTTCGAGTTTGAAACCGACCTCAACAAGGCCTATGTGAATTACTTAGATTTCAAACCACTCTTCAACCACCTATCAGAAAGTTGGCAGGAATTAAAGAAAACCATCCTCAAATTCCTCGAACAACAAAATGAGACAATAAAGCAATTTTATCGCCAAGCTCGGGACTCTGCAACGCGTGGATCTAATTTCCGGGAAAATTACACGTTTGAAGTTCTAATGCAACAACTTCTCGAACTCGTCTCCGAAAGCATTCGGGTCTATTTAGATTCAGTTGAAAATATCTTCGCAGACTTTCAACCTGTCTACAACCTGATTGAATGCGGGGACTTTGCGAAGGCCCGAGAACTATTGAATTTCCACGTGTTAGAGCGATTTCGGGACATTGATCAGCGAAACCGACAAATTGGAAAATTAACCGAAGACCTTGATATGCTCTTTCCCGAATTTGACCGCTCAAAAAACATTCGCGCGTATGTGGAAAATTGGCAACTCATCCGGGACGAGGTTATCAAGCGCATTAAAAATTTCCAGCAAGAAGCGTTAGAAAAGATCCTCGCGAAAGAGATTTCTGGCATGCTGCAAATGGTTAATCCACTCAAGCTCAGTCAAATTGCCCATTATGTCCAGCTCCCAGAATCCGAGCTCCGCGACATTATGATGCGGATTCTTGATCAGAAACTCATTTTCGCCCGCATCGAAGGTGGGTTTCTTCGAGGGCACGATCGGTCTAATCGCCCCGAGAAGATTTTTTCAATTCAAAAAGAATACGAAATGCTCGGGGACCGCTTGAAATTCATTCTACGCGTTACCAATCGATCCAGCTTCGTTATTCGGGAAGTTTCCATCCTGCTCAAATTGCCATGTATGCTAGAGGCAGAAGACACGAAAAACTCCCAAAATTATCTTAATTTAGGAGAATATGAACCAAATGCAACAAAGAAAGTGGAGTGGGAGTTACGAATAAGTACTGACCCCATGAAGCGGCGGATGAAGCTGGGAAAAGTCACCTTAATGCTAAATTTCACCGATTTTCGGAATCGCCCGCAAACGAAATTCAAGGAATTTGATTTAATTATTTACTAAAAGTCCCATCAGTACCAAGTATATATTGCGGGTTGGATGAGTATCTGATGATAGTTAAAAAACGGATGCGGTGAGGTGGTTTGCCAGAAACGCAACAATATCGGATGACCACGAAAGTCCGGTTCCACGGTTGAGCCTGTAAAGTCCCACAAGGTGTGCTAGAGTCGTTGTTAAAAGACGCGGGCTTGAATAATCCCGTTGAAGATGGCATCGTCACTCGTATCGATGACAAATATTCCTTGGTACGGAATATCGACATCTTCACCCCGCTCGTTGATGACGGGTACGTGCAAGGGAAGATCGCTGCCTGCAACGTGACAAACGATATCTTTGCTAATAACGTTCGTACGGTGCAAGGGTTCCTCGCATTTATTGGCGTGCCGACCGATATGCCGATGGAGATTGCGCGGGACATCCTCAAGGGGATGGATGATTTTGCCCGCGGCATCGGAACACGCGTACTAGGCGGCCATACTATTCACAACCAGTGGCCCCTTGCCGGGGGTGAGGCAGCCGGGATTGAAGAAACTGCCAAGCTCGTGCATAAGCGGGGGATGAAACCCGGGGATGTCTTATTCCTGACAAAACCCCTCGGCACGCAACCTTTACTCGCGGCGTACCGGGTATTTGCTGACCAGGACGATGTCCTCAATGAGTTGGACGAGGCCGAAATCCGGAAGGGAATCACCCACGCAATTACCGTCATGACAACCTCCAATAAGGCTGTTGTCGATGCCATCCATTCCTGCGATCCAATTCCCGTGCGGGCAATGTCCGATGTTACGGGGTTTGGCTTGTGGGGAACGCTCAAGCAAATTGCAGACCAATCAGAATCCGTGGCGGCAATCATCGATAAAATCGTTGCTTTACCCCAAGCCTTCGCAGTCGCCAACGTGTTCGGGTACAATACCGAACAAGGTAAGTCCGCGGAAACTGCGGGGGGGATGCTGATGGCGGTGAAGCAAGATCGGGTCGCTGAATTGCAGGACGCATTGGTGAAGTACCGGGTCCCCCACTGGCAAGTGGGGCGGGTAGAAAAAAAATCTGGAACTTCGGAAGTGCGACTCGCCAAGCACGTGGAACTTGTGACTACTGAGTATACCGGCACGCTATGAGTCCTTGCCGTAAACCTTTGGGGCAATTAGGAGCACGTATTCACGCAAAACGGTGCCGGAATTTCATAACATTCAGGAAAACTTTTCGTTATTGCTGATTTTTCCCCCCAAGCAAAGTATCTCAGCTTTCAGGGCGGTAATTGCTTTGCCCACGCATCCTTTAAGCGCATCAGTTCCGAATGAAGTGATCTGCCACTCAATCATCAATGTGCCACGCCCCTTTGGGTGCGATTTGACCCAAATGCCAGGAATGTCCCGCATAAGCTGGTTAACGAAGTCCGCAATGTCCGATTCCCCCACGCCCTTTGATAAGAACGTCTCGTTGATAAACTCCACCCGTTCTTGGGCAACTTGGGGGTCTATGTGGGCAGTGTAGAGGGCCATCAACTCTTTTGGAATGCCCGGCAGGCAGAAGATTGTCGTGTGTTGCCCAGGCACGTCATATTGAACAGATGGCGCTGCGCCCTCAGGATTCTTCAATGGTTTAGATCCTTTCGGCAAATGACTCATCTTGACCCGCGCGTGCGTCATCACTTTGTCTAACAAGTGTGGGGACAGGAGGTTCTTTATTTCCGCGTACCGCTGCCGGATCATCTCGAGGGCGACCTGATCTTGCTCCAGCGGAACCCCGAGTCCTAGAGCAACGCCCTCAAGGGTCATATCATCAAATGTCGGCCCCAACCCTCCTGACGTGAGGATAAATCGGGGCTTGCGAGCGATGGACTCCCGAATCGTGTGGGCAATGGTCTCGAGGTGGTCTGGAATCGTTGTAATTTGGATGACAAAACACCCGTGCTCGAGCAACCGTTCGATGAGCCAAGCGCCGTTCGTGTCCTTTATCTTGCCAATGAGGAGTTCGTTGCCGATGAGAACAATTTCCGCCTTGAGGGGGCTATGCATCGGGTCCAATTTAGATCCCAGATTTCAGAAATTATTTTTTGTAATATATTGTGCTATTAGAGATGTGCATATTTATTGTATATCAAATATTAATAACAAAATGGTCATTCAGATCGACGATGCAGGCACTGGGGATCTCGTAGGGCCTGCGGTCATCGGGTTCCGCCGGGTGGAGACAGGAGAGATTGTATTCAAGGAAATTGGTCTGCAACATTTTTGCGAGCCTCTCTGGTCCCGAAAGAGTCCTACCGCGGAAACACGACGCATCGCCCAAGAAACGTTCGCGGAGTGGAAAATCGGGAAAGAAGAGCAGATCCAGCTCTGCCGCGGCAACGTTTTTGACCAGACGCGTGAGTGGTTGAAAGAAACGGGTTATACCTATTTGGACACCCTCATCGAAGGACCGCTCCAGGACGCCGTGGAACAGTGGGTAGTCAATAAATTACGTGCCCTTGGCGTGGACGACCCGAAACTTACTACCCAGAGCGGGAAGGACCGCTTTTTCGTGCTATTCCGCTGGGTGGCACGCAATCCGGTGGAGCGGGAGAAATATGTCAAAACGGGATTCAAAGCGTGGGAGAACAAGTGGCGGGAGAAGGCCTTTGAACCGCGAAAGTCTCGGGAGAATAAATCCAACCCACAAAGTACCACCCGAAAACAACCGCCCAAGTCCACCCGCAACCAGCAACAGCAACGTCCGCGAAATCCCTTTTCATAAACCTTTTTCAGGCCCCATTCGGTGAAATGCTACTCTTAATCAATGAATAATTTCCAATTCCTTTCCTTTTCTGGTTATGATCTCAACAGCTTCGTCGATGGTATTATAATCTAAAGTTGCTATTGCGGACGTTCGAACTAGTTCTCTTCCAACAAGAGTAGCTGGAAATTGAGCAGGATTTGTAAAAACACTTCGAGGACGTTCTTCAAGCAATAATTTACCGAATTGAAATGTGGTAAAAGGATCTCCAATAATTAAGGGTATAATTGGTGATTCAGACATACCAATATTAAATCCTGCTTTCAAGTATCCTTCTTTAAGGCGCTTGGTGTTTTTCCACAACTTTTGTTGATAAGAGTCATCTTTTTCGATGATATCTAATACCGCTAAAACAGTTGCGACTGAAGCAGGGGGTGAACTTGCACTAAATATGAAACTTCTAGCACGATGTCTCATCCATTCGCACAGTACTTCTGATGCAGCTATAAATCCGCCAATAGAGGCAAAGCTTTTAGAAAACGTGCCCATCATAAGATCAACTTTCTTTTGCACGCCAAAATGAGCGACTGTTCCTCTACCGTTTGGGCCAAAAACACCAATTCCATGGGCATCGTCTACATAGACTCCCGCACCATATTGCTCCGCTAACTCGGTGATTATGTCCAAGTGGGCCAAGTCCCCCTCCATTGAGAAAACGCCATCAGTAACAATCAAGCAACGCTCATTACTTGGGATAGATTTCAAACATCGTCCTAAATCTTGCATGTCATTATGTTTGTAGATTAATTTATGTTCCTTGGATGTTTTACCTAGCCTGATCCCATCCACAATTGAGGCATGGTTTTGTATGTCAGAAACTACCCAATCGTTTTTGTCTAAAAAACAAGAAATACCACCAAGGTTAGCTTGCATACCAGTAGGGAAAATTACACAACTTTCAGTACCAAAAAAATTTG
>Ga0299912_10005324_pt1 | contig 10567 bp, 6 predicted proteins | sample RVTome_2_FD_207667 | JGI IMG/M metagenome (GOLD analysis project Ga0299912, IMG submission 207667) | Soil microbial communities from uranium-contaminated site in the Upper Colorado River Basin, Wyoming, United States - RVT95D214 (version 2) ... | reverse complement strand
AAGGCTGCCATACTGTTTCCATTGTAGCCTTTTATTGTTCCCGGAGTATACGAAAGCTTCACGGCTTGTCCTGCCTGGATTGCTTCGGCTAAATTGAAAATTATGTGGCTTGAATCGGTTCCCGTTCGGATTATGCTGCCTATTTCAGCAATTTGGTCATTGACAGTGACGGAAAATGCCTGCATATTTTCCTCAACCTCTACGAGCTTAATTCCGAATGCAGCATCTATACGCACTCCCGTATTGTTTACATAAGCACTATCCAATTCAGGCCAAATGTTACTAACCGCAATTTTGCCTGACGATTGGAAATTAAATCCCTCCGAAGGCGTAAGATCGCCCTTTGTATATTGAATAACCGGTTCATCACCATTTACAACAGGAACCGACAGTGAGGCAACTGCTATACTTGAATCGCCGCTTTTTAAATTAATGTCGGTTATGTCTACGGCGACATCATTGATCCAAATATCAAAGTTTTCAATATTATCATCGAGGTTGATAATATTGCCATTGAATCGGGCTTCAATAGTGGTACCATCATTTGTGACTTCAGCGCTCACCAGTCCCCTGGTCAGGTTTGTGATGGTTTCAGGTCCGAAAGCAAGGGCTTTGGCTCCGTCGGTCGACGATAATATTCCCGGAAAGTAAGATACGCAAAGGAAATCATCGGGCATGATCGGATTATGAAGCACTATGTTTACCGAATTGGTATCTTCTGAATCAATCGATAACTTCTGTATCCGCAACGCATTATCGGAAAAGAATTTAAAATCGCCGCTGCGAATCGATTCATAATCCATTTTTTTATTGAAGCTCAACTGAAGTGTACTATCGTTCAGTAGCTGTTTCGAAACCAGCTCGGGGCCTTTCAGAATAGCATCCTCTTCAAATAGAACGAAAACCGAATCTTCATTCTCCTTTAAACATGGTATGCTGAATACTTTCACCGTGTCGTTGAAGGTAACCTCCACAGTATAATTGCCATAGTAGGCGTTAAATAGTGTGGAATCGGCACCTGCAGCCGTCGAGTCAAAGTTTGTTGCCCATAATTTACGGGTATAGTGGTATAATGTATCGGCCGCCAGTTTGGGTTCATGGTTAGCATCGAAATAGCCCGATTCTTCTCTCCAGGCGCCCCGGTCGCTTAAAGCCCAACTTATAATTCCGTTTATAGACGGATGGGAAAAAGCAACAGTAAGCACCATTATCAGATCGGAAGCCTGGTCCTCCTGGCTCATGATGCCGTTATCAAATTCGGTGAGTTTTATAGGAAGACCGGCTTCAGCAACTATATTGATGTTCGTTACCAGTTCTGTTACCTGGGGCCGCAGGTCCTGCCAGAAATGAGCCTGCATGCCCACACCGGTGATGGGGGCTCCCTTCGATTTCAGATCAAGAATCATGTCGCGGTATTCTGCTGCATCGCCCCAGTTATATTCTACATTATAATCGTTAATAAACAATTCCGCATCGGGATCGGCAGAGCGTGCCCATTTAAAACAATTCCAATTAATTGAATCTCCTACTATAGATGATAAATAGGTCGCATGCAATGGTTCGTTCATTACATCATATTCCCTGACGATTCCCCTATACCGGCTCACTTCACGAACTACCCTCATTTTACAGGTATCCGTAATAGCCTGAGGGGTTGGTAAATCTTTAACCCAGCGGGGCAGTGCATGATCGTCCTCGTAGTTATATCCACCCCAGAGCAGGGTGTGTGCCCTGAGTTCCCAGCCTATGCTTTGTGTCCAGTTTACAGCGTTATCGAAAGCCGTATAATTCGGCGGGGTATGTTGCGGCTGAATACCGCTCCATTTAAACGAGTTGCCTGAAACACCATAGTTGAAGTATTTCTGCATGGCAGCTTTCATCCATTGTTCCTCGGAGGGCAACCGCGGAGCGTTCAAATCGAAGAAATCTTCATCGCTCAGGTAGTGGTTACCATCAATAGTAGTCAGCTCGCCTCCTCCGCAATTGATGCGTGTGATCCAATCGCCTTCCACGGTTTCAATCTCAATACCTTTCGGGGCAGCATTGTCAAGGCTGGCAACAAACTCAATATTGATGAGAGTATCTGTTGCCGTGAGCTGAATTGTGGTATCAACAGCAATATATTGACCGCCGGCTTCAGCAAACATATCAAAATCCGACAGGTATTTGGTACCCTCGACGAATACATCGAATATTCTGGAACCCGCACTATTAAAATAAATCTCGGCAAATTTTAAGGTAAGGTTGAAGTTGCGGTCCTTTTCAACCGGGATAGCGTAGGCTATGTACGAGTACCATCGTTCGGACTGGTAAATCTCGGCATCTGAATTGGCGATAACAGGCGAGGTTGTTGTATAGACATTCCCGTTGTTGATCGCCCCTTCATACAAATCGAAGGCAATACCGAAAGGAAATTCGTGTTTGACCATGCGCACAGAAAAATCGCCTGTGTATGGCTGATCGTTCCGGTCGATAATCTTCAGACCGAAAGTCCCTTTTCGCAGTGTATCAATACGCTGCTGTGCGTTGTCGTACCATTCCTGAATACTTTGGGCAGATACTGCCTGTTCGCAGAAAATTAGAAGTAAAAGCAGCAGCGACAAGCATCTGCCACAGTGGATCGGGGAAGTAATTTTTCGTTTCATTTTATTTATGGTTTACAATGATTAAATAGCGGGTTTATATGAATAATCGGAGAAATAATATCATACAGGTTATAACATTATTTTTTATGCAATGCATTGGCTACTTATTTTAGATCAACAATCAATTCTGTTTTCTGGTACATAATTATCACCCGTTTTACAGATATCCTGCAAGTCTTCTTTAAAGTTTGAATGCTCTCACTGCTTTTGTTTGAAATTGCTCTTATTATCCGTTAAATCTATTTTCGACTTTCAATCGATTGAGAATTATACCATTATCTCATCACCCCGACTTTTATCTGCACAATTGATTGCGCCGGAAACGAAAACGTGATTTTATTCTTTCCGGTTTTTATCTCCTTCACAGTTGGGATATACTGCGCCTGATTCTCAAAGTCGAACGATTCGCTGAGCGATTCACCGATAATTACAGTGGCCTCTGCATCTCCAAAAAATTCACCTGACACGGAAAGTATTTCCGCGCTGATTTCCTTTTCTTTATGCCTGTTTACCACATTTACGTAAACGGAGTTTTTTTCCTTATCATAAACCGTCGTAACATCCAGGTAGGGAATGCCTTTAAACCTTTCGGTGTTGAAGGTATCACACTCGACATAGGTATCGACAGAGTTGCCCAGACAATTGGCTGAAAATAGTTTGAAGGTGTAAAACAAGGGTGTCTTAAAGGTTCCTTTTTCCCAATCGTTCCCCAACAGGGAAGTCATTAGAGTGAAATTGGCCATCTTAACGACATCGGCATGACGGATAAATGAATTCAAACATTGTGCTATTGGCAGTACGGATAAAAAATTCCTTCCGAAAACACCATATTCATCAACTGCAATACCGATTGGATTCTTAAAACTTTTCATGGCAATTGCTGCTTCTATTTGTGCAGCTGTTACATTGATCTTTTCCTCAAAATCCATGGCACTTTGTCCCATGAAAGTGTAATAATCGGGAGAATTTTCCCAGTACCGGTGAATTGAAATATAATCAATCATATCACCCAGACCCGCAAGCACATTCTGGTTCCAATCGACCCATATTCCGGTACTCTCGTAATACGATGATCCGGAGGCAACAAATTTGATTCTGTTGTCAACCGATCGCATAGCTTTAGCGGCCTCTCTTGCAATCTTAACATAATCTTCCGCATTTTTATATCCGAGTTCCCATGGTGATCCGTCGACTTCATTTCCGAGACCCCATAATTTGATATTGTACGACTCTTCATGACCATTTCTGATACGCAAATCGGAATAGTAAGTGCCTTTCCTGTAGTTACAATATTCAACCCAGTGGTGGGCATCTTCAATTGTACCAAGACCCAGATTTACACAAATCACATTTTCGCTACCCATGGCTTTATTCAGTGCAATCCATTCATCCGTACCTACATGATTATTATCAACACTGCCCCATGCCAGGTTTATTCGGGCGGGGCGCTGATCCTTTGGTCCAATACCGTCCTTCCAGTTATAGCCCATTACAAAATTACCGCCCGGCCAGCGCATATTGGTTATTTTAAGTTCCCGCATTGCTTCGATATAATCTTTCCTGAATCCGTTCTCATCGGCCAGCGGCGAGGTAGGATCGTATAAATTGCCATACAGGATATTGAACTCTACAGTGTCGGGTAACCCAAAGAACTTCCCGTTAAAATGGATGGGTTCCATGAATACCCCGTAAATTTTGGGATCGATTTGCCCGACAGTCCTGTCGATATCGATTTTGATTTTTGCCGTCTGGCAAAATAAGCTTACAGGATAAGCAAGCAGAATGCAAATAATAAGTTTTTTCATAGTTATATTTTCGCAGGTTAGTTAATAATAAATCGGATCCAGTCAATCTCTACCGGTTCATCAGTTTTCAGTACAATAACCAGGTTATGAATTCCCTCTTCATACCTGGACACACGTGAAGTAACGGTAATCCAATCTTCGCTTGCAGGCACTTTTATTTCCGAAAGAATAGGCCCATCTGCATTATCCAGTCTTACGCACAATGTGCCTCCCGTTTTGGCCGAAACTTTAACCTCAACCTTTTTATTTTTCGCGATTCCGAACTCAACGGTATTATACTGAATCCAGGCATCCTTCTTATCGAGAATAGTTTTCCAGCCATTAAATGTGTTCAGTGTATCCAGAAAAACAACAGTGCAACCAGTTTCACTTTTTCGACTGAACCGGTCGATTTCAATTTTCTGTGATGCCGGGCTCACCCCTACCCCGCGCAATTTGGGAATTACTTTTTGGATAGTACCATCGTCGTTAAAGAACAAGCTGTCGATCCTGACTGACCGGTTCTTATCAAATTTCGGGGACAGATCGTTGTTATGATAGAACAGATACCACTGTTCCCTGAACAGTATGATGGATTGGTGGTTGGTCCAGCATCCGCCGGGCAGTTCATCCATGATCACTCCGGAAACCCTGAACGGCCCCATCGGATTGTCGCTAATGGCATATTCGAGTCGTTCGGTCTTGTTATCTACATGTGGATAAGTCAGATAGTATTTTCCATTGCGTTCAAATACATAGGGACCCTCTTTTAGTCCTTCTTCAGGCAAATTATTGATTATCTGCGGATCGGAATCAAGTTCAAGCATGTTTTCTTTCAGCTTTGCAACATAAATATTCCTTGCCGACCAGTACAAATATGCCTGGCCGTCGTTATCAATAAACACATTCGGGTCGATGCCGTGAACATTTTTGATGGGTTCATGTTCCGAAGTAAATGAGCCGGCAGGTTGATCAGATACCGACACTCCGATTGAAAACCCTCTACCATAGATTGTATCTTTAGCCAGTGAAGGGAAATAGAAGTAGTATTTCCCATTTCTGGAAAAACAATCCGGCGACCACATGCTGTATTTCGTTGAATCGACCCATTTAACCTTATTCTGGCTTACAATTACACCATGGTCGGTCCAATGAATCAGATCGGATGAAGAAAACACATGGTAGTCTTCCATGCAAAACCATCCCTCTCGTCCCCGACCTTTGGCAGCAACAATATCATGAGATGGATAGAGGTATACCCTATCGTCGAAAACCCTCGCCGACGGGTCAGCAGTGAACTGATCCCGGATGACAGGGTTTTGGGCAACTATTCCTGATTTCCCCAGAAGCAATAATCCGATGCAACCCGCAAGTAATTTCGGAGGAAAGTACCTCATCTCTTTATTTCTTTTGGCCGGAAGGCGGAATCCTGATTATAGTGAAAGAGTTACCCGGGAACGATTGTGTAAGGTTCGCTCCGGAGAATTTAACAGTTTCGGTTTTCGGTGATACCCTGGTTGGTTCTTCCAGGGTGTTTTCATCCAGAGGGTTTGCCGAGGTAAGAACGATGGCTGTGACGTTTCCGGTAAGCGTACCTCCACCTTTAAGCTCGATCTGCGTTGTCACATTCTGATAGCCGGCATTGACTATCTTAAGGATAATATCGCCCGATGTATCGTCGCGGGCTGCGCTTACACAAAGGCTATTAACATTGGCGCGGGTATCAGCTACTTCCTGCACAAGTACACAATCCAGGTATCCTTTCACCGTATTGCCCCGGATCTCGATTTTAACATCATACCAACGACCGGGCTCAATTTCTCCCTTCATGCTTTCCGAACTCATACCTATTTCCAGATAGTGGACTGAATTCCCCCAACCGCCCAAATCCCAGCGGAGGCGTTCCCTGTTATTTCTGTTATGAAAATAAATCTGGAATCCGTTCTCACCTGAAAGCTTACGGGCTTTAAGAGTTATCGTATAATCGGTCCAGGTTGTGTCGCCCACGAAAGCAGTTACATGAGGAGCAATTGCCGATTGCCTCAGTATGCTATCATAGACAGACCATTCACCCATTCCGGTCTTTCTCCATTCGTCGATATTCTTCGAAAAGTCTGATGTAAATAAGATCGTTCCTTCGGGCGAGATCACTTTAACATCTTTAAACTCTGCTGTATTGTTCCATGTTCCGAGACCAATACAACCCGCTGAATAGGGCGCTTCAAGTTCAGGTGAGTTTTCAATTTTTACCGGCAGGGAAACTGTACCCTGGTTCTCGGCAAACATCTGCTGAACATAATAACTTGGAAGACCATACCACCGGTAACTGTCGAAATTGATCAGATTGACCGGCCATGCCTTATGGTTCGCATTGCAAAATAGCGGAGCATAGGAACCCATTATAACTACATCCGAATTGCGCTCCATACCGGTCGTCCAGGCAGCTTCTCCGATTGCCCCGCGAAGGTTGCCATTTCCGGTGTTACTGGTTACAGCGTACTCACCGATAAATATTTTCGGTCCGTTTCTGTCATAACTGTCATATTTGTTCGCATTCCAGATAAACCACTCGGGATTATTATAATAGTGTTCATCCACTATTTCCGGCATTGGATCCTGAGGATGACTACCGGCCCATTCATTGGCAATTAGCCTGATATCCGGATATTTTTCATGAATGGCCTTTACAAATAGTTCCCAACGCTCGGCATAAGGTGCCTGGCCGTTTTCATTTCCAATCTCAAGGTATTTCAGGTTGAATGGCTCGGGATGACCGTTCTTTGCACGTAGACTGCCCCAGACCGAAGTTACCGGCCCATTCGCATATTCAATTGCATCTAAAGCATCCTGTATCCATTGTCCCATTTGATCCATAGGAACCACTTCTTTATGCGATATTCCTGCATTTATGCAGAATAAGGGTTCCGCACCGATGTCTTCTGCCAATTGCAAATATTCGTGATAACCAAGACCATGGGTGGCATTATAACCCCAGATATTCCATAATGGAGTGCGTGTGTCTATACTACCAATGGTATTCTTCCAGTGGTTCATATGGGCAAAATCGTCCCCTTCAACCCAGCAACCTCCGGGGAAACGCAGAAATTTCGGGTGAAGTGCATATATTGCTTCAGCCAGGTCAACACGCAATCCATGACCTTTCCATGTTTTATCCGGCATAAGGGATACCATGTCAAGATAGAATATACCGTTGCCTTCACCTGAAATTTCCAGGTGAGCTTTTGGGTCACTGTCTGATGCCGTCATGGTTACAGAATAATACTTCCATCCGTAATCGAATCCTTTTATCTCGCCTGAGGCCAGTTCCTTCCCTTCGGAGCTGACAACCCGAATATTCAACGAAGAGGTAAAACCTTCGGTTGACCGTACAGCCACATTGAATATATAATTACTACCCTGAACTATATTCATGCCCCAGTAACCATAGTTTTTCAATGTAAAGGAACCATTCACTTTCACGCAGAGCGATTTACGGTTAAATGCATTGAGCGGAGGTACAGGCGGCCTCGATTGCACGTCGGCTATACATACAGATGCAGTGTCCGTACCAGTTAAACTTACGAATTCCCAGTTCAGCAGTGTATCAGCGTCCTCGAATGAGCGGTTACGAACCAGCTCAGGGTAAATGCCACCGTCGGCGGAAAGATTGATGTCCTCAAAAAAAATTCCAAATAGCAGTGGAGAGATTAAGTGTCCGGGTTTATTAACCTCAATAGTAATTAAAGCTTCAACTTCTTTTCCCGGTTGTGCTTTGAGGAAAGAAGTCAAAAAAACCAGCATGACTGCCAAGCTTAAAGTGTGAAGTGATTTTCTATTCATAATTTGCCTTGTATTGGTAATTATTATAATACATAAAATACGACCAAATATTCGCTATACATCCTTCAAACACTCTATTCTCCAGCAACCACTTTCCATATCAGGACAGTACCGTCTTTGCGGTTTGGAAGTGGACCCGTGTGGTTGGCAGAGTATGGTTCACTGGTACAGGGGATCACCCCTACATATCGATTGGTTATAATCGATATAAGCATACATTGGTTGTGCAACATATCCTGCCATTGAAATAAACTGCCTTCAGATTCTTCTTTCATCAACCTGACATCACCTGATATACCAATTCCTACAACAGTAAGAAATCCTGTACCATTCAATGCCTCGAGGGCTACACGGCCATTTCCGCGATCGTGTACCCTGAATGGGCACCCCGGACCATTATATTCTTTTGCACCCTGCCAGATTGAATGCATCATACCGTGCGGATTAGCCCAAACAGGTAAATTATTGGCCATGTTGGCTCAAACTTTCCGGGAGCCACAGGCTCATTGTCCGGACCGATAGTAACCTGTATGTTCTGTTGGGCAGTCAGACTGTGTTGAAACAAGACAAACAGAATCAAAAGAAAATTCGTTTTCATAGGGTCTTCTTTATTTTTTCCTTCTTCAATGGTCTGAGCACTAGAATTTATTGAGACGAAAAATCCAATCCTTTTCATTTTCAGGCATAATTTCAAGGAACAAAATATAGTCTTATTATAAAAGTTCGACTTTAACTATTTCACCAAAAAATATCAATCTTGGAGATAAAGCTTATATCCAGCTCCCATATACTCCTCAGTTATCTTTATCTTTATTACAGATTCTCCTATTCTGGATTCTGCCTAATTAGTTATGGATGAGATATATAACACAAATTTACAAGTAACTAGGTGTTGAGTTTTTTCAGGCGATTCTTCCAGCAACGATTTAACACCATAATTGTATTTTTTTAGTACAATCCCATTAGCTCCATTCAGTATTCAACTTTCTGTTCTGTCCATGTCGGGCCTTTAATAAAAAAACTTCCATTCTCATAATATACCGGCTCAATACCCATTTGAGGTGTCATTTCCCATTCTTTCAGATCCGGACAGTAAGGATAAGGGCGTTTTTCATACATCAGGTAATGACAGGAACTCCACAATTTACCATCTGGACCCTCGAACAATGCATTATGTCCGGTTTCGCAATAGGGATCCTGAGTGTCCTGAAATTTCAGATCCGCATAGCCACCGCTAATAGCAAGCTCAGGGCGGTATCCCTTTTTTCTGGTACCGAAGATCGGATCACTGGATACCAGATCCCAGGGGCCAAGCGGAGATTTTGATTTCAGAAGGCCTACTTCATAACCACGGGTCCAGGTTGAAAAAAACATGAAGTATGTCCCATCCCTTTTTATGACAAAGGGTCCTTCGATACCTCCCACCATCCATTCGGGATAACCGGATTCCCTTTTATCCAGGAATTTCTGGATACCGCCAATGAGTGTTCCTGTCGATAAGTCAATTTTTGCCTGAAAAAGTCCGTTACCGGAACAATAAAGATAGGTCTGACCGTCTTCATCTTCGAATAAGGTTGCATCGTTGTTATAGTGAGGAGTAAGTGGCCCGTTGACCAAGTTATAAGGACCTGTAACCTGATCGGACACAAACAGCCAGATACTGTGTGTTTTCATACCTTTAGGGTCTTCTTTGGTCACTTTTCCGCTATTCACAGTTAGCCAGTATTTATTTTTGATAAAATGGATTTCGGGTGCCCAGAATCTTCCGTTATAGGGACAATCGGCAGGTAATTTGTTCGCATCGATCAGCCAAGAATGGTGCCTCCAGTGAATCAAATCATCGGAAACCATCAGACGGACGCCTGGATTAGGTCCTGTCCATACAGGATTGGATGTTCCGGTGCAATACCACTGACTACCTGCCTTTATAATGCAATGATCACGCATGGAGATAGATGTATCCCGGGTAATTGGATTGGTATAACTGAAAACATAGGTTTTTGCACTTGCATTTGATAATCGATCATTTTCCTGAGCGGATCCGGCCGAGAATAAAACTATTAGAATCAAGAACAATATCATTACATGTTGTTTCATTGCCGAAATCATTTTGAATGAAGTTCTTATCACCGAATATATCGATTATCCGTCATTTTGAGATAGGTATCTTCATTGATTAATCATGCTTCATGCAAAGAGGTTGTTATTTTCTTCATTGAATCATTGGTAATGAATAACAAACTGTCGAAAAAAACTTTTTTCCCTTCATAAAACACATCCACTTTTCCGGGATATCCT
>Ga0299912_10005322_pt1 | contig 10574 bp, 5 predicted proteins | sample RVTome_2_FD_207667 | JGI IMG/M metagenome (GOLD analysis project Ga0299912, IMG submission 207667) | Soil microbial communities from uranium-contaminated site in the Upper Colorado River Basin, Wyoming, United States - RVT95D214 (version 2) ... | reverse complement strand
ATGAGCCATAAGAAACTAATAGTTTGTCAAGCATGAATTTGTAAACTGTCTACCCGTGATTGGGTGGCAGCCTCAAAGCCGAAGCGTTGGGGATGGTCAATACGCTCGAAGCCATCCCCAAGCTGCACTTGAGGCTGCCACACATCGAGACGATTAAATCAAATTTGACAGACTACTAATTTGAAAATTATGTTTTTGCAGGGGCGGTTCGCGAACCGCCCCCAACTAACGGAGGTAACAGAAATTGAAGGACCAATTAATTCGATCAATAGTCACAATAGCAGCGGTTTGCACAACAGCAATGTGTCCCGGCTGCCGCCAGGCAGCAGATTCAAAAGTCACCACGACCGCAGCGCCGGGCAAAGACGCAGCGGCAATTTCCCTGGCGGGCCAATGGTCCTTCAAACTCGATCCGAAGGATACCGGGCAGCAGGAAAAATGGTATGCCGGCAAACTGCCCGACAGCATCGAACTGCCCGGCTCGACCGCTGAGAACGGCTACGGCGACGAACCGTCAGTCGATACTAAATGGACCGGCCAGATTGTCGATAAGTCATGGTTCACCGAGGACAAATACGCCAAATACAGGCAGCCCGGCTCCGTGAAGATTCCATTCTGGCTGACTCCGGTGAAACATTACGTCGGGCCCGCATGGTACCAGAAGCGGATCGACGTGCCGCAAAGCTGGAGCGGCAAACGAATCGTACTGCTGCTGGAACGATGTCACTGGGAGACAAAAGTCTGGGTGGACGGGACCGCCGCCGGCATGCAGGACAGTCTGTGCACGCCGCAGCTTCACGACCTGAGCGATCTGATGACGCCCGGCAGGCATACGCTGACCGTTCGCGTGGATAACTCGGTTAAGTATGACGTCGGTGTCAACGCCCACTCGGTCAGCGACCACACGCAGTCGAACTTCAACGGCGTGACCGGGCGCATGGAACTGCTTGCAACCGACAGGATATGGGTCAGCGACGTTCAGGTCTATCCGGACATCCGGAACAAATCGGCCAGGCTGGTCGTGACAATCGGCAACGCAGCGAATAAACAAGCCGGCGGAACGCTCACAATAGCGGCAAAAAGCTGGAACGCCGGGCAAAGTCACGCCCCGGCACAAAAGAGTGCCGGTTTCACGTCTTCAAAATCCGAAACCGTCGTGGAAGTCGATTACCCGATGGGCGATGATGTGCTGCTGTGGGACGAGTTTTCACCGGCGATGTACAGGCTGACCGTTTCACTGAAGGCCGCCGCGGACGACAAAACGTTCAGCAGCGAAAAGACCGTCACGTTCGGCATGCGCAAGATCGGTACAAAAGGAACGCAATTTACCGTTAACGACCGCCTTACTTTCCTGCGCGGGACACTGGAGTGCTGCATTTTCCCGCTGACCGGATACCCGCCGACGGATGTCGAAGAGTGGCTGCGTATCCTGCGAACCGCCAAAGCCCACGGCCTCAACCACATGCGCTTCCATTCCTGGTGTCCGCCGGAAGCGGCGTTCGAGGCCGCCGACCGCCTGGGAGTTATGTTCCACGTCGAATGTCCGGCATGGACTACGATAGGCAACGGCGAGCCCATCGACAAATTCATTTACGCCGAGGGCGACCGGATTCTAAAAGCATACGGAAATCATCCCTCGTTCTGCATGCTCGCCTACGGCAACGAGCCGGGCGGGGCCAATCAAAAAAGATTTCTCGCAGACCTGGTCAATTACTGGAAAACCAAGGACCCCCGCAGGCTTTACACAAGCGCCGCCGGCTGGCCCATCATCCCGGAGAACCAGTACCACAGCACGCCGGGGCCCCGGGGCCACCAGTGGGGCGCCGGTCTGAGCAGCCGCTTTAATGCCAGCCCCCCGGAGACGGCGACGGACTACAGCAGCTTCGTCAAAGAGTACGATGTCCCCATCGTGAGCCATGAAATCGGCCAGTGGTGCGTCTATCCGAACCTGAAGGAAATCCCCAAGTACAAAGGCGTGCTCCGCGCCCTGAACTTCGAGATTTTCCGCGATTCGCTCGCCGCGAATAATATGCTCGACCAGGCGGATGATTTTCTTATGGCCTCCGGCAAATTGCAGGCCCTGCTGTATAAAGAGGAAATCGAATCGGCCCTGCGGACTCCCGGCTTCGGCGGCTTTCAACTGCTCGATATCCACGACTTCCCCGGGCAGGGAACGGCCCTCGTCGGCATACTGGACCCCTTCTGGGACTCGAAAGGCTACATAAAACCGCAGGAGCACCACCGCTACTGCAGCGAGACCGTTCCTCTTGCGAGGATGAAAAAACGCACATGGACCACCGACGAAAAATTTACCGCCGAAGTTGAGATCGCTCATTTCGGGCCGGCCCCGATCCAAAATACCGCCCCCATCTGGTTTATCACCTACGCCGACGGCCGGAAAGTTACTTCCGGACGATTGGCCCGGACCACAATCCCGCTGGGCAACGGAACCGAGCTTGGCAGGATCGAAGTGAATCTTGCAAATATTGCCGCACCGGCAAAACTTGTAGTGACAGTATTAATTGACGGGACATCATATAAAAACAGTTGGGACATCTGGGTATATCCAGCCGGGCGCGATATCCAGCCTCCGGGCGGCGTGCTCATCGCCGAACAGTTCGATGAGCAGGCAAAGGCGGCTCTCAGGAACGGCGGGAAAGTGCTTCTTATGCCGCCGACGAATTCCATCGACAGTGACGTGCCGCCGGCGTTTACGACAATCTTCTGGAATACGCAATGGACGAACCGGCAGCCGCCGCATACTTTGGGGATTTTATGTGATCCGAAACATCCGGCACTGGCGCAATTTCCCACCGAGTTTCACAGCAACTGGCAGTGGTGGGACCTTGTCACCAAATCCGGATTCATGATCCTCGACGAATTCCCGGCCGATCTGCGTCCCATCGTCCAGGTGATCGACGACTGGAACACCAATCGCAGGCTCGGACTGGTTTTCGAAGCAACAATCGGCAAGGGCAAACTGCTCGTATCCGGCATAGACCTCAAAAGCAATCTTAACGAGCGCCCGGTCGCCAGGCAGATGCTTCGGAGCCTGCTGAAGTACATGGATAGTGACTCCTTCGCTCCCAGAGGCAGCATCGACGCCGGACTTGTGCAGGGTCTGCTGCGAAAGCCCTCTTTGTTGAGCAGCGCCCGCCTGACAATGGCCGACAGTGAGGCGCCGGGGCACGAAGCACGCAATGTCATTGACAACAACCCGGATACTATCTGGCACACCCCCTGGGGCGAAAACGCCCCGGCGTATCCCCATGAGTTTCGAATTGAACTGCCCGACAGCCGTGAAATCAAGGGATTCACGTACCTGCCCCAGCAGGATATGTCTAACGGGTGGATCGACAAATACCAGGTATATGTCAGCGCCGACGGGCAAAACTTCGGCGAGCCGGCGGCAACGGGAAGTTTCGAGAAGAACCGGAATAAACAGAAAGTTCTGTTTGATAAAAGCAGAGAAGGCCGGTTTTTCCGCTTCGTGGCAATTTCAGGATTTGACGGGCAGATATTCGCCTCAGCCGCGGAGATAGACCTGATTACTAAAAGCCCATAATAAAACCAAATGAATGTCATTCTGAACGGAGCGCAGCGCAGTGAAGAATCTCTTTCAAACGTTCATGTCCCAGATGCTTCGCTTCTCTCAGCATGACAACGTAAGATTGAATTGTCATTCTGCCGGGGATCCTAAGTAGATATAAGAATTATGAAAAATCAAGATGTAAATTCAGCGAACAATCAGGCCAGCTACAACATGACTTTCATCTGGCTTGTTTGTATAGTCGCGGCGATGGGCGGATTGCTGTTCGGCTACGACTGGGTAGTAATCGGCGGGGCCAAGCCGTTCTACGAGCCTTATTTCGGAATCTCGGACGCAACACCTTTCCTTAGAGGTTTCGCGCAAAGCAGCGCCCTGTTCGGGTGTCTTGTCGGTGCCGTTTTGTCCGGAATAATCAGCGACAAGTCCGGCCGGAAGAAGCTGCTCATTTTGTCCGGCCTGCTCTTTACCGTATCGGCAGTCGGCACCGCGTTCGCGGGAAGTTTTATTTCTTTCAATGTGTTCCGCATTATCGGGGGCATAGGAATCGGGCTGGCCTCGAATCTCTCGCCGATGTATATAGCGGAGATTTCCCCGGCACGTATGCGCGGAAAATTTGTCTCTATAAACCAGCTTACGATTGTGATAGGAATTCTCGCCGCCCAGATTGTCAACTGGCTGATTGCCCAGCCGGTGCCGGAAGGGGCAGGCACAGAATTTATCCTAAGCTCATGGAACGGCCAAAACGGCTGGCGGTGGATGTTCGGAGCCGAAACGGTGCCCGCATTCATGTTCTTTCTGCTTATGTTCTTTGTGCCGGAAAGCCCGCGCTGGCTTCTCAAGTACGGCAGGGACGAACAAGCGGCAGGAATTTTAAGCCGGCTCGGCGGCGCCAAATACGCCGGCTCTGCTATCGAGGACATTAAGAAAACTCTCGCCGGCGAAGAAATCGCCCGAGTCAACTTCCGGGACCTGCTCGAGCCTAAGCTGCGCAGGATTGTCATGCTGGGAGTTTTCTTAGCGGTGCTGCAGCAATGGTGCGGGATTAACGTGATTTTCAATTACGCCCAGGAGGTCTTCGCGGCGGCGGGATACGGCGTCAGCGGCATTATGCTCAATATTGTCATCACGGGCATTGTGAACCTGCTATTCACTTTCGTTGCGATATATACGGTCGACCGGTTCGGCCGGCGAATTCTTATGCTTATCGGCGCCGGCGGCCTGGCGGGCATCTATGCGATCCTTGGCGCCGGCTATTACCTCCAAAGCACGGGAATACATATGCTTGTGCTGGTAATTTCGGCCATCGCCTGTTACGCGATGTCACTGGCTCCGATTACATGGGTGGTTATTTCGGAAATATTCCCGAATCGAATACGCGGCGCCGCGATGTCCGTGGCGGTGTTCAGCCTCTGGGTCGGCTGCACGGTTCTGACGCTGACGTTTCCATATCTTAAAGCGGGTCTCGGAGCTCACGGCGCGTTCTGGCTTTACGGCGTTATCTGTGTAATCGGGTTCGTTGTGATACTGATGAAACTGCCTGAAACAAAGGGCAAATCGCTCGAAGATATCGAACGCGAGCTGGTCGATTAAAAACAATCCTTGCAATCGACCATCACTTTCGGATATATAAAGATACTCGAACTGACCGATTAGCGTTGTCATCCCTGCGAAAGCAGGGATCCAGGAACGTAACGGTTTTAGTGGATTCCAGCTTTCGCGGGAATGACAGATTGTGCTATGTTATTATCATTGAGCGATTTGCTGTTGCATTCGACTAAAAACGGTCAGTTTGAATAAAGATACTAAAACAATGAATCAGGAACCTTGGCAAGGTAAGATACGATGACAGAGATTTTCTCGAAGTCGATGAACAGAAGGAGCTTCATTCGAACCGGCTTAGCCGCTTTCGGAACATTGGTTACCCTCAATGCGGGCTGCAGCCGGCCGTTAGCCAAAAAAGAGCAGGAGCAAACCCGATTGGCGATTATGGCCGATACCCATATCCCGGAGGATATCGAGAACAATTACCGGGGATTCTATCCATACCGGAACCTGGAGAAAGTCGTGCCGGATCTCGTATCTAATTCGCCCGATGGGGTGCTCATCGCAGGTGATTTGGCACGGCTTACGGGCCAGCCGGGCGACTATGCAAATCTCAGAAAGCTTTTAAGCCCGGTCGCGGAAAAAACGCCGGTTTTCATGGCGCTCGGCAACCACGACGACCGGCAGAATTTCCTGAAGGTCTTTAACGACACGCCCGGAGAAAAGCCTGTCCTGAAAGGCAAGCACGTGGTTATTGTCAAAAAAGGATCAACCCGGGTGATTATGCTCGATTCGCTCCTCTATACCGACAAAGTGCCGGGTTTCTTAGGCAAAGCGCAGAGGCAGTGGCTGGAAAATTATCTGAAAAAGTGCGACGAAACGCCTGTGATTCTATGCTTTCATCATACCTTGTCGGATGATGACGACGCCCTGCTGGACGTGCCGCGACTGTTTCAAATGATTGCACCTATTCGAAAGGTCAAGGCGATTGTTTACGGCCATTCTCACGCATACGGATTCTCCGAGTTCGAAGGGATTCACCTGGTTAACCTTCCGGCGGTGGGATACAATTTCAGCGACAGCGACGCTGTCGGCTGGGTGGAGGCCCGCTTGGGAAGCCGGGGCGGCGATTTTGTGCTGCACGCCGTCGGCGGCAATCTCGATAGGGACGGCAGCATGACAAAGCTCGAATGGCGAAAAGGATAAGAGGACGGATTTTCGATGCTTCTTTCTGCACGGATGAAAAAAAGACAATGGGTAATCGAGCCTGCGGATGACCGCTGCGAGCGGCTTGCCAAATCGCTCAAAGTTTCGCCGCTGCTGGCACAGATTCTGATTAATCGCGGAATCATCGACAGCGAAGAAGCTTCTGTTTTTCTCAGGCCCAAGCTGACCGAGCTTATCGATCCGGCCCGGATGCCGGGAATCTCACCGGCGGTGCAGCGAATAAAACAGGCGATTACAAACAAGGAAAAAATCACCGTCTATGGCGACTATGACGTGGACGGCATATCCGGCGTAGCGATTCTCTGGCAGGTATTGACGATTCTCGGCGCCGAGGTGGACTATTACATTCCCCACCGGATCGACGAAGGCTACGGCCTGAACGCCGAAGCCGTTGGGACGCTGGCAAAATCCGGCAGCAAACTCCTGGTGACAGTCGATTGCGGCGTCACGGCGTTTCACTCGGCCGAGATGGCCGCACAACTGGGCCTCGACCTGGTCATCACCGACCACCACCAGCTCGACCCCAAGCTGCCCCGGGCGGCTGCGATCGTGCATCCGGGGCTGGAAGAATCGTACCCGAACCAGGATTCGGCCGGGGCGATGGTTGCTTTCAAGCTGGCCTGGGCAATAGCCAACGAATTCAATCCGGGCCGGAGGCTCGAACCGGGATTGCGGGAATTCATGCTGAGCGCAACGAGCCTGGCGGCGATGGGAACCGTCGCCGATATCGTGGACCTGCGTGGCGAGAACAGGATCCTGACGAGTTACGGACTTAAAGCACTGCCGGATTGCAAGCTCTCCGGCATACAAGCTTTAATCGAGACGGCGGGACTGACAGGTCACTCGCTCGACAGCTTTCACATCGGCTTTCGGCTTGCGCCGATGCTCAACGCCGCCGGCCGGATGGGACATGCACGGCTGGCCGTGGAGCTGCTCACGTCGGAGTCACCCATCCGCTCGATGCAGATAGCCGAATATCTCAAGGAGCAGAACACCCTGCGCCAGCAGTGCGAGCGGAAGATTTTCAAGCAGGCCTGCGAAATGATAGTCGAGCGGGATATGAACCATCCCGACCGCAAGAGCATCGTCCTGGCAAGCGAGAACTGGCATACCGGCGTAATCGGTATCGTCGCGTCGAGAATCGTGGATAAATTCTATCGTCCGACGATTATGATTAACGCCGCCGACGCCGGGAACGGCATCGCCCAGGGCTCCGGGCGCTCGATCCCCGGATTCTGTCTGCTCAGCGCTATTCGGTCATGCTCGCAGCATTTAAACAGCTTCGGGGGACACAAAATGGCAGCCGGCATCACAATCGAAACCGAGAAGATCGACCGGTTTGCAGCCGATTTCGAAGACTATGCGAAACAAAACCTGAACGAAAACGACGTAGAAGCCAAACTTCATATCGACGCGGCGGTTCCGCTGGAGACTTTTCGAATGGAAACTGTCAGCGAGCTGCAGTTGCTCGGCCCCTTCGGCCAGGGCAATCCGGAACCGACATTCGCCACAAAAGGGGTGCGCCTGGCATCGGCGCCCAGAAAAGTCGGGGCAGGCCGTGAGCACCTGCAGCTTGCAATCACCGACAATACCGCGGCGATTCGATGTATCGGATTTCGATTCGGAAAGCTGGAGAAAAAGCTGCTGGAAACCGAATTCTTCAACGTCGCCTATCAGCCGCAAATCAATACCTACAACGGAAACAGCAGCGTCGAATTTGTTCTAACCGACATCCAGTTCGAATAAACGCTTCAGCCGGAGCTTATTTTTTCTCGACCGTCACATTGTCAATCTTGAACTGCCCGAGTGTGGGAGCAAGGTTGAACAAGTCTCCCGGCTCACCGTTACCTACAGCCAACGCGATATGGCCGGCGTCATAGCCTCCCCGACCGCCGCCTCTGAAAGACGCGTCAAGCCCGACCCATTTGCCGCCTATATAAGCCTGTGTCCAGGCATGTCCGCCGAAGCCCCGCTGGCCGAGAAAGTCATCCACATAAGCCACCCCGGCGACCACCTGAGCCGGAATCCCGACGGCCCGGCACATCGCAGCGGTAAGAACCGCAAATTCCGAGCAATCACCCTGCCTGCTGGCTGCGACCTCCGCCGCCGATGCGTAACCGACCGACAGGCTCCTGTTCTCGATGTATTCGGCCACAAAAGCCTCTATCTTCCGGGCCGCCTCGGCCGCATCTCTGGTTTCGCCTACCGCGTGCCGGGCAAGGTCGATAACCTGCTCGTTGTCGCTTTGGAGAAATCTTGTGGGTTCCATAGCCTCCAGAATCGCCGCATCCGTGCCCTTGTAAGGAAACTCTACTCCCGCCGGCGCGGCAACCGGCTCGACCTTCAGGATCATTTTGCCGTTATCGAGCTGTTGCGCTTTCTGATTATCATTGGACGGTATCGTGAACTCGGCGCCCTCCTTTACCGGGCTCAAATGATAAGTTATGGACTTTGCCGAGGCCAGATTATTCAACGGCTCAGGGCTCTTAAGGAACATCCTGTCGATTAATTCCAGCACGTCGTTCCGGCCCAGCGAGAATTCCTTCGCGCAGGCAACCATTTCAACCTGGATCCCCGCTACCGGCATGATGTTCTTTTGCATCCGAAGGTCCCGGTCAACGTAACTGGTGCTGACAACTTCTCCGGTTCCCGGCATAACGAGAGTTGTCTTGACTTCTCTCAGAGTCACTACACGCCCGAGCAAATCGACGTTTTGCTCCGGGCCGATACTTATTTGAGCATCGACCGCCTGCATGATTCCGGGACTGAATATTTTGACCGAATACTGCGTGCCCTCTTTCAAACCCTTCTTCAGTGTCAGCAGGCACAGGCCTTCGGACATCACCGCGCCCTGCGGCCATTCAAGCATGCTCTTCTGCTCGGCACCCATCGAAGACGTGGTCAAGCTCACCTTTCCCTGCTTGTCCACCTGCCCCGCCATTTTCATGACCATTGCACCCAGCTTCTGTATGACCTCAAAACCCAAAGGCTCGCCGCTTGCCGTCTCGATACTGGTCTCCGTCATTTCAATCGTCATCGAAATACCGCCCCGGCTTATCGTTATACTGACCTGCTCGGAGCTTGTTACTTTGTCCCCGGAGACGACCCGGCTCTGGACGGCATGGCCGACCTTTTTTCCTTCCATGAACACGGCAAAATATTCCGTTTCGTCCGATACGGCCTTCGAGCCGGCCGAGCTCGTGGAAATCAGGCAGGCAATTACAGCAAAAATTGAGCAAACGCTTAAAGCATATTTAATTTTCATCGTCCAGTTCCTTTCTTAATTATTATCATCAACGGTTATTATAGGCCAAAATCATAATCTTTCACCATCATATTTTCGAGCGGCGGTAAATTCACTCCGCACGAGCCTTTGTTTTCGCTTGAGTTTAAACGCACTGGTTGCATTATACGGCCTTTTAGCCTAAAATATCACGTATTCGACGGATCGGTAAGCTATGGTTACTTACTCAAACTGACCGATTCGAATGAAAGGTTGTTTGCAAAATCTTGTTGTACAGAGACATAACTAAAAATGTCATTCTGAGCGAAACAAAGTGAAGCGAAGAATCTGGCTTACGATTAATCAGTTCGCTATCCAGATGCTTCGCCTTCGGCTCAGCATGACAACGAGAATCGATCAGTTTGAGTTACTTAATGAGCAGTAATAAATCATTAAACAGCAGGTTACAGAAAATTATGACTTTTAATGAGCTATTGGCGTTAGTCCGGCCGGAAAACGGCCTGAGAATTCGTACAGATTCGAGGCTTGTAAAGGACGGAGATATCTTCGTCGCAGTCAAAGGCACGGCTTATGACGGCCACGACTTTATCGAAAAGGCCCTTGCCAACGGCGCCAGGTACATAGTCCGTCAGCAGGATGGGCGATACACGATACGCGATGGCCGGCACGAATCCATAATCGTCGATGATACCACAGAGGCGGCGGCGATTCTCGCGCAGGCGGCCGGCGGCAATCCGGCTTCGCAGTTAACGAATCTGGCCGTCACAGGCACAAACGGAAAAACCACCGTCGCCTTTCTCGTTCAATCGATAATCACCCGCGCCGGTCAAAAGTGCGGCCTGATCGGCACCGTAAGGTACGACACCTGCTCGGGCAGTATTTACCCAGCACCTCTGACTACGCCCGACTGCCTGGATATAGCCGCCAGGCAAAAGGAAATGGTCGAAAACGGCGCGAAGTATATGGTAATCGAGGCAAGCAGCCACGCCCTTTCACAAAACCGGCTGGCAC
>Ga0299912_10005321_pt1 | contig 10575 bp, 15 predicted proteins | sample RVTome_2_FD_207667 | JGI IMG/M metagenome (GOLD analysis project Ga0299912, IMG submission 207667) | Soil microbial communities from uranium-contaminated site in the Upper Colorado River Basin, Wyoming, United States - RVT95D214 (version 2) ... | reverse complement strand
GACTCCTTGTCATAGGTTGTTCTGTCAAGAAATATTTAAATCATGTATTTTGTCGGAATTGATCTTGGCTGGAAAAATAAATAAACTAGCAATCTTTCGCTTGACTTTCCCGCAGAAATCCGCTATTTACTAATCAGCTCAGATATAAGCTAGGCGAAGTCACTACCATAAGTCCAAGCTCTTTGACCGTAGGGGTCACGAGGGTACTTATATCTGAGTTAGGGAAGGCTTCTAGTGCGGATACCGCGAGGGTTTGCTGGGGTGGCACCCTAGCTAGGGTTCGTCCTAACCCTACTCCTAACCCTTAACGCTGGTGCACCACCGCTCAACTCGGCGTCGTCCAAAGCGGTGCTAGTCCAGTGTGCTAAAAGCCACAGAAAACTTCCTACTGAGAGGAGAAGATGGGCAAGCCTAGAGGCTGTGGTGGAGAGCCTTCCCGCCCCTACCATGAGAGATCCGGCGACGGTACTAATTAAATGTTGGTACCGCCGCCTTCTTTTTTATATTGATCTTCGGTTAAATTTGGGGTAGAGTATTAATATATGCGGACTGGAACTGCTCATTTACCACTTCACTACGGAAGCGCGCCTAGGTGGCTTTTTGATCGGATGGCAAAACTAGCCCGGGAAATCACCATTGCCATCGTTACTGATTACGGCCCGACCGAGATAGTGCGAAGAGTCTCTGATCCATTTTGGTTTCAATCTTTCGGTTGCGTGCTCGGTTTTGATTGGCATTCTTCTGGGTTGACAACTACAACAACCGGAGCTTTAAAACAGGGGATTAAAGGTTTAGAAAAAGATCTCGGCATTTGGATTGCCGGCGGAAAGGGAGGTACTTCTCGCAAAACCCCAACCGAAATTGAAAATGCTAGTTGGCAAATCGGCAAAGATTTTTCAAATTTAATCTATTCTTCAAAAATGGCGGCTAAAGTTGATTCGGCTGCTTTGCAAGATGGATTCAATCTTTACCATCACAATTTCTTCTTTACAAAGAAGGGCGATTGGGCAGTTGTCCAACAAGGGATGAACCCTTTAAATCGCTGGGCGCGTCGCTATCATTGGCTTTCTGATGATTTGAAATCGTTTGTCGAGGAACCTCACGCAGCGATTGCTTGCGACAAAACCGTGCAACCGCTTAATTTAGTCGCCGCCGAATCGGATCAAGCTCGGGACATCTCAACAAAATTAGCCTGCGATAAACCCGAAAAAGTAGTCAAGCAGTTTGAGCGAATTCACCGATCAACTAATCAACTAATTAACTTATCTTTGCCGGCTCACGAAAGGATCCAACCAACTGATATCAGGCCCGAAAATCTCAATAAAATTTTGCTTTCAACTTATGAGAATCAACCAGCCAATTTTGAAAGTCTGCTTTTGACCCGTGGAGTCGGGCCGAAAACAATTCGGGCGCTGGCTTTAATTTCCGATCTTGTCTACGGCGCGCCGGCTTCCACCCGCGATCCGGTCAAATTTACTTTTGCCCACGGCGGCAAAGACGGCACCCCGTACCCAATCGACCGCAAAACCTACGATAAATCCATCGAGATCCTCAAAATTGCCGTAGAAAAAGCAAAGATAGGGGGTAAGGATAAAATAGAAGCAATTAAAAGACTTCAGGCTTAATTGTGTTTTACTCGCAGAAAACCAATGGGAGAGGGCAGGTTTCCGTAGATGATCCCAATCCCAAATGTTCCTATATTGGCCTCTTTGAGGCCTCCTCGATCGAGTCATGGAAGTCCTTGGCACTTTCGAAGAGACGATTAAGTGCCGTTAAGCAGCCTTCCGCAGTAAATTCCTGACCGAACTTCTTCTTCATATCCTCGATCATAAGGACGATCGTGCCAACCGCATAATCTCCCGGTTGGTTCCTAAGAAACTCGTCCTCAACTCCCGAAACAATGTCGATATCTCTCTGAGCCACGCTCTCCTCCTATCTCTCGCTATCTAAAACCGTGGCGAGACTAAGCAGACTAGTCGTTTTTGTCGCAGGAAGTATAGCAAAAACATAGAAAAAAGTCAACGCTATAAGCCTTCATTTCCACCCATAAAGTTCTAATACTCATTTTTTAGGCCTAGATAAACTTAACCCTGTCAATAAAAACAAGTCTCTCATTGACTTTACAGATATAAATTATTAGAATGCCTGCGTTGGAAGGAGATTTGGAAGGAGGGACGCTGTGACTAAACCGCAAGTTTTTTCTAGCGTCGAATCGGTACCAGCCGCAGTTAGCGCACACACAAACTCAGTGGTTGCTGACTGTAACAAACGGAGGGAAGAAGCACTCAGCACAAAAGGGCCGCTGACAAGGCTGGTATGGGCGGTTGTGGATGCTGTGCAACATGAATTCCCCGAAGCCCAATTCCAGCTCGTTAAGGATTGGTTGGGCAATACGCAGCTGAATGTATACAGCGACGCCAGCCCAAGCCAGATCCACAGTCTAACCCAACCAATCATAGGTAAGTTTCCGGACCTAGGGCTCAAAGTCCATCCAACGATGACACGTCTTGCCGGAGTCTAGACCAAAAAGGCTCCCAAGGATAACAGGAAAGGACCCACCACAACACCTGCCCTTTCTTCTCTCATATTTTATCAAAAGACTCCAATACTTTTTGCCTTAGCTAGTTTGGTTGAATCCCATCTGTCCTATAGTTGCATTGTCGCTCGGTCTGATGTATAATCCATCTTCGGAGAGATTTGGAACAGAAGGGAGAACCATGATAGTCATAGCTTTAGGGAGGGTCGCTAAGTACATTGCCGCCATCATCATCTGCCTCGTCCTCTTGGAGGTTCTGGAGTACTTGGGCGATGTTGTGGGCGTAGGCGACATCCTGTGGATTAGTTTCTTAACTGTCGTCTTCTTAGGCTTTGTCTTCCTCGAGATTGACACGGTTATCGAGGAGTCGAGGGATAGGCAATTTGTGGTGCTTGGTGTCGTAAAAGACTTAGGGCCGTGTAACAGCTTGCAAATCAGCTTGGAAACCCAGCGTAGAACTGGGAAAGCCCTCGGCATTGGAGCTTTGTCCAAAACCCTCCACGATCTGGAGAGGAAAGGTTACCTACATACCCGCTGGATCGTGAAATCAGAACAGGCCCAGGCAAGAAAGCGTACCTACGAGATCACAGATCAAGGAGTCGCTGTATTCACCGAATTCCTAGATTCGTTGACGGCCAAATACATCGGCAAGCCAGGAGGTGTTGGAGTGTGAACTCCCACCTTCTGGCTCCAACTACTCGAGACCGAATTCTTTAAGGGCGATCTTCATCGGGTCCTTTCGATTTGACAGCAAACCATTTGGTTTGTCATAATAAAAAATGATGAGACGTCTGCCTTTTGCCTTATTTTTTGTCTTTCTTTTTTCTTTTCTATTTTTATCTGCGAAAGTTAATAATGCATTGGCTACAACTGTCACTCTCACCGCAACTGCCGATACTAAGATTGTCGGGAGTCCTACAACCTCAAATACAAACTACGGCACCAGCACAACGATTGAGACTAGAAAGACAGACGATGAAAAAGGTAGAGCATTAATCAGTTTTGACATAAGCAGCGTCCCGTCAAATGCCACTATAAACTCGGCGACTTTTTTCATTTATTTTTATACCTGCGGCAGGCTATCACAAACAATTGATGACCTAAATATTTCCAGAATCACAGGAGTGTGGAAAGAAAATCTTGCAACTTGGAACACCGAAAAGAATAATTTTGATTTGGGTACCGCGCTTCACAAAACTGCTCCTTGCAGCTCAACCGGAAAATATCTTAAGTACGATATAAAAACGTTTGTCAATAATTGGCGAAACGGCACCTGGACAAATTATGGTATTGGGCTTTCTGGAGACGAGGGCTCGGAGGACAGCTGGCGTAAAAGTTTTTACTCAAAAGAGCATGGGAGTAATAATCCGCCAAAATTGGAGATTAATTACACAGTTCCTGGACAACCAACCGGCACGGGTGATGAAACTGGAGAAGATGCCGCAGAAACTGACGAGGAAGATACCACTTCAATACAGAACGGGGGCAAATCAGCTACTACTTCAGCTACAATCAGCGCCCAAAAAGCCACACCAAGCACTGCGATTAGTGAAAAGGCAAAAGGGATTTCCGGAGCAAGAATCGCATTAATAGTTGCACTAGTTGTTATTTTAGGAGCACTAACCGCAGGTTATATAATATACCGCCGCCGAAAGAAATTAGCCAGTAAAAAAGATAAAGAACCCGAAAAGCTTGAGGAAAATAAGGAAGAAGCTAACACACAAGAACCATCTGACAAATAACTTTTACTCCAACCCAAACTCTGATAGATCTATCTTCATCGGGCCGTTTTCGAAGAAGTCATTAACTGCGTGGAGAACTTGTGAGGGAAGCACACGAGCCTTCAGTAAATACCCTTGAGCACCAATCTCAACTGCTTGTTTGATAATCGAACCTTGACCAAGATTGGTCAGCAGATAAACTGGAGTATCTTTGGCCGGAGAAGTTGGCACTCGTATCTCTTTCAGCACATCGATCCCGGTCTTTTTTGGCAGCATTATATCCAGTAGAATCAGGTCGTATTTGCCCTCCTTCGCCATCTCGACCCCCTCCAAACCATTAGCTGCTACCTCCGCCTCATAACCACTTTTCTTCAACTCCCGAGAATAAATATCGCTGACAAAAACATCATCTTCAATTAACAAAATTTTATGACCCATAAATTTTTGCCTCTATATTTGAGAGTAGCAGAAAAAACTACCAAGAGTCTAGCCCTTTCTTTGATTGAAAAGAGTGAATTGAAAGTTGGCGCTTCTATTGTTATTCTATAACGCAGTGGCTAAGGAAATCATCCTCGATATAAAACCAAAAGAAAGTAAACTAAAAAAATATTTGCCTATCGTAACCGTCGCGGTTGTAGTAACCTGCATTCTTTTTGCAGCCGGCTACGGCCTTGGCAGATACACCGAGTTTGAAGTCCCACTATTTGGTGAGAAGGGAGCCACCAAAAGTGCCACGCGAAAAGGTTGGTGTGTCTTCGAAACACGCGATTTTTCGATCGAATATCCAAAAAATTGGGAGGTAAGTAAAAACTCAGATACCGAACCCATCGGTGCAAAAGTCGAAGGTGACGGAGCAAGGGTGCAATTTTGGTTAACAGATGTCCGGGAGTATCGCTTTTCCAAGGAACAGAGAGAAAAACAAACTAAAGTGAGGAAGACTAAACTTGACGTCGATGGAAGAGAAGCAGACGTAACAAGCTACTCTTACAAGGACGGGGATTTTTTTATCGTCGTCGAAGCAGCTTCTTCTGAAAAGAGACCAAAAGAAATTTTTTGGCTCCTAGCCTCAGACACAAAGTTTAAAGAAACGTCGATGGAGATTGTTTCCACCTTCGTTAGCAAAAGTAGTGTCCAGAAAACAGATAAGACCAGCAATGAATAAAATATTAGAGTTTTCAACCAACAAAAATCGGGAACTTGTCAATATAACCAGCAGGGTAGAAGAAGCAATTGCCCAAGTTAAATTAACAAGTGGGATTTGTTTAATTTTTGTACCACACGCTACTGCTGCTCTTTTAATAAACGAGGACGAACCTGGTTTTAAAGCAGACGTTGAAAAACTTCTTGAGATGTGGATCCCCCAGGGAGATTGGCAACACGACAGAGTAGATGATAACGCTACTTCTCATTTAGCCTCCTCTTTGATTGGCCAATCAAAAGTCCTACCTTTGGAAAATGGCAGGTTGCAGCTTGGAACTTGGCAAGAAATATTTTTTGTCGAGCTAGACGGTCCAAGAAGCAACCGTAAAGTAATAGTCCAGGCAACTTAAACCGCTCTCGCAGCTTAATATCTTGCCAAAAACCAGTAGAATTGGTTAAACTGAGGTCGCAATGAAAAAGTACCTGCCGGCAAGCTTGTTGATAATAGCAACGCTCGTAATAGTCGGGGCACTAGGTTTTCTTACATGGCGTTTTTTTCAAGGCAGATCAACCCAACCTCCACAACAAATTCCAACCAAACTAGATACGAAAGAGAAACGGGCCGAACAACAAGAAGTAATGTTCGAAACCATCAAGGAAATTTTCAGCCAAGAGTCTCCTGGCACAAGCTTTTCCCTAGCGGTGTTTGACCTTAAGCATAATGAATACTTTGGCCTAGACGATAAAGTCCCCCAGCACGCAGCCAGTGTTTCAAAAATCCTTACAGCGGTTTATGTTTTCAATCAAGTAGAAAAAGGTGAGGCAAGCCTTGCTGACCCTATGGGTGCTTACAACGTTGAATTTCAGCTTGAAAAGACAGTGAAGCGAAGCGAACCAGAAACATGGGCTTTGCTCGACGAAAGATTTAAACCAGAGGATCAAAATAAATTCGCTACCAGCATTGGCCTAACTACCACCGATATAAGAATAGGCAAAAACCTGATGTCACCAAAAGATGTCGCCGTCCTACTTAAAAAATTGGCCAAAGGTGAAATTCTCACTGAAAGTAATCGGAATAAACTTTTTTCCTACATGCAAAAAACCGAAAGCGAAGACTTTTTCTCACCAGCTTTCAAGCTAGAAGGCGTCACCTTTTATCACAAAACCGGGAAGTATTTGGGTGAAGGACATGATGCAGCAATCGTCCAGCACCAATCCAATCCGTTTGTGTTGGTAGTTTTTAGTAACAATAATACAAACCCAAATTTAATCGGCCGTGGAACGGTGCTGACAAAGGTAGCCAGCAGGGTTTATGAGTATTTTAGTGAACTAGATTGACAGAAAGGAGGTGACAAAATGGACAAAAAGACTTTAAGTACTGGTCTTATTGTATTATCAGTAATAGCAGCTGTTCTTGGAGCTTTGGATTATCTAGCTGATTACTCTGTTCTCGGTCTTGGAGCAGATTCTTGGATAGTTGTAGCAGCTGCCCTTGGCATCTACGCCATCTACACAAAAGTGGCTTAATGCTTGTTACTCGCTAATGAAACTAGTTTTAGGCGATATAACGCAAATATCTGCCGATGCGATAGTTAATGCTGCAAATACGCAGCTGCGACATGGTGGAGGAGTAGCAGCAGCAATTGTACGTGTCGGTGGACAAATCGTCCAAGACGAAAGTGACAAAATCGGTTGGTGTGATATTGGCAAGGCCGCAGTTACGGGAGCAGGAAACCTGCCTGCCAAATGCGTCATTCATATCCCCACAATTGATTACAAAACTGGTAAAAGAGCAGATTTGGATGATATCAAAAAAGGGATGTTATCTGCTCTAGAAATTGCTAAAAATACAAATTGTAAGAAGGTCGCCTTCCCACTTCTCGGCGCTGGAGTTGTCGGATTGCCTGTAGAAGATGTCGCAAAGGCAATGAAGGAAGCTGCTGATAGCATCCCCGAGATCGAATCAATCCTCGTCATCCGCTCCCAAACTGATTACGGCTCCCTTAAAAATTTTTTCAATCGACTATAATCATTAAGATGACTAAGATTTTAGTTGGCCTTTTTCTAATTTTACTGGTTGGTTTTGCAGTCTGGTTTTTCTTCAGAAGAAGCGAGCCTGTCGAGAAGGTAACCAAAGAAGGTCCAATTATCTTTTTCGGCAATAGCCTTACTGCTGGGTCTGGAGCAGGAGAAGGAGAAGATTTTCCATCGCTTGTTGCGAAGGAATTAAAGATGACTAGCGTAATTAATGCTGGAATATCAGGCGACACCACGCAGACTGCTTTAAACCGATTAAAAACTGATGTGTTGGACAAGAGTCCTTCTCTTGTAGTCGTAGAACTTTCTGGAAATGACTTTTTACAGGGAATTGATCCAGAAACAACCATAAATAATCTTGACTTGACCGCCAAGCAGATCAGTCAAACCGGCTCAAAGATAGCCCTTGTTCATATCCACTTTTTAAGAAACGCTAACGAATATAAGGCGGGCTTTGAGAAAATTTCTGAAAAATACAATGCGCCAGTGGCTTGGTCTGTTTTAGCTGGGATCGTAGGAAACCCATCACTGATGGCCGACAATATTCACCCAAACGCTGCAGGTTACAAAATTATGGCCCAACGCATAGCCAAAGTTTTGAAACCTCTCCTTCAATAAGCTTATCTTTCCTTTACACTAAAAATCTTATAAACTCTTACTGATGAAAAAGGTACGAATTTACACCAGAAAAGGGGACAGGGGCAAAACTTCGCTAATTTTCGGCACTAGGGTGAGTAAGGACCACCCGAGAGTAAACGCCTACGGATCAGTCGACGAGCTGAATGCAAGCCTCGGTGTTGCAATTTCCTTCATTCGAGACAAAAGAATCGTAAAAATACTGCAAAGTATTCAAAATGAACTCTTCAACATTGGTGTTGAGCTTGCTAGTCAGAAAAAACTCAGGAAAAATACAAGTGGCTATTATAAATTAAAACAGTCTAAAATAGAGGAATTGGAGAATATTATTGATCAATATGACCAAAATCTTCTTCCGCTACAAACATTTATATTGCCTTCTGGTACAAATACGTCTAGCTACCTACACCTAACTCGAACCGTCAGCCGTCGAACTGAAAGGGAAGTGGCCGCATTAGCAAAGAGAGAAGAGGTGAACCCGAATATTCTTGCTTATTTAAACCGCTTGTCGGACTTACTTTTTGTCTTAGCGAGAACCTTAAATAAAAAGGCTGGCGGGGAGGAAGTAACTTGGAAAAAAGAATGACAAACCAGCCTATGATCGATAGACTCCCTGTCAAATATTTTATCTCGAAGCTAATTTTTATTAGTGCTGTTTTCGCTATAACCATCATTCTTTTTACAAATTTTGACACAGGATATTTAATTACTGATGAGCCTCAAACTAAGCTACCTCCCGCTGCACCAAAAGTAAGATTAGAATCTATTTTTACTAAACCAAACAACATTGATGAATTGGATAAAGACAAGATTGTTACTTTAATTGCCACTGGGGACGTTATTCCTGCAAGGGGAGCAAATTGGCCAGCGGTTACAAGCGGCGATTTTACTTACAACTGGAAGAAAACTGCTTCGCTGTTAGCAGGAGGGGATATTACTTTAATAAATCTGGAAGCGCCTTTAATCAAAAATTGTAAGTTGATGACAGAGGGTATGACTTTTTGTGGCGATGCCCGGCATATTAAAGGGTTGGTTTTTGCTGGAGTTGATACGGTCTCTATAGCAAATAATCACATTGATAATTTTGGTCTTCCTGGAAGAGACGAAACAACATTGCTGCTCGAAGAAGCAAAAATCGGCTGGAGTGGGTTCGGAAATTTGGACATTCGCGTGGCGAAGAGAATTAAATTTGGCTTTTTAGCCTTCAATGGAATCGAAATCCCTTTTGATCGAGAACAAATAAAAAGTGAAATAAAAGAAGCTAAAGGAAAGGTCGACGTCTTGGTAGTTTCTGCCCACTGGGGAGACGAATATGTCCTCACGCCAAGAAAATATGGAAATATTGCGCCAGACGATCCTCAAGAAATTGGACATTTGATGATCGACGCCGGCGCAGACCTAATAATCGGAAATCATCCTCACACCGTCCAAGGGGTAGAAATCTACCAAGGAACATTGATTACCTACGCCCACGGAAATTTTATCTTCGACCAAACCTGGAGCCAAGAAACCCAAGAAGGCGTGGTAGGGGAATATACTTTTTATAATGGCCAACTTGCAAACGCAAAATTCCACCCAATACTCGTTGACGTATCTTACCAACCTCGCTTTCTCTCCGAAAAAGAAGGTCAGCAAATTCTCGGCCGCATGCTCCAATCCTCAAAACTAATATCAGAGAAATAGTCTTTTGCCTTTTTGCCGTTTCCTTGATAAACTATTTTTATGAGTTTCAAAATTTGCGTTTCCGGTGCTGCGGAAGGAGGGTGCCTCACCCCTACAACTTTAGAAAAGGCCGAAAAAGTCGGGCAAGCAATAGCAAAAGCCGGTGCTATACTAGTCACCGGTGCAACCAGCGGCATTCCTCATGCCGCCACTAAAGGGGCGAAAGAGGCAGGTGGCGTTTCAATCGGCTTTTCTCCTGCTGCCAGCAGAACCGACCACATCAATCGTTACAAACTACCCACAAGTTATCTTGACCTAACAGTCTACACAGGTTTTGGCTACGCGGGAAGAAATCTAATTTTAACTAGGAGCGCCGATGCTGTTATTATTATTTGTGGTCGTATCGGAACCCTAAATGAATTCACAGTCGCTTTTGAAGATAGAAAACCTATAGGCGTCTTGGAAGACTCCGGCGGTATGGCTGATGAGATAGAAGATATAACACGTATTGCCCACAAACATCAATGCCGAGTACTTTATGAATCCGATCCAAAAAAATTGGTAGACGAGCTAATCGAAGATTTAAAGGGGAAATATAAAAAGGACGTTGGAAAACTCACCCCAGTAAAAACTGTCGAAAATCCTGAGTGAAAGAAAGGAGGTGAACATGAAAGAAACACAGGTCGGCACAATTACACACTTTTACGACAAGATCAGCGTTGGTGTAATCGAACTAACAGGAAATCTAAAGGTTGGTGACAAAATTCATATCCAAGGCGCTCACGACGATTTTGAACAGGAAGTTGAAAGTATGCAACTAGAACACGAAAACATCCAAAGCGC
>Ga0299912_10005320_pt1 | contig 10576 bp, 11 predicted proteins | sample RVTome_2_FD_207667 | JGI IMG/M metagenome (GOLD analysis project Ga0299912, IMG submission 207667) | Soil microbial communities from uranium-contaminated site in the Upper Colorado River Basin, Wyoming, United States - RVT95D214 (version 2) ... | reverse complement strand
CTTCGACGTACCGAAACCCCCATTTTCTGAGTCGAGCACAATCTTCTGATGTTCATTTCGGCACAGTGACCTTGTTTTCTTTAACTTTTCTGCACTGAAAACTCCGATACTGACCGTGTGCGTGCCTGCCGGGCTTCATATTAGTACGGATAACGCGTTTTTTTGACGCCAGCGAGTCTTTTGTGTGCGGCGCGATAAACTCACCGTTCAAGAGAGGCTAACCCGCCGAGGATGGCAATCTTCACCAGGTCAGCCACGCTGTGGGCATCCAGCTTTTCCATTATTTTGCGGCGGTTCGCCTCGACGGTCTTGCTGCTTATGTGTAGTACCCGCGCTATTTGTTTGGTATTCCTTCCCTCGCCCACGAGCTGAAGCACCTCACGCTCTCTTTCTGTTATGGCATCCAGAGGCGACGCAGGCGTCTGAGATAAGCGCTTCACGTAATCGCTGACCACCACGCCGGCAACTTTCGAACTAAGATACGTGCCGCCGCTGGCGACCGCGTGTACAGCCTCAACGAGGTCGTCAAACGTACACTCTTTTAGAACATAGCCGGATGCGCCCGCCTTGAGCATGTCTGCGACAAATGCCCTATTGGAATGGATTGACAAAGCAAGCACCTTGACTTGGGGAAACTCTCGGACAATCTGTTGGGTCGCACCGACTCCATTTAGATTCGGCATGGTTATGTCGGTGATCACCACATCCGGCTGAAGTTCGCGCACGAGCTCAACTGCCTTTCGCCCGTTTTCGGCCTCGCCAACCACCTCCATATCCGGCTGCTTCTCAATAAGGCTGCGCAGACCCTCGCGCACAACTCCATGGTCGTCAACCAAGAGAATTCGTGTCTTCATACTTTCCCCCCAATTAAAGTTCCATCCTGTTTTAGCGGTACTGTCATCGTGACTTTACATCCTCGGTCTGGGGCGGATTCAATTTCAAGCCGCCCCCCTAACTGTTCGAGTCGCTCTTTAACGCTGAAAAGCCCATACTTACCTTCTCTAACTCCCTTTGCTAACGCTTCAGCAGGCTCAAACCCAACGCCGTCATCCTGCACGCTGAGCTCTATCTGCTTGTTGACTTTGCGAATAGAGACCTTCACCGCACGGGCGTTGGCATGTTTGACAGTGTTGACAAGCAATTCTCGTACATTCCGGAACAAAATCGCGCGAACATCGTCATCCAGTGGTTTACGCTGCCCATCGTCCTCAAATTTTGTGAGAATACGATGTTTCGCCTCTATTTGTTCAGACAGCCACGAAGCTACCGCTGCCTCCAACCCCAATTCATGCAAAATAGGGTAACCCAGGTCGAACGTCAACGACCTGGTTTCGGCAATGGCCTGGCCAAGCGTGCTGCAAATCTCCTCCAAGACTCTGGCATTCTCACCGCTGCGCATAGACTTACGCAGTGCATCGAGCTTGATCTTGGAGATAGCCAGTGATTGATTGACTTGGTCGTGCAGGCCGGTTGCTATCCGGCGCCTTTCTCGCTCCTCAGCCAGCGTTAATTGAGAAGCCAACAACTGAAGCTTCTTCTGATACTCCAGAAGTTTCTGCTCGGCCTTTTTGCGCTCGGTGATGTCCTCTCCGGAACTTAGCGTGGCGATTACGTTGCCCTTTTGGTCTCTCAATATGGTGTTGTGCCAGGCTATTAGTCTCTCATCGCTGTTCTTGGTCCGGATCGGGTTCTCATAATACTGATGCATGAGAGACTGTCCACGCATCAAGCCCGTGAAAACTGCCCTTACATCTTGCCGAACCCGCTCTGGCACAAAATTATCGAACCAGTTTTTGCCAAGAATTTCTTCTTCTGTGTAGCCTGAGATCTCACAGCCTTTTTTGTTTATGAGTCCGACTCTTTGCTCAGAATCGATAGCCACTAACATAACGCCTGCAACATCAAGATACTTTTGCGCTCTATCCCTTTCTTTTCGCAGCAATTGCTCGGCCCTTCTGCGCTCGGTGATGTCTCTCAGGACTGCCTGAATACCGATGATTTCTCCCGCTCGTTTTATAGGGTTGTCTATATATTCTGCTGTGAAGATTCCCCTGGGAGTTATTACGTCCATCTCACCTCTTACTGGATTGCCGCTAATCGCGGCCTTAAAATCCTCAAGTCCTCTTTCTTTGTGCTGTTCAACGATAAAGTCAAATATGCCTTTGCCGAGTAACTGTTCTTTCTTGAAACCGTATTCCTCAACGAGTTTATTCACGCCTGTAATTTTTGCCTCAACATCTGTGGTAACTATGGCGTCTCGTGCATTTTCAAAAAGGTCTCTATGTTTTTCTTCGCTTTCTCTGAGCGCATCTTCTACCTTTTTGCGCTCGGTGATGTCCCAGAAGATGCCCAATACGCCAACTATATGGCCTTGGTCGTCTCGTACAGGGGTTTTAACTGTGTGCACGGTGACATCACGCCCATCCTGGATGTACTTGTCTTCAATTTCTGTAGCTTGTCCTGAGCTGATGATTCTTTCATCATCCGCCCTATATTTTTCGGCCAGTACTTTGGGATGAAAATCATAGTCTGTTTTTCCAACAATCTGCTCTGGGTTTATCTTTAGGTCTCGAGCATAGTTGCCGTTGCAGGATATATAGACATAATTCCTGTCTTTAAGGAAAATTTTCTGCGGCAGGTTCTCCAAAAGCGTTCGGTATTTATCCCCGCTCTCTCGCAACGATTCCTCCGCTTTTTTGCACTCGGTGATATCTATGTAGGCGGCCTGGATAGCCGGCCGTCCCTGGTAGTCAATTCGCCTGGCGTTGAGCTCCAGCCAGCATAAGGTTCCATCTCGGCGAATTCCCCGAAACTGGTAGCGATCGGGCACATTCTTTCCCGCCAGTCTCTGCTTATGCCTGGCCCAAACAAGAGCTCTGTCTTCCAGGTGGACAAATGCCTGCACTTTTTCAGCCGGCATAACCAGCATCTGCTCGACGCTGTAGCCGGTGACTTCAGCCATAGCGCGGTTGGCAAAAACCACATGGCCATCCTGGAAAATGGCCAGTCCCTGCAGGGAGTGGTCCACGAGGGCATGATACGCCTCCTCAGCGACCTTGCGCTCGCTGATGTCTTCTAGTATCACGATGAACCCGGTCACTGCACCATCCGGATCAGTAGTCGGAAAGGCTTGTATCCTGACTGAAAAACGGCTGCCGTCATCACGCACTCCATCGGTCTCGACCGCGGCTGGTTCCCCGGTTGCCATTGCTTGAGTGCCGGGGCAATGAGGACATATTGAGCTGCGTTTCTCGAATTCTTGGTAACATTTGCCACCGATGAGCTCGCTGGCAGGCTTGTGGAAATATGTGCTGAGCGCACTATTTACAGTAAGTATCTTGCAGTTGACATCTATCAGGGCCATCCCGAAGTAGGTGTTTGCCATTATGGCGCAATACAACTGCTTCGCTTGGTCCTGCGTCTTATGCGACTCAGTCATACCATGGCTGACACGCTCTAATCTTGCCTTGCGCAAACGCTGAGCGGGAATCTGCTGAATGGTTCTTTTTCTGCCTCCGCTGGAAACTGCCATCGCTTCGTCTCCTTACGCTGAGCGAGGCCGATCAGCCCCCCAGGTGGCTTGCCATAGACCGGATTCGCTCACACCTTCACTCTTCCCGAATACAATTGACACGCTCTGTTTATTTCAGTATCGGGATTCAATACCGAAAGTCAATCCTTTTTACAGCAAAATATTAGGAAAATGCTATCGAAATTTGCCCAGGCGCTTCGTCTATGGGGAAGCTCCGAGAAATCCTATCCTTATTCTAGGATTTTGTTGGTCTGTGATGACTTTGAGACCCCTGAGCCTGCTTCTTGCCCGCTCATCCGGCCTGTGCCGGAATGATGCACAGCATTCTCAAGATTGAGTTTCCTGTATTCTTGAATTGGTGCTCTTTACCCCCCGGCACAAATATCACGTAGTCACCTTCGAAGTGATGTTCCTGACCCTCGTATACAAAGGAGCCCTCTCCTTCAATCACGAATACCTCGTGCTCGTGAGGGTGGGTATGGAGCGGCGTGTGGCCGCCCGGCTGCAATTCAAACATCCGCATGGCAAAATTCTCGGCGCCATCATCTTTAGAAATAAGCCACCTTATGGCCACATCTTCTGCCCCTTCAGCCTCTACCGGAGATTTGCGTATATTACCGCTTTTTTCTATCTTCATTTTGTGTCCCCTGTTTAGCCCTGCCACCTGTGGGCAGGGCTTGCCACCGGCACAGGTCCGGTGGCTAATCGCCTGCGATTTTACCACAGGTTCTACATCCTATCCAAGTCTCCGCGCCAGGATTTCGGAAACGACTTTAGGATTTGCTCGTCCTTTGGTTTTCTGCATGACCTGGCCAAGCAGAAAACTTCGAGTCTTATTGCTCTTTTTGCCGCCGGCGGTTACCTCTTCAACCGCTCTGGGATTTTCGGCCAACACCTGGCTGACTACCGCTTCCAATTCGGTCGCGTCACTTTTCTGAATTAAATTCTGTTCTTGTGCAATTTCTTGTGGTGTTTTGCTCAAATCGACTACACTTATGGCGGCTATTGTGGTTGAAGCAGTAGCGCTAATGGTCGCGTGTGCTACCATGTTACCCAATTCAGCAACTTTCTGCGGTGTAACTCCTAACTCGGCCACAGTACGCCCTCTCTCATTGGCCAGTCTTTGATAATCCTGTGTTATAAGATTGCATACTCGTTTGGGCTCGCCCCCGGCGGCAACAGCCTGCTCGAAGAATTCGGCGGTCGAGAGTTCGGCAGTCAAAACCCCGGCGTCATAGTCACTCAAGTTATACTCGTTGACAAAACGCAACTGCTTACTGATGGGCAGCTCGCACAGCCGCGACTTGATTTCCTTAAGCCACTCTTTTGTCAATTGGACCGGCACAAGGTCGGGATCAGGAAAATATCGGTAATCGGGGGCATCCTCCTTCTCTCTTTGCAGCACGGTCACTTCTTTAACGTCATCCCAGCCGCGCGTGGATTTTGTGCCCGTTTCCAGCGTTTTGCCGGTTTCCAAAAATTCGTCAATTTGCCGGCTTACTTCATAATCGATGCTCTTTTCCAACGCTCGGAAGCTGTTGAGGTTTTTAATTTCGACTATCGGCGTCTTGTATTCGACGCCGTCTTTAGTAATAATCAGGTTGACGTTCGGCTCAAAACGCATGTGACCTTTCTGCATATCCGCTTCGGAGACGCCGAGGTATCTGACCATTCGCTGCAACTCTACCGCCAGCGCCCGAACCTCGGCGGCGCTATTCATATCAGGCTCGGTGACGATCTCCAAAAGTGGCGTGCCCGCCCGGTTCAAATCAACCTGCGAAAAATTACCTGCCGTGTGCAGATTCTTGCCCGCGTCTTCCTCCAGGTGTGCTCTTATGATCCTTATCGTTTTGCTCTTGCCGGACTCGAGTGGTATTTCGATAAACCCGCCGGTACTGAGGGGCAAATCATACTGGCTTATCTGGTAATTCTTCGGCAAATCAGGATAATAATAGCTTTTCCTGTCCCATTTGGTGGATGTTGCTATTTTGCAATTCAGGGCCATGCCTACCAGGACGGCGTATTCCACTGCCTGCTTGTTCATCACCGGCAGCACGCCTGGCATACCCAGACAGACCGGACAGACCCTGCTGTTGGGAGGCTGGCCAAACTCCACCGCACAACCGCAAAACATCTTGCTCTTAGTGCACAGTTGTACGTGTATCTCCAAGCCGACAATAACTCTATATTGCAAGGGACTCATCTTTTATATCCGGTATAAATCCGAAATTTGAAATCGTAAATACGAAACAAACTCAAAATTCAAATGTCCAAATGCTTAAAACGTTTGCGGTCATTGGAATTTCGGTGATTCGGATTTCGATATTCGTATTTCGAGGTTTCCTTCGGCTATTTCTTGGTGAATCTGACGCTGGGTAGCCCGGCGAGGTCGGCGTCCTGAGTCCAGAGGGTAGCGCCGCATGCCCGTGCCGTGGCGAGTATAAGGCTATCGGCCATTGGCAACCTCAATTCCGCGCTCAGCTTGGCACCATCCATAGCAATAGGCGATGTAACATCCACAACGCCGACCTGCTGCATCAGGGCAACAGCCTGCAGGGCAGCATCCTCACCTCGCTGTTGCAGCACCCGTTTGAATACCTCGTAGATATTGACCGTTGAAACAACAAGGTTTTCGGTGTCCTCAAGAGCGGGCGCAAAGAACTTGGCGTTGCGGCCATCGGCAAGGTACTCCAGCCATCCCGAAGAATCCACAAGATTCATATCCGGTCCTTCTCCCGCCGGACGTCTGTCTTGATGCCCTTGAGGTATCCTCTCATGCTCTTGATATTCTGTAGCATGACATACTCAATACGGTCCGAAAACTGGAGAATCTGCAGCTTCTGTCCGGGTCGGATGCCAAGCCTCTCCCGTACTGTCTTCGGGATGACCACCTGGAACTTCGGCGAAACCGTTACCGTCACCATAAACCAACCCTAATTTAAGTGCGCTTTACACTAACATATATCGATCGCAATACCGTAAGTCAATATCAAAATGGTATGTAGCTTCCCAAAGACTCTATTCTACGATTGGCGGTTTTTTGCTGTGCCAGTTTGTCTGGGCCTCGAACATCCTGGCTATCCGCAACAACTTATCTTCACTGAAGGCCGGTGTAAGTATTTGAAGGCCGATCGGCAAATCAGTCTGGTCGAAGCCGCACGGGACGCTGATGGCCGGGATGCCCGCCAAGTTAGCGGCGATGGTATAAATATCCGACAGGTACATGGTAAGAGGGTCGTCAGTTTTTTCACCCATTTTGAAAGCCGTCGTCGGTGAAACCGGCATCATAATGCAGTCGCACATTTGGAATACCCTGTCAAAATCCTGGCGGATTAGATTCCTGACCTTGAGCGCTTTTAGATAATACGCATCATAATAGCCACTCGAAAGGGCGTAGGTGCCAAGCATTATCCGTCTCTTGACTTCTTTGCCGAATCCCTCAGCCCGCGACTTAGAATAAACGTCGATATAGTCTCTGGCTCTGTCACTGCGATAACCATAATGGACGCCATCATAGCGAGCCAGGTTGCTCGACGCCTCAGCGGTAGCTATTACATAGTAAGCAGCAATTGCGTAATCAAGATAAGGCATATCTACTTCTATGACTTGGGCACCGAGCTTTTTATATACTTCTATCGCCTCATATAGGGCATTTTGCACCTGCTGGCCGGCACCTGCGTTAAACTGCGGCACAATCGCTATCTGGAGGCTTTCTATCGGCTCATCAAGCTTTTCAAGATAATCGCAAATAGGTGCGGTCTTTTCATCGACACTGGTGCTGTCGGCTGGATCGTGCCCTGCAATAACATTTAGCATTAGTGCCGAATCGGCGACCGTCCGGGTTATAGGCCCGATCTGGTCCAGGCTCGAACCATAGGCGACAAGACCGTATCGTGAGACCCTTCCATACGTCGGCTTTAGGCCGACTACCGAGCAGAAACTTGCCGGCAGGCGAATTGAACCACCGGTATCCGAGCCAAGAGCAGCGTAACACAAGCCCGCAGCCACGGCTGCTGCCGGACCACCGCTGCTTCCGCCCGGCACCCGCGTCGTATCCCAGGGATTGACGGTTCTTTTCAGGGCGGAGTTCTCCGTGCTCGATCCCATGGCAAACTCATCCATGTTCGCCTTGCCCACGATTACCGCATCGGCAGCAAGCAGTTTTTCCACTACCGTAGCATTGTAAGGGGCGTGGAAGTTCTCCAGTATTTTCGAGGCGCAGGTTGTCGCCCCAAACGTTGTGCACATAATGTCTTTTATTGCGACCGGAACTCCCGCGAGCCGCCCTACCCACCCGCCAGTTGCTATCCGCCTGTCAACATCTGCGGCTCTTTCCAGCGCCATGTCGTGATATGTGCTGATATAGGCACCGATCATAGGATCGAGCTTGTGTATCTGTTGGAAAACCTCCTCCGTTACCTCGACGCAGCTTATCTGGCCAGCGGATATTCTCTCGCGCAGCTCTATCGCGGTTAAGTGCTCCATTGCAGAAGATCACGTACTATTTTGTCTTGTTGCTTTTGTGATGCTGAAGAAGCCAGTCGTAAAGCTCCTGATTATTGTATGTGGCCGTCCACGAATCATGGCCGGCATCAGGATAAACGGTCAGCTTTGCATCGCCGCCGGCGGCTTTAATGGCCTGCACCATTTCTTCGGATTCTTTTACGGGAACGAGGTTGTCTTTGGCGCCATGGAAAGCCCAGACGGGCACGTTTTTAAGGTTGCCGGCCATAAACCGCTTGCCGCCGCCGCAAATCGGCGCAATAGCAGCAAAACGCTCTGGATGCACAGCAGCCAAGGACCAGGTGCCATACCCACCCATGCTCAGACCGGTCAGATATATCCTTGTGGCGTCCACCTCATATCGGGCCATAATATTATCCAACAGGTTTGTCAAGACCTCAATTTCGTCTGTCCACCAGGAGCCGCCGGGACACTGCGGAGAAACAACAATAAATGGAAAATCTTTTCTTTGCTGGACGATTTTAGGCGAGCCGTGCTTTTTTACCAGCTCCAGATCATCGCCGCGTTCGCCGGCGCCGTGCAGGAAAAGAATCAGTGGCCAGCGCTGATTTTTCTGCCCGTAGCCTTCCGGCAGAAACAGCAGATACTTGCAGGTCAAAGTCTTAGTTATCGTCTTTTCAAACGCCTGGGCGTGCTGGCCGGGCGGCAAAACCCATTCATCAGACGGCATCTCAACTTTCTCCACACTTACACAACCCACTAAAAATAGGCCAAACAACACCCACCACACCGAATAAACTACTTTCATTGATAGATACCTCCAAATCTGGTTGCTGGCAAATTTCACGAGCCGGAACTATCCTCCAGGATTTTCGGCACTTTGAAAAATTCTCCATCCCGTTGCGGGGCGTTTGCCAGCGTCTTGTCGGTCCCCAGCGACTCTCTGACCTCGTCTTCTCGCATAACGTTGGTAATTGGCAGACAATGTGCCAGAGGCTCAACATTGTCGGTGTCCAGCTCATTCATCTTTTCCACATAATCAAGTATTGCGCGTAGCTGGCCGGTAAATTCCTCAAGCTCCTGGTTTGTCAGCTCCAGACGCGCTAACCTGGCTACCTTTCTGACCTGGTTCTGGTCAATCTCTTTTGCCATTCTTCGGCTGTCGTCCAAACTAAAAGCGAGGCAGGACCCGCCTCGCCCGAAATCAACTCTTTTTTATCGCCGAGGCCACAGAGGGCGCAGAGACAATACGGATTATTTTTTCAGTCTCTGTGTTCTCAGCGCTTTCTGCGGTCAATTTTCGCTCGAAAGACATGCTTTATATGCAGGTCCCTTGTCAACCGACAGCCTTCTCATCTGGCTTGTAATTTCGCTTAGGCGGCTTTTGAACGAGTCCCATGTGAATGGCTTTAGCCGAGACCTTGACTCTGGTAACGTTGCCGTCAACAACAGCCCGCACCTTTTGTATATTAGGCTTGAATTTCCTTTTGGTGCTGCCGGTAATTTTCCTGCCCACGCCGCCAAGATATTTAGCCTTACCACGCCGGGTGATCTTTCTGCCCGCCACAGTTCGCTTACCCGTAAAATAGCACACTCTGGACATCCAATATGCTCCTACTGTCATCGTTCTTGTCTTGCTGCTGGTATTTCAGTCCACACAGCGCTAATTACTTAGTACCGATTCTGCACGACAATTGCAACAACAAAATGGGCATTCGTTACAGAACGCTGCGCCCGATTCTGTTCAGGTGTGCGACCTCAGCTTTGGCGAGCGGCCTGAATTTGCCGGGGCCCAGGCCCCGCGTGGTGAGATTGCCAATTCGGACTCTTGAAAGGGCCTTTGCAGGCAAGCCTAGTTTGGCCAACATTCGGCGAATCTGGTGATTGAGGCCCTGCTGAACGGTAATCTCGACCCAGGATTCCTCGCGGCCGCGCTTTACTATCTTGACCGAGGCCCTGGAAGTCTTGCCTTCAGCAAGCCAGACCCCTCTTTTCAATTTTTCGACCTGCTCGGAGTCAATTCGGCCCTTGACCCGGGCGATGTAAGTTTTGGGAACTTTATATCTCGGATGCGTTAGCCTATCTGCCAATTCACTGTCGTTGGTGAGGATAACCAAACCGGTCGTATCAGCATCAAGTCTTCCAAGACAAAAAAAACGTTCGCGGGCGGGCACAAGGTCTGTCGTCTTTTTTCTGCGCAGCAGGTCGGAGGTCGTGCAAATGACGCCCTTGGGCTTATTTAGAAGAAAGTAGACTTTCTTTTCAGCCTCGATTCTCCTGCCACCCACCGTTATAATGTCCGTCTCCGGGTCGACAAAGGCCGGCAGCCTATTCACCAACTGCCGATTAACCTGCACCGCCCCTTCAAGTATCAGCTCTTCGCATCTTCTGCGGGAGCCAATACCTGCAGAGGCCAGGACCTTCTGTAATCGTTGCTTAGCCATTTGGTTGTTAATATTCAGCTCTGTGTATCACCCAGGTTCTATACAAGGCCAAGTTTGTCGGCATATATTATGACGATACAGGCCACAATCCACAGGACAAAGCCGATCTGAAACGGCAAATCTTTGAGGATAAGGT
>Ga0299912_10005319_pt1 | contig 10577 bp, 8 predicted proteins | sample RVTome_2_FD_207667 | JGI IMG/M metagenome (GOLD analysis project Ga0299912, IMG submission 207667) | Soil microbial communities from uranium-contaminated site in the Upper Colorado River Basin, Wyoming, United States - RVT95D214 (version 2) ... | reverse complement strand
ACCGCTGGATCTGAGCCACGTATATTTTAACGTCATTTCTATGCTGTTGATTGCGAGCTTTCTGATAAGACTTCTCCGGACAAATGATCTTTTGTCTGGGATTTTAATCAGGCATCTTCCCCATGAAACACCTGGTTACCTTACTCATGCATGCTAACAGGCAATAACCGCAGTTTATGCAGCGTGATTCTTTCTGTGTACCGAGTTTAAATTTATTCACAATGCCTGGTTCAATAATGAATGGGCGGCTCATTGAAACAAAGTCAGCCTGGTTTGTATTAATGATCTTCTGTATGTCATCAATTTTTCTTATGCCGCCGACAACTATCACCGGGATATCAACATTCTGTTTGATTTTTTCGGCCGCTGCAACGTTATAATTATTCAATGGCGTGAATTTTTTCAAAACAAACGGTAGCGCCAATTTAAGCGCCTTCTTTTTGATCCATGATGAATTGCTGAATATGGGCAAAAATGTCAAGATGGCATCTATCGGAATATCCGTTACCCGAACTGTATTAAACATTGCATTACCACCGCCGCATGATACCTCGATGCAATCAATGCCGCATTCTTGAAGCAACTTGGCAATCTCCACAGTTTCTTCTACAGTCAAGCCATTTTTCATCCCATCATAGGCGCTTATCTTTATGAAAATCGGGAAATCACCTACAACCTTTCTTGCTCCGGAAACAATTTCTGATATAATTCGAAACCTGTTTTTAGTAGAACCACCCCACTCGTCATTTCGCCTGTTCAGGTAGGGAGATAAAAATGCAGCCAATAAATAACTATGAGCGGCGTGAAGCTGCACACCATCAAACTGCGCCGCCTGGGCTCGTTTTATTGCCTTAATAAAATTTTCTATAATTTCCCGAATCTCAAATTCTTTCAATTCCCTAGGTTTTGACGGATAATCCGTTACCTTTATCGCCGATGGTGCAACCAGCTGTTCACCCTTTACATTAGCAAAACCGCAACCACCGCAATGGGCGAGCTGAAGTATCACTGGCGTGCCATTTTCTTTCAAATCTTTATTTATCCGCTGGTAGTCCTCAATATAGTTGTCTGAATCGAACATTCGTATATTCCATGCGCCTCTTCCGTTTTTCTGCACTGCCGTGAATCCCGTAATTATTGCCCCGACTCCTCCTTCAGCGAGCCTCTTATAGACAGCGTCAAATTCCTTTATGGGGCGCCCATCCTTGTCGGCCATGCCTTCATGCGTGGCTGAACGGAAAATTCTATTCTTTAATTGGATGTTGCCAATTGCTGCATGCTCAAATACCGTGTTCATAACTCAAAAACCTCTACGTATTCATAATTTATATTGTCCTTTTTTATTGCATCGATCGTAATATGCTTCCTCAGTTAATCTTGCTTAGATACATGAGATGATGCAAGTGTTTGGTGTGAGGGTAAATGATCTTTCACTGACGTGTTTATTAACGTCTTTTCTGTGCTAAGTCACGCACAACCCCGGATCTTTTAAGTTTATAATACTTTATGTACCTAACAAATGTGAAGTTGAGTCCCAAATGGCCACCCGAATCACCGTTGATGAACGGGCCAAGAGTTTCATAAAAACTAATGAAACAGAGTTTAAGGATCCCGTTTTAGTTATTTACGAATACCAATATCGCAGCTGATGTGGTGTCCAGAAGGGTATTAACACGCGTCTCATTGACCAGGACAAAATAAAGGAAGAAAACATCGAAGTCGAGGAGTTCGGAACGAACCTGAAGACTCCAGTCTTCATCGATAAGAAAATTCTCTCGCAACTTCCCGAAGACCTGTGTATTTCAACTTGGGGCGTAAAACCCTTCTGGCAGCTCGTTGCTCGCCGCAGTAATGAATGACCGACCTCCCCTCCACGCCCGTAAAATGCGAGGGACGTGGGGCGCGGGCGCCCGTCCCGTGAGGTCCCCCTCTTTTTAGTATAATTTTCCCGAAAAGCAATATATGCAACTGAAAATTTTGAATTGAAGTAAAAAAGAGAATTACTTGTGGATTACTTTTTCTTTCCCTCAATATCCCGAGATGCGATGACGTCCACGCCGAGATTTAAGAGATTTGGAACAAGGACAGTCCCCATTTTCACGGGTGCCTTTATTGCAATGGCGCTTACAAATTTCACAGCCTCGAAAATCCGATCCTTAGGTAGCTCTTTGGTAGAGCGGACCGGGAGTACGGGGAGTATCCCACCTTCGATGCGCATCGTGGTGATGAGCATGCGCTTGGGTTCGCGGTATTCCTGCTCTGCATATTCCATACCCCGCTTGCATCCGGCTCCTTCCGTGTCGTATTTTCCGTCTGGGCGTTCCTTGACTGTGACGAGGCACCCGTTCGGGCAGATGATGCACCTGATCTCGGCCGGTTTCGCTTCGGTCATTGTTTTTTCTCCTCCTCCGGTTGCGGCACGATCCGCACCGTAATTTCTTTATTCTTGATTGCGAAGGGATCCACTTTCGTTACGATGTTGATCATTTCGCTCGGAATGACGTGTTGGTGTTTCCTCTTGGCGAGCACGGTACCACCTGACTCGATTAATGTCTGCTGGTCCTTGGCAGGGCCTTTCGGGCGGAACGAGAATTGCACTTGCGTGTCGCCACCCAAGTAGTCAATAAATTGAGGGATGACATACCCAACGTTGTCGCCGGGAAGGACTTTGATGCGGCCCCGCTCTGCGACCCCCCTCGTGAGGTTCTTCACATAATCCGCTGCATTCTTACCTGCCCGTTGGGCTTCGAGGGTGACCCAGTCCACGAGGTCATGGACCTGTAACACGTTCCCTGCCGCAAAGATTCCTGAGACATTTGTCTCGCTGAGCTCGTTGACCACAGGCCCGCCCGTGGAACCTAGGACCACACCCGCCTTCTCAGAGAGTTCATTCTCCGGGATGAGGCCGACAGAAAAGAGGACCGTGTCGCAATCGATGAAACGGTCTGTGCCTTTCAAGGGGCGCCACTTATCATCCACTTGGGCTATCGTGACGCCTTTTACACGATCCTTGCCGTGAATGTGCGTGACGGTGTGGCACAAGTAGAGTGGGATTTTGTAGTCTTCCAGGCATTGCACCCGATTGCGGATGAGGCCCGCAGCATAGGGCAGAACCTCAACCACTGCCTTCACTTCCACACCTTCGAGCGTTAACCGGCGGGCCATGATCATGCCAATGTCCCCGGAACCGACAATCACGACTGACTTCGCAGGCATGTATCCCTCCACATTCACAAGTCGTTGGGCGAGTCCGGCGGGAAAGATGCCTGCGCAACGATCTCCGGGAACGTTAATTGCCCCGCGTGTTCGTTCCCGGCACCCCATTGTGAGCACCACCGCCTGTGGTTTGACGGTTATCACGCCATCAGTTCGGTTAATGGCAGTAATCGTCTTGTCAGGCTTGAGGTCGATAACCATCGTGTTGCGCAGGATTTCCACGTCAGAGTCTTTTAACATGTTGATGAATCGCTGGGAATATTCAGGCCCCGTGAGTTCTTCCTTGAAGTACCGGAGGCCGAAACCATTGTGAATGCATTGCTGTAAAATTCCACCTAATTCAAAGTCCCGCTCGAGAATTAGGACTCTCACGCCTGTTTTGGATGCCTCGAGCGCTGCGGCGAGGCCCCCCGGGCCGCCCCCGATGACCGCGATATCAGTCTTGATTTCCTTCATTCCTGCCACACCTCAGACTTTAAGCCCTTCGTCCGTCCAAACAATAGGGGCGAGTTGTTGTTCTTCAAAGTTACTTTTTCTACAGGAATTTTGAGTTCTCGAGATAGAATTTTAAGGAGCTTGGGAGTGCAGAATCCCCCTTGGCACCGACCCATCTGGGGACGGACGCGCATCTTGATTCCATCCAGCGTGCGTGCGCCGAGGGGCCGTTGAATGGCCTCTACGATTTCTTTTTCTGATACGGTTTCGCACCTACATACAACATGCCCTGCCCGAGGATCCTGTTTGATAATAGCGTCTAATTCTTCGAGAGGGGTTTCCCGCAAGCAGAACGGTTTGGGAATGACTCCTAAGTATTCAGAACGTGACTTTAGCGGCAATCCCGCTTCCCCCAACATACGTGCTATGTCTATCCCAATTGCGAGACATGAGCTCAACCCAGGCGATTGGATGCCCCCTGCGTTGAAGAATCGCTCCACCGAAGTCGGACCGATGACGAAATCACCAGTGTCAGCCTTCGCCCGTAGACCCGCATAGTTGTGGATTACCTTTCGGAGGGGGAGGTTGGGGATTAACTTGTCCCCACCTTCGATAATTTCCCAAATCCCTTCTGTGGTGGTGGCAACGTCCTCGCGGTCCTCGTAGAAGATGTTGTTTGGCCCGACAAGAATATTTCCGTGGGTGGTGGGGGTCACGACAATGCCTTTGCTTTGTTTCGTGGGGGTTGGGAATAAGATATGGTTGAGGGTAATGGAACCTTTGTCGAGAATAATGTACTCGCCCTTCCAGGCGGTGATGTTAAAGGTATGTAGTCCCACCATTTGTTCAACTTTGTCGGAGAACAAACCTGCGGCATTCACCACATAACGAGCCTTGACCTCCTTGCGAGGTGTCTTGATCGCGAAATGCTCTTTTTTAATGCTGATGCTCGTGACGGGGGCATCGAGGAAGAATGTCGTGCCATTCATCGCGGCGCATTCGCACAGGCGGAGGTTCAACTCATAGGAACTAACGATGCCTCCCGTGGGGGCATAGAGCACTCCCTTGGCATCTTTCGTCAATTCTGGTTCCATGTCGTGCATGCGCTTGGAGTCTGTAATGATTTCCACGGGCACCTTATTTTCGGTGCCTTGCCGAAGCAGGTCATTCAAATAACCCATTTCCGTGTCCCGCACCGCCACGACGAACGTGCCGCAGCGGTTGAAAGGCACCTTCAGGTCCGCGCAGACCTTGTCAAACATCGGGTTAGCTATGACATTGTACTTGGTCTTCAAAGTGTTGGAGGCAGCGGCAAATCCCGCGTGGAGGATACCCGAGTTAGCCTTGCTCGTACCCATTGCCACATCTGCTTCCTTGTCGATAACCGCAACCTTCAGGTCGTACTTGGCCAGCGCCCACGCTATGGACGCGCCGGTGACCCCAGCCCCAATGATAGCCACGTCAAAAGTCGTATTCTTACTCATAGGTTCTAAATCAACGCCGGCTGTGAACATCTACGATAATGACCCGAAAAAATGTTTCCTGAAAAAAAAACTATGACTTTGTCTCAAACGGAAGATTGTCGGATTTCGCATACGGTTTCCCTAATCTCTATCTGAAATTTAATTATTTAAAGTATTAAAAAGAAATTAGAAGGTCACACGGACCACCACGAGTTTGTCTGCCTTCAAGATCGTACCATCGGCAAGGCATAGCAATAGGTCGAAAACATTTTGAGCAGAACAAGAATCAAATTTAGTAAGCCCTATGATGACGAAAGGGGGCGTGGGAAAAAGTTCTTATGCCCGAATTTTGTATATCTGAGGGTCTTATTTTGGCATCCCTTCCGGTTAATCTCCCCTACCGTAGCTTGGGTATCCGAACAATCCCCGCCAGACCCTTGCACCTACTATGCGGGAATTTAAGTAAATGGGGTTAACACAATCGTGAAAAAAGATTGTTGAAGATTGAAAAAAAAAATACAAAAAAAGTCTATTACAGACGAAAGGTGACTTTAATTTTTGGTTGGAAAGATTAGACTTAGGGCGTAAAGGTCTTCTTCTATCGTCTCAGTTATTTCCTCCTCGTGAATGTGGAGGAGTTCGAAGATAGTCGCCTCTACGTCTGCAAGCGTAATGTTCCAGAACTTCAAGAGGTGCTTCATATATTCTTGGTTCATGCTTGCGGGGCAGTTCCGCGTGGTGGCCACTAAGAAGGCCACTGCCTCCGCCTGCGCTTCCGACAGGAGGGAGAGCTCCCACGTGTTGTTCAGGAGGTATTGTGTCTCCTCGACGAGCGACTGCATTAACTGTAGGTCGTAATTTCTAACTCCGGACTCCATTGCCATTCACTTTTATTTTTTGGATTGTGGTCAAGCGTGCTCGCACAATGCAGAACAGGACAAGGAATCCCTCAAAAACTCGCAAAATCGGCCCGTTTCATCATCGGAACTCCTTGATCCTAATACCACTTCATCCCGGACCGGCAGCTAATCGCTACCAAACCAAATGAGATACTAGTGGTATTAAGATGTGTTCCGATCATTAGACTCACTCAGACCTAGGTACCAATTTGAAAATCGAAAATATTAAGCTTTCCCCCGCTTTCGAAAGATAACGAAAATTTCGTTGTTGTAGATAAAAGGAGGTTAATACAGGCTTGAACATCATTCTTCATGGCTAACGAATCTTGGCACCCTTTGGCACGTTATCCGGAGCTAAGAGAATTGCGAATCTATTCTTCGGAACGTCCGCCGCGAGCAACATACCTTGGGATTTGATGCCCCGGAGCGTTTTAGGTTCCAGATTTTCCAGAATCACCAGATTTTTCCCCACCAAGTCCGTGGGGGTATAAAGTTCGGCAACCCCGCCCACGATCGTTCGCTGCTCCGTCCCGATATCTACCTTCAACTCGAGGAGTTTCTGGGCGCCCGGCACGGGTTTCGCCTCGATGACCTTGGCAATGGAGAAGTAGAATTTCTGGAAGTACTCGTAACTGATTGTGTCCGGCTGCCCCGGTGTCTCCTTTTTCCCGGATTTATCTTTCGATGAGCGGATCTCGGCGAGTTTTTTCTTCAGGTCTTCCACGTTTAGTTTCTCGAACAAGGGTTTACTTTTCTTGACTGCGAGTCCGGGTTGGATGGCGAGTTCCCCTGCGGATGCCCACTTTTGCGATTCCACCTTCCCTTGCAGTCCGAGAGCCTCCCACGCTTTTTGCGCGGAATGGGGAATGAAGGGTGACAGGAGGATAGCTAAAGACCGACCCAGTTGGGCGCACAGGTTGAGCACGTGGCCGGCAGCTTCTTTATTCGTCTTGACAAGCGTCCACGGCGCGCGGGTGCTCAGGTACTGGTTCCCCGCCCGTGCCACTTCCACGACTTCCCCGAGAGCATTTTTCAGTTCGAATTTCTCGATGAGGGAACCAACTTTCGAAGGCGCCGCTTTGACGAGGTCTATGAGTTTCTGGTCCTCGGGATCAACCGATTGGGTAGGTGGCACCGTCCCGCCGAAACTGCTGGCGATGAAGGTGATGGTCCGGTGGACGAAGTTGCCAATGACGTCATTGATTTCATTGATGAACTTCTGGAATTCTGCCCATATGAAGGATTGGTCCCGTTGTTCGGGGCGGTTCAGGATCAGATAGTAACGCCAGTAATCCACATCACACAAGTCCAAAGCCTCGTCTATCCAAATGCCCACGCCGCGGGATTTCGAAAACTTGTCACCCTCGTACATGAGGAATTCCGTGGAGCTGACGTTGTACGGGAGCACCCACCGCTCGTTTGCTGGGACACTATCGTTATATCCCATGAGGAGGCCCGGGAAGATGATCAAATGGAAGATGATGTTGTCCTTGCCAATGAAGAAGACTGTCTTTGTCTTGGCATCGCACCAGAAATCCTTCCATTTCACAGGTTCTTTACGAATTTCTTCAGCCCACTGCTTGGTGGCGGAGAGATATCCGAGGACCGCCTCGAACCACACGTAGACAGTTTTTCCTTCCGATCCCTCGAACGGGGCGGGGATGCCCCACTTGAGGTCCCGCGTTATGGATCGTGCAGGGATGCCCTTCTCGATGTTGTTCAAACAGGCGGTGCGGGCATTGTCTGGAATAATTTTATTGTGTTCGATGAATTCCCGCAGGCGGGTCTCTAGCTTGGGGAAGTCCATGTACCACTGCTTTGTCTTTCGAACCACCGGCGTCCGTCCGCACACCTTGCATCGGGGTTGCTTCAGTTCGAGGGGGGTCAGCAGCTTCCCACATGCCGGATTGTCGCACTGGTCCCCGCGGCCACGATCCATCCCACAGTAGGGACATATGCCCTCCACGAACCGGTCCGGGAGGAATAATTTATCGAATTCGCAATACAGTGCGTCATTTTCTTCCGTAAACACGTACCCGCTCTTCTGGACTTGGAGGTAAAAGTCCTGGGTAAACTTGATGTGCACTGGATTGTGGGTGCGCGTGTAATTGTCGTAAGAGATGTTCCACGCCTTGAAGAGACGGGTGATTTTCTGGTGGTTTTCCTCCGCCAGCTGTTCCACGGGGATTTTTTGCTCGATGGCGGAGACTTCAATGGGAGTACCGTGCTCGTCAGTGCCCGAAACTAACACGATCTCGTCCCCCTTCAGGCGGAGGTACCGGGCAAACACGTCCGCGCTCAGCACGGAACCAATCATGTTGCCCAAGTGTGGCGTGGCGTTCGAATAAGGCCACGCGCTCGTCACGACCCATTTTTGGCGGGCTGGGGGCGTTTTCGCGACTGCCTTTTTTCCCAATGTTGGCACCAGTTCGACTTGGTTGAGTAAGCAGAAGATAATCCGGGGTGCAAAAAATACATTTCCGGGGAAATTTTCCCCTGTCCCACCTGGGTGAACAAAAATAAAGTTATTTCAATTCTGGGGGTTCGAGGAAGACCGCGCGACTCCCTGGTTTTCCATCCAAAATACCGACCGCGCCAGTCACGTTCGAATTCACGCCACCATCTTCGGTGTAGATTTTGATACTGAACTTGCGAACCTGCTCGCTTTGTTCATCTTTGCCTTCTTCCGGCAAGTCCACCGTTGCCTCGCACGCCATTTTGCCTTGAATCTTCGCTTTCGGCGTTGCTACGAGGTCATAACACATGACGTCTGACTCTTCCTCCTCGTCATCTTCCTCCTTTTCATCTCCCTCCACGTCCCCCTCTTCTAGCTCCATCACCTGGTAAAGACGCATCCCGTATACTTTGCCCGAGTTTTCGCCCGCGAACAAGTCGATCTCGAAATCTTCCGTATCCAAGACTCCACACATGACGCCTGTATCTTCCCCAAATCGTTGTTTGTAATAATTAAACAACTTGTGCCATTCTTCTTTGTCTTCCTCAAACATAAGTGTTTCTTCTCATCTTACTTTGATAGTTCTCATTCGCAGGGGAACTATTTCAATGGCATTTAACCAGTCTTTTAGGTATCGCGTTGTGCGGGATAGGAACCACCTTCAATGGTGAGGACATTTTAAAGCGAAATCTACTTCATTTTCCGCATCCAGTGAATCCCAAGGAATTAAAACTGAATGAAAGAGAGGATTTCCGGTGAAATTTAATCGAGTTCAGTCTTTCCTTCCCGGAGAATCCGGTGGAGGGTCTTGCCCGCGGTTCCCTTGGGAATCTCGTCCAAGAAGGTTACAGCTTTCGGGACCTTGTTTCCCGCCATGTTGTTCTTCGCCCAGTTGATGATGTCCTGTTCTTTCACCTTCCCCTTCGCAGCAGGTTTGAGCACGACGAATGCTTTCACGCTTTCACCACCATCTGCCTCCTTCGCGCCAACAATTGCTACGTCGAGAATGTCAGGGTTCTGGAAGAGATAGTCCTCAACTTCGGCAGGATAAATCGAATGTCCTTTCACTTTAATCATGTTCTTGGCCCGGTCCCTGATACGGGTGAGTCCGCGCTCATCCACTTCTGCTAGGTCCCCCGTAAAGAGCCACCTCTTGCCGTCCCGGTCGATGTCTATGATGCAATTTCTGGTTTCCTCGGGGCGCTTGTAATACCCCTTCATTACTTGTGGGCCTGCTATGCAAAGTTCCCCGACCTGACCTACGGGGAGGTTCGAACGCCGGTCGATCGGGTTGATGATCCGGAACAGCGTGTTCGAAAAGGGCAGTCCAATGAAACCTGGCCAGGAAATGTCCGTGCGATTTGCGTGGGTTACAGGAGATGCTTCCGTGAGGCCGTACCCCTCGCGTAGCTTAGCTCCAGTCAGTTTTTCGAATTTTGACTGAATCTCGATGGGCAGCGGTCCGGCGCCCGAGAGGCAGAACTTGAGACTCTTCAGATCATGATCTTCGATTCCCTTGTAGTTATTGATGAGATTGTAGAGCGCGGCCACCCCCGGGAAGATGGTGACCTTGTGGTGTTCAATTGCTTCGACAAGTTCCTCCACTTCCCGAGGATTCGACACGAAGACCTGTTTCGCGCCCATGAGAATCCCCCAGTTCATGCAAACAGTCTGCGCGTAGATGTGATAAAGTGGAAGCGCGGTTAACATGACTTCCTTACCATCCTCGAATGCGGTACCTGCCCACGTCCTTAATTGATGCACGTTTGAGACTAAATTACTATGCGTTAACATTGCCGCCTTGGGGAGGCCTGTAGTACCCCCCGTGTATTGCAAACAGGCTAGATCCTCCTTTAAATTAATAGTTATTGTTGGTTGGGTTGCAGGCACTGTTCGCACGAGGTCCTCCAACCAGAGCGTTTTGTGTTCAGGGTCAAGTAAATCCCCCTCCAGGGGGTCGGGCGATATCCACGGTGCCATCGAGGACTTGATTCTGAGTTTCACGCCCGTCTGCTCTAGAATGGGTTCAGCCACTTGGTCGAATCCTTCCCAATTGATATACGCTTTCGCGTCGGAGTCATTGAGCTGGTACTTGATCTCCATCCCCTT
>Ga0299912_10005317_pt1 | contig 10577 bp, 8 predicted proteins | sample RVTome_2_FD_207667 | JGI IMG/M metagenome (GOLD analysis project Ga0299912, IMG submission 207667) | Soil microbial communities from uranium-contaminated site in the Upper Colorado River Basin, Wyoming, United States - RVT95D214 (version 2) ... | reverse complement strand
GTGCTTGACCAGGTCCTCGGCCGAATTCTGGCACATGCCCTGCTGGCGGCCGTGGCGGGTGTGGCGCTCCTGCTGGCAGGCAACTTCCTGGGTCGGCGTCTGCGGCCTGAGGAGTCGGGGCCATTAGGAGACGAAATCGCGCCCTCGACCTCGGAAGCGCCCGCCACCGCGCGCCGAGTCGCCCGGCCTCCGGAGTCCGGAGACAAGCCCAGCGGGCTCTTCGGGTAGCCGGACTCCGGGCGGTTCCCGCCAGAGGGTGTTCGTCGTGCCGGCGCGAGCCGGCGAGCTGCGTGAGCCGCCCGAGGGGCGGAGGGGCTGTCCCGCCGCACAGCACAACCACAGGGCGCCCGATCCATCAACTGCGTCTGCCCGCGAAGCCCTCCAGGACGGCGCCCACGGCGGTTTCCCCGCTCATCCAACCTAAGGTTCGTCCCTTGCCGCGAGGGCGGCCGACCTGGCTTGAGCCGTCGCGCGAGTGTGTCGGGAGCTCCGAGCCAAGCGCGCGCCCCGATTCGCGGTCCCACTCGGCCTGCGTTCGTCGAATCCGGGAGCCGGCTAGAGGTAGTTCAGCTCGCGGGCCTGCTTCTCGAGCCCCTCGCGGAAGTCCGGATGGGCGATCTCGATCAGCGCGCGTGCCCGCTGGCGGATCGTCTTTCCGTACAAGAACGCCACTCCGAACTCGGTTGCCACATAGTGGACGTGATTGCGGGAGGTGGTCACGCCCGCGCCCGGCTTGAGCATCGCCACGATGCGGCTGATGTGGCTTCCGTCGCGCAGGGTCGCGGTGGAGGGCAGGGCGATGATCGGCTTGCCGCCGCGGCTGCGGGCCGCGCCGTAGACGAAGTCCACCTGTCCGCCCACGCCGGAGTAGAACTTCGGCCCGATGCTGTCGGCGCATACCTGCCCGGTCAGATCGAGCTCGATGGCCGAGTTGATCGAGACCATCTTGTCGTTCTGCGCGATGACAAAGGGGTCGTTGACGTACTCGGTCGGATGGAGCTCGATGATCGGGTTGTCGTCGACGAAATCGTACAGCCGCTGTGTCCCGAGCAGGAACCCGGCGACGATCTTCCCCGGGTGGAGCGTCTTCCTCTCGTTGTTGATCACGCCGCGCTGGACCAGGTCCATCACGCCATCGGAGAACAACTCGGTGTGGATGCCGAGGTCACGCTTGTCTTGCAGGAAGTTGAGGACCCCGTCGGGGATGGCGCCGATGCCCAGCTGCAGGGTCGAGCCGTCGTCAATCAGATCGGCGACGTGGCGGCCGATGGCTTTGCTGAGTTCGGTGGCCTCGCCCATGGCCAGCTCGGCCAACGGGTAGTCGACGGGGATGGCGTAGTTGATCTTGGAGATGTGAATGAAGGAATCGCCCAGCGTGCGGGGCATGCGCTCATTGATCTCGGCAACGACCGTCTTGGCCATCTGGGCCGGCGCCTTGACCAGTCCGGCTTCGATCCCCAGGCTGCAGAACCCGTGTTCGTCCGGGGGGGCGACCTGGATGAGGGCCACCTCCGGCGTGAGTTGTCCGTCCCGCATAAGCAGGGGGATCTGCGACAGGAAGCAAGGTGTGAAATCGGCCCGGCCCTCATGGACCGCCTGGCGGACGTTGTCGCTGATGAACAGGGTGTTGATGCGCAGGTGACCGTCCATGGCGGGGTCGGCATGCGGCGCCGGGCCGATGGTCAGGACCTGCACCATCTCGATATCGGTCAGTTGATCGGCGCGCTTGACGAGGGCCGCCAACAGTTTCTGCGGCACGGAGGCGTTGCCGGAGAGGAACACCCGCTGGCCGCTGCGCAGGATGGCGACGGCTTCCTCGGCCGACGACAGCCGGGCTTTGGAATCGGTTTGCCAGGTCATTTGTAGGAGCTCCCGACCTCGACCAGCCGGTTAAGATGTCTGACCTGACCCTGGTAGGTATTGACACCGCGCTCCAAGGCGGGGATCTCCTGGAGGGCCTTGTCGACGCCCATCTTGGCGATGGCCTCCAGATACGAGTAGGCGGCTGTGAAGAGGACGTGTGTGCCGGTGCGGCCGAGGATGCCCGGCAGGTTGGGCACGCAGCAGTGAATGACGCCCTCCTCGATGAAGGTCGGGCTGCCGTGGGAGGTCGGCCGGGAGGTCTCGACGCAGCCCCCCGAATCGATGGCCATGTCGATGATGACGGCCCGTCTCTTCATGCGGGAGACGATCTCGCGGGAGACGACGACCGGCGCCCGTTGGCCGGGGACGTACACGGCGCCGACAACCACATCGGCGTAGGAGCACGCCCGGCGGATATTGTAGGGGGTCGCCAGCATCGTCACCAGCGAGCAGTTCGACCCGGTCTGAAGGTCCTGCAGGCGTCGAAGGTCGACGTCCAGGATGGTGACGTGGGCGCCGAAGGCGGCGAAGGTCGTGGCAGCCGTGCCGCCGACCATGCCGGCGCCGATAATGACGACTTCCGGCGCCGGCGCGCCGACGATGTTGCCGAGCAGAATGCCCCGCCCGCCGAAGTCGTTCTGCATCAGGCGGGCGGCGACCTGGACGACCAGACGGCCGCCCAACTGGCTGGCCGGGGCCAGGACGGGAAAGTAGCCGTCGTCGTCTTCGATCTGCTCGTAGGCGATCGAGGTGATTCCCTTACGCATCAACAGCGCGATCTTCTCTTCCCGGGCGGCCTCCATGTGGAAGAAGCCGAGGAGGGTCTGCCGCTCGCGCAGCAGCTCGAGCTCCTCGCCGAGGGGGCGGGCGAACTTGAGGACGATGTCGGCCCGGCCGAGCACCTCCTCCTCGCTGTAGGCGATGACGGCTCCGGCCTGCGCGTAGTCGTCATCGCTGAACCCGGCGCCCACGCCGGCGCCTCGCTCGACGTAGACAACGTGGTCGTGCGTGGAGAACAGGCTGACGCCGCTTGGCGGGAGACCGACCCGGAACTCGTACGGCCGGCGCTCTTTTGGGACTCCGATGATCATAGTTCCTCTCCGTGGCTGCCTTGGTCAATGCATTTGGATGACCGAGCGGATGGAGGGCAGGGCCCCGGCGATGGTCTCGCGGTCAATCGTCAACGGCGGGGCGAAGCGACTCACATTCGCACGCGTTTCCTTGCACAGGATCCCCTCGCGACACTTCTGCTCGCAGGAACGTCGGGCGCCTCCAGCCTCCGGCCTGAGTTCGACCCCGATCAGCGGGCCGGGCCCGCGCAAATCGGCGGCATGACGGCTGGGGAAATCGGCCATCTGTTCCTGGAAGTGCCTTCCCACGCGGGCGGCATTCCCGGTCAATCCACCTTCGACGATGGTCCGCAAGGCCTCGCGGGTGACGGCCGCAGCCAGCGGATTGCGGCCGAAGGTCGACCCACGCTCGCCGGACTCGTGCAGGCCCAGCACCTCGGGGTCGGAGACGACGTCAAGGGGCTCAAAGCCGTGAGCGCCGAAGCGGCGTTCGCAGTCGATAGACTCTGCAGCAGAGGGCATGAAAGGGCTCGGGGGTGCGGCGGCGCAAGCCGGCGCACCGCAGTCCGGATTGTCCGGTCAGGTGAGAAGCGTAACCAGAATGGCCTTCTGGGCGTGCATACGGTTTTCTGCCTGCGGGAAGATGACCGAGTGGGGGCCGTCGGCGACCTCGTCGGTGATCTCTTCTCCCCGATGCGCGGGCAGGCAGTGCATCACGATCGCGTCCGGCTCGGCCTCGGAGACCAGACGGGCGTTGACCTGGTAGGGCGGGAAGACCTTCTTGCGCTTCTCCGTCTCGGCCTCCTGGCCCATGCTGGTCCAGGTATCGGTATAGATGACGTCCGCGCCGCGCACGGCCTCGTGCGGGTCGCGCAGGAAGCGCAGCCGGGCGCCGCTCTCGGCCGCCATCTGCCTCCCGAGCGAGACGGCCCGCTCGGGGAGGTCGTAGCCTTCGGGCGCGGCCTGTGTGAAGTGGACGCCCAGCCGGCTGCAACCGAAGAGCAGGGATACGGCGACGTTGTTGCCGTCGCCGACAAAGGTCAGGCTGCGGCCGCGCAGGTCGCCGAGGTGCTCGCGGACCGTCAGAAGATCGGCCATGGCCTGGCACGGGTGGCTGAAGTCGCTCAGGCCGTTGATGACCGGCACGCCGGCATGGCGGGCGAGCTCCAGGATGTGGTCGTGAGAGAAGACGCGGGCCATGATCGCGTCGACATATCCGGACAGGACGCGGCTCACATCGGCGATCGATTCGCGCTTGCCCAGGCCGATCTCGTCGGGCGAGAGGTATAGGGCGTCGCCTCCCAGATGGCGCATCGCCATATCGAACGAGACGCGTGTGCGCAGGCTCGGCTTCTGGAACACCATGGCCAGGACCTTCCCGGTCAGAAGCGGCGCGTTACCGCCGGAGCGCCGCTCTTGCTTGAGCTGCAAGGCGAGATCGAGCATCGCCTCGAGCTCGGCGCGGGAGTGGTCGGCGATCGAAAGGAAATGCCGCATGGGCGCGCTCTCTCAGGGGAGTGATTTGCAGCGGTACCGTCGGCAGTATAGCACAGGTGCGAAAGCGGCATGGGCGCGTTTCCTCGTGCTTCCGATCGTTCTATAATCATGTCTCCTGCCGACAGGATACGGGCGCGATGGCGGAGCGAAAAGGGCTGCGTGGTCCGGGGAATGTGCTGGCGGCTGCCCGCCGCCTGACAGGCGCGCCCTTCGCCTGCCGGCTCCGGCGAAGGCCGGGCGGCTGGTTCATTGCCGAGACCAGCGGTCTGAATCGTCCATCGAAGGTGAAGCTGGAAGCGGCACTTCGGAACGGCGCTGCGGCGCGGGCCCTGACGCACGTCCTGGAGAGTGGGAAGCCCGCCGCGGCGCCTGCGCGCCTCCGCCCGGGCGGCGCTCGGGCGCGTCTGTTTCCGGAGAGGGGCGCGGCAGGGAGCAGCCTGCTGCTCGTGGGCGTCCCGGAAAACGGTCTGCGGGCGGAGGCGCTTCGGGTCTTCGAGGCGCTGGCCGGCGGTGGGGAGGCGCTGGCCGCCGACGGCCCGGAGGCCGCGCCGCCGGCGGCGCCGCTCCCGGCTATCGACCTGGATGCCGTACTGGCAGCCTTCACTGCCGCGCTGCCCTGCGACGCCGCGGACCTGGCCGTGCGATGGGGCGACCGGTTCCGAGTGGCCGCCGTGCAGGGCTACCCGGAGGGATGGCTGGGGGAAGAGAGCGTTCTGGCGGAATCACCCCTCGAGGCCCGGTTGGTGCGCACGCGGCGAGCCGTGCTTCTGGGAAAGCGGCCGGCGACAGGACGCTTGCCATACCCGGTCAGCTTCCGGGCGCGCAGCTGGCTTGGCGTGCCGTTGGTCGTCGGCGAACGGGTCATCGGGCGCGTCGGACTGGCGCGTCGGGCAGCCGGCACGTTCAGCCGGGAGGCCGTCGAGTCGGCCGAGCGGCTAGCCGGGGAGATGGCCGCCGTCGTGGAAGGGGTCCTCCTGTTCCAGGAGGCGACGCGCCGGCTGGCGCGCCTGGCTGCCGTCCAGGAGGTCGCGCCTCTGGGCGCGACCCTCGGGGAGCCCGAGCGGATCATCGCGCGCGTGTTGTCCATCCTGCGGCGCACCTTCAACACACCCTGGGTGACCTACCTGGCGCAGGCCGCTCCGGGGCAGGCGGTCGAGGTGCGGCGGGGGGTGGAAGAGGCGGGAGGCGCGCGCAAGGGCGGTCTGGCGGACGAAGCCTTGTGGACTCGGCTGGTGAAAGAAGTGCATCGCAACCGGTCGCGGGTCGTTCGTCAGGGGCGGGGCTGGTTCCACGAGGCGGCGGCCATCGCACTGGCCGCGCCCGTTCGGTTTGGTGAGCGTCTGTTGGGATTCCTGATCCTCGAATCGGCACGCACCAACGCCTACGGCGAGGAGGATGAGCGCCTGCTGACGATCATCGCCGGCCAGGTGGCCTCGTTCCTCGAAAACGCACGCCTGTATCACGAGATGGGCGTCGCCGTCGAGCAGCTCTCGGCCATCCGGCAGACAGCCCTGGATCTTGCCTCACAGGTCGATCACCCGGAGGTTCTCGACAACCTGGCCGAGCGGGTCCAGTTGCTGCTGCGTGTGCCGGCCGTCGAGCTGGGCCTGGTGGATCCGGCCCAGGGCGAAATTCGCATCATCGTCAGCCGAAATCCCTGGCGCCGGTTCGAGGGCGTGACGATCCGTCTGGGGGAGGGCCTGGAGGGCCGTGCGGCCAGCGAGGGGAAAGCGATGGTCGAGGGGGACTCACGGTGGTGGGTCAGCCGCGGCATGGGGCGACGCCGCAGGGGCCGGGCGGCTTGCCTTCCGCTTCGCTGGGGTGACGAGGTGATCGGAGTCCTGTCCGTCTTCGATGATGCGCCCGGGCGCACTTTCTCGATGGAGGACATGCGGCTGCTGGAGCTGCTGGCGCCCCAGGCCGCCATCACACTGCGCAACGCTGGCCTGCTTCAGGACCTGCGCGACCAGATGGAGGAGCGCAAACGGACCGAGACGCAGCTGATCCAGTCGGCCAAGATGGCCGCCGTCGGGCAGATGGCCGCCGGTGTGGCCCACGAGATCAACAACCCGCTGACAACCGTCGCCGGCTTCACGGAGTTGTGGCTGGAAGAGATGGGTGTGGAAAACCCCATGCGCTCGGAGCTCGAGCTGGTCAACAAGGAGACCCGGCGCGCCCGCGAGGTGGTCTCGCGCCTGCTCGACTTTGCGCGGCAACGATCCCCCATCAAGGAGCGCGCCGACCTGAATGATATCGTGCGCGAAGGCCTCGACCTGGTGCGCCACTTCCTGGCGCTGCACGGGGTCGACCTGCGCGAGCGCTACGCTGAGCATCTGCCGTGGGTCGAGCTCGAACCGGGCGGGATGAAGCAGGTCCTATTGAATCTCGCGCACAACGCCGTCCAGGCGATGCCCGAGGGCGGCCAGCTGTCCGTCGAGACGGGGATCGAGCAGCGGGCCGGCGGCGATGGCGTGTTCATCCGGGTCGCCGACACCGGCCAGGGCATCGCCGCGGAGAATCTGCGGCACATCTTCGAGCCATTCTTCACCACCAAACGGACGGGCGAAGGAACCGGGCTGGGGCTGGCGGTCAGCTATGGGATCGTCGCCGAACACGGCGGCGACATTTCCGTCGAAAGCCGACCCGGGGAGGGCGCGGTGTTCCGAGTCTGGCTTCCAGTGGCGACGGCGGTCGCGGCATGAGCGGCGACAGGGTCCTGGTTGTCGATGATGAGCCGGGGGTTGTCGCGCTTTGCCGACGATTCCTGACCCGGGCAGGCTACGCGGTCGAAACGTCGGTGACTGCCGAGGACGCACTCGGGGTGTTAGGACGGCAGCCAGTCGACCTGCTGCTGGTCGACGTCCGCATGCCGGGGATGGACGGCTTCGAGCTGATGCGGGAAGCGCGCCGCCGCCAGGCCGATCTGGCGGTCGTGGTGATGACCGGGTTCGGGACGGTGGAGACCGCGGTGCGGGCATTGGAGGAGGGGGCCAGCGGCCTGGTCCTGAAGCCCTTCGATTCGAACGTCGCCGTGGTTCGGCAAGTGCGCCTGGCGATCGAAGCCAACCGCTCCCGCCGCGAAGTGGCGCGCAGCCGAGCGCTGCGGCCCCTGTTTGATCTGGCGGAAGTCATGTTCGCCGAGACCGAGGAAGCCGCGCTGGCCCAACGCGTCTCTTCGTCCGTCCGGTCACAGCTGGGCTGTGAGTCAGCCGGGCTGTACCTGCACGACGACGGGAGCGGATCGGTGCGGCTGCTTTCCTGGGCCGGTGGTGAGGGCGAATTGTCTGAGGCGGTCAGACTGGGGCCGGTGGCCTGGGCGGCTGAAGGTCGTGCGCTCGCTCGTTTCCAACCCGAGGACCCAACCCTGCTGCCGGAGCGGCGTGCCTGGCTGGAAGAGCATGGCTTCTCCTCGACTCTGTGCTGTCCCGTGCGCCGGTCGCAGGGGACGTTTCTGATGTTCGCTGGCCGGGGCGGCGGCCAGCCGCCGTTCTCCGGCGACGACCTCGAGATGCTCTATCTGCTGACGCGGCAGGCGGCCGTCGCGCTCGAGAACGCGCGCCTCTACGGCGCTCTGCGTGCCTATGTCTCCGAAATCGAGCGCTCACAGCAGCGCCTGGTGCAGAGCGAGAAGCTGGCTGCCATCGGACGGCTGACGGCTTCCATCGCCCACGAGGTCAACAACCCCCTGCAGTCGCTGCGCAACTGTTTGGACCTGGCTGCGCGAGGCGATCTCGCCGAGGAGCGGCGGGCCGAGTACCTGCGCATGGCGCAGCGAGAGCTCGAGCATTTGACCGCCATCGTCCGCCAGATGCTGGAGTTCTACCGGCCAGAAGCCGCCACGCGGCAGTCGGTCGATGTGAACGATCTGCTGCGCGACGTCGTCCTGCTCACCGCCGGTCAGTGCCGCGACCGAGGTGTGGAGGTGGCTCTGACCCTCTCGTCGGAACTGCCGGCTGTCTGGGGTGTCCCCTATCAACTCAAGCAGGTGGTCATGAACATGGTGCTCAACGCGATCGAAGCCATGCCGGACGGGGGGCGGCTCACGATCGCCTCCGCGCCGCGCGCGCAAGGGGTCGAGATCACATTCCGGGACACCGGACGCGGCATCAGCAAGGAGGAGATGGCTCACATCTTCGAACCGTTTTACACCTCCAAACAGACCGGCACCGGCCTCGGTCTGGCCATCAGCTACGGCATCGTCGCCGCGCATGACGGGGTGATTCAGGTAGAGAGCGATCCGGGTGCGGGCGCGACGTTCTCCGTGATCCTGCCGCCGGTTCCGAGGCTGTAGCCGCCGATGACCTCGCGGGTGCTGGTCGTGGACGATGACGATGTCGGGCGGGCGACGATGGCCGAACTCCTGCGCCTGGAAGGCTATCGTGTCGACGAAGCCGCCGGCGGGCGCCAGGCGCTCGACCGTCTGGCCGGCGAGCCGTATGACGTGGTCCTACTTGATCTGAAGATGCCCGGTGTGGACGGCGTGGCGGTACTCCAGGGCGCGGCCGAGGTGGCGCCCGAGGCGCAGATCGTCGTATTCACCGCGCACGGATCGATGGAGACTGCCATCCAGGCGATACGCCATGGAGCCTATGACTACCTGCTCAAGCCGGCTTCCACAGCAGAGGTGGTGGCCTGCATCGCGCGGGCGGCGGCGCACCATGAAGAGCGGGCACGCGAACGACGGCTCCTCGAGAGTTCAGCCGCGGCGCTGGCGGAGCTCCGCGCCGCCGGCGACGGCGGCGATCGCGTGCAGTGGGCAGGGATGGCCCTGGAGCCCGCCACGCGGCGCCTGAGCGGCCCGCAGGGCGAGGCCGAGCTGACGCCAGCCGAGCTGCGCCTGCTGCTGGCGTTGCTGCGACGGCGAGGGCACGTCGCCGAATACGTCGCGCTGGTCGACCAGGTGCAGGGCTACACGGTGGACGCATGGGAGGCGCCTGGGATGCTCCGGCCGGTCGTCAGCCGCCTCCGGCACAAGGTTCGCCTGGTCGGCGGACAGGCCGGAAGGATCGCCACGGTGAGAGGCAGCGGCTACGTCTTGGAGGACGCCGACCGGTAGCGCGGCGGCCGTTTACTCAGAGCCGGCCGTAGGCGGAACCGGGCCGGCCGGCCGGGTGGGCGCCTCGGCCCGGGAGGGTGGTCCGAGCCAGCGCAGCCAGCCGCGGCCCCGGGCATTGCTGGCGCGCCGCCGGTCGAGCCCTGCCAGAAGCAGGGCGCCGACCAGAAGGCCCGCGCCTGACCATTGAACTGGCGTCAGGCGCTCCCCCAGCCACACATGCGCCAGAACGATGGTGACCAGAAGCTCGGCCAGTCCGAGGAGCGCCGTCTGCATCCCGCCGATGTGTTTGACGCCCGCGAACAAAGCCAGCCGAGAAAGGAACGTCGCGACCGTCAGCGCGATCAACGGGGCCCGGGCGGCTGTGGGGAGGGCCAGACCGGCGCCGGGCGTGAGCAGCCCGAAGGGGACGACGACGGCGGCCATCGCCAGCAGCGTGTAGACCGTGACGGTCGGCGCGGGGACCTCATACAGGACGCGCTGGTTGATCGGGATGTGCAGTGCGTAGAGGATGCTCGCACCCACAACGCAGGCGGCGCCGACCAGATCGACCGCTGACCCCCCGACGCGACTCAGGAGCAGGACGGCCGCGAGGCTGACCAGGAGCCTGACCAGAGTGAGCGGGGTCTGCCGCTGCCCGTCGAGGTAGAGCAGCAGAGCCGTGAAAACGGGATACATCGAGAAGAGCAGCTGGACCAGGCTGGCGTTGAGTCTCGCCAGCCCGGTGTAGAAGAGCAGAGACCCGGCACCGTTCAACGCGCCGGCGATCAGGCAGCCCACCAGGCCGAGGGGGTAGATGTACAGGGTGCGTCGGCGCACCAGGAGCATGAGGACGAGCAGAAGGGCGGCCGCCCCGATCGTGCGCAGGGCGACGACCGACAACGGATGCAACCCGGCGACAATGGCCAGCCGGCCAAAGATGGGCATGGTTCCCATCAGGCTGGCGGACGCCGCCGCCCAGACCATTCCTCGCCGGTGTGTCTGCTGGGCGCGCATGATCGAGCCCCATCTATCCGAGTGCGCGGGAGATCTCGCTGAGCAAATCCTCGCTGAGAAGATCGCCCTTCGTCATCAAGCGAGTGATATGACCCTCG
>Ga0299912_10005316_pt1 | contig 10578 bp, 6 predicted proteins | sample RVTome_2_FD_207667 | JGI IMG/M metagenome (GOLD analysis project Ga0299912, IMG submission 207667) | Soil microbial communities from uranium-contaminated site in the Upper Colorado River Basin, Wyoming, United States - RVT95D214 (version 2) ... | reverse complement strand
CCTCGATGGCGAAACGCACCGTCCGTTCGAAGATCCCCTTATCATCGTGGTCTAGGCCTAACAAAAAGGAGGCCCAGATGGCGATGCCGTGGCGGTGCAGGTTATGGATGATCTTCATATAGTCAGCCGGCCGATTCTGATACTTGCGAGATGCCTTGATATTTTCCTCGGAGATGGACTCAAAACCGATGAGCAGCCCCTTACAGCCACTTTGCGCCATGAGCTTTATCTTTTCCTCATCCTCCAGGCCGGCCAAAGAGCCCTGGCTGAACCACCACTTACGCAACGGGATGAGGGCCTCAAGCAGGTCTCGCGAGTATCGTGGATGCCCAACGATGTTGTCATCGGCGAACATGATTACTTTATGCCGCAGGGAGCGGATCTCCGCGATGACATGCTCGAGGGGGCGGTAGCGATAGGTCCCGCCGAAAAATCTCCGTACCGAGCAAAAGTCGCAGAGGTAAGGGCATCCCCGGGTCGCCTGCAGGGGGCTCACGGGAAAGTAGTCTTTGGGGTTATAGATGTCATGCCGTGCCGGAGGGATCTTTTCCGGCGAGGTGAACCCTTCCTGTTGGTAGACCCGTTCGAGATTGCCCGTTTGGAAATCCCTGATGAGCCGGGGCCAGCTCTCCTCCGCCTCCCCGAGCACCACGGCGTCTACATGTTGCAGGGCCTCGTCAGGGACTGCCGTGGGGTGGATACCCCCGAGGACCACGGGAATTCCCCGCTCGCGGTAGGCCCGAGCGATCTCATAGGCCCGGAGGGCGGTCTTGGTGACGGCAGTGATAGCCACTAGATCCACTGCCTTCAGCCTGCCATCAAGGTCTATGGGGTTGATGAGGTCGTCACTGAAGGAGATCTGTACCTCAGGCGGGGTAAGTGCAGCCACCGTGGCGATGGAGAGGGTCGGGATGGGGGCGTTATCCTCCACCGCGGGGGTGATGAGTTCTAGTCTTATCTGCGCCTTCATCTCTGCTGTCTTCGGTGAATATTGTGCCGACATCGTAGCAGAGATGACTGAAAAAAGCGAGCCAAGGAGTATAGCGTGCAGTAAATACTAAAGATCTTGAGACACACCTTTCCCTTTGACAAAAGGGGGATCTTGTGATTATTAAAGATTGAGTTCTTGTGGTACGTAGTCAAGATAAGAGTCACGCCTTCACGCATGATATCTTCGGCCCCCCTGTAAGGGCGGGAGATATACCAGACCTTTGAAGACTATTATATGGAGCGGGGGGAACCCCTGATGCGAGGGATGTGAAGCAGCTCAAGATCGGCACGCGGGGGAGCAAGCTCGCCCTGCAACAGAGCGCATGGGTGCGGAAGAGGATTGCGGAGAGACATCCGGGGCTATCTATTGAGGTGGTCCGCATCAAGACCACGGGGGATAAGATCACGGATGTGCCCCTGGCCCAGGTGGGGGGAAAGGGGCTTTTTGTCAAGGAGATTGAAGAGGCCCTCTTGCGCAGGGATATAGATCTGGCCGTGCACAGCATGAAGGACGTCCCCGCCGAGCTTCCCTCCGGCCTGCACCTGGGCGCCATTGCCGAGAGGGAGGATCCGCGGGATGTGCTGATCTCCCGCGAAGGACAGCGATTGAAGCAACTCCCTGTCGGCGCCAGGATCGGGACTTCCTCGCTCAGGAGAAAGGCGCAGCTTTTGGCGATCAACCCGCAATGGGAGATCATCCCCTTACGTGGGAATCTGGACACCAGGATCAGGCGGCTAGAAACCGCAGGCCTCGACGCGGTGATAGTGGCCGCTGCCGGGGTGCGAAGGATGGGGCTAGGGCAGAGGGTTACCGAACCCCTTTCTTTCACAATAATGCTTCCCGCTGTCGGCCAGGGGGCCCTGGGAATCGAATGCCGCGAGGAGGGAGGGATCAACGAGCTGATTGCCTTTCTGCGCCACGCGGAGAGCAGCATGGCTGTAACAGGAGAAAGGGCCTTTCTGCGCAGGTTGGGGGGCGGGTGTCAGGTCCCCATCGCTGCCTATGGTAAGGTAGAAAGGGGGAGGCTCCTTTTGCGGGGGTTGGTAGCCCGGCTTGACGGCTCCCAGCTCTTTCGTGCCGAGGCCCAGGGGGATGATCCCGAATCGGTCGGGAAGCAGGTGGCGGAGGACCTCTTGGTGCAGGGGGCCGAGGAGGTGCTGCAAGAGATATACGCCTCTTTGCCGTGAATTATTGGGATAGATAACGAGAGAGGCATTACAGACGCAGGGATTTGCCTAGGAGACCTTCTTAAAGAGGATACAGATATGGGCACCGCCGTTGGCCGAGCCGTTGAGCAGGGCGAACTCTACCTCTCTCTCTTTGGCACCCGTGGTTGTATAGTCCAGGTCGCACTCCGGGTCGGCTTCTCTATAGTTGATCGTCGGGGGGATGACCCCTTGCTTGACAGTAAGGACCGTAGCACACGCCCGTATCCCCCCTGAGGCGTCGAATTCCCCGATCATCGACTTAACCGAACTGACAGAGACCTTATCGGCCTTCTTGCCCAAGGCCCTTTTCACGGCCCTGGTCTCTGCCAGGTCCAAGGGTTGCGAGGAGTTGGCTGCGGCGCAGATATAATCCACGGGGGAGACTCCTCCTACGGCCTGAGCAATGGCCTTGGCCAGAGAAGAACCGTCTGTGTCGTAGTTCCATACTCCAGCGCTACCCCCCACCATGCCAAACCCCACCATCTCCGCATAGCACGCGGCCCCGCGTGCGCGCGCATGGTCAAGGGTCTCCATGACCAAGACGCCGCTTCCTTCACCCAGAACGAACCCGTTTCTGGTGCGATCGAAAGGCCTCATTCCCTCCGGATAGGGAGACCGTTGTGGGGAGAGGGTGCCCAGCGTGGCATATACGTTGTACAAGGGTTCGCTGATCTCGTCACCCCCACCAGCGAAGATGACCTCGGCCTTGCCGAGGCGCAGGGCCCTGAAGGCGTGGGCAATGGCACTCTCCGCCGAGACCTCTTTGTGGGAGAAGGTGGTATTGATCCCCTTGACCCCAAACTCGATGGAGGCGTGGCTGCAGATGGCGTTGGGGACCGATGTCTGGAACAGGAGGGGTGCCACCTCATGGGGCCCCTTTTGCACCAGATCACGGAAGAAGAGGTCCACCGTCCGGGAACTACCCAGGCCTGTCCCGATCATGATTCCTATCCGCTCGCTATCTTCCTCTTCCATCTTGAGGCCCGCGTCTTGGATGGCAAGCCTCACCGAGGCGGTCACCATGCGACTGATGCGGTCCATGCGGCGCAGATTGGCTGGCTTGATATAGAGATGGTAATTTAGGTCCTCAACCTGATGCCCCAGTTTCGAACGGAGGTTGCTCACCTCAAAACCCTGGATGGGTTTGATGCCGGATCGCCCCTCTACGCAGCTGCGCCAAAATTCTTCCTTGCCGACCCCAATGGGGCTGACAACCCCTATCCCCGTCACCACGATACGGTTCATTGCTTATCAAGATACAGGCTTTATAGAAGTCGTGCAAGTGCCTCAAGAAGGCGTTCGCCAAACAGCAGTTATATATCGGCTGATCGTTCACAAAAACCTTTGCAGTGTTTTTTTAAATGCGTTACCATGGTGCCTGAAAGAAAGGAAGCAGGATGCCGCCGGTGGGACTACAGGTAAAACTTCTTGAGATGAGTGAAAAACCGCTTTCCCTGCTCTATGTGGCCTTTCGTCAGTGCTATGCATCCCGCTGGGCAGGGGATATGTGGGAGGAGGACGGAAGCGATGAGCGCAAGGCCGCCTTTATCAGGGAGATCGTGTGTTCCGGACACGATAGCCCACTGGAGCATGTGAAGTTCACCTTTGCCATCGCGGGGGTCTCCAGGGCCCTAACCCACCAACTGGTGAGATATCGGATGGCCTCGTATTCCCAGCAGAGCCAGCGGTACGTGGACATGAAGGAGTTTGGCTACATCGTTCCGCCTTCAATTGCTGGTGATGAGGCCTTGCGAACGGAGTTTGAGCGGTGCATGGATGATATCCAACGGAGTTATCGGGATCTCCTGGCTCGGCTCGGTGAAAAGGGTGTAGTTGGAGAGCGGGCCCACGAAGATGCGCGCTTCGTCCTCCCCCAGGCCGCGGAGGCCAAGATCGTGGTCACCATGAACTGCAGGGAGTTATTGCATTTCTTTGCCCAGCGGTGCTGCCAACGAGCCCAGTGGGAGATCAGGGCTTTAGCGGACAAGATGTTAGAGATATGTCGCGAGAAGTTGCCCCCTGTTTTTGAGAACGGTGGTGCAAAGTGCGAGCGCCTGGGATATTGCCCAGAGGGGAAGTTTAACTGCGGGAGGTTTCCCAGCAAAGAGGAGGTTACCGGCATTTTGTAATAAAAGATAGTACAATAAGACAATCTTTATAGAACTAGTTACACGTCAAGCCCTCTAGTAAGAAAGACTCCATGAGTTCGCGCATTGCAACATACACCTACCGTAGTTGATATCACTCACCACCAGCCCTTCCCAGCCCCCTTTTCCCCATCCCGCTTTTGTGCTCCCTTATCCAGCGGGATAGACACTATAACCTCGCGGCAAGAACCGCTAACGCCGATAATATCGTTGGCGAAAGTTTTTCTGATAAGGCAAGAAAAAAGGCCAGGCATCATGCCTGGCCTTAAGGTTAAGACTTAGCCCTCGGGACCTAGAAAAGCCCCTTCACCAACCCCGTCTTTACGTCCACATCGACCTTGCGGAAGGCAGGGCTGGAGGAGGTGCCGGGCATCAGACTGATGGTCCCGGCACACGGGCAGAGGAACTTTGACCCGGAATAGATCAATACGTCGCGGATGGGCAGGGTCCATCCCTGGGGGACACCTTTCAGGGTGGGGTCGTGCGTCAGGCTCAGATGGGTCTTCACCATCATGGTAGCGTATTCATCATACTTGGGGTCTTTCTCCAACATCTTGGCCTTGGCCTCGGCATCAGGGGTCCACGACACGCCGTCAGCCCCATAGACCACCGTGGCAATCTTATTGACCCGTTCCCTCAGCTTCATCTCCATGGGATAGAGGAACTTGAAGTCGCTCTTTTCCTCGCAGGCGTCCATCACCGCATCGGCCAACTCTAGGGCGCCATCACCACCCTTGAGCCAATGCTCGCTGACTGCGCAGCGGGCCCCGGCCTTCTCAGCTGCCTTACGGACCAGGGCGATCTCCTCCTTGGTATCGGTGTGGAAGGCATTGATGCATACCACGGGGTTCATGCCGGAGGTCCTGATGGTGTTGATGTGGTGCAGCATGTTGGGGATGCCCTTTTCCAGGAGTCCGAGATCCGCTTTGGTGTAGGAATCGGGCAGGGGCAGACCAGCCACGACCTTGGGGCCGCCGCCGTGCATCTTGAGGGCCCTGATGGTGGTGGTGAGCACCGACACGTGCGGTTTGAGGCCGCTGAAGCGGCACTTGACGTTCCAGAACTTCTCAAAGCCGATGTCTGCGGCAAAACCACTCTCCGTGACGTGGTAATCAAACATCTTGAGGGCGATGCGATCGCCGATGATGGATGACTGGCCCACGGCGATGTTGGCAAAGGGGCCGGCATGCACCAAGCAGGGCTGGTACTCCACGGTGCTACAGAGGGTGGGGTTGATGGTGTTGCGCATCCAGGCGGTCATGGCGCCCCCGACCTCCAGGTCTCCGGTGGTGACAGGGTTACCTTTTTTGTCGAAGGCCACGGTAATCTGATCCATCCTTTTGCGCAGGTCTGCCAGGTCCGTGACGATGGAGAGCATGGCCATGAGCTCTGAGCTCACGGCGATGCCGAACTTGGACTGCATCAGAAAGCCATCCATGCGGCCGCCGATACCTATAATGATGTTTCTCAGGCTCTGGGCGCAGAAGTCCAGGATCCACCCCATCTCCACCCTGGTGGGGTCGACATCCAAGCGGCGAATGCCCGTGCGTTTTTTCAGCTCTTCATCATCGTAATTGCGTTCGTGCTGCATCCTGGCGGTCAGGGCCACCATGGCCAGGTTGTGGGCATTCATGATGTCATTGATGTCTCCGGTGAGTCCCATGGAGAACTCGGTCATGGGGATGAGCAGGGCATTGCCGCCGCCGGCAGCAGTCCCCTTGATATTCATAGTAGGACCGCCTGAGGGTTGGCGCAGGCAGCCGCCTACATTCTTTCCCCGTTTGCCCAAACCTTCCATGAGACCACACGATGTGGTGCTTTTCCCCTCGCCTAAAGGTGTCGGGGTAATAGCGGTTACCTCGATATACTTGCCGTCGGGCTTTTTCTTGAGACGCTCGATGATCTTCATAAAATCGAGCTTACAGAGCCTCCCATAGGGGATGACCTCATCCTTTTGAAGGTTCAACCTCTCCCGCCACTCCTCTGGAGTCGGCATCTTCTTTTCTGCATCCTCGGCAATCTGCCAGTCAGACATCTTAGTGGCATCATACGACATTGTCCCCCTCCTTTCGCTAATTTTTTAAATTATTACTGTACCTTGGCATGATGGAAGGCTTCTTGTCAGAGTATACCCTCCTACTCTGTAGAATAGGTTCCCGCCTTCACAACGGGATGTCTTATATGAACCCCCCGCCTTTGTCAAGCGACATTTTATGTCAATGGGGGGGAAGTATCCTCTGCGCGCGGTCTTGCTTGATGATCTCATGGCCCTGGAGGCAGCGCTTGACAATGGAGGTGATGGTATGATTTAATGAGATATTCAAAAATCTTTTTAACTGCGGAGGTCTAGAGACACGTAAATGAAGAGGACCTATCAACCAAGTACGATTAGCCGAAAGAGGACACACGGATTTTTGCAGAGGATGAGTACAAGAGGGGGAAGACTGGTATTGAAGCGCAGACGGGCCAAGGGGAGGAAGCGGCTTGCGGTATAAACCATGCTGCGACCAAAGAGAGATGAAAGACTGCGAAGGGAAGAACGCCTGAGAAGTAAGAAGGACTTTGAAGCCATTGCCAAGGAGGGCACGAGGAGGCATACAAAAAATTTTCTGGTCATCACCAGAAAGAACGATCAGGGATTTTCCCGATTGGGTGCAGTCGCAAGCAAAAAGTTAGGGAAGGCCGTGGAGAGAAACAGGGTAAAAAGATTGATGAGGGAATTCTTCCGCAGGAACAAGGATAGGCTACCTCGCTCTACTGACTACATGATCGTCGGCAAGAAGGGGGCTCAGGACTTACCGTATACCCACGTGGCAGCTGAACTGAGCGCCCTCTTGAAGCTTCGAAGAGAGGATAACCAGAGGAGTGGAAGTGCTCCCCTGTAAACGTCCTATCTGGAGGGATACGGTTATAGGGATCATCAAGGCGTATAAAATCTTTGTTTCCCCCCTCTTTGGTCGCACCTGTCGGTTCTACCCATCGTGTTCCAGTTATGCTATTGAGGCCCTCATGGTTCATGGGCTGCGGCGGGGGACCCTTCTCTCAGTTAAAAGAATTCTTAAATGTCATCCCTTACATGCCGGCGGCTACGATCCAGTACGGTAGCCCTTTGGCACCCCAGATACGTTAGGAGGTCGATATAATGAACACGCGATTGATCATCGCCTTGACACTCTCTTTGCTCTTGGTGGTGCTCTACCAGTTCTTGTTTATCAAGCAGTCGCCAAAGGAGATTCCCGAAACCAAGGAGATTGCGGTAGCAAATAAGGACGAGGGAAAGGGGCAGCAAGAGGGGACAACGCCATCGGTTGCTGCGGGGCAGCGGCGATTGGCAGAAGGTGTCAATTACCGGGATGTCATAGTCGATACCCCCCTGTACAGTGCTACCTTTACCACCTATGGGGGGAGGCTTAGAAGCTGGAAGCTAAGGCAATACAGAGATAAGGTCCCGATGCACCCCGTGGGAAGGTTTGTGCAAAACCTCGAGTACCTTGTGAAAGGGGTCTTCGGCTTTAAGGGGCAAAAGGCGGAAGAAGCCCCACCTCAGCCCGTCGAAATCGTGAACACAGCGGCTATGGGTGACTTACCGCTCGGGAGCTCATTCAAAAAGGGAGGGATTGCATACGATGAGGGGATACCCTTTGTTCCATCTGCAGGCGGGCTTAGTGTGACTCACCAGGGGGGGGCAAGGAGCCTTACCTTCCACTGGCGATCGCCACGGGGGGAGCAGATTGACAAACGATTTACCTTTTACCCTGATACCTATCGGATGGACATGGAGCTCGTGATCTCCACACCTGCTAACAGAGGTTCAATCAAAGATACGCTGGAGCTGGGGTGGGCAGCGGCAATTCCCAAAACAAATAAGAGTTACGGATTCTTTGGTCCTATCTACTATGCTGACGGCGTCTTCAAGAAGATCAAACCGAAGAAGATAGGGGCAGAAGAAACAATCGTCCAGAAGGTGGATTGGTTCGGTATGGAGCAAGACTATTTCGTCACCCTGATCTATCCGTCTACAAAGGGGACTAGTCTGGCGATGAAACGAACCCCGGAGGACGTCATCCACAGCGCTCAACTTACCCCTCTGGAGTTGGGCCCGGGGGATAACGGGAGGGTTGCCTACACCCTCTTTTTAGGGCCGAAGCTCTCTCACCTCATCTCGCAGATCACCCCGACGGCCAAGAAGGCTGCCGGGTTCGGCTGGACGAACTTTCTCGCCGTCCCTATCCTGAAAGTCCTTAACTTCACCAACACGTTTACGGGCAACTATGGCCTCGACATCATCATCCTGGCCGTCCTCTTGAAGATCGTCTTCACCCCCCTGACCCATAAGAGCCAGGAGCAGATGAAGGAGATGCAAAAGTTGCAGCCGGAGGTCAAGAGACTCCAGCAGAAGTATAAGGATGATAAGCAGGTACTCAACCGAGAGATCATGGAGCTTTACAAGAGGCGCAAGGTGAATCCCCTCGGCGGCTGCCTACCCCTGCTCTTACAGATGCCGGTCTTTTTTGCCCTGTATCAGGCATTGCCGAACGCCATCGAGCTCAGGCAGGCCCCCTTTATCTTGTGGATTAGGGACCTCGCTGACAAAGACCCCACCTATATCACCCCGCTGCTGATGGGAGCCACCATGTTCATTCAGCAAAAGATGACCACCGTGTCCGCAGACCCAACCCAGATGAAGATGATGTCTTTCATGCCCATCTTCTTTACCTTTATTTTTCTGAGCTTCCCCTCTGGGCTGGTCCTCTACTGGCTGGTCACCAATGTCTTGGCTATCGGACACCAATTTTACATCAACAAGAAGAAGTAAGGAGGCAACAAGATGCCCATAGAGAAAGAGGCCAAGAGCGTTGACGAAGCCATTGAAAAGATATGTGAGGAACTCGGGCGGCAGAGAGAAGAACTGGAGTTTGAGGTTATTGAAGAGAAGGCCCGCGGGATCTTCGGTTTGATGGGTAGCAAACGGGTAAAGGTGAGGGCGAGATTAAAGGAGGTGCAGCCAGATCAGGAGAAAGGACGGGGGGCTCGGGAGGCGGTCAATGGCGCTGACGCCCCCACCTATGCAAAAACGGTCTTGGAGAGGATCCTTGCGGGTATTGCCGTACCCTCTCGGGTGCAGGGGCGGGTTGATGGGGAAACGATCTATTTGGACATCAAGGGTGATGGGACCGGCTTGCTGATTGGCCGACATGGCCAGACTCTTGATGCCATCCAGTATATCGTAGGGAGGATTGTGGGAAAGCGGTTGGGCGAGAAGAAGGTAATAGTGATAGATACCGAGAGATATCGCGAGAGGAGGAGGGAAAACCTTGAGCGACTATCACGGCATATGGCGGAGAAGGCCAAGAGCACAGGGAGGGCCATCAGCCTACAGCCCATGAGCGCCAGCGATCGGAGGATCGTACACCTCGCCCTGAAACATGATCGTGAGATAGAGACCAGGAGCGAGGGGGAGGGGGGCGTGAGGAGTATCAAGATAATCCCCCGCACAAGGGGATCATAAAAGGATGTTCCACGTGAAACATCTATTTCAAGATGGGTTTTGCCACACACGTCTTGTTATTTGGAAGTGCCTAAAGTGTCGCCGCCCGTTCACGCCGTATTGAAAGGGCGTTTGGACCTTCAAATTACCCATATCCCCTGAGAGAGTTTCTGCGAGCATGGCGATGCAGGGAAATGCGCATGATACCATTGCCGCCATAGCCACTCCTTATGGAGAAAGCGGCATCGGTATTGTGCGGATAAGCGGTCCGGGGGCCAAGCGGATCGCGGAAGGGATCTTCCGGCCGAGAAGCGGACCGAGAGCCCTCACATCTCACCACATCCGCTACGGGGAAATCGTCGACCCCGAAAAAGAGAGGACCATCGATGAGGTCCTCCTCACCTATATGGCCGCTCCCAAGACATATACCAGGGAAGATGTGGTGGAGATCAACTGCCACGGAGGGGTGGGGGTCCTCCAGCGGGTTCTCGAGATAGTGTTGCGTGTGGGGGCCAGGGAGGCCTTGGCCGGTGAGTTCACCAAACGCGCCTTTCTCTCGGGGAGGATAGACCTCTCCCAGGCCGAGGCAGTCCTGGACATTATCCAGGCCAAGACCGATGAGGGGCTTCGGCTGGCCGAGGAACAGCTTCGAGGAAGACTCGCCCGCGAGGTTGCACGACTGCATGAGGGCCTCGTGGGGGTCCTCGTCCCCATTGAGGCATATATCGATTTCCCTGAGGAGGA
>Ga0299912_10005315_pt1 | contig 10579 bp, 7 predicted proteins | sample RVTome_2_FD_207667 | JGI IMG/M metagenome (GOLD analysis project Ga0299912, IMG submission 207667) | Soil microbial communities from uranium-contaminated site in the Upper Colorado River Basin, Wyoming, United States - RVT95D214 (version 2) ... | reverse complement strand
AAGCCCGCTGATGAAACTGGCTTATAATTTTGTAATGGCTGTTTCCAAACGCAATGTGCCTATTTTCGATACCCGCGAACAAGCCATGGAATGGCTGATAGGCCAGTAATTTATTGCTGAGGCCCCCCCTTCTATTTTTTAAAAAGTTTTTTGTATTTGCCATACCCCTCTTTTCCCAGTTCTTCTTTAGGGATAAAACGAAGGGCAGCAGAGTTTAAGCAGTAGCGGAGATTGGAGGGGGACGGTCCGTCATTAAATACATGACCGAGGTGGGAATCACCCATTCTGCTCTTCACCTCTGTCCTTTTCATGAAGAGTTTCCTGTCTTCCTTTTCAACGATATTGTCCGGTTCGAGCGGCCTGGTAAAACTCGGCCAGCCCGTCCCGGAATCATATTTGTCGAGCGAGCTGAAGAGGGGTTCGCCGGAGACGGTATCGATATATATGCCTTCCCTCTTGTTGTTCCAGTATTCGTTTTCGAACGGTTTCTCTGTGCCGTTTTCCTGGGTAACTTTATACTGCAGTGGTGTCAGTTTTTTCTTCAGTGCCTCCTTTGAAGGCTTCTGATATGTTTTGTCGGTGTTTACGGGTTTTTCCATTTCTCCTTTTGCATAATTATATGATAACTTATCCCGCTTTTGGTGCTATCTCATGCGCTGGAAATTCACCCCGGCAGGTATTTGAGGCATCTGCATCTTCTGATATCCCGCAGGGACTTCAAAGAGGCTGTCCGGCTGAGCAGCGATCTTGACGTTCCTGAATTCATGGGTCCATGAGCCATCAACTGCAGAGGTTTTTACAGGGAAGTTTATATCCGTAGCCATCCACTGATATACCTGATCTTTTTTATTATCCACTTTGTAAGTAATCAGGTACTTTATCGTCGGGTGGCCGTCGATTGTTTCACGGCCTACTTCCTTTCTGTCTATCTCGCCCTCGAATTTCTCTTCGACCTTCGGTTTGTTTTTCAGGTCAAAGGGCATCTCCATATACATCTTTTCCTTGGTCATGATATTCCATAGAACTTTTTTGTCAATCCTCGTTATGACAATCATTTCCTCATGAACCTTCATATCCATCCGGAACCTGTCAGGCTTGTAATACATTTTACCCTTTGTCTGTTGTTCACCCTTGAATGTTGTTATGGTGTCAGCAGAGAACTCAATTGCTGAAACCGTGCCTGCAAACAGGAAAACAAACAATACAATTGCTATAGCCTTCTTTAGCATCTTGACCTCCTTTAATTTTTTACTTGTCAGGTTTTGTTTATAAGACGCTGAACAATTTCAGTATGACATACTGGATAAAGTAAAGTCTTTTTCAGTCTTGACTTATCCAAATTTTAAGACCTCATAATTATTTTGTCAACGGAAGTTTTCTGTCGACATGGTCAAGAAAGCGGGGTAATTGGTACAATAAACAGGTAAAATATACAGAGGTTGCCATACGGTTATGGAGGATGATATCAGAGGACAACTGAAGCAAAAAAGGCTGAAAAAGCTCTTGGCCCTTTTATTGCTTTCGATTGTATTCGGCCTGGTTGTATTCGTATTGCGGGGCCAGTATATATCGGATGCCCTGAAGAATATTATTCTGCCTGAATTAGAGGATGCATCGGGTCAGAGAGTTACAGCCCAGAAGATTTATATTAATTTGTTCCCGTTATTCATAGAGGCTAAGGGATTACAGGTTTTAAATCAAAATAACGAGAATATCCTCTCTGTTAAAAAGATAAAAGGGTATGTTGAACTTTCAGGTTTGTTAAACAGAAATCTTTCAATTCACAAACTCGTAATAAATGAGCCGCAGATATCAACAGACAGACAGCAGGTCGATGAAGTTATAAAGAGCGTCAAGGCCTATCTTGAAAAAGAGAGAAAGACAGCGTTCAAGGTCAAGATAAAGGTTATTGAGATTACGAAGGGTGTTGTCCATCTGAAGGATAGTGATTTGAAAGGCTCGGTCGGCATGAAAGGACTTGCAGGCGAATTGATTTTAGGAGAAAACCAGAGAGTGAAAGCCTCGGTCAAAGAGCTTGTACTGGAAAAAGAAGGGTGGCCGAAGATCGAATGCGATGTGAACACTGCCATAACAGTGAAAAAAGAGAGGATTGAAGTAAAACGCCTTGAAATCGGTTCGCATGGCTCAAGATTCAAGAGTGAAGGATTTTACTCCCGGGGGAAAGGCAGTCTTAAGACGGATATGGCACTGATTGTGGATTCAGTAAAGCGTATTTTCAACCTGGGACAGAGAGGTGAAGGAAGGATTTCTGCAAAGGGTGAAATACGACTTGAAAAAGATGAGGATCGGAGGCCTTCAATCAGAACAGATCGGCTGAGTCCGCAACTAAAGCTTCAAGCCGAAAGGCGAGCAGGCTACAGCCTGAAAGATATTTTTGTAGATTTAAAACTCGGCGGCGACTTTTACTTGCAGACGCTTATGGAACTTTTAAAGGTGAAAGCCAGGCTGGAAGGGCTTGTTGATTTTCAGGGCGAAATAAAAGGACGCCTTCCTGATATTACCGGTAACGCAAAGGCAAGGCTTCGAAGCGGTAATCTTTACAGTGTTGATATAGACACACTCACATGCGAGGTTTTTTACAGTAACGGGGCAATGAAATTCGAAAATGGCAACGGGCTGTTATATAACGGCACTGCACAGGCTGATGCATCGATAAACCTCCCTGTTGTTGACTTCTTTGCGCTCAATATAAAGTTCAAGAATATCGACAGCAAGGCAGCCCTGAAACTGATAGGATGGGACCCCAATATCCCTGTTGGAAAGGTTGAAGGAGAACTAACGACATCAGGCAATGAATTTAATCCGGATGGATGGTTTGTTTACAGATCCCTTAGTGCAGAGCAAAGGGCGAGATTGCAAGGACAGCAGCCTGCTACTGATAATGTCCTGAACAGGATAAGGGACATCAAGGGGAATTTTTCGCTTCGAAGCGGCAATTTAGCACTTTCGAACCTGCTGATAAATACACAGATGTCGAATCTGGCCTTGAACGGCACAGTTGACATCCCCAATAAACAACTTAATTTCAGAAGCAGACTTTTTACAGAAAATATTTCAGATCTCACGTTGCCCTATTATAGGGAAGCCAGAGGTCGAGGAGATTTTTCCGGAGAAATTAGCGGTTTTTTTGACAATCCGAAAATATCCGGAAGAGCTATCCTTTCAAATGCAATAATTGAAGGCTATAGGTCGGACAACATTATAGCGGACTTTTCATATCAGAAAAGCCTCATTGATATCCGTGAATCGGTTCTCAGGGCACCAGGTCAGGAGCACAGTATGAAAGGCAAGATATCGTTTCCTGAGGCAAAAGAGCTCTTTGATCTGGCCAGGCCCGTTTATGACCTGAAAGCATCTCTTAAGAATGCGGAACTCGAACAGGCCGTTAAGATATTCTATAAGGATTTTTCAGGTCAGGGAAGGCTGGATGCAGATATAAAGATAGGAAGCAAGGATAGGAAAATTAACATAACAGGGAAAGCAAATATAAAAAATGCTTCGATATACAAAGTACCATTTGATTCCGCATCTGTGGCCTTGACCTATGCGAATGAGGAGCTCTCTTTGAAAGCGGTTACGGTCAAGAAAGGGAAATCGGTACTGACCGGAGAAGGCAGGATTTCTCCTGATAAGAAGTTTTCATACACCGCAACATCCGAAAAGATTTTCCTCAAAGATTTCGGACTTGAACGAATGCCTGATGATGCTATGTTAAGTCTCCGGTCAGAAGGGCAAGGTACCTTCGATAACCCTTCCATAAGTTTGAACGCTACAGTTGCAGGCGGTACCTTTAAAGGCAGAAACATGGGCAAGGGTATCATACAGGGGACGATCCGGAACAGGGATATCACGGTAAACGCCGCTTTGTTTAATGAAAAGATGAAACTGAAAGGACATGGATACCTTAATGACTCATTGCCATGGGATGCTGAACTCTCTATTCAGCCCGGCAGGTATGATTTCATCATCAGTTCTATCCTGAAGGACGTACCGGAAGACCTGCAGCTTAATCTGGAAGGAAGCGTTGAGATGAAGGGTGACAGAAAGAATATTGCGGTATTTACAAATATAAATCATCTCACCCTGTCACTTTTCGGACAAACCCTTTCAAACGAGTCCAATATAATTTTTCTGCTTAATAACAGGAAACTGACTCTCAGAACATTCTCGATTAAGAGCGGTACGACTTCGTTCAGACTTGAGGGAGGAATTGAAATCGGCAAGGAATATAATATTGTTCTGAACGGAAGTTCTGCGCTTTCACCACTGAAAGGATTATCGAAGAAGATAGGATACTTGACAGGAGATGCAGATTTCGTCTTTTCGGTTACCGGCAAATGGGAAAAGCCTGTGATAAACGGAGGTATGAATTTGTCTAATGCCTCTTTCGGTATCAGAGATTATGCTACCTACATGAGTTCTATAAACGGCTATCTCTATATTGACGGCGATAGGATTGTTTTGGAGAGGCTTTCCGGGAAAATAGGTGGCGGAAATGTTGATCTGTCCGGCATTGTATACCTCAAGGGGTTTAATCTGAAAAAATATTATGTAGAAGCGAAACTTAATAATATTACACCTTTGCTTTCAAGGGATTTTATTTTAAATTTCAGCGGCAACCTTGTGTATAAAGGGACGAAGGACACCCAGAGTGTCATAGGTGATATAACAATAAACAAGGCAAAGTACAAAGATATGGTTGAGTGGAGGAGCTGGCTTCTGGCTGCAAGAGCAAAAGAGAAACCGAAATCTGAAGTATCAGTTTTCGAGAAAACAGAACTTAACATACGGATTTCAGGTAGTGAAAATATTTCTATCGATAATAACATCGCCCGTGCTCCCATAAGTATAAGAGGAGATATGATAGTAAAAGGATCTTTCTCCAATCCTATTCTGTTTGGGAGGCTTGAATCGAAAGAAGGTTATGTATATTTCAGAAATAATGAATTCAGGATAATCTTTGCCAGTGTCGATTTCGCTGATCCCAACAGGATCAAACCGATTGTGAATCTCTCAGCCGAAACAATTATAAAGGGGTATGATATCAGATTGAATCTGGAAGGTCAGATGGATCGTTTCAATCTTTCATTGTCTTCTGATCCACATCTGGAAGAGGGAGATATCCTCGCCCTTCTGACAGTCGGGCAGGTGGGCAAGCAACTGAAAGGCCTTGAAGGAGGGATAGGTGCTGGAGCGGCAACATCATTTATAACAGGTAAGGTCCAGGACGTTCTTGAAGAAAGGTTGAGGACTATAACAGGGTTGGACAGGTTCCAGGTTGAACCATCTTACTCGCAAACTTCCGGCACTGTAACTCCGAAAGTAACTGTATCAAAAAGACTGATCGGGGAAAAATTATTTGTTACTTACACAAATATACTGGGGACTTCAGAAGAACAGGTAATCAAGCTTGAATATCTCCTCGATAAGAATATTTCCCTGATAGGAGTCAGAGATGAAAGGGGAAGTTTAGGAGGCGATGTCAAGTTCAGATTTGAGTTCAAATGAAGGGAAGAAGTGATAAGAGCAACAGGAAGCATGTCCGGATGAAAAGATTATTAACTTATATACCGTACTGTTTACTTTTTGCTGTTTACTGTCTGCTGTTTGCTATTTCTGAGGCATCAGGTTCGGTGGTCGGAGAGATAGAAATCAAAGGGCTGTATTCTATCGGAAAAGACGAATTCCTTTATCTCTTAGATATTCATCCCGGAGAACAAATAGATACAGAAAGAGTAAGGTTAGGCATAAAAAGAGCATTTTTAAAAGGAATATTCGAGGATATTTCTATTGAGACAAGTGATGGAGAAAAGGCAAAAGTTATTATCCATGTTCTGGAAAGGGATTATATTAAAAATATTTATATAAGAGGGAATTATGATCTTTCAAAAAAGACAATAAAATCATTATTCCCTTTGAAAGAAGGACAATATCTCCACTGTGACAAGCTCGATAAAATTATACAGGAACTAAAACCCAAGATAAGCATGCTTGGGTTCCCCCGTGCCGATATTAAAGCAGAAATCGAGAGATTAAACGAGCCAAACAGGATAAATATCCGTCTCCAGGTTAATACAGGTGAGCCTGACATAGTCAGGAAGATAGATATTTCGGGTACAGAGGATGACATCAAGGCTGTAATGAAATTGTCCGAAGGGGACATTTTCAACCGGCCAATTCTAACCACAGACATTGAGAGGATAAAGGAATACTATAAGAATAAAGAATATTTCAAGCCTGTCATAGGACCGTATTCCTATATTGACGGAACACTGCACATTTCTATTAATCCAGGCAAACGCCTGGATATCTCTCTGGCAGGCAATGACAATATTTCCAGCAAGACCCTGCTCAAAGAGATGCCTTTTTTTGAGGCTGAAGACTTTAATGCTGATATTGTAGAAGAGGCTGTGCAGAGGTTACTATCCGTCTATCACTCGCAGGGGCATCCCTTTACAGAGATCTCTCACGTGATTACAGAGAAAGACGACCTTATCAGTCTGAATTTTAATATACTCGAAGGGCAGCAGGTTACAACAGGGAATATCACCTTTATCGGCAATAGCCTGAATGTCAAGGGACTTAAAGAGATTATGTCCCTTAAGGAAGGGAAAAGATATAACACCGGCCTTCTGGACTCGGATAGGGACACACTCCAGGATTTCTATAATTCCCTCGGATATCTGTTTGCAACTATTGAGGATTTCCAGACGACATATCAGGAAAATTCTCAAACTATGGATATTGTTGTCAAGATCAGTGAAGGGCTGAAGACAGAGATAACAAATGTCGGTGTTGTCGGAGCAAACCTCCTATCGGAACAAGAATTGAGAAAGGTAATCAATATAAAACCGGGAGATGCCTATAACGATGTTGACATTGCCGATGCCCGTTACAGGGTTATTGAGTTTTACGGCAACAAAGGTTTTCCTGAAGTATCTGTAGGGGTCAAGAAAGAGATTGACGGGCAAAAGGCATCTGTAACTTTCCAGATAGATGAAGGAACAATCGTTTTATTCGGTAAGGCGATCATTACAGGAAATAATAAAACCGAATATGTCGTTGTGAAAAGGGAATTGATGCAACAGGAAGGCATGCCTTTCGATTACAGCATCCTCACAAAAGAAAGACAGAAGCTTTATAAACTGGGGTTATTTTCTGATGTTGATGTGGAAGTGCTTCCCGGGTATGATGACAAGAAAGATATCCTGATGAGATTGAATGAGAGCAATGCCGGATCAGTGGAATTGACCCTGGGATATGCGGAATATGAGAGATTTAGAGGAGTAATTGATTTAAGCTACAGAAATCTCTGGGGAATGAACAGACAGGCATCATTAAAACTGGAGTTGAGTTCACTCGAAAAGCGTTATATATTGCAGTATTATGAACCGTTATTTGGAGGAATTGCTCTCCCTTTCAGGGCATGGCTACTTGGTGAGGAAAGGAAAGAAATTAATCTCGATACTCGTGAAACCAGGTATCGGCTGACAAGACATACCATCACCGTGGGGTTCGAAAAGAAATTAAGTGAACAGTTCATGTCGGAACTATATTACGAATTTTCTCTTGTGAATACGTTTGATGTAAAACCTGATGTTATCTTGAGCAGGGAAGACACAGGAACACTGGTAATAAGCGGTTTGCGCCTCGGCCTTATTTATGATACACGGGATAATCCATTTTACCCGAGAAAGGGGATACTGTCAGGAATTTCAGTAAAATTTACATCGCCGGTTTTCTTTTCAGAAACGGATTTTATTAAACTCATATTCTACGGTAATATTTACCATCAAGTTACTAAGGGAATTGTTCTTGCCGCATCGTTAAGAGGAGGCTTTGCCCAGGGGTATTTAAAGACGGATGAACTTCCGATTGTAGAGAGATTTTTTCTTGGGGGAAGAACGACTGTACGAGGCTACGATCAGGATACCCTTGGGCCACTGGGAGCGGATGGAAATCCTATCGGTGGAAACGCCTTTCTTATGGAAAACCTTGAGATAAGAACTTCTTTGAGTAAAAGTTTTGGGCTTGTCGCTTTCCTTGACGGCGGTAATGTCTGGGTTAAAATGAATGAGGTTAACCCTGTAGATTTTAAATTTACCACAGGCCTTGGTTTAAGGTATAACACTCCTGTTGGTCCCCTAAGGGTTGATTACGGACACAAGCTTAACAGAGAAAAAGGTGAAAGCAGCGGAGAACTGCATTTCAGTATAGGACATGCATTTTAAGACAGCAAAGAGTGAAGAGCAAAGAGTACAATTTTGTGCTTTATCTATTATTTTATTATTATTCTTCGCTCTTTGCTCTTCGCTCTTTGCTGAGATAAAAGACCGTGTGGTTGCTTTTGTAGATAATACCGCAATAACCCTTAGCGATTTTGAGAAGAAATATGCAGATACCGTGAAGGTGACCCCGAATATAACCAGAGATGAAGTTTTAAATACGATGGTCAACAGGGTGCTTCTCCTCAGAGAGGCAAGAAAGATCAGGTTAGAGGCGCCCTCTGAGGATGATTTGCTCAAGGAGTACGTAGACCTGAAGATAAGGGCATTTATCAGGGTAAAGGAAGAAGAGATAACAGATTATTACAATCAGCACATAAGTAATTTTGAAGAAAAAGAAATCGATGATGTAAGAGATGATATTGAGAACTTTCTTGTCGAGAGTGAATTAAACCAGCGCCTTAAATCCCATATAAATGAATTGAGAGAAAATGCGTGCATAAAGATTCAATTACATCAGGAAATTCAGAAACAAAAAATATCAGGAGGTTCTGAGTAAGAATGCTATGAAGACCTATCGCAAAGAACTGTGGTTCAACGTGCCAACCCGGCGGGCTTTCATCAATATTACCCCCGAGGTTGAGAAATGTCTTAAGGAGAGCGGCATCAAGGAAGGGCTTGTGCTGGTGAATGCCATGCATATAACCGCATCTGTCTTTGTAAACGATGACGAACCAGGACTCCATTACGACTATGATGTCTGGCTTGAGAAACTCGCACCCCATGAGCCAGTCTCTCAGTACCGCCATAATGTCGGCGAAGATAATGCTGATGCACATATGAAACGGCAGATTATGGGGAGAGAGGTCGTTGTAGCCGTTACAGATGGAAAACTCGATTTCGGCACGTGGGAACAGATTTTCTACGGTGAGTTCGACGGGAGACGGAAGAAAAGGGTTCTGGTCAAGATTATCGGAGAATGAAAAAACTTGCCATCACCATGGGAGAACCGGGAGGGGTTGGTCCTGAAATAATCATAAAGGCGCTCAGCTCTTCTGAAGTCAGATCCTGCTGCAGGCCAGTTGTAATCGGGGATGCTTTTGCAATGGGAGCGGCCGTAAAGCTTTGCAAAAGTCCTTTGAGGTTACGAATTATCAGATCACCGGAGGAAGCAACCACAACTAAAGGACTTATAAATATTATTCATGTAATCCCCCATTCCCCCCCTTTACAAAAGTGGGGAAAGGAAAAAATCAAAACAGAAATATTTAAAAAGAATAAACCAACTGCTGAGGGTGGCAAGGCCTGTGTGAACTATATAAAAAGGGCTGTCGAACTTGCATTAAGCAAGCAGGTCGGTGGTATTGTTACAGCTCCCATATCAAAAGAGGCATTAAAGATGGCCGGGGTTACATGGCCGGGGCATACAGAGATGCTTGCCGAATTGACTGATACAAAAGACTATGCAATGATGCTGGTCGGCGGTCCACTGAGGGTTATTCTCGTTACCATTCATACAGCACTTAAAAATGTGCCGGATCTGATCACGAAACAGAGAATCAAAAAAACAATACGTCTTGCAAAAATGGCCTGTGACATGTTGAGGATTAAAAAACCCAGGATTGCTGTTGCAGGGCTCAACCCGCACGCCGGAGAGGCAGGAATATTCGGTGATGAGGAACTTAAGAAGATTATCCCGGCAATCAGGGAAGCAGGAAAAGAAGGAATTCATGTCTCGGGTCCATTCCCGCCGGATACCATTTTCCATAGGGCATATCAAGGTGAAGTTGATATTATTGTCTGCATGTATCATGACCAGGGATTGATTCCCTTAAAGATGATAGCATTTGACAAGGGAGTGAATGTAACAGTCGGTCTGCCGTTTGTTCGCACATCGCCTGACCATGGAACGGCGTATGATATTGCGTGGAAAGGTATTGCAGACCCGTCAAGCATGATCGAGGCAATAAAATTGGCTGTGAGATTGAATGTTTGAATGAAAAATGGGACTCAATAAAAAACATATCATAAGCTGGACACTTTTTGATTTTGCAAACTCCAGCTACTCTGCAGTAATAGTCGCGGTCGTATTCCCGGTATTTTTTGTCAATACCATAGTCGGGAACGAGGCAGGGTTGGGTGATCTCTGGTGGGGAAGGGCGATATCTTTAAGTATGGCAATTGTAGCATTAACCTCACCTCTGCTTGGAGGTATAGCAGATTATGGAGGTCTAAGGAAAAAATTCCTTTTTATCTACACTGCACTGAGTGTTTGTGCCATTGCAAGCCTTTCCATCCTTGAGAAGGGGATGGTACTGGAAGGATTTATATTG
>Ga0299912_10005314_pt1 | contig 10583 bp, 10 predicted proteins | sample RVTome_2_FD_207667 | JGI IMG/M metagenome (GOLD analysis project Ga0299912, IMG submission 207667) | Soil microbial communities from uranium-contaminated site in the Upper Colorado River Basin, Wyoming, United States - RVT95D214 (version 2) ... | reverse complement strand
CGATCCCCCCCCCGATGACGATCGCATCATACTTCATCCGCATGGTGTTCTTTTGTAATATCGTTGACTTCAATAACCCTTTGCCATAATATAGGCGGGTCATCGCGTTTTCAAGATGAATTTTGCGATAATTATATACAAGGAACTTCCATGGCAGAGAAACAATACCTTATCGATGAAATCACCATGAGAGACTCTTGGAGGCTCTTCAGGATTCTCTCCGAGTTCGTAGAAGGCTTCGAGACCCTGGCGGATGTTCACCCTGCGGTGAGCTTCTTCGGCTCAACGCGCGTGAGCCCAGATAATCACCTCTATGGCAAGGCGCTGCAGCTGGCAAGGCTTTTGGCGGAAAATGGTTTTAACATCATCACCGGCGGCGGCCCCGGCATCATGGAGGCCGCCAACAAAGGGGCCCTGCAGGGAGGTGGTAAGTCTATAGGGTTGAATATAGACCTCCCTGCCGAACAATCTCCCAACGACTATACGAATATCCGCTTGAACTTCCGCTACTTCTTCGTGCGCAAGGTGATGTTCATCAAGTACGCCATGGCCTATATCATCTTCCCCGGTGGGTTCGGGACCCTGGACGAATTATCCGAGGCGATCACGCTTATCCAGACCAAAAAGATCAAACCCTTCCCCGTAATCCTGGTGGAGAAAGCATATTGGCAGGGGTTATTGGATTGGATAAGGAGCACCCTGTTGAAGGAACAGCACATCTCGCCGGAGGACCTGGAGATCATTCAGGCCATAGACGATCCCAAGGAAATCATCAGATACATCAAACGGACGGTTATCATCTGAGCCCTCCCACAGGTATGATCTCGAGGAACTGACGCAAGATCTTGGCCGTTGCCCCCCAGATAACGTGCTTGCCACAGTGGTAGGTGTATACCTTCGCGGTCTTCTCTTGGTAGGTCCAGTCCTCCTCATTCAAAACCCCCTCTTTGAGAAAACCAGCTAGGGGCAGGATAATGATCTCTTCGATCTCCTCAGGAGAGGGGACAAAGGGATAGGGAAAGGAAATGAGGCCCACAAAGGGCGAGACGACAAAGCCGGTCAGGGTCATCACCTCATCCAACGCCCCCAAAAGCTCCACGTCCTGCGGCTTCACGCCGATCTCCTCGTGGGCCTCTCTGAGGGCGGTAGCTCTTAGATCCTTATCAGAGGTATCGTAAATCCCACCGGGGAATGAGATCTCCCCCTTGTGATGCCTTACCCTGTCGGTCCGTCTGGTAAAGAGGCAGTGATATGAGCCATCCTTGCAGAACAAGGGGAGCAAGACCCCGGCCCTGGCCAGTGGTGTCTCTGACCCCGAAGCCGAAGGTGACCCGTTGGTCAGTGGCCCTTTAGCCATGAGGCCGGTCCCTGCCGACACCCGCTTGATCTTACGCTTGGTCAGGATCTCTTTGATCCTCTCGATCAGATCATCTGTACAGGATTCAGACCGGTACATATGATAACAGCGTCTTTTTTTTTAAAAACATACCTAAAACATATATCCTTGCCTGACAAAAGTAAACCCTCTGTTAACATCCCCTTCACGGATGATACACAAGTAAGGTAATTTCTCATGACTGCGTCGGCACTATGAAAATCCCCCCTTGCCCTGTATCGCATAGCGATACATCCCGACCTCTCTGATTTATGCGCAGCGACCCGCCCTGCTTTGTATAAAACTCTGAATGTGTCACTTTGCGACATCCTGCTTTCCTTAGACTTAAAATTTAAGGAGCAGGGATGGGATGTCGCTGCGCGACAGTACGGGACCCTTTGCCAAACCCCTGACCCCGAAGGTGGCCCTGACCAAAGGGTCACCTTCGGCTTGGCCAGTGGCCCTTTTGGCTAAAGAGCCACTGACCAACGGGTCACCTTCGGCTTCGGGGTCAGGGGGGATGGGGGGATTCGAAGCATATTTTCCGGATAGCCGAGAGCCATTGAAACAGAGAGGCACAATTGTTATAATAAAGTAAAATCGCGCCCAGGAGGCATGACAAGCAACCATGGAGGATACAAGCGAAAAGATCCCTGACCAAAAAGAGTTGGAACAGGAATTGAACACCTATTTGGAGAGAAAGTACGGCGACAGGGTAAAACTGGTGGTCTCCACCATCGTTCCGAAGCCCTCACCCGAACAAGAGGGTGACAAAGGGAAGAAAGCGGAGAAGGCGTCTTCGCAGATCAACTTCGACATGAAGCCTGAAGAGCTTATCTCGTATCTCAACTCTTTCATCGTCAAACAGGAGGAGGCGAAAGAGATCTTGGCCACCAAGATCTGCACGCACTATAACAAGATAAAATATATGGCGGAAAAGGGGAGCGGCGCTGATCAGGGGATCGGAAAGATCAAGAACAACATTATCATGGCCGGTCCCACGGGCGTAGGGAAAACATATATGATAAAGCTCATTGCCCAGAAGATCGGCGTCCCCTTCGTAAAGGGAGACGCCACGAAGTTCAGCGAGACCGGCTATGTGGGAGGTGATGTGGAGGACCTGCTGCGCGATCTGGTCTACGAAGTCAACGGCGACATAGAGCGCGCCCAATACGGGATTGTCTACATCGATGAGATAGACAAGATCGCCAGCAGCGGGAACATCATCGGCCCTGATGTCTCGAGAACCGGGGTGCAGCGGGCTTTGTTAAAGCCGATGGAGGAGACGGAGGTGGACCTGCGGGTCCCCCATGATCCTATTTCCCAAATGGAGGCGATCGAGAAATATCGCCGAACAGGCAAGAGGGAAAAGAAGACCATAAACACCAGAAATATCCTCTTTATCGTGAGCGGGGCCTTTAATGGGTTAGAGGACATCATCAAAAAGCGGATGAGCAAAGAAGGGATCGGGTTCGGGGCGGAGATCAAGTCCAAAGATGATAAGGCCGAATATCTCAAGCATGTCTCGGCTGAAGACCTCATCGCCTATGGTTTTGAATCGGAGTTTATCGGACGGCTTCCCGTCGTCGCCTGCTTCCATCAGCTGGAGGTTGAGGACCTCTACGAGATCCTGAAAAATCCCCACAGTCCTATCGTAAACAGCAAAAAGAAGGACTTTCAGTCGTACGGCATCAACCTACAGTTTGAGGATGAGGCCTTATGGGATATGGCCGAGATGGCTTGTCAAGAACACACCGGAGCCAGGGGTCTGATCAGCGCCATTGAAAAGGTCCTCCTGAAATTCGAGAGGAAGCTCCCTTCCACCGACATCACGGAACTCGTCGTAACCGTGGAGATGGTTAAGAATCCAAAGGAAGAGCTCAAGCAATTGCTCGACAACCCTCGTGAAGAAAAGCGGCTCAAACGATACCAGGCCCTCGTTGCCAACGAGAGAGAAGAGATGAAGAACTATATAAAGGACCGACAATCAGAATTCCTGAGCCGCTATGGAGCCATCTTTACCGATCCTCGGTTGGACCTCGTCGTGGATCGGGTGATAATAAAGGAAATGGATGTGAACTCCGCTTTTGAGGAAATCCTCTCCCTCTATTACCAGATCAGGGGGTTTGAGAAATCCTTCTGTGAGCGACACGGCATCGAGATCTCGCTCGATGATGCAGCTGTGGACCGCTTGCTGACCTGGATCGTGAGGGAAGAGAGGGATAGCAAGGAAATACTCAGCACCTTAGATACCCTCTTTGAACCCGCCCTGCAATTAATCAGGAACAAGGTGGGAGTCAACGCCTTCTGTATCCCCTTGGAGGGGGTTGAAAATCCTGAGACCTACTTCGATAACTTGATTAAAGATACTTACGCACATAAACACTAGAGATGCAGATGGGGAAAAGTTTATGAAAGACTACTACACCCTCTTGGGGGTGAGCAAAAACGCAACCGCAGACGAGATAAAAAAGTCGTATCGTCGCTTGGCCCTCAAGTACCACCCTGACAGGAACAAGGGGAATAAAGAGGCCGAGGAGCATTTTAAGGAGATCAATGAAGCCTATGCTGTGCTCAGCGATCAGGAGAAGAGGCGCCAATACGATATGTTTGGGGCCGAGGGGTTCCGACAACGATACTCCCAGGAGGACATCTTCCAGGGGTTCGACATAGGCGATGTCCTGAAGGATTTCGGTTTTGGCACCTCGGACATCTTCAGCGTCCTCTTCGGCGGTGGCGGAGGAAAGAGGAGAGGGGCTAGGTATACCGCCTATACCGGTCCCTTCGGCCAGCAGGCAACAGGAGAGGGCGGGGCTAACTTTGCCGATTATTTCGCCCGCACGGGGGCTGGCCCCGCTCAAGGCAGGGATACGGTCTCTGATCTGACCATTACGCTGGAGGAGGCAGCCAAAGGGGCGGAAAGGCTCATCTCCATTCAGAGGGATGGCAAAGTCGAAAAGATCGCGGTAAAGATCCCCCCTGGTATCGATACAGGGAAAAAACTGAGGGTCGCAGGCAAGGGGGCGAGGGGGCCCGGCAACGGCCCAGCCGGGGATCTCTACGTGCTCGTTAACGTACAAAGGCATCCCCTCCTCACCAGGGAAGGGTCGGATATCTATATCGATCAGGAGATAAACTTCAGCCAGGCCTCCTTGGGCACTACCATCGAGGTACCCACCCTCGATGGGATCAAAAAGGTTAAGGTCCCCCCCGGCACCTCAGGCAATACAAAATTGAGGCTCAAAGGGGAGGGAATACCCCATCTGAAGGGGAGAAGCAAGGGTGACGCCTATGTCCGCATCGTTATCAAGGTCCCCAAAAAGTTGACCTCCAAACAGAAGGAATTGGTCGAGGATCTTGCCAAAGAAGGCCTTTAAAGACGATATCTTTTTCCCCCTTGATGTGGGACAATTGAACAGGGCAGCTGCTGATGGCACAAGAAATGAATAAAGGAGAACAAATAGTCAGCATGAGGATATTGGGGTTAATCTTCGACCCCAATCTGAATACCACGGTGGTAGTCCTGCTCGATCCCAAACAGGAACGGGTGCTCCCCATCTGGATCGGACCTATGGAGGGAAATGCCATTGCCATCGGCATGGAGAAGGTAAATACGCCCCGGCCCATGACCCATGACCTGATGAAGAACCTCCTGGACAACTTCCAGGCTGAGGTAACAAAGGTGATAGTTACCGAGCTGAAAGACGATACCTTCTACGCCGTCATTCATCTGAGCGTTGACGGCAAAGAGCTGGAGATCGATGCGCGCCCCAGCGATGCCATTGCCTTGGCCGTCAGGGTGGAGGTCCCTATCTATTGCGCGGAAAGGGTCATGGAGGCGGCAGCCGATCTGGGACTGCTCAAGCAGCGCAGCGACTTTGATGAATCTGAGGATCTAAAAAAATGGTTGGAACGTCTCAAGCCCGATGACTTCGGGAAATATAAGATGTAGCCCATCAATTCCTTCGCATTGGTCTTCGAAAATAAACAGAGAAAACGCAACTGCTTGCAAGTCAACATCCCGAAAACAACCTTCACAATAACGGCGGGAAGGATTCCGTCTTGACCACACAGAGCAGATCGGTCTCCTCAGGTGTCAGGCCGAGGATCAACTGGAGGATGGCGCTAGGCCGCACCCCTCCTGCTTTTTTAATCCGCATCTCAATCAAAAAGTCCGCCTTAAAAAGATCCTGGATGGAAGGGACACTCTCCTGAATGGGGCAAGCGGGGGAATAGGTAGCCCTCTTCACCACCTGGAGCCTCTCAACAGAAGGCAGGGCATTTACCCTCTTTTGCCCCGCCTTCTTCTCCTGGATGAGGATGAGCTCTTCACCCTGAAGGGTTTGTTGAAACCGATCAAGCGCTTCCCCTTCTGAGAATGCCCTGCCTATTGTCTCCAGCGATACGAGAAAGCAATCAACGGCAAACACGGTGGGCAGCGGCCTCCCCCTTAAGGCCATCTCAGAGCAGTGGATGATCCGCAATCCCGGAGGAAGCTCTCTGTTAAACCGCTCCTGAAATTCACCTGCCTTCATATACCGGGCGAGATCAAGGTCCATATATTCAGCCAAACTCTCCGTGCCCACAGGGAGCGGATTGGTAAAGGATATCTTGGGCAGGGGGTGAAACCCTTCGGAAAACTGCATGGGGATTGAGGCGCGGCGCGCTGCCCGGACAAAGACATCAATCATCTCCAGGTGACCGAGAAACCGGGCCTCCCCCACCTTGATGAATCGGGAACGGATCTTCTTTACCCATGGCCTCTTTCGCACTGCCTCTCGCGACGATGCAAGAGGAGGTGAAAAGCTGGCATCTGCCAAGGCCATCTGAATCCGCCCTTTGCAGGCGCCACACTCGAGACACGCCCCCTCACGGCAGTCAGGGGTGATATGCCCCTGTTTGGCCCTCTCCCCTTCTGCCTTAAGGAATTCATCGTGCACCCCGCATTGGAGGTGCCCCCACGGGAGCACCTCTGATGGTTCCCGTTCTCGGCAGGCGTACCAGGCAGGATCGAGGCCGCTTGCGGCAAAGGCCTCCTGCCACTCAGGCCATTTTAGATGCTCTGTCCAGCCGTCGAAGGTGCAGCCGCGCTCATGCGCCTTGAGCAAGACCTCTCCGACACGCCTGTCACCCCTGGCAAAGACCCCTTCCAAGAGGCTCATCCTGGCGTCATGCCACTTCAATCGCAGGCCCCTTCCCCTGAGCTTCTCTTTGAGGTATCGTTGCCTCTCCTCAACCTCCTCCAACGGCAGCTGGGGCTCCCATTGAAAGGGGGTGTGGGACTTGGGGACAAACGTGGAAATACTGACGTTCACATTCCCTCGCCTCCCTCCCCTGCCCCCCTGGCGGGCGATCTTTTGAGAGAGGGAGACGATCCCTTGCAGATCCTCCTCCCTTTCGGAAGGAAGTCCCGCCATAAAGTAGAGCTTGATCAGGTTCCACCCGGCATCAAAGACCTGGGCCGTGGTCTCCATCAGTTCTTTTTCATCGGTGCGCTTGTTGATGACCCCCTGCAAACGCTCGGTGGCCGCCTCAGGCGCCAAGGTAAAACCCGTCTTGCGCACCCGCTTGATCTCATCGATCAGCCCCCTTGTCAGGGTGCCCACCCGCAGGGAGGGCAGGGAGATGGCCACCCGCTCCCCCTCATATCTCCTCATCAGGGCCTGCAACAGGGGGGAGATGCAGCTATGGTCGCCCGTGCTCAGGGATAGGAGGGAAATCTCCTCGTAACCGGTCAGCTTCATAGATTCGTCGATGATCTTCAAAAGGAGCTGCGGATCCCGCTCCCTCACCGGACGGTAGAGATATCCCGCCTGGCAAAATCTGCACCCCCTGGTGCATCCCCTTGTTATCTCCACCCCCAATCGATCATGGATCACCTTCATAAAGGGGACCACCAAGGCCAGGGGATAGAAGCACCCATTGAGGTCGGTGATGATCCTCTTTCGCACCCCTTGGTAATGCGCCGCCAGCGGGCTTATCCCCTCGATGGTGCCATCACGGAGGTAGCCGATCTGGAAAAGGGAGGGGACGTAGACCCCCTCGATAGTGGCCAGCTCCTTTAACAGGGCGTCTTTGTCGCCTCCGCCCTCCTTCCATGTACGGATGCGATCAGCCACCTCTAAGGCAACCTCCTCGCCGTCCCCCAGGCAAAAGGCGTCGAAGAATGCCGCCAGGGGCTCAGGGTTGAAGGCGCACGGCCCTCCCCCGATGATTACGGGCATGTCCGCCCCCCGCTCCCGCGCCAGCAGGGGTATCTGGGCAAGGGAGAGGATATTGAGGACATTCGTATAGCAGAGCTCATATTGCAGGGAAAAGCCGATGACGTCGAATGCACGCAGCGGGGTGCCGGATTCCAGCGTGCCGAGGGGGATGCCCCGGGAGCGAAGCAGAGCCTCCATATCAAACCACGGGCTGAAGGCACGCTCGCACGCAATCCCTTCCTGGGCGTTAAGCAAACCATACAGGATCTGCATACCGAGATGCGACATGCCGATCTCGTAGGCGTCTGGAAAGACCAGGGCGAAGCGCAGCTTGGCTTGATTAATCGCCTTGTGGCAGGCATTTACCTCCCTCCCCAGATATCGAGTGGGCCTGCTCACCAAAGGCAAAAGATCCTTAATCATTTCTGCTCCTTCACCAAGCATGATATATGCCGTCAGAACCATTGTCAACGAAGCCCCCTCTGTAAGCAAAATACCCCCTTGAAAAGAAGCGGATTGATATATATGATTTTAGATAATAAAAAAGAAAAGGAAGGAAGGGTTCCATGGCTGAAGGAATGCCCGCACAGATCAGTGACACAGACTTCGCGCAAGAGGTAATAAAGTCGGATATCCCCGTCCTGGTGGACTTCTGGGCGCCGTGGTGCGGCCCCTGCCAGATGATCGCACCCATAGTGGAGGAACTCGCCCAGGAGTTCAGCGGAAGGGTGAAGTTCACCAAGATTAACGTGGACGAAAACCCCCAAACGCCCCCCCTCTATGGCATCCGTGCCATCCCCACGCTCATCCTGTTCAAGGGGGGAGAGGTTGTGGAAAAAATCACCGGGTTGCTCTCCAAGGACCAGTTGAAAGCAAAGTTGGAAAAGGTAGTGTAAGGCTTGCCTGTTACATGACATAAGACAAGAAGCGAAAGTGCACGGCTCATCGCAAAAAGACGGTCGATGGTTGCAGACCGCCTTTTTATCATCTCGATTGCCCTGATTTATCTGTTAGTTCATCTTCTTAATTAACCCGCCCGAAAAACAGCCTTCTTCACATCACATCCAAAGGGCTTTTTACCCCCATGATATTTTTCTTGGCGACATGGGTGTACATCATCGTCTTCTGGAGATTTTGGTGACCCAGCAACTCGCGAACCGTCCTGCTATCGTATCCTTTCTCTACCAGGTGCGCGGCAAAACTATGCCTCAGGGTATGCACCTAAACCTGTCTGGATATCCCTTTTTGCTGTACTGCGTGCTTAAAGGCCCTCTCCTCAGGAAAGCCCACTTACTCCCGCTCCCCATAGAGGGCATCGAGGGGGCTCTGCGGAGCGTTTTTCATATCGCGTAGGACATGGGTATAGATCATGGTCGTCTCAACATGCTTGTGTCCAAGGAGACTCTGTACCTCCCTGATATTGACACCGCCTTGGAGCAGGTGTGTCGCAAAGCTGTGACGGAAGGTGTGCACGGTCGCATGCTTAACGATGCCGGCCTTATGCACGGCGTTTCTCACCGCCACCTGGATCGCCTTTTCGCCGATATGGTGACGACCGATCCGTCCGCTGCGCGGGTCAACCGACAGCTTGGATGATGGGAAAACATATTGCCAGGCCCATTCCCTGCCAGCCTTCGGATACTTGCGGCCCAGCGCATCGGGCAGATGCGTCTCGCCGTATCCCTGCGCGAGATCATGCTCGTGTAGACGCTTCACGTCTTCAAGGTGCTTTCGCAGCCTTTCTTTAACTACCGATGGAAGCATCGTTGACCGATCATTGTCCCCCTTCCCGCTCCTGACAAAGATTGTGTTGGCGGCAAAATCTATGTCTTTCACGCGCAGTCGGCACAGTTCCATGAGGCGGAGGCCGCAACCGTAGATTAGTTCCGCAATAAGAAGGTTCGTGCCGTTCATGTGGGTAAAAATCTGTTTTACTTCGTCTGTCGACAGCACGGTCGGCAACCTTATCCCACGCTTTGCGCGGACCGCATTGCTCAGATTTTTAGGGTCTGTGTGAAACACATGGCGAAAGAGGAACAGGATGGCGTTGAACGCCTGGTTCTGCGTCGAGGAAGAGACTTTCTGTTTGAGCGCCAGGTGACTGAGAAAGTTTTTAAAATCATCGTCAGTCAATTCGGCGATCTTCTTCCCCGGCTTCAGCGCATAGGCCAGGAAGCGTGCTACCCATTGCAGATAGGTGCGTTCCGTACTGTAGGAATAATGCCTGAGCCTGATCAGTCGCCTGATCTCCTGAAGCGTTCCCGGAACATCGGCGGGGATATCCCCGCCCGACGTTTGATTGCCTGCCTTGCCGAGATAATGGAAATAATAAAGCCGGAGGGCATCATCGGCCTGGCGAGGCTGCCATTCAAGAATACGCTGTTCTGACCGCAGGGCATCAAGAAATTCGATGATTGCCGATTCCTGATATTCCGTGGTAGAAAAATCGCGTTTCCGGGCAAAGGCGAGAAATCGGCTCACCCAGTAGGCAAAAAAAGTGACGTTTTTTGCAGGCACGAGTTTCCGCTCCAAAAGAAACTTTTGGAACTCCGGCAGTGTCTCGTTGGGTGTGTTGGACAGATTTCCCATACTATACGAATGTCGCTTTTATTCCATATTACCGAAAAATACGACTTAGTATACCCGCCCTAAACTGATTTTTAAAGGATTTTTTTCTTGCCAGCATGCTGTAACTATGCTCTAATATACAAATTTAAGAGCAAACAGGAATGTCGTATATTAATTGATGGGGCGAAAATTAATATAATGTCACTGCCCACAATAACTACAAAACAATGGGCAGTGACAAATAAAAAGAAATGGGGAGTTCGCCCCATCGCATGGCGCTGAGCTTGCGCTCACCCCAGCGCTCCGCTGGGCGTCCTCTAACGCAGGCCGCCCATCAAATCGCTGGAGCGCACTGCTTCCGTCAACTGCAAGCCCTTCGGGCTTTCCGTCTCCGTCGCAGTCGCTCAGCGCCATGCGTTAGGCAGAAAAAATAATAA
>Ga0299912_10005313_pt1 | contig 10585 bp, 10 predicted proteins | sample RVTome_2_FD_207667 | JGI IMG/M metagenome (GOLD analysis project Ga0299912, IMG submission 207667) | Soil microbial communities from uranium-contaminated site in the Upper Colorado River Basin, Wyoming, United States - RVT95D214 (version 2) ... | reverse complement strand
GTCAAGGCTGGCCCCGACGCTGACCTGCCCTGGCCGGCGGGAGGCGCACCGGTACCTGCCGGGACCAAGCCAGAGGTCGCCCCGGTCGGGGAGGTGGTGCCGGAACCGGAAGTGTCAGGAATTCCCGAGACGGCACAGCCGGCTGTGGAGGTCGGCGCGGAAGCGGCCTCGGAACTGGAGGGTGAACCGGCCGTCGACCTGATAGTGCCCCGCTTTGACGAGTCGGAGCTGGTGCCAACTTTTGCGGGTGAGCAGGTTGAAGAGTCGTCGGGCTGGGTAATCAGCCAGGTTGAGCCGCAAGAGGTATCTCTCGAACAGGAAGTGGCGCAACAAGTAGGGGTCTGGGAAGAGGTCGAGGATTGGCAAGGGGCTCAGAAAACCAGCAAAAAGAAAAAGGGCAAGAGGGTCAAGAGCAAGCGCGAGTTCGATGTTGGCAGTGACTTTGTGCGTCGTGGCAACACCGACAAAGGGCGAAAGTACAAGCCGCCGCGCACTCGCGGGTGAGAGTTGATGCGCCGCAAGCACGTTCCGCTTCGGACCTGTATTGCCTGTCAGCGCAAGCGGCCGAAACGGGAGTTGGTCCGGGTTGTCCGTACACCAGATGGGACGACCGTCATAGATCTCAAGGGCAAACAGGCCGGTCGCGGCACCTACCTGTGCCCCAGTCGTGGGTGTTGGGAAGTAGCTTTGCAGCGTGGGGCATTAGGGCGTGCTCTCCAGACGTCAATCACGGCGGAGGAGGTGGCTGCCTTGCAGGCTTTTGCGGTATCGTTGCCAATGGAAGCAGCAGTGGACAAGATGGAAGCAGTGTCTCTAGAAGGGGGAATTAGTTAGATGCCAAGTCGAGGCAGATCATCATACAGCAGGAGCCGGCCGGCGCCGGCCCGTCGCAAGCCGGCAACCACGCCAGGTGCGCCGTCCGCGGCGACCCGCGGTTCCCAGGATGCACGTAAGGCCAGCCCGCCCAAGCCACTGGCCCCGGCCGCGCCCAGAGTCGTCGAGCTGCCGCCTGAAATCAGCGTTCGCGATCTGGCCAAGGCCCTTCACCTGAGCCCTATCGACATCATCAAAGAGCTCATGAACAGCAGCGTCGTGGTCAGCATCAATCAGGTCATCGACTACGAAACCGCCGAGATCGTCGCTGCCGAAATGGGATTTGAGACCAGACTGATCAAGGTCCTGGAGCCGGAAAAGCCGGTCACCGAAGGACCGCCCAAGACCTTGCGCCAGCGCCTGGCTGAAAGCGAACGTGCCGAAAACTGCAAACCGCGCCCACCGGTCGTCACCGTCCTGGGCCACGTCGACCACGGCAAGACCACCCTCCTCGACGCCATCCGCGAGACCAATGTCGTCGCGGGCGAGTCGGGTGGCATCACCCAGCACATCGGTGCCTACCAGGTTGACAAGGGTGGCCGCAAAATAACCTTCCTTGACACCCCGGGCCACGAAGCCTTTACCGCCATGCGTGCCCGCGGGGCCCAGGTCACCGATCTCGCCGTCCTGGTCGTCGCTGCCGACGATGGCGTCATGCCCCAAACCCGCGAAGCCATCAACCATGCCCGTGCTGCTGGCGTCCCCATCCTCGTCGCCCTGAACAAGATGGACAAGCCAGGTGCCCAGCCTGACCGCGTCAAACAGCAACTGGCCGACCTTGGCCTGACCGTCGAAGACTGGGGCGGCGACGTTGTCTGCGTTCCTGTTTCGGCCAAGATGAAGAGGGGCATCGACGAGCTTCTGGAGAATATCCTTCTGGTGACAGACGTCGCCGAGTTGCGCAGTAATCCGGACCGGCCTGCGGTCGGCACGGTCATCGAAGGCCGCCTTGACAAACAGCGAGGTGCGACGGCTACGCTGCTGATCCAGGCAGGCTCCCTTCACGTCGGCGACCCCCTTCTCATTGGCGACACCTGCGGCCGCGTCCGGGCCATGCTCAACGACCAGGGCCAGCCCATTGACGAGGCCACACCCTCCATGCCCGTCCTCGTCCTTGGCCTGTCGCAGGTCCCCAAGGCCGGTGACATCTTTGAAGTCGTCGAGAGTGATCGCCAGGCGCGGACCATCGCCGCCGAGCGGTCTGAGAGCCAGCGCGAGGCCTCCGCCCAACCTAGCAAGCCGAAAAGCCTGAGTCTTGACGACATCTTTGAGCAGTTCCAGACAGGCGCGGTCCGGCAGCTGAACCTCATCCTAAAGGCCGACGTCCAGGGCTCCGTGGAGCCCATCGTCAACTCCCTGCTCAAACTGGGTACCGATGACCTGAAGGTCGACATCCTGCATCAAGGCATGGGTAACATCAACGAATCCGATGTCACCCTGGCCTTTGCTTCTCAAGCCATCATTATCGGCTTTCACGTCCAGGTCGACGAGGCAGCGCGGCGGCTGGCCACGCAGAACGGTGTGGACATACGCCAGTACGACATCATCTATCGCCTCGTGGACGACGTAGCCAAGGCCCTCAAGGGCATGTTGGCGCCGGTCTATGCCGATGTCACCATCGGCCATGCCGAGGTGAGGCAAGTGTTCCGCATCAGTCACCGGGGCAATATTGCCGGCAGCATGGTGACCGACGGCGAAGCCACCCGCAATGCGCTCGTCCGTGTCCTTCGCGGCGACAAGGCCGTCTTTGAGGGCCGTGTCGATTCCTTGAAACGCTTCAAAGAGGACACCGCTGAAGTCAAGGCTGGCTTTGAATGTGGTATTGGCGTCACCGGCTTTGACGACTACCAAGAGGGCGATGTGTTCGAGTTCTACAGGAAAGAGCGAGTCAACTAGGGGATGGCCAATGGCAGATGGCGCGACCATCTGCCGCTGGCCACGGTAGGTTACTATCGAGTCTGCCATGCCTAGCCGCCGTCAACGCCGTGTCGCCGAACTGATCCATCGGGAGCTGAGCCTGCTCCTGATGCTCGATGCCGGAGATCCGCGTCTGGCAGATGTGACCATCACTGCCGTTGACATAACGCCAGATCTCCTGCTGGCCCGCGTCTTTTTCACCGCCTTGGGCGCTGACGACAGGCTGTCCGAAGCGCAAGCCGGCCTGCAGCGGGCTACCGGTTATCTGCGCACCCAACTGGCAGCGCGTGTGCAGTTGCGCCTCATACCCCACCTGGTGTTCGAATTGGACAAGAGCGCAGCTTACGGGCGGCGGATCGACGAGCTCCTGGATGAGCTTGCGGACTCGAGTCCGCGAAGCAATGTGGAGCAAGAAGAACGAGACAACCCCATCCCCGAAGATGCTGAGAGCGAAGCGACGCGGGATGAACAAGAGCCTGGCTAGGGCCATCGAGCGACTGATCACCCCTGCACAGCGTATCCTGCTAATAACCCACGTGTCACCCGACGGCGATGCTATCGGCTCGCTGCTGGCTATGGGCAGCTTGCTGAGGGATCAGTCCAAGCAGGTCACTCTGGCCTGTGAAGACCCAGTGCCTGATGGCGTTACGTGGCTTCCGGGCAGCTCCGAAATAGCTCGCCAGGCCGATCGATCCATCGACCTCGTCATCAGCCTCGACTGCAGCGATCGGGACCGGATGGGCAATGTCTATCAGGATCGGCTCACCACTGTGCCCCTGCTGAACATAGATCACCATATCACCAACACCCGGTTTGGCACACTGAGCTGGGTAGAGCCATCCTGTGCGGCCACGGCTCAAATGGTGCTCTATCTGGCCCAGGCCCTTGGCTGGCAGGTGACCCAGCCTGTGGCCGAGTGCCTCCTCGCCGGGATTGTGACTGACACCCGCTCCTTTCGCACATCAAACGTCGACGCGGCAACGCTGCGTGCTGCCCTGCAACTGGTGGAAGCGGGAGCATCACTCAGCCAGGTCGCCCGGCAGTCGTTGGATCAGCAGCCGTTGGCCCGGGTACGCCTGTTCGCCGATGCGGTCAGCAGTCTGCACTTGGAGGATGGCATCTTGTGGACTCGGGTGACCCGCGCGATGCGTCAGCGGTGGGCAGTGTCCGACAACGGCACGTCTGGGTTGTCCAACTCCCTTGCGGGAGTGCGCGAAGCCCAGGTAGTCGTGGTGTTCACCGAGCGGGACAATGGCGCCATTGATGTTGGGTTCCGGGCAGCGCCGGGCTACGACGTATCTCGCATAGCCGCCGGCCTGGGTGGCGGCGGCCATCCCTTGGCGGCCGGCTGCACGCTGTCAGGTGATCTGGAGCAGGTGCAGGATCATGTGCTGGATCAGGTCCGCCGCAGCATGGCCGAGCAGCGCGCCCGCACTCTGTCCGGAGCCTTGGTATCCGAGCCCGATGCCCGAGTGTGACGCTTGCCCTCAGAAGCAAGCTGGATTTCGCGGGCGCTGGGTTGCCCCTCGCCGCGAGGTGGCCCTGTCAGGCATTGTCTGCGTGGACAAGCCGGCGGGCATGACCTCTCACGACGTGGTCGACTCCGTGCGCCGCATGGCCGGTCAACGCAAAGTGGGCCACGCCGGGACATTGGATCCCCTGGCCGGCGGCCTCCTCCTCGTCTGCCTGGGACACGCGACCCGGGTGGTCGAGTATCTGATGGCCGGCCGCAAATCCTACCGTGCGACGATCCTGCTGGGCCAGACTACCACCACCTACGATGTGGAAGGGGACATCGTCACCAGTGGCGGGCGCACCGATCTGAGCCGGGCAGAGATCGAGGCAGCGCTGGCTGGCTTCGTCGGACCAATCGAGCAGGTGCCGCCGATCTATTCTGCCCTCAAGCAGCAGGGGCAGCCGCTCTACAAACTGGCGCGGCAGGGCAAAGAGGTCGAGTGCTTGCCGCGGGCAATCGAGATCTACGGCCTGGAGCTTCTGGAAGCGACTCCGCCGACGTTCACGGTCCAGGTGACCTGCTCGCCGGGGACCTATGTGCGGTCGCTAGCGCACGACCTGGGCCGGCGGCTTGGCAGTGGCGCCTGTCTGGCCGGCCTTGTCCGGCTGAAGAGCGGGCGATTTTCTTTAGAGCAGGCTGTCAGCCTGGAACGCCTGGAAGAGGCATTCCGGCATGGGCAGGAGACCGACTACCTGTTGCCGGTGGATGAGGCCCTTCTTGACCTGCCGGCCCTGATATTGAGCCAGGCTGGCACCCGGCGGATCGTCCAGGGACAATCCATTGAGGTTCTCCAACCTCCAACCTCACACAGATCCCCTTCAGGGGACGAGGAAGGGGACAACCTCCAACCTCCAACAGAATGCCGGGCCTACTCCTCAACAGGCGACCTGGTAGCGATCCTGGCCTACGACCCGGCGATTCCGGCGTGGCGGCCGCGTAAGGTATTCGCCATCTAGTGTTCCTGGGTTTCTTATGGACGTCATAGACAATCTGGCCAAGGCCACTTTGCGACAGGAAACGATCCTGACCATCGGGGCGTTCGACGGCGTGCACCGGGGGCACCAGGCGCTCATCAGCAGCGTCGTGGAACGTGCCCGTGCTACAGGCCGTCTGGCGGCCGTCATCACCTTCCACCCGCATCCGGCGATGGCCCTGGCGCCGCAGCGTGCCCCGCGCTACCTGACCACACCCGGCGAGAAGATGGCGCTCCTGGAAGGACTGGGCGTCGACCTGACCGTTCTGCTGCCCTTCGACCGGCAGGTTGCGGCCATGTCGGCCCGCGACTTTATGGCGATGGTATCCCGGCACCTGCGGGCGCGGGAGCTGTGGGTGGGCCCCGATTTTGGGCTGGGCCGCAACCGCGAAGGAAGTGTGGAGCGACTGCGAGAGCTGGGTCGAGAGTTCGGCTACGAGCTGACCATCGTCGAGCCGGTCAGTAATGCCGGCGGCCGCCAGGTTGTTTCCAGCAGCCGCATCCGGGATCTGCTGGCCGAAGGCCGTGTGGACGAGGCGGCTCTGCACCTGGGCCGTTACTTTAGCCTGTCCGGCGAGGTAGTTGCCGGCGCGCGCCGCGGCCACAAGCTGGGCTTCCCTACTGCCAACCTCGAGGTCCGGCCCGAGCGGGCGGTGCCGGCCGACGGCGTGTACGCGGTCTTTGCCCTGCTTGGCTCGGAGCGCTACCTTGCCGTGGCCAACGTCGGGGTGAGGCCCAGTTTCGACAACGGTCATCGCACAATCGAGACCCACATCCTCGACTTTGATCAGGACATCTACGGCTGCGACCTGGTGGTCGAGTTTGTCGCCCGCTTGCGCGACGAGCGCCGCTTCGAACAGATCGACGACCTGACAGCGCAGATCGAGCGCGACAGTGAAGCTGCGCGGCAGATCCTGGGCCGCCAACCCTCCTCCCTTGCCCCTGCCGCCCTCTGTCCCTACCGCTACCTGGAAGTCGAGCATACCGCCGATCGCGCGCTTCGGGTGTGGGGCCGCGAGCTGCCCGATCTCTTTGTTGGTGCGGCGCGGGGCATGACCGGCCTCATGGCCGATCTGGACGGCCTGGTCCCGACCGAATGGCGCGAGGTTCGTCTGGAAGGCTGGGACCGGGAATCGCTGTTGGTGGACTGGCTCAACGAGCTGCTGTTTCTGGTCGAAACGGAACGGCTACAGTTTGTCGACTATCGGATCGAATCCTTGACCGACTCGACCCTGGTGGCGCAGGTGAGAGGCGCTCATGCTCCGGTGACCAAGGCGATCATAAAGGCGGCGACCTATCACGATCTGCGCTTGGTGCACGACGGCGCCGGCTGGTCGACGGTGATCACCTTCGACGTCTAGCGCCCGCCAGACAACGCAGATCGTTCGACTGTTTGAAAGGAGATCAATCGGCATGATCCTCAAGTCTGACCTGGTGCGCATCAGTGACTATGTGTGGGAGGTTCCCACCAGCTTCCGGCCCGACATGCGGGTGCCCGCCCGGATCTATGCCAGCGAAGAGCTGCTAGAGCTGGCTTTCCGCGACAAGACCTTTGAGCAGTTGGTCAACACAGCCACGCTGCCGGGCGTGGTCAAGCGCGTCCTGGTGATGCCCGACGCCCACCAGGGCTACGGCCCGCCGATCGGCGGCGTGATCGCCACCCGCTACCCGGAGGGGGTCATCTCGCCCGGGGCGGTCGGCTATGACATCAACTGCGGCGTGCGGCTGATGGCCTCCGGCCTGGTGGCCAAAGATCTGCTCAAGCATACCGACGATCTGATCTCGGCCCTCTTCCGCACTATCCCCAGCGGCACGGGGGAGGGGGGCGGCGCGCGCAAGCTGTCGGCCCACGACATGGACGACATGCTGGTCAAGGGGGCGGCCTGGGCAGTCAAGGCGGGTTATGGCCGGCCCGAGGACCTGGAGCGCCTGGAAGAGGGCGGCGCCCTGGCGGGTGCCGATCCCTCGGCGGTCAGCCAGCGGGCCAAGCAGCGCGGCGCCGGGCAAATGGGCAGCCTCGGCTCTGGCAACCACTTCATCGAGCTCCAGGAGGTGATCGAGGTCTATGACGAGCCGGTGGCTCGCGCCTTCGGCCTGTTCAAGGGTCAGCTCACCCTGGAGATCCACTCCGGCTCGCGCGGGCTGGGCCACCAGGTGTGCGAGGACTATTTGCACAACCTGCAAGGGGTGTTGGGCAAATACGACATCCATCTGCCTGACCGGGAGCTGGTCTGCGCGCCGCTCAGCTCGCCCGAGGGGCAGCGCTACTTCGGGGCCATGGCCGGGGCGGCCAACTTTGCCTGGGCCAATCGGCAGGTCATGGCCCACCTTGCCCGCCGGGTCTTTGAACAGGTCCTGGCCGGCAAGGTCAAGGACTTTGACCTGCGCACGGTCTACGACGTGGCCCACAACATCGCCAAGATCGAAGAGCACCTGGTGGACGGGAAAAAGACCAAGCTGTGCGTCCATCGCAAAGGGGCAACCCGGGCCTTCGGACCAGGCCATCCGGCCGTCGTGCCGGTCTACCGGGCTGTGGGTCAGCCGGTGCTGGTGCCGGGCGACATGGGCACGGCGTCTTACGTCCTGGTCGGCATCGCCGATGCGCTCGACGAGACCTTCGGCACCACCGCCCACGGTGCCGGCCGGGTAATGAGCCGGGCGGCAGCCAGGAGACAGATCGAGGGCAGCCAATTGCGCCAGGACCTGGAGGCGCGGGGCATCCACGTCCGGGCCCAAAGCATGTCGGGTCTGGCCGAGGAGGCCCCCGACGCCTACAAGGACATCGACGCCGTGATCGAAGTGGTGGACGGTGCCGGCCTGGCCCGCAAAGTGGCCAAGATGCGGCCGCTGGCGGTGATGAAGGGTTAATCTGTCACAGGCCTGACAGGTCTCAGAAGACCTGTCAGGCCTTTTCGCCCTACGACTCGGCCAATCCTCTTATCTTCTCGACCACAGCCTGCAGCTCCTCGGTCACCTGCTCCAGCTCCTGCTTCCACGCCGTGCTCGGTTGTGGGGGCGGCTGTTGGGCGCGCTGTTGGAACTCCCGTGCATTCCGCACGGCGATCGCCACATAGTCGGCCAGACTGGTCAGCCACTCGGCGTCCATGTCGCTGAAGGCGGCCTCGCCCGAGTTGTGGGCGGCGAGCAGCACGCCGACCGTCTCCTGTCGCCAGCGAAGTGGCGCGGCGATCAGCGGGCCAAGATCATTGCCGGCGATCTCGGCCAGCTCCGGCTCGCCCCGCGAGTTGCCTCGCAGCAAGGGCTTGTCTGAGCTGGCTGTGTAGGCGGCCAGCTCACTGTCAACGAACTGGTCGACGAGGCGTACCTGCCGGTCTGATGGGCCGCGCAGAGCGCGCAGGGTTGGGCTCGCCTCCTGCCCCGGCTCGGTCAGAAACAGGAACGCCTGGTCGGCGCGGATGATATAGATGGCAGCCTCCACCGCCCGAGCCAGGACGCTGTTGAGGTCCAGTTGAGCCACCAGCGCCTTGCCCACATTGTGCAAGATATTCATGTCCCGCATCCAGCGTTCCAGCTGGCGGCTGAGCGGCATCGCTTCGGCTGCCTGGACAGGCTGGGGCGGCTGGGCCCGGCTCGCCAGCGCCTTCTGCACCGCCGCAAGCATCTCATCGACGCCGTACGGCTTGACGATATAGCTGCTCACTCCCAGCCGATACGCCTGCTGAGCCACCTGCTCCGAGCCGTAGAAGGTGGTCAGGATCACCGGGATCTCCACCTGGCGCTCACGCAAGGCAGCCATCACCTCCAGCCCATCCCGCTTGGGCATGTTCAGGTCCATGATGATCAGATCCGGTTTTTCGGCCAACGCCCGGTTGAGGCCCTGCTCGCCGTCCATGGCAGTCAGCACCTGGTACCCGTGCGCCTTGAGCACATTGTTGGCCAGATAGACGATATTCTCCCGGCGGTCTTCGATAATCAGCACCCTCTCTCCAGCCATCGTCCTTCTCCTATCACTTGAGCAACACCTCGACCTGCTCCAACGCCACCCGTGAAGTCATATCCAGGCTGACGGGCGACACCGCCACGACCCGGTCGATCCGCAGCGCATGGATGTCCGAATCGGGCTCCAGCGTGGCGCGGTCGAACGCCGTTTCATAGTCGAGCTGGCGTTTCTCCATCAGGCTGCGGCGGCCGCTGGACAGCGCCCGGTAGTAGCGCTGCCTGGAGACCCGGGTTATCCGCCATGGTGTGTTGGGTCTGGCGTCGCTCGGCACCTCGACCTTCAGCACATCGACGTCAGGCGGCATGCTGCGGGCCAGCATCCGCTCGCCAAACAAGCGGGTGAAATGTGCCGCCCCGCTGAAATCCACATCGTCCGAGTAGCTATAGTGGTACGCCTTGTCGGTTTCCAGGCTTACCGCCAGCGAGGGAACGCCATGATCGGCCGCTTCCAGGGCTGCGCCCACCGTGCCTGAAACGGTGATGCCTGAACCGACATTCTCACCAAAGTTGATCCCCGAGATGCACAGCGCAGGCCGGCGCGGGACGATCTCCATCAGAGCGTACAGCACCGCCTGGGCGGGCGAGCCATACAAAGCATAGGCCGGCACCTGCCGCCCATCGACCACATACTCGACCTCGTGGATGGCGCCGTCGAACGATGGTGGCTGGCCGCGTCCGGCGCTGGTCTGCTGCCCGCCTGGGGCCGATATCAACACCTCGCCCAGGTCGAGCGCAGCCGTGACCGCGGCCCTGAGGCCGGGTGACTGGATCCCGTCATCACTGGTGACCAGGATCAGGGGCCGACTCGCACGGTGTAATCGCATAGGGACCGTCTCCTTGTCAGGATACGGTCCCTATTATAGCAGACAACGGCGATTTTCGCACCTCTGGCGGCTGGCAGCTACCTTTGGCTCTTCAGCCACCTGCCGATGACGGCATAACAAAAGTCGTGCCCGCCAAGCGTCCGCGCCGCTCCTATCAGGCCGTAGATGACCGTCGCTGCCGCCACGGCCAGCGGGATGATCCCCAGAGCGAGGCCGATCCACATCCCAGCTGGCGGTACGTCCTGGTACGCCTCCGGGTTCGCTGCCATGGTCGGCATCCACATCAGCATCCACACTGCCGTCCAGCAGCACGTCACCAACCCGATGATGACAAAGGTCGCCACCTGGTAGACCAGCGCCTGCAGCGCCTGAAAAGCCACATAGGGTGACTTGTCCCGCTTGATCAGCCAGATCACCAGTGCGGTCACAATCCCGCCGACCCCGTTGGTCAGCGGCGCGAACAGCACGCTGCCATGCGCCAGCGCGGCCAACATCCGCTCCTCCTGCTTGACTCCACTCTGC
>Ga0299912_10005312_pt1 | contig 10586 bp, 7 predicted proteins | sample RVTome_2_FD_207667 | JGI IMG/M metagenome (GOLD analysis project Ga0299912, IMG submission 207667) | Soil microbial communities from uranium-contaminated site in the Upper Colorado River Basin, Wyoming, United States - RVT95D214 (version 2) ... | reverse complement strand
ATCGGATTTAAGCGATGACTCTATTATACCTGGAACTCGGGCAAACGAAATACCGCATAGAATCCTGAACGAGCGAGCTCAAACTCTCGGGTTCAACAATCCGGAGATGTGCTTCTCGGCGGCGAAAAGGTCGGAGGCGACGAAGTCGACGAAACTGAAGTCCTGGCCACGGCTGTACTCAGAGGGGACGCCGATGGTATAGCAACCCGCTCTTTTTCCGGCCAGAGCGCCGTTGGAGGAATCCTCGAGGACAATGCATTGTGCGGGTTCAAAGCCGAGCTTCGCACAGGTCGTCAGGTAGATCTCCGGGTCCGGCTTTCCGTTTTTAACCTCGTCAGAGGCCTGGAGAACTTCGAACTTCTCCCGGATTTTCAGCCGGTCAACCACAACCTCCATGAATTCCCTTTGTGCGCCGGTGCAGACGGCCAGCTTCAGCTTCCCATAAAATGTGTCCAGGATTTGAAAAAGCCCCGGCATAGCTTCAGATTCGTCCCGGTATTTCTCCCGCATAAGGCCGTCCCTCAAGGCCAGAGCTTCATCCGCCGAAATCGGAAGTTCGAGGTCCTCGACAAAGATCCTCAGGCCTTCAATGGGCCGGCGCCCCATCATCTTCCAGAGGGTCTCTTCCTTGACCTCTTTTTGGTAGCCCCGGGCCAGGTCTTTTTCGACCTGCCAATACAGCCGCTCGCTGTCGATCATCAATCCGTCCATGTCGAAGATCAGGGCATTAAGCATATAGATCTCACTCGTTCTAAAGAATCTGCCTGAACAGGCCCGTTTGGGTGAGGCTATTTCAGCTCGCCGACCGCCTTCTCCACCGCCTCAAGGATTTCTCCTCGCTCGACGACCTCCTTGAGTGTGTTGATATCGTTATAGAGCGGCCTGTCCTCCTCGAGATGGGCGACATGTCTCCGGATTACCTCATGGGCAGCCCGGACGCCCTTGCTCGGCTTCAGCGGCGCGCGGAAATCGACCGCCTGGGCCCCGGACATCATCTCGATCCCGAGCACGGCCCAGGCGTTGTCGATGATCTGCTTGGTCTTGAGGGCTGTCGTCCAGCCCATGCTGACGAAGTCCTCCTGGTCGGCGGCCGCAGGTATGGACCCGGTCGCAGCCGGGTGAGAAAGCACGCGGTTTTCGACGACGAGAGCCCCCGCAGTGTACTGAGACAGCATCAATCCCGAGAACATCCCGGCACCCTTTGTCAGAAACGCCGGTAAGCCGACGCTGAGGTGGGGGTTCAACAGCCGGTTGAGCCGGCGCTCGGACAGCACCGCCACCGTGGTTACGCTTGTCCCCAGGAGTTCGAGGGCGAAAGCCTGCGGCGTCCCCTGGAAATTCGCTCCCGTCAGGACGAGCTGCTCATCCGGGAAAAAGACAGGGTTGTCGGCGGCATGGTTGAGCTCGATCTCGAGCATTGTGCGGGCCCATTTGAGGGCATCGCGGGCGGCGCCGGTTACCTGGGGTGTGCTGCGCAGGCTGTAGGCATCCTGGACTTTCTTTTTCCCGATCTTGGCCAGGAGCTCGCTTCCGTCGGTGATCCGGCGGATGTTCGCGGCGGACTCGAGAGCGCCGGGGTAGCCGCGCACCTTGTGCAGGCGCTCGTCATAGGCTTTCATGTTGGCGTTGAGCACTTCGAGCGTTATGGCGGCGGCGATTTCGGCATTCTTGAGGAAACGGTGGGCGTCGTAGATTTCAAGCGCGCCGAGCCCTGTGATCACGTTCGATCCGTTGATCGTGGCCAGCCCATCGCGAGCCTTGAGGACGACCGGCTTGATGCCGGCCCTTTTCAGAGCCTCGGCGGATGGCAGCCTCTCCCCCTGATAGAACGACTCCCCTTCCCCCATGATACCCAGGGCGATCTGCGACATCGGGGAAAGGTCGCCGCAGGCGCCGACCGAACCCTTCTCGCAGACGACCGGCGTTACGCCCCGGTTGAGCATCTCTTTCATCGTCTCGGTCAAGACCAGCCTCACGCCCGAATGGCCGTGGCAGTGACAGCTGATCCGGCCAAGCATGGCCGCCCGGACGATGTCGATGGGCAGAGGCTTCCCATAGCCGGCGGCATGGCTGTAGATGATGTATCTCTGGTATTGTTCGACCTGCTCCGGCGTCAAGACGACTTCGGAAAGCTCGCCGATGCCCGTATTGACGCCATACATAATTTCCCGCTTCTGGATCTTGTCCTCGAGCAGGGTGCGGCACTTCTCGATCCGCTTTTTCGCCTCGGGATCGAGTTCGACCTTCTCGTTCTCCCGGGCGACCTGGACGACGTTCTCGATAGTCAGGTTATGACCGTTTACTATGATAGCCATGATCATTCCTCCTCAAAAGATGGGGAATTAAGATAATCCACTTCACGGGAATAAGCAAGGGAGCCTCGGGCCGGCTGTTCGGTCCTCCGCACGAATTCGGCTGGTCGAAAAGGCCCGGCCCCTCAGGACTCACTTATAGAGGAGATACTCTTGCCGGGCATTCTTGAAACGCTGGACTTCATCTTCCCAGGAATTCACAATATCCCCCAGGGTTCGTCCTTCCAGGACCATCTGACGGAGCCGCGCCGTTCCGGCCAGCCTGTCGAACCGCTCGTCGCGGAAACGGAATTTTTCGGGATAGAGTCTCTGCAGGGCCCACAACAGCGCAATGCCTGTGCGGACAGGCTGGAAAGAATTTCGGTCGATGACGTTGATGGAGACGCCACGGCAGATTTCCCCTTCATACTTCGGGTCAACCGTGACCCGCTCAGTCTCTTTTGGCGTAAACGCCACCGCCTCAAAACGAACGCCCGGAAGAATTTGGCGCTCGAGCTGAGCTGCCCATCGATTCGCGTCGATCCAGGGAGCACCGATGAACTCAAAAGGCCTCTCGGTGCCCCGTCCCTCTGAAACGTTTGTGCCTTCGATGAAGCAGGCGCCGGGATAGACGACGGCGGTGGCCAAGGTCAACATGCTGGGCGAAGGTTTGACCCAGCGGAGGCCGGTCTCGTCATACCAAAGAGCCCGCTTCCACCCTTCCATTTTGACCACGGTCAGCTCCGCCCTGGCCCGGTCCTTGAGCCAGCCCTGGCCGTTGGCCATCCGGGCCAGCTCCCCGACCGTCAGCCCGTGAGTGACGGGAAGCGGAGCCCAGCCGACGAATGACTTCAGCGGATCCTCCCGCACCGGACCTTCTATCCGGACGCCGCCTATCGGGTTTGGCCGATCAAGGACTATGTACGGCAGATGGTGTTCGGCCGCGGCCTCCATGGTCAAGAACAAGGTGCTGATAAAGGTGTAGAAGCGAGCGCCGATATCCTGGACATCGAAGACGAGGACGTCGATGTCCTTGAGCATCTCGGCTGTCGGCTTGGTCTCCAGGCCGAAGAGAGAAAAGACCTTAGCTCCTGTTGCCGTATCGATTTCGTGTTGGACAATACCTCCATCAGGGGCATCGCCGCGAATACCGTGCTCGGGAGCAAAAAGGGCTTCAATCCGCACGCCTTCTTGCCGGGCCAGGGCGTCGGCCAGGTGAGTCCCGTCAGACAGAAGGGCGGAGTGGTTGGTGATCAGACCGATTCGTCGGGAACGGACGAGATTCAGTTGTTTCTTAATGAGCAGGTCGGCTCCCGTCAGGACCTTCTTTGCTGATGGATTCCGGTTGGAGCACGAGAGGCCGAAGGCCAAAACCCAGGCGCAAAATGCCGAGATCGCCATTGGACCCAGCCTCTTTTTTCCAGTGAAAGGAAATGTCATGCTGCGTCCGCGCCGTTTTTTTGCCGGCCCATGATGACATCCGTCCGAGCCGTACAGAATACCGCCGGATTCTATCATAAAGCGGACTCCCTTGACAGCCGTCCTCCTTGACACCCTAAGCCAGGGATGGTTATATTGGCCAGAATGCTGAAACGCTTCTTCCGCCTTTTAACGTTCTCGCTCGTTCTGGCCTCAGCCGCACTCGCGGCCGAGGTCAGGGCCGCCCGAGTCGACCAGGGTCCCAAGGTCGACGGCTTCCTGTCCGATTCGGTGTGGCAATCGGCGGTCCCTTTCAGCGAATTCCGGATGGTCGAGCCCCAACCCAATTCCGACCCGACCGAAAAGACCGAGCTGAGGGTTTTGTACGACGAAGGAAGCCTCTTCATCGGCATCCTGTGCTTGGACAGCGAGCCGGGCCGCATTGCTGCCAACACCATGGCCCATGACGGAGCGGGGGGTGCAGGGGGAGGCCCAATGGGTTTCGGCTTTCATCACGGAGGCCCGAACACCTCGAGCGATGACCTCGTCCGGGTCCTCATCGACCCCTTCCAGGACAAGCGGACCGCCTACCTTTTTTATGTCAACCCCCTCGGCGCCCGCAGCGAAGGGTTGGCCTACGGCGGGGACCCGAGTCTCAACTGGGATGGCATCTGGGAAGCCAAGAGCCGCGTTCTGGAGAGCGGTTGGAGCGCGGAGCTGCGGATTCCTTTCAAGACGATCTCGTTTAAGCCCGGGCTCACAGTCTGGGGCATCAACGTCGAGAGGATCGTCCCTCGAAAGCTGGAGACGATCCGTCTGTCGGGGACGAACAGGGATAGCAATTTCAACAACCCGATGGAGGCGGCCGTCCTCACCGGAGTCGAGGACGTCCGGCAAGGAAGGGGGTTCACCTTCAAGCCGTACGGTCTCGCCAGCTCCGCCGTCGGCAGCTTCGAAACCCGCAGCAGGGAAAATACTCTCGACGGCGGGTTCGATATCTACAAGAACTTCACGTCCAACCTCGTCGGCGTCGTCAGCTACAACATGGACTTCGCCGAAACCGAGGTCGATGAGCGGAGGATCAACCTGACTCGCTTCCCCCTTTTTTTCCCGGAGAAGCGGATGTTTTTCCTGGAAGGCTCGGAGACGTTCAACTTCAGCTCGAGCATCAGTTTCATGCCCTTCTTCAGCCGCCGGATCGGGCTCTTCGAGGGCGAACAGGTGCCGGTCCGTTTCGGCACCAAGCTCTATGGCAAGATCGGCAGCACCAATATCTCGGCGCTCGACGTTCAGACCGGCGATTCGCCAGGACTGCCGGGCCGCAACCTCTTTGCCGCCCGGATGACCCAAAACGTCTTTGCCGAGAGCAAGGTCGGCTGGGTCCTCACCAACGGCAGCCCGACGGGCGAGAGGAACACCCTGGCCGGAGTCGACTTCAACTATTCGACGTCCCGGTTCGCGGGCAACAAGAACCTCATGTTGGCGGCCTGGATGGCCTATAACTGGAACGAGAAGTCCGGCCGCCACCACGGCTTCGGCTTGCGGGCCAACTATCCCAACAACCTCTGGAACGTCGAGAGCACCTATGCGTACTATGGCGAAGCTTTGGACCCGGGACTCGGCTACATGATGCGGCAAAGTTTCCAGACCTTCTTTGTCCGGCTGGCCTACCAGCCGCGGCCGGAGAAGGGGCTCCTGGACAAGATTGTCCGGCAGTTTTTCTTCCAAACGAGCTTCGATTACTACTGGGACCTCTCCGGCAGGCTCGAAACGAGACGGGTCCAGTTTACGCCTCTGAGCTTCCAGACCGAGAGCGGCGAACGCTTCGAGTTCGAAGTCGGCCCCAACCGCGATGTCCTGCCATATGATTTCGAGGTCGCCGACGGCGTCGTCTTGCCCGCCGGGCCGTATGATTTCACCAACTACCGGATCTCGTTCAACACGGCCAGCCATCGTTTCGCCATTCTTGACGCAGGCTACAACTTCGGCCGGTTTTACTCGGGCCGGCTGGACGAAAAGTCCCTCGGCCTGACGGTCAAGCTCCACGGATACGCCAACCTGTCATTCAAAGTCGACCTCGTCCGCGGCCGGCTGCCCCAGGGGAACTTTAACGAGAACGTCTATGAACTAAAAGCCGATTTCTTCCTTTCACCGGACCTCGGCTTTATGAATTATATCCAGTACGACGACATCTCCAGGCAGCTGGGCTGGAGCGCCCGGCTGCGCTGGCAGGTAGCACCCGGCAACGATATCTACCTTGTTTATAACAAGAATTGGGAGAGGAGGTTCGATCCTGCCGCCCGCTTCTTCTCTCTCCAGGACCGCGGCGTTCTGAAGATCACCCTTTCGATCAGGCCATAAACCCGGGTGGCGGTTTTCCGTACTTCCCTATAGGATGGACGTGTGGACAGACGCTGAGGAGGCCCCATGATCGAAATCGACCATATCTCAAAGAGCTACAACAAGGGGGCCGTGCGCGCGGTCGATGATCTAACCCTGACTGTTCCTTCGGGTGAGATTTTCGGCTTCCTGGGCCCGAACGGAGCCGGCAAGACGACGACGATTAAAATGATCGTCGGCATCCTCAAGCCCGACAGCGGAACGATTAGGATCGCCGGCCTGGACAACCGGGCCGAGGCCCTTCGCTGCAAAGCTATGACCGCCTACGTCCCCGACGAACCGGAGATCTATGAACGCCTCAAGGGGATCGAGTACCTCAATTTCATGGGCGATGTCTATGGCGTTTCCGGCGGCGAGCGGCGGAGCCGGGTCGAGCATTGGCTCGGGGCCTTCGAGCTTTCCCGCGCCGTGGCCGACCCCATCCAGACCTACTCCCACGGCATGCGTCAGAAGATTATCCTGACCGCTGCGCTGATGGTCAAACCGAGAGTTCTCGTCCTCGATGAGCCCATGGTCGGTCTCGATCCCCGGTCCTCTCATCTCCTCAAGGAAGCCATGCGGGAGCATTGCGACGGCGGAGGGACCCTGTTTTTCTCCACTCACATCATGGAAGTCGCCGAGCGCCTCTGTGACCGGCTCGCCATCATCCATAAGGGGCGACTGGCTGCCTGCGGGACGATGAACGAGCTCCGAGACCTAGCAAAGGACAAGGCCTCGCTGGAGAATATCTTTCTGGAACTGACCGAGTCATGAGCCCGACCGCCGCTCTCATCAAAGCCGCTCTGAACTCCAATTTCGGCTGGTCAGTCGTGCGCCACCGTCTCTTCGTCCAGAAGCGCGATCGCTGGATGGTCCCCCTTATTGCCCTGGCTGTGGTGGGTGTCGTCCCGACTATGGTCCTCTATGTCCATCTCCTCGGTGCCGCCTTCGACATGCTAAAATCACTCGGCCAGGAGAAGGCCTTGCTGACGCTAGCCGTCCTTGCCGGACAGCTCATCATCCTGGTCTTCGGCCTGTTCTATCTCATCGCCACCTTCTATTTCTCCAGGGACCTGGAATACCTCGTAGCCCTTCCTCTCAAACCGTCCCAGATCATGCTGTCCAAGTTTGCCGTCGTCCTGATCAACGAATACCTGACTATGGCCCCGATCATCCTGCCGGCCCTGATCGTTTACGGGGTTAAAAAGAACGGAGGGCCGGGATATTGGATAATCATGCCCCTCACCTATCTGCTGCTCCCGGTCATTCCCCTTGCGGCCGCCGGCCTGGTGGTCGTCGGGATGATGCGGCTGGTCAACTTCGGTAGGAAGAAAGATCTGCTGATCATCATCGGGTCCCTGGTCCTCATCGCCGCCTCCCTCTTCCTCCAGTTCGGCCTGAGCCGGGCGGCAGGGACCTCGGGTCTTGATGCCCAAGCAATCATCGCCTTGATCGGTTCTCCAGATGGCCTGGTCCAAACAATCGGCCGCCGCTTTCCACCGGCGATCTGGGCGACGCGTCTTCTCCACGACGGCCTGTTGACGGTCTCGGGTTTCACCGGCTTCGCCCTCTTCGCGGGCCTTTCGATACTGCTTTTCGGCGGACTCATGGCCGGCGCCCAACGCTATTTCTTCGGGGGGCTGGTGGGGTTGAGCGAGCGAAGTGGAGTCCGAGTCCGTGGCGGCAAGGCATTGACGATCAGGTTCTCTTCAGGCCGCCATCCGGTGAGAGCTATTTTCCGTCGCGAGGTCCGGCTGATGAACAGGACGCCGATTTTCCTCCTCAATGGCGTCCTGGGGGTTATCATGATCCCGATCGTTCTCGCTCTGACTCTCAGTTCGAGCAAACAGGGCAGTGATAGCGCTGATATTCTGCGCCTGATGACTTCGGCAAAGCCGGTCACGGGAATCCTGGTGACGACGATGTTCATGATCGTCTGCGCCACGCTGGGCGGCGTCGCCTCGTCCTCCTTCTCCAGGGAGGGGCGGAAATTCTGGATCTCCAAGATCATCCCAGTGGATTATCGGCAGCAGGTCCTGGCCAAATTTCTCCACTCCATGGCCATAGCCTTGCTGGGAATCGGCAGCGCCCTAGCTGTCCTCGTCTTCCGTTTCCATCTGGGTGCCTGGCAGTGGCTCTCCAGCCTCGCCCTTGCTCTGCCCGTCACCGCTTTTATTAATTCGTTGAACCTGACAGTAGACCTGGCCCGGCCGCTGCTCGACTGGATCAGCCCTCAAAAAGCGATGAAGCAGAACCTCAATGTCCTCATCGCCATGCTCCTCGACTTGGGATTCCTTTTCCTCTATGGGCTTGCCTTTATCGCCTTGGGCAGGTCCGGCCTCAGCCTTGCGGTCGTCATTGGGATCTTGGCCGCGCTCGGTGTAGGACTGGCCTGTCTGGCCTATGCCCTGGTCCGGCAGTTCGCACTCCGGCGTTATCCGTCTATTGAAACCTGAAAACAAGCAGGCGCCGATAGCCTTTTCTTGGCACGTTTTTTGCTGTAAAATAATGGTGAATTGGAGGTAGCCATCATGATAAGAAATAAGCTCATCCTGGGACTCATTCAGGTCGCCGCCCTTTCTCTTTTTGCCATGACTGTCCTTCCGGCCGAGAATACCGTCCAGAGCATCTGGACGGCATCCCCTCTTCAGATAGACGGCCAGGGCGAAGACTGGACTGGAGATGCCGTAACCTCTGAAAAAGGCGTCGGTGTCGATTACGCCTTCCGGAACGATGGTCGCGACCTCTATGTCCTGTTGATTTTCAAAGATCCTAAATTCCTCAGCTCCATCGACATGACGGGAATCACCGTATATGCGAGCACCTTGGGCAAGAAAGACAAGGATTGGGGCGTCAAGTTTCTCAAGAAGACTGTCAACGGAGCGCAGCTCATCGAGTACATGGAAAAAATGGGGCAGCCGCTTTCAGAAGAAAGAAAAGAAGAACTTAAGGATAAGCCGCAGTTCATCGTCTTTGAGGCAACAGCCGTCAACAAAAAGGGAGAGGAGATCTTCCCCGCCGGCCCTGTCCAGGATATCGACCTGCCCGGTTTCAGGATCGGGAGACAGGAAAACATGGTCCTGTATGAATTCCGGATTCCCCTGGTTTCCCGGGAGGCTCATCCGGCCGGGATCGGAACAGAGCCGGGAAAGGACATCAAGATCGGGTTTGAATGGGGCGGGCTGACCAAGGAGATGAGAGAGACGATGAGAGGGCGGGCCCGCGGCACCCAGACCGGGGCAGATATGACCAAGGAAACGATAACGGGAACGTACGAGGGCTCTCCTTCCACGGGACCAACGGGTCCGAAGAAGTATTCGTTCTGGGTGGATGTGAAGCTGGCCCAGGCTGAATGAGTTCTTTCCTGTTGGATTCTTCGCTTAATAATTCCGATTAAACGCGGATTCGATCGTCTCAGGCGAGATCTTTTCATCGACGAGAAGATTCGGGTCCAGGGAAGACCAGCGAGGGTTCGGCCGCCGGCGGGCAATCCGGTGGATGTTGAGCAGGTGCCGAGCGGTGATGTTGTCTGTAGTGATATTGTTTCCCCCTGTCCCGCAGCCGAGGGTGAAGGATGGACTCAGCGTATTGTACATGCCTCCCAGGGCTCCCTGGGTCGAAGGCATATTGACAAGGATCCGGCCCGCCTCGATCACCCTGGAGAAATACTCGATCCTTTCATCCCTGTTCGAATAGATGACGGCGGTGTGACCCGTGCCTCCGAACTTGGTAATCTCCGAACAGCGCCGGATGGCGTCGTCAAAATCATCCTCGATGTAAAAGGCCAGGACAGGTGCCAGGATCTCAGCCGAAAGCGGATGGTTCCGACCGACACCCTTGAGAGGCGCGATGAGAAGGATCGTGTCCGGCGGCACTTCTATCCCGGCCATTCGAGCGATCGCCGGCGCAGACTGGCCGACGACAGCGGCGCTCATGGAACCGCGGTCCGGATCGTAGGCGATCCGGCCCACCTTTTCCGTCTCCTCGGGAGTCAAAAAGTGGGCTCCCTCCTTCTTGAATTCCTCTATGACCCTGTCGGCAACTTCCCATCTGACTACCACCGCCTGCTCGCTGGCACATACCGAACCGTTATCGAATGTCTTTGAGCTGATGATGCTCTTAACGGCAAAGGGGATGTCGGCCGAGACTCCGATGTAAACCGGAACGTTCCCCGGGCCGACCCCGATAACCGGCGTTCCTGAGGTGTGGGCTTTGCGGACGAGAGAATCGGTCCCTGTTGCCAGGATGAGCGCTAGCCGCGGATTGCTCATGAGCTCGGCCATAGTATCCGGGCCAACCTTGTCCAGCCATTGAATGCAGTCATCAGGCGCGCCCGCCCTGAGGGCCGCCTGATAACAGACCTCGGCGGCGGCAGCGATGGACCGCCGGGCGGCTTGATGGGGACAGATGATCAGGGCATTCCGGGTTTTCAGAGAAATCAAACACTTGAAGATGGTGGTGGAAGTCGGGTTGGTTACCGGGACAAGGCCAAGGATG
>Ga0299912_10005310_pt1 | contig 10586 bp, 11 predicted proteins | sample RVTome_2_FD_207667 | JGI IMG/M metagenome (GOLD analysis project Ga0299912, IMG submission 207667) | Soil microbial communities from uranium-contaminated site in the Upper Colorado River Basin, Wyoming, United States - RVT95D214 (version 2) ... | reverse complement strand
ACAAAAATAAGCTTGCCATTGGCGCGTATTATTTGCCAAAAACTGTTTTTTTCGTATTTGTGGATTTGCTTATCGCCGTTGGAGAAAATTTCGGCGCTTAAGCCAAAGTGGAACGGGGGCACAGCCGCAAGTGTTATTTTCTTGTTTGCGCTCAAATTGCTTCATCCTCTATGTTGCCCTATAACCGCCAAAACTTGTTATCAGAAACACGGCGTACAACATTAGCAATAATGCGCCTTCTCTCCAACTCAGTTTTTCGCTGGACAGGAAATACCACAGGAACAGGTTTGTTATAAGCGAGAACATAGCCAGATTGGAGAACGCAGCCATGTTAACCGTTAAAGGTGACACTATCAAGGCTACTCCGAGGATGCAGGTGATGTTTATGAAGCAGCTTCCAATGATGTTGCCCAGTGCCAAATCCAAGTGTCCTTTTTTAACAGAGCTTACGCTTGTTGCTAGTTCGGGTATGCTTGTGCCGAAGGCAACTACTGTGGCGCCTATGATGACAGGCGGAACGCCCATGCTGGAGGCGATGAAGGAGGCTGATTCAATAATGAAGAATGCAGTGGCAACCACTACTGCAGCTCCGATTAATGCGAATAGCGCGTATTTGCGGAGTCTGCTTCTTTCAGGACCCAAGGCTCCCTCATCTTTCACTCTCTTCACTCTCGACAATTGCAGCATGTAAACTACGAAGACTGTCAGAAGGATTACGCCTATGAATTGGCTTGCGTATCCTATGTAAAGCAGTGCCAAAGGAATTATCGAGGCTATGAAGAGGCCGAAGTACAGGCTGCCTATTTCTTCCTTTGCCATGGTCAGGGAGAAGTGTCCCTTTCGCGGGCGTTTCAGCGTTACTAGGAGAATGCATACTCCCAATATTAGAGCGATGTCCATTATGTTGGAGCCTAAGACGTTGCCAATGGATACACCGATGTTTTCTGGGTTGAAGACCGCGAAAATAGACACGCTAAGCTCAGGCAAAGAAGTGGAGAAACCAACCAAGATAAAGCCAACGGTTGTTTTTCCGAAGCCAGTCATATCGGAGACTTTGATTGAATTGTTTATGGTTAAATCGCTGGCTTTGCCCAGAACTATTAGTGAAGCGATAAGAATCAGCAAGTTGCCAATTAACCCAGCCTCCGCAAACATCATCGCTTCACCTTTTCTTAATTGCTCTTGGTACGATGTTAAAAATATTTCTTCTCGTTTTCAAATAAATATTACTGCGAACTAAAACGAACAAGCAGTTTTTCTAAAGGATTTTTAACTTGAACTTAATATTATAATCGTAAAAGGACGGATGAGCCATGCGCGTTGTATTGCGAATAGGCGGTTCAGTTGTAGCGTCACCAATCAACACAGAATTAATCGGCAAATATGCTACCTTGCTGGAAACTCTGAAAAAGCAAGGTCACGAGGTTGCTGTGGTTGTTGGCGGCGGATCACTGGCAAGAGAGTTCATCTCAATCGCGAAGAATCTGGGGCTTGACGAGCAAGCACAAGATGAAATTGCTATTTCTGTTTCACGAGTTTTCGCCCAACTATTCCTCAAAAAACTTGGCAAACTAAGCTGCAGCAACGTGCCCTCAACGGTTGACGAAGCCGCAGACTGCTTGGACAAAGAGAAGATTTCGGTTATGGGCGGGTTGAGACCAGGCATGACAACGGACACTGTTGCAGCGTTGATTGCGGAACGCGTGAACGCTGACTTGCTGGTTAAAGGCACAGATCAGGACGGCGTTTACAACAAGGACCCTAAAAAGCACCGTGATGCGGTTAAGCTTGACCAGTTATCGTTTGACGATTTAGCTAATGTTTTTTCTGAGAGCAAACACAAAGCAGGGATACATCAGATAATTGACCCTGAGGCAGTTAAGATTTTGAAACGTAAGCGTATGCGCTTGGTTGTTGTGAACGGGTTTGCACCTGAGAACATTTTGGCAGCTATTAACGGTGAAAGTGTTGGTACAGTGATAAGTTAAGTTGTGGTTTGTGTTTTGTGAGCGTTAAGTTTAAATATCACCTTTGATATCACAGGTGAGGTCAATAGTGATAAGTATGTTTACCCATGAAAACGACAGAAAAAACCTGATGCATCACAGAGAAATGAAAAGATGGATGCGTCACACCGCAATGGTGCCAAAAGGCTTCATACGCTATCACGTTCTTGAAGCCCTCAGTGAGAAGCCCATGTCAGGGTCAGAGCTAATGGAAGAAATTGAAAAGCACACAAGTGGCTTTTGGAAACCCAGTCCAGGCTCCATATATCCGCTGTTGGCTTGGTTGCAAGATAACGCGTACATTAAAGAGTTGCCCACGGAGAATGGGCTGAAACGTTACGAGTTAACCCAAAGCGGAAAAGCCATGCTTGAAGAACAAAAGAAAATACGCAAGAAGGTCAGAGAAGAAGTCGGCTTTCTTCCAGCGCCCTTCTTTGACACTTTTCTCATGAAAATACCCCCCGAAAAAACGGTTGAAATACGTGACTCCATGAGGCAATTAGCCATAGCCTTTTTCCACGTGGGCAGCACGCTGCAAGAAAACTTCTCAGAGCAAGCCTTAAATGAGGCTCTAAACGCTGTAAATGAGGTTTCAAAAAAGCTTGAGGAATTGAACAAAAAACTGAAAGGTGCTCAACATGAGTGAAGAAGTAATTAAGGCTGAGGGACTGACAAAAGTCTTTAACCACAACCTTGTGGCAGTTGACCACATCAACTTCAGCGTCAAGCGCGGCGAAATCTTCGGGTTCTTAGGACCTAACGGTGCTGGCAAAACGACAACAATAAACATGCTAATAACAGTCTTAAAGCCAACTGAAGGCAAAGCGTCAATACTAGGCTATGATATTGCCAAACAAAACAACGATGTCAGAAATACCATCGGCGTCGTTCCACAGGAATATACGGCTGATGAAGACTTAACAGGCTACGAAAACATACTTTTATGCGCTGACTTGTACGGAATTCCCCGTGAAATTTCCAAAAAACGCGCCAACGACCTCTTAACGCTTGTTGAATTGACGGCGTTCAAAGACAAAAAAGTCCAAACATACTCAGGCGGCATGCGCCGCAGGCTAGAGCTGGCATGCGGTTTAATCAACAGGCCTAAAGTGCTCTTCTTGGATGAGCCAACATTAGGCTTGGATGTTCAAACTAGAGCTGCTACTTGGAATTATGTTCGAATGCTAAAAAAAGAGTTTGGTATGACGCTCTTCATGACGACGCACTATTTGGAGGAGGCGGATGCTCTTTGCGACCGTATCGCCATAATTGACCACGGAAAAATAGTTGTCGTTGGAACTCCAGACGATTTAAAAGAAAGTTTGGGCGGTGACATAATCACGTTGAGCATCAAGCAAGATGTTGACATAACCAATCTTGTTAAGAAAATTGAGCATGTAAAGGAAGTCAAGAAGGAGAATGGAATGTACATGATAAAATCTGAAAACGGCGAAGTAACAGCACCGCTTATAATTGAAGCCCTGCGAAAAGAAGGTCACGTTGTAACGAAGCTTTCACTGACGAAGCCAACCCTGAACGAAGTTTATTTGCAATACACTGGAAAGTCCATGCGCGACGCTGCAGACGAATCACGCGATTCATTTTTTGCACAAAGAGCCATGATGCGGAGGTCACACATGTGAGCGAAACAAACAATGTCTCCAAAAGCAAAATACACGGTCTCTGGGCTTTAACTAACCGCGAACTTAAGAAATGGTACAAAGCGCCAGTGGTATTTGCTCTCACGCTGATTCAGCCAGTACTTTGGCTCGGCTTGCTCGGCAACGCCTTGAACATAAGCAGCCTCTTCAGCACGGGTTCAATTCAGTTTCCTCCAGAGCTAGCAGCACAGTTTAGTCCAGCACAGCTCGGAGCGTTAAGCAGCTTCTTCAGCGGATTGCAGAATCAGATAATGGGCAGCACCTTCGGCACGACCAGCTATATAAGTTTCATGGCTGTAGGCATGATTGCTTTCACCGCACTCTTCACGACCATGTTCAGTGGTATGTCAGTGGTTTGGGATAGACGCTTAGGCTTCCTCAACAAGGTTTTGAGCACTCCAGTTTCCAGAGCAGTAATAATACTGTCTAAAGTGCTTTCTGCAACTTTGCGGTCAATGTTCCAGGCCGCAGTAATCCTGCTGATCGCAATTCCATTCGGCTTTGCATTCGGCGCCGCTTTCACGCCGCTTAATATTCTCGGCGTATTCGCAATGCTGTTCCTAATCTGCATGGGCTTGTCTTCGATGTTCATCGCCATCAACATCCGCTCGACAAGAATCGAGACGCCAATGGCAGTTATGAACCTGCTTAACTTGCCGTTAACGTTCGCCAGCAGCGCCTTCTTCCCAATAGACAAAATGCCCACATGGCTACAAGCAGTAGCGAATGCTAATCCAATATCGTACACGATTGACGGCATGAGACAACTCTTAATCTTCAACAGCATAAACTACACGCAGTTAGCTGTGGACTTCGCGTTCGTCGGCATATTCGCTGCAATATTGACGACAATAGGCATAGTGCTCTCGTGGAGATTCCTAAATAAGTAATTACGAATTATGACAAGGAGTGTCCGAAAATGGTGCCAGTTGTTGAAGCTAGTAACTTGAAAAAAACCTATATGCTAGGCAAAATTCCAGTGGAAGCCCTTCGAGACGTAAACTTGACAGTGGAAAGCGGTGACTTCGTCGCAATACTTGGTCCTTCGGGAAGCGGCAAATCAACCATGCTGAACCTAATCGGTGCATTGGACAAGCCGACTGCAGGGACACTGTTGATTGATGGCGTTGACATCTCCAAGCTAAATGACAGTCAACTGGCAGACCTAAGACGCAGAGTAGGCTTCGTATTCCAGTTTTTCAACCTTATTCCCCGCTTTACAGCAATAGGCAATGTTGAACTGCCCATGTCCATAGCTGGCATGAACCGCGCCGAAAGAAGACGACGCGCAGAAGAACTTCTTGAAACAGTAGGCTTGAAGGAACGAATGAACCATAAGCCCGCGGAGCTCAGCGGGGGACAACAGCAACGCGTTGCCATCGCCAGAGCCTTGGCTAACAACCCCAAGTTTTTGTTGCTGGATGAACCGACGGGAAACATAGATTCCAAAACTGCCCGCGAAATAATGAGCCTAATTAAGAAGCTTAACGAGGAAAAAGGCGTGACCATAATCATGGTAACTCATGATCAGCATCTTGCAAAGGAAGCAAAAAGAGTAATGCAAGTGTTTGACGGCGTAATAAGCTCAGATGTGGTGAACTGACATGAAAACGCGAGATGTTTTCAGCTATTCCTTCAGCGCCATAAAGCTGAGGAAACTCCGCGCAGGTCTAACCACGTTAGGCGTCGTAATCGGCATTGCGGCTATTGTTGCGTTGCTTTCTATCACGCAGGGCTTGCAAAATACTATAACCGTGCAGCTGGAGCAAGGATTAGCAACAGACACGGTAATCGTTTCTCCGGGTAGAAGCCTCTTAAGCGGCGGCGCAGGCCAAGGTGCGGGTATAGGCGCCACACTCGGCGGTGATACTTCTGACTTCAAACTGTTCGTCAACGACACCGCAACTGTTAACGCAGCATCGTCTGACATTGAAGCTTCGATTGCGATAGTGCAAAGACTAGTTTACGTTCAGTCTGATAACCGCACCTTTGCTATGAACGTGATAGGCGTGGATTTTGCTAAATACGCTGATTTTTACAGCAGCACGTTTATGACTGATTATGGAAATATCGCTTTGAATCCTCAAAATGACACAGTGGTGATTGGAAAACGGTTAAATGACCCTTGGAAAAACGGCACCTTACTCTTCAATGTGAATGATGACATTAACATCACGTGGGCTAACGCTACTGCTCGCCCGCCGAAAAACGAAACGTACACTGGCCATGTCACAGCGGTTTTGAAAGAAGTCGGAGGCTTCAGCTTCGGAGGACCTTCGGATACAGGTGTGTACATTCCGATTTCTCAAGCGCAGAGCTTCTTCGGAACCGAAGAGTGCAGTATGATTGTTGTGAAATTAAAGAACAGCGACAAAACCACTATTGACAATGCGTCTAAAGCCATAGAGGATGCTTTCAACGGCGAAGTCTCCGTGATATCCTCAACCGCAGTGCTTGACATTCTTTCCAGCGTCTTCTCGGTAATACAGCTTTTCTTGGTTGGAATAGCTGCTATCTCGCTGTTGGTTGCGGGCATAGGCATAATGAACATCATGATAGTTTCGCTTATTGAACGCACCAGAGAAATAGGAATTCTTAAAGCGTTAGGCATGAAAAGCAGAACCGTGCTCATGATATTCCTAAGCGAGTCAGTGATAATTGGTTTAATCGGCGCGGTAATTGGCATAGTTTTAGGCTGGGGCTTAGCAAACGTGGTTGCCGTGGTATTAAGCGGAGGCGGCCTGTTCCAAGGCATAGGCGGCAATCAAGCGGCAACGCGCATTGGTTCTGGCTTGATGACTATAACTCCTGTTTTAACGCCGACCGTGCTCGTAGGCGCTTTGGCGTTCGGCATAGGCGTCAGCGTAATCTTCGCGCTTTACCCAGCATGGCGGGCTTCGAAGCTTAAGCCCGTAGAAGCCTTAAGGTACGAGTAGAGGAAGCAATTTGATGAGAGTTACTGTTTTCGGAGCAACCGGTGAAACGGGGAAGCAGCTTGTGGAGCAGGCGCTTGCATCAGGGAAAGAGGTGGTTGCGTATGTGCGCAATCAATCCAAACTATGCATCGTACATGAACACCTGTCGATTGTTCAAGGTGAGTTGTCTAACCTTGCATTGATCGAGCATGCAATCACTGGTGCAGATGCAGTCATTAGCACGTTGGGACCTAGGGGGGATTCAAAAAACAAACCTCTTACTCAAGGAATGCAAAACATCATTGTGGTCATGAAAAAGCAGGGTGTCCGCAGGCTAATAATAACTTCAACCTTAAGCGCTAAAGACCCTAATGACAAGTCAGAGTTCAGAGCAAGGTTTTTGGTGGGTTTCGTTAAGCTTACTATGCACGCTGCGTACGAAGAGATAGTTGGCGTCGCCGAAGCCGTGTGTGCATCTGACCTTGACTGGACTATAGTGCGCCTAACCATGCTTAATAACAAGCCTAAAACTGGAACAGTTAGAGCTGGTTACCTAGGCAGAGGCGAGGTAGGCACATGGATTTCACGTGCTGATGTAGCGAACTTTGCGCTCAACCAAATTGAAGACGTCAAGTACGTGCACCAGGCGCCTGCAATTAGCAATTAATTGAATGAGTGATTTTTGAGGGAGATTAAAATTTGAGTACTCTTTGTTCAAGGTGCCCTTTCTTTCAGTTGGCTCCCCTACTCAGGCGCAAGAATGCGCGTAAAAGATGCCGCATATCACCTCAAAGATCACTGCGAATTTACAAGTGTAATGACTTTCCAAAAAAAACGCGCCTTCAACTTGCCAAAGGATTCAGAAAAAAATAAGTTCCGAACACATCTAATCCGCTTCGGTGTGCGTCGAAGTTTAAATCCGTAGAAGCTTTAAGATACGAATAGCATAATTTACGCGGAAGAAGAGGCAGCGAGCGTGAAGCGGCTTTACCCTGACCAGCCAGTCGTAGGTGTCGGCGCTGTAGTGCTCAGTGAAGGCAAAATCTTGCTTGAGAAGCGAAAAAACGAGCCTGGCAAAGGAAAATGGAGCATTCCCGGCGGCGTAGTGGACCTTGGGGAAAGCCCAGAGCAAGCGGTCATCCGCGAAGTGAAGGAGGAGACGTGTTTAGAGGTTGAAGCGCCACGCCTTATTGACGTTGTTTCTGATGTGAGTTTGGATGAAAACGGCAAGGTAAAATACCATTTCGTCATAATCGATTATCTTGTCAATGTGAAGTGTAGCGAGCTTAAGGCGGCAAGCGACGCTGACGCTTTGAAGTGGGTTCCACTCAACGAAGTAGAGAAATATGATTTAACGCGTTCTTTCAGAGCATTCTTTCAGCGTAATAGGCAGAGGCTGGAATGCTGTTAGTTTGCGTCTTTGAAGAATAGGCGTGTTTCTCCCATGGTTTTAAGGTCTAGGGTTCTGACTCTTGCAACCATTGGGAAGTCGCGTACCACGCGACCAAGCGTGAGGCAGTGATGCGGCGGCAAATCCCGCGCGATGGAGCGGACTGTTTCAGCGTCTACGCGTGCGGCGCGGCTTACCACATCCAAGTCGTGTTCATTTGTGAAGTTGAAGAGGAAGATGTTGTCTGCTTGGCGGTAAATGTTTTCTCGAATTGTGTCGGGCTGGTTGGTTATGAACGTGGTGAAGATTCCGAAGTGCCTCATGCGAGTGACGATGTCGTCCCAGTAGGTTTCTCGGAGGTACAAGTGTGCTTCTTCAGCGAAGAGGAAAACTGCTTGTAGCTTCCAGCTTGTCAACGAGTCAACCAGTTTCCCGAGAACGTATTCGACGACTATTTGGCGGTCTATGGCGGATGTGTTTCGCAGGTTTATGATTAGGGCTCCGCCGTTTTCTTTGGCTTTCAGCAGGCACTCGTCTATTAGCGTGGATTCTGCTGTGTTGTCTGTGAAAAAGCCTGAATTAACCAAGGCGTGAAACCGCGAAGACAGGGCGTCGCGGACGTGCTGGTTGCAGTTCAAATTGCGTATTGCTTCGCCTAACTCGTGCAGTGTGAGGTTGCCTTTGTCTTTCAGTGTTTTCCAGATGCGCCTGAACTCGCGGGCTGATGTTCCCGGCAAGTGCAACGCGTGGATTAGGATGCCTATTATGACGTTTAAGTGCAGTTCTTCGAGGGCTACTTTGAAGTTTTGCGACGGCGTTAACGCGTGGATTTTGTCGTAGTACATGTTTCTTTTTCCGTCAGCACTCATTCCCAAACTCGAGTATTCACCGTTCAGGTCGAATACGACAACGGTAGCCTTGTAGCCTACCAAGCTTACCATTAAGAGTTTGGATAGGTGAGATTTGCCTGTTTCTTTCTTGCCTGTTATGATGTTTAATCGCCCATCCAAAGCTGAAGCGTCTATGGTTAAAAGCGACGAGTCTTTCGTGCCGCCTAGGATTATGGGGAGTTTTCCATCGACGTTGGCGAGTTTCAGCAGCATGGGAATTGACAGCTTTTTAATAAGCGACTGCGAACGCGAAGGCAGCCAAGAGCTGCTGGGGCTTAACATGTTATTTTCAAGCGTTGCCCTTATCTTGCAGATGAGTAAGCTGGCGTCTTGGATGTACGTGATGTGCGGGGCAATTTCAAGCGGGTCGATGTCTTCGCCTTGGATTGGTTCGCCTCCGTCTGGCAATGTACGTAGTAACTCCTCAAGCACGCCTGGAATGCAAGCGAACTGCACGTCGATTACCTGCGCGATTAATGCTTTTCCCGCTTCGGCGTCTTCAACAAGCAGGTAGTCGCCTTTTTCCGCGTTTTCGGTTGGGAAGCTTAGGATTTGGAGGATGTTGCCTTCTTTTTTGTAGAGTTTCATGAGTAGCTTTCTCCTTTTCCGAATGGCCCAAACAAAAGCTTGTGCATGTCAGGTCTGTTGACTATTTGTATCCCATGCTTGCGTGCTATGAAGTGCTGCATTGCGAGCACTTCGTTGGCTGTGAAAGTGCAGAGGATGTGCGCTAAACGTAGGGTTTCGGGGTAGCTTTGCATGTAGAGGTCGTTGCCTAAGAGTTTTTCAAGCGCGTCCATTCTCTGCTGAACTGGGATTTCTCGGTCTATGTCCAGCCTGAACGCGTAGTTTGCCTTGTTTAAGCGTGCCACGTAAACGTCGCCCAGCAGGACTGTTGGCGGTTTGAACTGTAAGCCTGTGGTTTCCAGCAGGTAAGGCGGTTCATGCTCAGGCAGCATGTCGGTTATGAGGTAGCCGTTGACTCTCAGGGTGGTCATTTTGGAGAACGCGAGCACTATGTTTTTGTTTTTTCTTGCTGTACTCAGGATTTCTCTCATGCGCTGCACTGGGGTGTCAAAGGTTCCTGAAGTTAACGAGCCATCAAAAAGGATTAGTCCGTTGGTTACTGTTTTCGCGAGCATTGCTTGTAGCCATCGTTCAAGTAGGCTTGCCAAGCGTGTGGGCATCTGCATGAGGTTTGGCGTGGCTTGGTGATTGCTTACGTATTGAGTGTGGAAGTACGCTGCTTCTAAAGTGCTGTATACGTCTTTTTTGTTGTCTTCGGTTATGTGGAAGATGAATGGCCCTAGGCGCGTGTAGTGGTAGTTGCGGTTTTGTTTCCATGTTGTTGCGCCTCGGATGGCGATTATGATGCCTTTGCTTGTTTCGCCGATTTTTATGGTGGAGGTGTCAACTGCGGCGATTGTGGTTTCGTGGTAGTCTGGTTTGAGTGGTATTGGCGTGCGTTTGAGTTGCAGGTTTGACGGGTGCTGCTCTATGCTGGTGAGTTGTTGAAAGGTTTGTTGATTTAGTTGAAACGGTTGGTTGTGTACTTGCCGTAGTGAATGGAGGCTTAGTTCTAGGAAGCGTTGGGGTAATGTTGTGTCGGTGGTGGGTTGTGGAAAGTTATATTTGGGGGTTGTTGTTATTGTGTATTGTTCAATCACCAAATTCACCAATAATCAATAAGGCATGGTGGAAATATTTAAGTGTTGTGCATGTGC